>Ga0209083_1000276_pt1 | contig 81668 bp, 58 predicted proteins | sample AM7aDNAmetaG_FD_184132 | JGI IMG/M metagenome (GOLD analysis project Ga0209083, IMG submission 184132) | Freshwater microbial communities from Finland to study Microbial Dark Matter (Phase II) - AM7a DNA metaG (SPAdes) (version 3) | ecosystem: Environmental > Aquatic > Freshwater > Lake ... | reverse complement strand
AAAACATATAGCCTTGATAATCTGTATCTTAAAATTAGACAATTTTTTCAATCGATTGACTGTTAAAACCTGAGATCAAGTGCGAAACATTAGTTATTTAAATAACTGTTGCAAATAATATTTCCAATCAGATTTTCCACTACGCCGCCACCCCTTTTCCTACCTGGGCCAACTCGAAAAAATGCTGAAAGGTGACATCCACCTTCTGTGAAAAGAGATTCATATCGTAACTATCTTTTGGCAATAAATTATCAAGAACGAGTTGGATCTCCCTTTTTACTTTTTCCTGTGTGGATTTCTCTTTCCACCACTCCTGGATCAGGATCTTGTTTTTCGCGTCAAAAAGTCTCTCCAACAAGGCATGGGCGGCAAGCCTTACACTTTTCTCCTCCTCTTTGGTCAGTTTGTCTTTTTTGAGGAGGTCGAAAAGCTCCTGCTCAGGCTCCGTCATTTCGTTTTTTGCAGCTCTCCGCGCTTCTTCGTCCATTGCCTCGGCCCTTCTTAACAACTCTTCATAAGCTTCATCGATGGATATACTCCCCGAATTGTAATCGTCGATAATCTTTTGAAAATTTACAAGAAAACTGCCCCTCGTCTTGTTCTGCGCAAGCATTTGATTGAGCTTGATTTCCAGCAATTCCCTGAGGTCGGCAAACTGAATGTTCTTGTGTTCCTTGTTTGGGAACTCTTTTCTTAGAACGGCAAAATCGAGTTTGCTCAGGTCGATTTGCTTCCACGTTTCAATCGAATACCTGTTTTTTTGCTCTTCGTGCAGGTCACCTTTGCCTAAAATGCTGGTATCGAGCAATTCGTCGATTTTCTTTCTTGCCCTATCTACAGCATCGTCACGGTCAACATTGCGGTCAACAACATCGCGAAGGTATTGAAAAACATCGCGGTTCCTTTTATAGCCCGGACGGTCATAAACCTCGGGTGTGGCCGAATCATAAAGTGACACAATGGTATTCACATACAGCCCCAACTGCTTCTTGTATTCGTCTTTGGCAAGGATCAGGTTGGCATATTCCTGGAACAGTTCAATGTCCTTGAACCCTTTTTCGCCCAGGTTCAGGATTTTGTCCATATCGGCGCCCAAATTTTGGAAGTAGCCCTTTGCCTCAAGAATGACCTCGTCGAGCAATAAAAACAGCTCTTCGAATTCCTTTGCAGGATACTCGTCACCACCATCGCCGCCTTCCTCTGCTTTCTTCCCTTTCCCTTTTGTCCCTTCCGCGTAAGCGGCCAACGCAATTTTAAGGTTCCTGAAAACGCCAAAATAATCGACAACCAACCCGTTTTTCTTCCCTTCGATCACCCTGTTCGCCCTGGCAATGGTTTGCATCAAGGTGTGGTTCTGAAGTGGCTTATCGAGGTATAATGTTGATACAGAGGGCGCATCAAAACCGGTCATCCACATGGCCGTTACAAAAACGATCCTGTAGGTATTGTTTGGGTCCTTGAAATAGTCTTCAATGTTGCGCCCATCTTCATCAGGCCGGTCGATCAACTCCCTGTGCGGCCTGATGTTTAGCCCGGCATCGGCAAAGACTTTTTCTTCGTCCTTGTCGCCACCTTCCTGACTGATGACCACCGCCATACGGGTCTCCTGCATAAACAGGATCGCCCTTTCGTGCCGTGCCTTGATTTCAGGATTCTTTTCAACTTTAATCTTTTTCCGGAGTTCCTTGATCTCTTCCTTGAGGTGGTATTGCACTTTGTCGAACATCCTGACCGCTGTAAACTTGTCGATGCTGATGACCATTGCCTTCATGGGCCTCCGGTACTTCTCTTCATCGAGGACATCCAACCGGTAGGGGAAATGGCTGACAATGTGTTTCGCGATCTCTTCGAGCCTGTCGTCGCGCCTCACAACCTGAAGTAGCGTCGAATATTCCTTGTTCAGCTTCTCCTTCTGTTCTTCTGTAAGGTTTTCGTTTTCCAAAATTTCAGCTGCTTCACCCACCAGATCGGGGTTGACCTGCTCCACCCTAGGAACGCTTTTCTTGTAATAGATCGGGACCGTTGCGCCATCTTCGATGCTTTGGGCAAAGTCGTATTCCGAAACATACGGGCCAAACCAATCTTTGGTGAGTTCGCTGCGCAACAGGGGCGTGCCTGTAAAAGCGATGTACTGGGCATTTGGCAGGCCGATCCGCATATTTTCGGCCAGGCTTTTGTATTGCGTGCGGTGCGCTTCATCCACGATCACAATCCAGTCGTTCCGGTCGGTGAGCTGCTGGAAGGTCTTGCCGGTTTCGATCCCGAATTTAAAGATCAATGAGAACACGAAAGACCTGTTCGACTGCAGATATTCCTTTAATTTCTCTTTATCGGCTGGCCTGAAATAGTTCTCTTTCTGGTCCTTGGTTTCGACAATGGTTTCGGTCTCCAGGAAGTTCCTGTAAATCTGGCTATCGAGATCCTTCCGGTCGGTGATGATCAGAAACGACCAGTTGCCGGTCAGCTTGCGGTGTACCTTTTTGGAGAAAAAGATCATCGAATACGATTTCCCCGATCCCTGTGTGTGCCAGAAAACGCCGAGTTTCCCTTTATTGCCCTCCTTGTTCTGAAGTGCCACAATGGAATTGTTCACGCCCAGGAACTGATGGTTCTTGGCAATGATCTTGACCTTGTTGCGGTGGTACAGCACAAAGTTTTCGAAGTAATCGATCAGTTTGTCTTTTTGACAAAGACCTTCGCCAAAAATCTTTAGGCTAAGGTGTTCTCCTGTCCGTTCGCTCTCCTTTTCGATCTCGTCTTTTGTAAGCTGGTCGTGGGTGATAGAGGTGTCCTTCAGTTTCAACCACGAGAAAAAATGGTCCCACGGCGCATTGAAACTGCCAACACGCGTTTGGATGCCGTTCGAGATGCAGACGAACAGGTTGTACCAGAACAATTGGGGGATATCGCGCTGGTAATCTTTGAGGTTTTTGTCGTACCCTGTTTTTACCTTTTCGGTGGCATTCTTCAATTCGATCATCACCAATGGCAATCCATTGATATACAATAGCATATCTGGACGCCTCGTAATATTTTGGGTAAGCTGGTATTCGATGCTCAACTGCGTCACGACCAAAAAATCGTTGTCGTTGGCCGGACTGAAATCGATGATCCTCACATAATCGTTCTCTTCCCTGCCGTGAATATTCTTGTACGATACCTGCACCCCGTTTTTGATCAACCCATAAACTTCCTTGTTGGCCAAAACCGGCAACATCGTTGCCCGGCTTTTTGTCAGTTCGCCAATGGCAGTTTCGATGCAATGTTCTGGAAGGTGGTTGTTGAGTTGCTGCAATTGGTGTTTTAGCCGGTCGGTAAGGACCACCTCTTTAAGGCTTTTCCGTCCGAGGATCTGTTTTTCCCAGGCGTTGATATGGGAATATCCCAATTTTTCGGTAAAGTAAGCAATGTCGGCAAGTTCGATGTGCGATTCGTTCAGGTAGGCCATAATCAATTATTTAGTGTTCATTTTTGCAATTTCCATTGCCCTGCGCAGTTTATCGGCAAACCACTGTTTCGATGGCAATTCTGTGAGGTATTGTGCAACCTTAATTTCCTGTTGGTCAAGCATTAGCAGTTCGATGTGTTCGGTATTTCCTTCGCTGCAAAGTAACAAGCCAATAGGGACATCTTCGCCAGGCTGCATTTCGTGTTTTTGGAGCCAACGCAGGTAGAGTTCCATCTGGGCTTTGTGCTTGGGCTTGAATTTTCCAAGTTTCAAATCGATGGCTACCAAACGTTTGAGTTTTCGGTGGTAAAAGAGAAGGTCCAAATGATAATCGATAGCGTCGATTGAAATTCGTTTTTGTCGTTCAACAAATGCAAATCCAACACCCAATTCAAGTATAAAGGCTTGTAAATTATCAATTAGTGCCTGTTCCAATTCACTTTCTGAATATCGCCCGGGAAGATTCAGAAAATCTAAAACATAAGTGTTTTTAAAAACTAGATCAGGATTTATATTCACATTATTACCAAGCTGTTGAAGTTCATTTTTTATGATTTCATCAGGATGGGAAGCGATAGCAGAGCGAAAGTACAACATCGAATCGATATTTTTCCGCAATTGTCTGACTCCCCATTTTTCCAAGCTGCAAAGCGTGCCATAGAACTCACGATGCAAGGGATCTTTGACACTTAATAATTCGACAAAATGGCTCCAGCTCAATTTTGCAGACAGTGTCTGCAAAATGTTTTCGTCGGGATAAAATTCATAAATTTTCAACATATTGGCTAAGTTCCTTGTACTAAAGCCTTTGCCAAACTCAATGACTAATTTTGCCGACAGTGTCGGCAAAATCTCTTTTCCATATTCAGCCCTTTCGTTTGTGAACTGAAAAATATGTTTACCAATATTCCAGTATAAAATTGTAATTTCCGAATTAATAGCAATAGCAATTTGCTGGCGACTTTTTTCAATAAGTTGCTTCAATTCCAATACCAATGGAGCTGCATTTTTATCTATATTGCTCATAATGGATATTGTAAAGTTTATTATGAGAGAATGTCAAATTTTCAGTAAAGGTAAAACCAATTATCACACATACAATAGATTAGAAACAATTTTGAGTTACTAAGGTTAAAGTGTTTAAAATAAGATTTTTTGGCATTGAAATAACATTTTTTAAAACCTTATTTTTCTGAAAAAACCTTAGTAACCAAGCAAATACAACAACAGGCCAACCTTATTCCCTTATTATGGTTTCAGCGTTTTTGGGTAGAATACACACAAATTAAATTATCGCAAACATGTCACCCACTTCGGGGTTTTTCGTTGTAATAAATTGAATTCCACGCCATAATCATATCATCGCTATAATCATTTCATCCCTTCGGGATTGCCTCCTCTACCAAATGCTCCACGCTCAACTTGCCGCTGATCAACCGTGGCAACAATAAATCACGAGTCTGCTGGAGAAGTTGGTTTTTCTGTTGAAGAATCTGTATTTCTTCAAAGAACGGTTTAACCATCAAATCGTATTTGATGATAATATAAGAACATGGACTTAAATAATTTATCTTTTTAATTAAATCCTGACTTAAATTCTGTTGTGCAGCACCCATACTAATATTGAAAAGATGAAAACGAATTGATTTAAAAAAGAAGAAAGAATAATATAATGAATACTTTTCTGGTTTAAGAGGATTAAACACACAAACAGCTTGATTTGCTGAAGCTGGCTTTACGGAAATACCTAATTGACCAATATTTACGCCGTACATTGCCATTAGAAGTGTGTTCGCAGGAAACATCTTTGCAGATGAATTTTTCAACCCAACATCTGTGATTTTTTCATCAGAGTCAAATACAAAGGTATCTTTTAACTCACCGGTTTTAATCCAGTCGATATCCCCTCCATAATAATCTGATTCTTTCTCCCTTGATGGAGTTCCACCTGAGGAAGTCTTGAAAACATCTTCAACCTTTTTCTTTTCCCATCCTTCCGGCAAACCGTCCACAAACTTTGCCGTTTCGTGCCCCGGGAACCGCATCCTTACAAACCACTCCTTGTAAATTTCTTCGGCCATCTCTTCCAATAACCTGATACGCTGCTTGTTGTTTTGGATCAGCTCATCGTAAGCCGAAAGAATGGAGACGATTTTGCTTCGGAATTCCTTTTTTACAACTTTAAGTTTTAAAGGATGAATATGATTTCTATTTAATGTCGGGTTTGCTGCTCCGGCATCAAATTTTTCAAAATGAAGTACTTGTAATAGATAATAAATAAATTTTGGGTCATTACCTTTAAAGTTTTTGACCCATAAAGAGGTACTATGCGGCCAATAATCCTCCGCAGTATAGTAAACTTTCCCTAAAGTACCTTTTCTTCCAATAACAACTCCTGGTCCTTTTACTTTAAATTCATTATGGAAACTCAAAGTACCACCAGAAGATATAACCGGCACTATACCAGTAATTTGTTCCTTCTCCGAAATATCGAAACCTCTTTGTAGTATAATTAAATCATCTAATCGTACTTCTTCCATCATGACAAAAGTGAATTAATATTGTCTCTTATCAATTTTTCCAAAATGGAAGATTTTTTGTCCAATTCTTCAAGACGAAGATGCAAGGATTTTATTTTCAATTTGATATCATCAGAACTTGATATATCCTCATCAATCTCCACCCCAACATATCTCCCTGCATTCAGCGAATAATCCTGTTCCCCTGCATATTCCTGTTTATCAGCCACTTTGCATAAACCCACAACATCGGCGTATTTGGCATCTGGGAAACGGCTCTGCAACCAAGTTATATTTGTATGCCAATAGGTTACGTTGTCAATGGCTGTTTTCCAGTTCTGGTACAATTCGTCAAGGGTTTTCGAGAGGTTGTTGAGTTCCAGCTCAGCCCATGTTTTGTCGGCCTTGAGCTTTAAGATTTTATCGGCCTCCGCCCAGATTTCGCAAATCGCGTCCTTTGCAATTTTCAGGTTGGTGTCCTGCTCTTTGAGCGATTCAATATCATCGGCCAGTTTGGTTTCGAACCTTAGCAGGTCTTCGTTGGTGGCTTCCGTAATATCGTCAAAATCCTTTAAGATGGTCGTCCAATGCAATACTGGAAATTCCAATTCCGGAACTACCAATGAACCGAGTTTTTGCATCAACCCGCTTTTGTCGAGTACCTTCTGTTCGTCAGGTTTTCGTTTAGTCCCGCTTTCTTTTGCATATTGCCCAAGCTTTTCGAGCGAGGTTAGCAATTTTAACTTAAATGCCTCATAAACAGCAGGAAGTTCCATGATACTGTCGGTGGCATTTCCGGCATAATGCGCCACCAACTGCAGGTAGCGGTCGGTTTCGCCACGGTAAAGGCGCACAATGGCGGCAAGGTTCTGGACCTGTTCCTCTCGCCATTCGCGGTGGGCACGGTCAACCTGGGTATAGGTGTTGCGGGCATCGAGGAAAAGGATCTTGTCCTTCCGGTCGGTATTAGCTTTTTGCTTGTCGAGGAACCAAAGCGTAGCCGGAAGGGTCACGGTAAAAAACATGTTCGATGGCATCGATACCATGCAATCGACTATATTGCTGTCAACCAATTTCTTGCGGATTTCGTATTCAGAGTTCCCAGCATCGGAGGCCGAATTGGGCATCACAAAACCGGCCCTCCCTTTTTCGTTGAGCGAGGTGGCAAACAGCGAGACCCACAGGTAGTTGGCATCGGTAATGCTGTCATCGGTGTTTTTGCCCTTGTTCTTTGGCAGGCCATATTTGTAAAAACGCTCGTCATTTTTTACCGTGCTCTCCTTCACCGATTTCACGTTGAACGGTGGATTGGCCATCACAAAATCGAACTTGCCGAGGCTTGTGTAAGGGTCGTTCTCGTAAGAGTTTGTCTCGGTAATCTCGCCACGTATATTGTTTACCATCAGGTTCATCTTGGCCAAACGGGCAGTCTCGCCCATGTATTCCTGACCATAGACATAAATATCGCTCAGGTCGTGGTTGGCCTCCTTGATAAACTTGGCGCTCTGTACGAACATTCCACCTGAACCACAGGCAGGGTCATAAATTTTTCCGGCAAACGGTTCGATCACCTCCACGATAAACCGCACGATTGAGGTTGGCGTGAAGAACTCGCCCCCTTTTTGCCCTTCGCTCATCGCAAACTCGCCAAGGAAATATTCGTAGATCTTTCCGAAAATATCGCCACTTGCGTCTTTGGGAATGTCGGAAAAGGTTTTGAGCAGTTGCGGGAGGATGTCGGGTTTCTTTTTCTCGATGTCGAAATAGGCCTCTTTGGGCAATACGTTTTTGAACTTTTCGTCCTGGTACTCTTCGATCCCTTCCATGGCCTTGCGCAAAGCCTTTGCTATGCTTTCCTCGTTGGGCAGGCCGAGCAGGAAATCGTACCGCGCATAACCAGGCAGGTAAAACCCGCACTTTTCCAAAGCGATTGATTCAATGGGCCTTTCGAGCCTTGTCCCTTTGTCGGTTTCGAATTCTTTGAGGATATCGGGTTCGTAAAGGGTGTATTTGTTGTCGGCAAAACGGAGGAAAATCAATCCCAGCACCGGCACTGCATAGTCGGCAGCTTTGAGCCCGCCATAAGCCCGCAGCGAATTGGCCGAAGCCCAGAGGTCGTTTTCGAGTTTTTTGAGTTGTTCGTTGGTCATCAGTAATCCCTACCTTTAAATTAAACGTGCAAAGTAAGAAATCATAACCGTCAAAATGCAGAGGTTTTAAAAATATGTTGGAATAGTTTTCAAAATTGTGGATTTCGCCACAAAGTTTTTAAAGTTTTAGGAAGTTCACAAACATCATAACAGCACTTTCTTCCTCATGACCTGTCATTGCGCGGAGTGCTGTACAATCCAAATTTGAAAGGTGATCATCAGCACGACAAAGCAATCCCAAACTAAGGAGCACCATCCAAAAACAATATTTTGAAAGTGCTTCAAATTTGGGATTGCTTCACCAAACATATTGAACATTCCAACAATCTAATTTACAGATATTTGGTTCCAAATGACAGCTTCTGGAGAAAAATCCTCCTAATAATATTTGTGCCAACCACTTTTTTTTTACCGCTCTGTTCCGTCCGAAGGGGCATTGGTTCTTTACCGAAATATCGATCGCGGACGGTTATCTTATTGCTTCTTTTACCCCGGGTGGCGCGGTCCAAAGATCTTTTGTGCTTTGACCGATCTTTTGTTCGGAACCGCTTACCCGGGGTTATTCATGGTTTTTCCCTTTCAGGGAAGAAACCATGGTAGGATATTGAAACGATTCCGAAAGTTTGACCTAAATGATTCGTCTGACCTATTCTTATGAACAATTAAGGTCAATTTTAAAATATAGTTATATTTTGTTGATAATCAAGGTCCAAGAAAAACTCCCTTTAGGGTTGGGTTGGGAAAAACAACTGTGATATTTCAAAATTCTGGAGTACGGCACAAAGTTTTTAAAGGATGATAAAGCTAACTATCAATATTATAAGCACTCACAAACATAAGACTTGTCATTGCGAGGTTTGCGACATAAGACATTGTCAATCAACAGAATAATATGCAAACCGTGGCAATCCCAGACTAGAAGCACAATCAAAACATTTAATTTACAAACGTTTGGTTCGCAATGACAGTTTCGGGAGGAAAATCATTCTAATTAAAGTACTGTAAACTTATACTTCCCGCTTCCAACCTCAATATTCACTTTTCCTCTACTTTCAGAAACTGTAATAGATTTATTTCCCAATATTGGAAGGTCATTGACTAAAATGTCCTTTAATTCCACATGATCGAAACGAATTGTCGCAGAGGTATTTGGTGGGACCTGGCAGGAATAGTTCATTTTACCGTTTTCAATGTTCCATTCAGATAAGATCGTTCCATAGACTGTTTTCAGGGTTGCGGATGCCGATGTCAAACCACCACCTGGGTGGGGCAGAAGGTTGAAATGCTTGTATCCAGGAAAATCAGGGTCACCTGCGATGCCCGCCACATAGCTATACAACCAATCGCCAATCGCACCATAGGCGTAATGGTTAAAGCTGTTCATACCCGCATCCTGAAACGATCCGTCAGGTTTTTGCCCGTCCCATCTTTCCCAAATTGTGGTCGCACCCTGGGTTACCGGATAGAGCCACGATGGGTACTCCTTCCTCATCAGCAGCATAAAGGCAAGGTCGGAATAGCCATTGTCTGAAAGTGCCTGGCAAAGCAACGGCGTTCCAACGAAACCTGTTGTAAGGTGCCCCATTTTCTTCACGTCCTCAGTAAGGAAGGATGCTGCTTTTGAAACCAGTTCGTCTGGCAACAGTTTAAATGTAAGAGCCAATGAATAAGCTGTTTGGGTATTTGAGACCAAACGTCCGGCTGGTGTAACATATTCGTGACAGAAAGCCTGCTTGATTTTAAGAGTCAAGTCGTCGTATTTGGTGGCATCTTCATTTTTGCCCAGTACCTTCGCAATTTTTGCCAGAAGGCTGGTCGAGTAGGCATAATACGCGGTAGCGATCAAGTCTTTATCGGTAGTTGCCCCGGGATAGTCCGATTTTGTGGTTGCAAAAGCCAACCAGTCGCCATAATGGGCATCACCGGTCCAGAGATAGTCATCACCCGCACGCTGCATCATGTACCCGACCCATGCTTTCATACTATTGTATTGATTTTCAAGAATACGGGTATCGCCATAAACCTGATAGACCGTCCAGGGAACAATAATTGAGGCATCTGCCCATGCTGTCGAACTGCCGCGACCTGACCGTACATCGGGAACTACATCTGGCACTTTTCCATCAGCTAACTGATCGGCAGCCAGGTCGAGCATCCACTTTGAAAAAAAAGGTGCAACATCAAAATTAAATGAAGCCGTGGGGGCAAATACCTGGGCATCGCCGGTCCACCCCAATCGCTCGTCACGTTGCGGACAATCGGTTGGGATATCGAGGAAATTGCCACGTTGTCCCCATTGGATGTTGCTCTGAAGACGGTTGACCAATGAATCAGAACAAATGAATGAAGCCGTCTGAGGCATGTTGGAATGAATCACGATCCCTGTCAGGCAATTCAAGTCGGGTTTGCCGGGATAATTCTCCACTTTTACATACCTGAATCCATGAAAAGTGAAATGGGGTTCAAAAGTTTCTTCCTTATCACCACCTTTAAGGATAAAGTCATCAGTTGCTTTTGCTTTTCGGAGATTATCGATATAAAAATTGCCTTCTTTGTCGAGGACTTCAGCGAATTGCAACCTGATGTGGCTACCTTTTTGTTCCTTCGCAGTGAATCGGACCCATCCGACCATATTCTGGCCCATATCGAAAATAGTCTCACCTTTAGGCGTAATGCTGATTTTGAGTGGTTTAAGTTGTGTAATTGCCCTGACCGGATAAGAGTTGGAACTTACAAGGTTATTTTTCGGATGATCGTATGTTTCAACAGGTACAAACGATCCTTTTCCAAACCCAGGTATGTCCCATCCCGAAATATCCACAGTCGCATCATAGGTCTCCCCATTGTAAATGTCGGATATGATAATTGGACCATTGCCTGAAAACCATGAGCCATCCGTATTGACAAATTGCCTTGTACCATCAATAAACGAAATTTCAATTTGAGCCAAAAGTGCTGACTTGTCGCCGTAGTAATTCCTTTGTACCTTACCCCCAATGTTGCCCCTGTACCATCCATCGCCAACAATTGCACAGATCGCATTTTCAGATTTAAGCAGGTTTGTGATATCGTAGATCTGGTATTGCAGTCGTTTGTTGTAACTTGTCCAACCTGGAGTGAAAAGATCGTTCCCAACTTTTCTACCGTTCAGAAAAACCTGGTAAAGACCTAAAGAAGTGATATATAGACGGGCAGATGCAATTTTCTTTGAACATGCGAACTCTTTTCTGAAATAGACAGGCTGGTGGTCTTCGCTGGTTTTACCTGGTGCAACAATCCATTCTGCCTTCCACAGGGCGGTATCAAGTAAGGCAGTTTCCCACCATGCACGGGCACTCCACTCAGTTGCTCTTCCCTGATTATCCCATACCATTACCTGCCAATCATATCGGGTTGTCGAATTGAGCGCAGGCCCGTTGTATTCAGTATTTACCGACTGTTCGCTGTTTACTTTGCCTGAATTCCAGATCAGTTTTTTACGATTGGGCGATGATACTGTTGAACTCTCAACACGAATTTCATATGCCGATTGCCTGACATTGGATCCGTCGCTCTCAATTTGCCAGGAAAGTCGCGGATTTGGAGCATTAATTCCCAAAGGATTGGTCAGATATTCACAACGTAACCCGGTGACAGCTGTTTTAGCGGAAACCATGCTGTTTTGAAATATAAGTATCAGGAATATAAATAATTGTATAACTCTAATTATAGTGATCATTTAGTTTTATTTTAAAAGCCAAATTTAAAATTTAATATTTGATAATTCCCTTAAATTTACAGGCCAATTGTAATCGGGTCCAATAATTTAAAAGCAAAGTAAACATGAAGTATTTCCTATTTTTTTTGACTTCAATAATCATCATCAACTTGTCTGCCCAGAATCCAGTTGGCATTTTTCAGTTCAACCAGGACATCGGCAATCCTAAAAACAAGGGTGCTGCCAGTTTTGACGAGAAGACCCAGGTTTATACGATTACCGGTTCGGGTTCCAATATCTGGTTCAACAGGGATGAGTTTCATTATCTGTACAATAAGATCAGCAGTGATTTTATCGTAACAGCCGACTTCGATTTTACGGAAGATATCGTCAAAGCAAATGCCCATTGCAAAATTGGGTGGATGGTCAGGGAATCGGCAGACGAAGGGGCAGCAAGTTGGAATGCGGTCAAGCACTTCGATGGACTTTGTCTGCTCCAATGGAGGCCTTTCAAGGGGATGTTCATGCGCGACCCTGAGGAGGAAAGGTTCTTTGCAAAAAAGGGAAAAGGAAAGCAAACCATGCAGTTGCAGCGGATCGGCAATGTCCTGACCATGAAGATTGCAAATCCGGGCGAACCTCTGCAACTTGTAGCTACGGAGCATATGGAAATGAAAAAGGAGGTGCTTGCAGGTATTTATATCTGTTCGCACGATTCGGATGCAATTGCAAGGGCCAGGGTTTGGAATGTCCGTATTGATCGACAACCAGTTCTAAACAATTATAGTTCAAATCCTTATGCTGTAAAAACCGTAAACAGCGATGTTTTGGGATGCAGGGTTGAAGTACTTGATATAGAGAATTTAAACCGAAAAGTGGTTTATGAAAGCAAGGCAAAAGTTGAAGCTGCCAGTTGGATGCATGACGGGAACAAATTGCTTTTTAGCGAAGGTACGGCAAATTATGTTGTACCTGTAACTGGGGGAAGCCCAGAAAAGATCGATGCCGGTGATCTTGAAAAAATGACCAATCCTTCAAAAGTTCTTGAAAAGAAGATGATCCAACCTGTAATAACCTTAACAAAGACGGCAATCGTAGATGGAACAGTAAATTCACCAGATGGGAAATTTATCTATTACAATACAAATGTGACTGGTACGATGCAGATCTGGCGTATGAAACCGGATGGATCAGTCAAGGAGCAACTTACTTTCGATGAATATCACAATTGGTTCCCACATATTTCACCCGATGGAAATTTAATGGTGTTTGTATCGTTTCCTCCCGACATTGACCCGGACGCGCATCCGACCAACAAAGATGTGATGTTGCGTGTAATGAAACTGAATTCTCCGGGAACCACAAAGGTCGTTGCCTATCTCTATGGCGGTGATGGGACGTTAAGTGCCAATCCCTGGTCGCCCGACAGCAAGAAAATTGCATTTATCAGTTATTCAGGGAAATAGTAATTTTATCAAATCTTTTACGATAAAAACCATTTCCCAAACGTTTGACTTCGACTCCGCTCAGTCACCGTTTAAATGACCGTGTTCCCCAAACGGGTGACTTCGACTCCGCTCAGTCACCGTTTAGATGGTCAATTATGGCAAAACTTCCGAACACCGTTTCTCTGCTCTTCGGTGGCTGAGCGAAGCCCAAGCCCACTTCTCCGTTTCATGTTTTTTCCTACTCCTTGTTTTTATCTTCCGAAAACATATCTTTGCTTCGTATGAACAGGTATTTATTCAGGGAGTTTAACAATGGGGAAAAAAGTAATATTTTGTAATTGTGGTGCAAAGTTGATCAGTCCCGAAAGACTGGACGAAATTGCGCAGTACCTAAAACAAATGGGTATTCCCTTCGTGCAGATCTCCGATCTGTGTGGTTGCTCGGTAACCCGAAAAAAAGAGATATTTGAGATTTTTGGTCCAGACGGTGAATTTATGATTATCGCCTGCTATCCGAGGGCCGTACGTCTTTTGCTTGAGAATTGTGGTGTAAATTACTCAACTGAAAGATTTAAACATTTGAATTTTAGGGAACTGGAAAATCCCGCAATTTTTGAAACGATAAATGCTTTTTTGGATGGTTATTCTCCAAAAGGGGAATTTACTGAACTTCAATGCGATACCGAATGGCCATCCTGGTTTCCTGTTATCGACTATTCGCGTTGTACGGCCTGTGGTCAATGTGCAGATTTTTGTCTTTTTGGTGTTTATCAGAAAACCGATAAAAGGGTGATTGTTACCAATCCACAAGGATGCAAGAACAATTGTCCTGCCTGCGGAAGGATTTGTCCCCAAACAGCCATTGTTTTTCCCAAATATGATCAGGGCGGTGCTATTTCGGGTGCAGATACAATTGACGAAATCGCGGAGCAGCAACGCCAGAAACACGATGTGGACACCATTTTGGGAAGCAACATCTACAAGGCCCTCGAATTGAGGAAAGCGAAGAGGCAGTCGATCATCCGTTCCGAAGCCATGCGCAAAGCAATGGAAGAAAGGGATATCGCAAAGAATGAAAGAATGAAAGAATGAAGGAATTAAGGAATGAAGGAATGAATTAACTTTTTAGTACAAACGCAGTCTAAGTTATTTTAGAAAAATATTTATCTAATGTCATTATTAAGAAATTTTTTAAGGTCTGACAGGAAGTGTTTGTGGAAGTTTGCCTTTAACCTTGGATGGAAAGGGATGAGCGGCTTCAGTAAATTCGAAAAACGAAAGAAGAAAGGGGAGGTTTTCCCCTGTTTTCAATTTATTTCCGTTACTGACGACTGTAACCTGACCTGTCAGGGTTGTTGGGTCACAAAAGGAGAAAAAAGTGAAAGTATTGACATACAATCTATTAATAAAATAATTGTTGAAAGTAAGAAATATGGCAGCTATTTCTTTGGAATTTTGGGCGGTGAACCTTTGATGTATAAAGATTTATTGACAATATTCAGGGCACATCCCGATTGCTATTTTCAATTGTTTACTAACGGCACCTTATTGACCGACCGTGTAGCAGCCGAGTTGCGCGAAGTGGGCAACGTAACTCCCCTGATCAGCCTCGAAGGCGATGAATTTGTTGCCGATATCCGCCGGGGGAGCAACAGGGTTTATGAGCGTACAGTGAAGGCAATCGAAACTGCCACAAAAAACAAGCTAATCACAGGTGTTGCCATAAGTGTTTGTAAGTCAAATATTGAAATGGCTTTATCTGATGAATTCATTCAAAAACTTCACGATCGTGGGGTCGTTTATGTTTGGTATTACATCTACCGGCCATCGGGCGAAAACCCTCATTATGAGTTGGCACTCTCTCCCAATGAAATTTTGAGATTGCGGAATTTCCTTGTCGATGGCCGCACCAAATACCCGATTGTCATGATCGACTCTTACTGGGACGCCGATGGGATACCTTTCTGCCCCGCAGCTGAAGGATTGAGCCACCACATCAATCCATCAGGAAATATTGAGCCATGCCCAGTTATCCAGTTTTCGTGCGATAACATCCAAAATGGTGATCTGAAATCAGTTTACGAGCAATCTGTCTTTCTGAAAGATTTTAAATCGGAAATCAATCGCAAGACAAAGGGTTGTATCCTGATGGAAGACCCTGCCTGGCTTGCGAAATTTGCTGCAGATCACAGTGCCATCAACACATCGAACCGGGGAGATCTGTCGCAACAATTAACCGATGGAACTGTTGTTACTAGTCATGGAAGTTGTCCTGTGATTCCTGAGAAAAACTGGATGTACCGGATGGGCAAGAAAAAAGCTTTTTTTGGCCTGGGCGCATATGGGTGATAGGTGTAACTAGAAATTTGTATGTACGATTTGAATTATTAAAAATTATATGCACGATCACCCCCATTAGGGCTGGGGTTTAGGAGAAGGCTTGGGGCATGGAGCTTGGGGCATGGAGCATAGGGCAATTGGCTTGGAGACGGGAGAACGGAAACCGGAGAATTCAACATTTTTTTCACTTTTGAGATTTTAAACACATGAAGTCAAAGATATTTCAATCGTTATTTGTGCTTGATGTTCCTGCAGAAACCGCCAGGAGGAGGTTGATCAGGGCAAGGGTAGAGTCGTATTTCCTTGAGAATCCGGTCATGCCCCCTGTAAGTTATGATGGATTGCGGGTTTATGCAAATGCCCTTATCAAGGCTGAAGAGTGGGAAGAGCGTTTTACCGCCTTTGTCATGGTGTGCTGCGGAAATGCGATATGGCGTCCTGTGGTTGGGGCAATACCTTACAACCGGCGTATCTTCTTGTTGCCGCAATGCCTACGTAATGTTTCCTTATGTCAGGCACAACAGGATGAACTTGGACTATTGTGCAGTGAATGTGGCAATTGCAGTATTTCTGGTTTTTTACGCGAAGCCGAGAACCTGGGGTACGTTGCTCTTGTAACGGAAGGGACAACCATTACGACCCGACTAATCGAAAGTGGGAAGGTTGATGCTGTGATTGGGGTCGGTTGCATGGAGGTGCTGCAAAAAATGTTCGATTCGGTCAGCAAATATGCCATTCCCGGAATCGGTATTCCGCTGGTTACTTGTGGATGTGTAAGCACCCGGCCCGATGCGGAATGGATCAAACAGGAGGTTTACAACTTCCGTGATGATCCTTCGATCAGGTTACTCAACCTGAATTACCTGAGGAACAAATCTTCTTCAATCTTTGGCGAGGAACAATTAACACGTATTTTGGGGACTCCCAAAAATAAAACGGAGCTGATTGCCTTTGAATCGCTCCTTTCGGGCGGACAAAGGTTACGCCCTTTCCTTGCTGTGCTGGCTTACGAAGCGTTTGTAAATGAGCCTGATCCCGTGGTGATCAATATGCTTGCCTTATCGGTTGAGTGTTTCCATAAAGCTTCTTTGATCCACGATGACATCGAAGACAATGACGGTTTCCGTTATGGTAAGGAGGCCATTCACACACGTTACGGTGCACCGGTTGCCATTAATGTTGGCGATTACCTGATAGGCGAAGGGTATCGTTTGATTTCGGAAAGTACCTTGTCGCATGAGCTGATTTGCGAAGGGGTCAAAATTGTATCCCGAGGCCACCGTAGCCTCACAATCGGGCAGGGGGCTGAACTGATTTCGATCCGCTCCAAAAAAATCCTTTCGCTGTATGAAATGTTGGAATTGTTCGACAACAAGACTTCGGCGGCTTTCAGGGTTTCCTTTTTGCTCGGAGCTGCAGTTGGTGGGGCTTCACCCGAAATTCTGGAGGTTTTAAGCCTGTTCAGCCATTACATTGGGATAGGTTATCAAATCAAGGATGACCTCGCCGATTATTTGGGCGATAAGGGCGATATTGCTGTAAGGAAGTTCTCCATCTTGCTTTCTGTTTTGGAAAAGCACCTTGATCCTCTCGAAAAAGAAGTTTTAATGGGTGCTTTCAGAACCGATTTTTTTGAAACGATTTACGGGATGATCGAGGAACATCAGATCGTTCAGATTACCAAAGAATTGTTGGTCAATACGATAAATGAGGCAATTAAATGTCTCGGATCGCTTCCTAACCTGGGTTTAAAACTGGCATTGCATGAAATTTTGGGAAAAGTTTTCAAAGAGTATATTTAAACTTGCTGCCAAATCGCAGCTTAAAAAAATACGCCCCAAACTTCTCGAACCCGTCCTTGCACAGTCGATAGCAATGCTGGATGAGGGTATGATACTGGAAATGAGGTCATTTGTGCTTAGCCAGCAAACTGTCGAAGGTGGATTTGCCGACCGTGCCGGAAAGTGCGATTTGTATTACTCCCTTTTCGGATATTTTATTTCCAATTCACTGGAAGTTCCGGGCTTTAAAGAACCACTTAAAAAGTATGTTGAAGCAACCGTTCCTTCGGGTAACCTGACCGGCGTTTATCGGTACTGTGGCGCGATCCTCTATGCAAAATTGATCGGACTAGACGTTATCACGGAAAAACTCCGGAACGAAATACTCGAAGACTTGCTGCGACCCGATCTTAAACAACCCGAATACAGCGGTTTTCTGGGCATATTGGCCCTCTTTTATCTTGAAGACTACCTTTCGATCCAACGTGTGGTAAAACGGTACAAACGATTGCTCAATTTGAAGGGGCATCCATGTCCGGTAGTTGCCACCACAGCGGTAATGATGGGAATGGCAGGCAACCCACAATCCGAACCTGTTGAAGCTCTTCTAACATTTTATCGTGGAAATGGTGGGTTTGCAGCTGTTTTAAGGGCTCCCGAAGAGGATTTGCTTTCGACTGGAGTTGCCTTGTTCGCACTCCATTTCCTGGATGCGGATATTCGTTTGATCAAACCTGATTGCCTTTCATTTGTTGATGATCTTTACGACAATGGAGGTTTCAGGGCCACTTCAACCGATTTTATCACCGATGTGGAATATACCTTCTATGGTTTGCTTGCTCTTGGGTCAATGAATTAGTTGATATAAACAACTATATAAAATTGGTTATTAATGATTTAGCAATTATATTCTGTGATGGGACAAATAGATCTTGAAAATCAATACAAAAAGCTGGTTGGACTACTAAAGGACGAACTTAACCCACAGGGTTTTTGGTCTGGTAAGCTTTCATCGAGTGCCCTTGGAACAGCCGTGGCGATTGTGGCACTCAAAATCAATGGGGATGATTCGGATCATCTTCTGATTGTCAATGGATTGGATTGGCTGATCAAAAACCAGAACCCTGACGGCGGATTTGGTGACACCCCACAGAGCAAAAGCAATGTAAGCACTTCCTTATTGTCCTATGCTGCAATCAGATATTGTAAAGACCTGAATGTCGATTCTGGATACTCATTGTCCAATATTGAAAAGTATTTGCTTTCACAAAAAATAGACTTGAACAAGAAGGACATTACAACTGCTGTAATTGGCTATTATGGAAGTGATTACACCTTTTCTGTCCCAATCCTTTCGATGCTGATTATTTGTGGCGTGCTGTATCCTGAAGTAAGCCACAAAATCCCACAATTGCCATTTGAATTCACATTATTGCCTGCCAAATGGTACAGCTTGTTCAATTTGCGCGTGGTGAGCTATGCCATTCCTGCCTTGATTGGTGTCGGCATCTTTATTTTTAAGACACGCAAACACCACAATCCGGTCATGAAATGGCTAAGGAACAAATCCATAGCACCGGCCATGAGGAAATTGGAAAGCATCATGCCAGAGAGCGGCGGTTTCCTTGAAGCCATCCCATTGACAGCCTTTGTTGCGATGTGCCTTATATCCTGTGGATTAGGTAAAAATGCAGTTGCTGAAAAAGGGATTTCCTTTTTGCGAAACCAGCAACGCGAAGATGGAAGCTGGCCCATCGATACCGACCTCTCAACATGGGTCACCTCCTTAAGTGTGAAAGCGTTGGGACCTCAAATGATGAACGAATTTTCTAAGCAGGAAATTTCAAATCTTTTAACCCATTTCAATTTATTTCAATACAAATCCATTCATCCTTTCAACCTCGCAGAACCCGGAGGTTGGGGATGGACCAATTTTTCAGGTTCGGTTCCCGATGTGGACGACACGTCTGGAGCGATCCTTGCATTGCTTGATTTGTACCGTCCTGGAGATACTGATACAGTTACAGCGATTGTCAACGGTTGCTGCTGGCTGACAACCTTGCAGAACAAGGATGGCGGATTTCCCACGTTTTGTAAAGGATGGGGGAGGCTTCCCTTCGACAGCAGTTGTGCCGACCTGACGGGTCATGCGCTCTTCGCATTGGCCAAATCGTTGGATGTTTTGGCCGAAATTATTCCTGGCGATTTGCGAATAGCCCTAACCAACTGTATTGCAAGAGCCTTCGGTTTCCTTTGGAAGGTACAGAACGACAATGGAAGCTGGAATCCATTGTGGTTTGGCAACCAGTTCACCTCAGATAACAAGAATCCTGTCTATGGTACCGCCAAAGTTTCAATCTATTTGAATGATAGTTTATTGTGCAAATGTCTGGATGATACCATGAAACGCAATATTGGTCAAATGTTGGACAAAGCTACGAATTATCTGATTGCTCAGCAGAATGAGGACGGAAGTTGGGGTGGTGAAATTGGAATGAATGGCACAATTGAGGAAACTTCTCTCTCCATTGCTGCGTTGACCGGAAAAGATAGGTTGGTATGCCTGGACGGTTTTAACTGGTTGCAGAATGAATTTGATCAGAATGGTTTACGGTCCAACCCGATAGGGCTCTATTTTGCAATGCTTTGGTACGACGAGAAGTTGTATCCGTTGATCTATTACATCGAAGCGTTGCGTAGATTTTTATATTGAACCCAAATTTGATTGCGAATAAGCCATTTTGCAAAATAGTTGGTTCATTCGCAAAGTATTCAGGTATTTACAAATAAAATTTAAACGATGAAGTTACATATTGTCGGAGGTTTTTTGGGAAGTGGAAAGACCACAGCGATTACGAATGCCTCAAAATTATTGATGCGTCAAGGGAGCAAAGTTGCGGTTGTAACAAACGACCAGGGCAAATACCTGGTTGACTCAAGTTTTATGGTTGCGAATCATATACCATCCGCTGAGGTTACGAATGGCTGCTTTTGCTGTAATTTCAATAGCCTGAGCAGCAAGATTGAACTGCTGGAGCGTGAAATCAAACCTGAGACCATCTTTGCCGAAAGTGTGGGATCGTGTACCGATCTTGTAGCAACTGTTTTAAAACCTCTGAAATTGCTCAAAAAGGAGCTGTTTAACGAACTGACCTTTTCGGTGTTTACCGATTGCCGGTTATTTTCAGATTATCTTCATGGAAAGAAATTGCCTTTTAGTAATGACATTTCATATATTTTTTCAAAGCAAATCGAAGAGGCCGATTTATTGGTGATCAACAAGATTGACTTGATGCCGGAAGCAGATTTCGATGAACTTCGCAACCTGGTGGCCGTACAGTTTTCAAAAAAGAAGGTCATTCTTCAAAATTCTTTGGATGATCAGAATATTCAAAACTGGCTCGACATCTTAAGTAAATTACCTGATCCTCATTGTATTTCATTAAGCATTGACTATCAAACCTATGGAAAAGGGGAGGCAGACCTGGCCTGGTTGGATGAAGAGATCAACATTCATACTGAAGACCAATCAGCCTGGAACCAGGCGATCAAGCTCATTGATCATTTGATTGCGGAGATCAAACAAAACAGGGTCAACATCGGGCATCTGAAATTTATGTTAAAAGGGGAGGGGTTTGACGAGAAAATCAGTTTTACAACCATCGCCGATGAAAACTGGAAAAGACATTTTCCAGTCAGGAACGTTGACAATTTGAGGATGATGGTCAATGCAAGGATCGAAACAACTCCCGAAGAAGCCCGAAGGTTGGTCAGGAACAGTGTCTTCGCAATTTCGGGCAATGGTGTTTTGGTCACCGAAAGTAAGGAAGATGCCTTTCAACCCGGTTTCCCGAACCCTACGCATCGGATTGAAAATGAATAGATTGTTTTTATTTGCTTGTAGCAAAAAACATTGAAACTGTAATAAGGGAATAAGGTTGGTGTGTAGGTGTAATTGCCTGGTTACTAATGTTTAAATGGAAAAGATAAGGTTTTTGAATAAAAAAATCTTGTGGTTTAAAAACCTTATTTTCAATTTTTAACCTGAGTAACTCAAAATACACTGCTGCCCCAATAACCTTATTCCCTTATTGTTCAGGCTATTTTGAGAATCAAATTAGTATGTCGGTATTTATTGCTATTTCCTTGGTCGAGGCCTTTCCCAACATCGAAAAAATCAGCTCTGGATCGGTCATATGGTCCCGAAGATTTTGACTTTTTAAACCTTTTACCTCTTTGGCTAGTTCTTTATCGCGTTGCCGCAGTTGAAATTTGTATTTCTATTCCAGGCACGGAAAAATTGAAACTAATCTTCCTTCCTTTTGTTATAAAACTCAATTCCCACCCTGTCAATATGTTCCTTCAAATTGGGCTCATGAAGGTTTTCATAAATCAGCACATCAAATTTGTAGGGCATGTTGGTTTCTTCATTCAACCAGTAGCTTATCTGGTTTAGTGTATCGAGGTCCAGACCGGTGCCTTTAATAGCGATATCGACATCACTGCCGTTTTTGAAAGTGCCTTTTGCACGACTGCCAAAAATATAAGCCTGTTCAACTTTGGGATACTTGACCAAAGTTTGTATAATTGCCTCTATGTCAGAATCTAAAAGTCCGAATCTATTCTTTATGGCTCGTTTCATCCAACTTCTGCTTAAAAGTAATGAGCAACGCATTCAATAATGGGAAGTACTTGTTGTGAATTAAATGCTCCAGGTCGGTTGCCTTTTGTTCATCATAAGTGTGTGAGGTTAAATTTCTGTCAACCAACAAGTCCATCCAATCGTGGCCATCTTCGATTATTCCTGTTTCAAATGCTTTTTTTAAGGCTCCCCTTGGGGATTTTACATCCACAAAACCTTGTTCTTCCAAATAATCTTTTACCATGTTCCATGCCAATTCAAAACTCATTTCAAAAAACTGGATAATGCCCGCTTTCTGAACAATGTCAGGATCAGGAATTTGCAAAGCGTTTTCTAAAAGACGCATCGACTTGGTATAGTTTTGGAATCTTTGGTTCCACCTTATATCTAGACTTTCCATGGGTTTTCCAGTTTTCGTTCAAAAACTTTACTTCTCAAACTTCTCCTTGTAATCGGATGAAAGTACTTTAAATTCAGTCCTCCGGTTGATCTGGTGGCAGATCTCCATCTTTTTCTCGTCTTTAAGCGACTCGATATAGGTACACGTGAGTTCGACCCCCGGTTTCAGGAATGGATATTGTTTGGCGATGGCTTTGGTCACCGTTTTTGGGGCAGTTTCCCCATAACCCTTAGCCACAAGCCTTCCGGCTTGTATCCCTTTGGATATTAAATAAGTAACAACCGATTGTGCCCTTTTCTGCGATAGGATCGAATTGACTTGGTCATCCCCACGACAATCGGAGTGCGACATCAATTCGATCACAATGGTCGGATTGAGCACGAGCAAAGACGCCAGACTGTCAAGTGCGGTAATCGATTCGGGCAGTAGGTCCCATTTGGCATATTCATAGTTGATATTGTCAACATTGATCGGTACATCCGATGGGGTCAGGTCCAACCTTACCTGGAACTGTTTTCCTTCGTCCATTCCAACCGTAGAAGTAACGGCCTTCGCATTAAGGAACCCTTTTTTATAGGCTGCTATAACATACTCAACTTCAGGTTTCAGCTTGAATTTGAACTTTCCGTTTTCGGCAGTCATCCTGAGCATCGTCCCATCTGTCCCGATCAACCTGACCGATGCATCATTGATCCTTGTACCGGTTCCTTTGTTAAAGATATCCCCTTCCAGTTCATAAATTTTAGGTGGGAGTAAGAAACTGTAAATATCATCTTTACGGCTTCCGGTGCGGTTGCTGCTTAACAAACCACGGTCTTCGCCAGGGTAATAGGTGATCGCAAAATCATCCCCAGTGGAATTGATCGGATACTTCATGTTCTCAACGATCCACTTCTTATCCAGATTTTTTTTTGCCATAAAGATATCGAGCCCACCCATACCGACATGGCCATTCGAAGAAAAATAGAGTATTCCATTGTCGCGGATAAAGGGGAACATTTCGTCACCAGAAGTATTGATCTCAGGGCCTGCATTGACAGGTTTGTCCCATTTATCCCCTTTTTTCTTCACATACCAGATATCCTTTCCTCCATAGCCTCCTGGTCGGTCCGAAACAAAATAGAGTGTATCTCCTTTTGCCGAAATGGTAGGATGGGCTGCCATTAAACTATCGTTGAGAATCGAAACTTTTGTTGCATTTCCCCAGACTCCCGAGAGTTGGGTTGCGGTATAGATTGCAGTCCCCTTCTCTCCACTCTTGTCATAAGGGCAACGTGTAAAATACATGGTCGTCCCATCCGAAGTGAAGGTTCCGGCCCCTTCCTCTTCAATAGTATTGATCACATTGTTGGCATCGATCAATTGAGGTTTGTCCCAATGCTTTTTCTGTGCATTGTAGTTGCTCCTGTAAATATCGGCATTGAATTCACCTGTAATCGCACTTTTCTTTTTGCCCGTGCTACCTTGCCTGACAGATGTGAAAAAGATCTCGTTGTCGTGTACACCAGCATAAGCAGCAGAAAAATCGCTGGAAGCAGAATTCAGGTCTTTCATGTTGGCAATAATATAGCGCGATTTTACTTTCGGCCATTCTTTGGTTACAGTTGACGATTCGATACCGTTCAAAGCCATTTGATCACCAGGTACCGAATCGAGATAGATCTTGTAATTTTTGATGGCTTCAGCGTATTTCCCATTGTCGCGCAGGACTTCTGCATAATGCAACCAGGTTATAGCTCCCCCTAATTTACTGGTTATTGCATTTTTATAGTAACTCTCGGCCTGGCGGTATTGCCCGATCTTGTAATAAGCTTCAGCAATTTTAAACTGTATAACTGCCTTTTGGTTTTTATCCTTTGTCTTGCTATATACCTTCCGAAAGGAGGCAATGCTTTTTGTATATTCCCCAATTTCAAAGGAGGTTAAAGCAGTACGGTATCGTTTTGAAACAGTACAGGAGCTGGCAAACACAACCAGAACCAGAAGACAAATATGATGTATTTTAAGATTACCCATAGTTTAAAAACAATTAATCAATGCCGTTTGAAGGCAAAGTTATCGGCAAAGATAAACTTATAACAGATTATTATTTAACAAGGTCATAAAAATTATCCTGAATTGCCTGAAAGATTTTACCTTTGCGAATAAAATTTTTTTAATTATGATTCAAGCTGAAATTCATACCGTAAAGGGAGTTATGAAGGTTAATTTCTTCGAAAAGGATGCACCGATAGCTGTTGCCAACTTTGTTAAACTGTCGAAAGCTGGTTTTTATGATGGACTTAACTTTCACCGGGTAATCCCAAATTTTGTCATCCAGGGTGGATGCCCAAATGGAACCGGTGCCGGTGGCCCTGGTTATAAAATCAAATGCGAGCTGACCGGTGACAACCAGTACCACGACCGTGGGGTATTGTCGATGGCCCATGCAGGAAAAGACACTGGCGGTTCCCAATTCTTTATTTGCCACAGCCGCACCCAAACAAGCCATCTCGACCGTAAACATACCTGTTTTGGTAAGGTTTACGAAGGACTGGAAGTGATCGATGCAATCCGTCAGGGTGATAAGATCGAAAAAATCGTGATTATCGAATCTTAATCGGAATTGAAAATAAGGTCATACTTCGGCTTCGCTCAGTAACCACAAGGTTGGCATGAGGGTATATTTGTCTGGTTACTAAGGTTAAAGAGAAAAGATAAGGATTTTGAATATTTTATTTTTGCGGTTTAAAAACCTTATTTTCAATTTTTTAACCTTAGTAACATAAAATTTGCTACTTCCCCTAAAACCTTATTCCCTTATTGTTCGGGCAATATTGCAAACCCAGAATTAGATTCAACCTTATTTACCTTATTTAAAAACCTTTTTGGAAGTTGATTCAAGAGCGGTTTTTTTTATAAAAAAAAGTTTTGAGGAATCGGCCTAAATCTAAAGGACTTTCAAATGTATTATTTTGTATTTTAGCCCCATAGATTAAACTAACAAAATAATTAATCAGGTCCATGAAAACGTTTGCATTTATTCTTCTGCTCTGTTTTTCAGTCGGATTTTCAGGAATTGCCGATGGAAATAATAAAGATTCAAAAAATAAATCGGAATTGCTCGCCAAATTGAAATCCGAAGTTCGTAATAATTTGATTAGTAATATATTACCGTATTGGACAAAGAATGTCGCTGATCCGGTGAATGGCGGTTTTTATGGAAGGATCGATGGCCAGGAAAAAATATACCCCGAAGCTGAAAAGGGTGGAATCCTGAACGGAAGGATCCTATGGACTTATTCTGCCGCCTATCGTGTAACAAAAGACACCTCCTATCTTTCGGTGGCCAAACGTGCAAAGGATTATATTCTTAAATACTTTGTGGATAAGCAATACGGGGGGACTTACAGAAGTGTGACTTACAAGGGTGAGCCTTCAGATACAAGGAAGCAAACCTATTCCCAATCGTTTTTGATGTATGGACTTTCGGAATATTACCGTGCTACAGGCGACCAAAATGCTTTGGACCAGGCGAAAGCGATTTACTTTGCCCTCGAAAAGTATGCAGTCGATCCTGTTTCTGAGGGTTATTTTGAGGTATTCGACCAGAAGTGGCAGCGGACCGGCGACCTGATCATTGGGGAGAAAAGTGCCAAAGATGAAAAGACCATGAACACCCATCTGCACCTGATGGAATCGTATGCTAACCTTTACAGGGTATGGCACGACCCAAAACTGGCAGGGCGCCTGAAAAACCTGATCCTTTTGTTTCGCGACAAAATCATCAATCCACAAACCTTTCACCTCAATGTTTTCCTTGACAGAAGCTGGCAGAGTACTTCGATAATCCATTCCTACGGGCATGATATCGAAACATCGTGGTTGATTGTTGAAGCAGCACAAATTTTGGGGGATCAGCAATTGATCGGCGATAGTAAAAAACTGGCGATTAAAATTGCTCTTGCAGCTTCTGAAGGGTTACAGTCCGATGGAAGCCTGATTGCCGAAAAAGATTATGCCGATGGAAAAACCAATACCTCGCGTGACTGGTGGCCACAAGCCGAAACTGTTGTGGGTTTACTGAACGCTTTTGAGTTAAGTGGTGAAGAACATTTCCTGACCGATGCCATCAAGTGCTGGAATTTCACTAACAAGTTCCTGGTCGATCATCAGAACGGTGAATGGTTTGGTGCTGTCACAGCAAAAGGATCTGTCAGCAAAGGTGACAAAGCCGGGTTTTGGAAATGCCCCTACCACAATGGACGGATGTGCATGGAGGTAATGGAAAGGGTTACCAAGCTTAAAGTTTCGAAAGACTAATTAACAAATGCATTAAATAATTGAATTATAATCTATTATGAATTTTCATAATCGTTACAATGCAACCAACTAATAACCAGGCAGAAGCCGATGCATTAAAACTTATCCAGGAACTTGAAGTTGTCAAGGATGAACTATTCAGGCAAAACGAAGAATTGAAAATGGCTTTGGCGAATGCCGAAACGGCCACTGCACTTTATGATTTTGCACCATCTGGCTACTTTACATTGGACAGTGAAGGCAATATCAGTGAGTTGAACCTTTCTGGAGCTTTAATGTTGGGCAAGCAACGCTCACAATTATTCAACGCCAATTTTAAGTTTTTTATTTCAAATAATACCCTGCTTGCTTTTAACGACTTTTTGAAGAAGATCTTCAATTCAAAAATTAAACAAACCTGCGAAATTCAATTATCCATTGGAGATAAAGCTTCAATTTTCCTGCAAGTAGAAGGGATCATTATATTTCAGGACATGAGAAAGTGCCTGATTACAGCTGTTGATATTACCAAACTTAAGCAGTCGGAGGAAGATTTACGAGAGAGTGTCTATTTTTTCAGGGAATCGCAAAAAGCAGCCTTTATCGGTTCTTACAAAACAGATTTTATTTCTGGTTACTGGGAATCGTCGGAAGTGATGGACCAGATTTTCGGGATCGATAAAAGCTACATCCGGAGTGTTCAAGGTTGGCTCGATCTGGTCCACCCTGATGATAAGGAGATGATGAACAACCATTTACAGATCCATGTTATTAAATACAGGAACCCATTTAACAAGGAATACAGGATCGTCCGTAAGTCTGATGGGGAGATAAGATGGTTGCATGGTTTAGGGGAGGTTACTTTTGATGATAGTGGAAACGCCTTATCGTTGATCGGTACGATTCAGGACATTACAGAACGTCATGAGATTGAAGCGGTATTGATTCAAAGTGAGAAACGGTATAAACTTTTGGCTGAAAATACAAAGGATGTGATCTGGGTATTGGATCCTGAAACAATGTCCCTTTTATATGTCAGTCCATCCTGCGAGCAGCTTCTTGGTTATGCACCTTTAGAACTACTGAATACTCCTTTTGAAATGACCCTTATTCCTGAGATCAGGGAGTTTTTCATTCAGAGAACAAGAGACCGGGTGGTAGAGTATTCGTGCAATCCAATACCTGGCACTGGTTACCAGAATGAGGTGGTTCATTTACGAAAAGATGGAACCATTATAGTTACCGAAGTGGTAAATAATTATTATGTCAATAAAAATACGGGCAAAGTTGAAATTCAAGGCGTTAGCCGCGACATTACCAAACAGAAACAAGCTGAACTTGCTTTGAAACAAAGTGAAGAAAATGCGAGAAAGAACAATGATTTGCTCCGTTCCATTTTTGAAAGCTCTCACGGGTTGATTATCTTCGCACTTAACCTTGAATTAAGATACACTGCCTTTACATTTTCACATCGCGAAACGATGAAAGCCATTTATGGTGTGGATATTGAAGTTGGAATGTACATGCCCGACCTTATTGTAGAGGAGGAGGACAAGCGAAGGACTTTGACCTATTATAACAGGGTTTTACAGGGTGAACACTTTATTGAGGCTGAAGAATTTGGTGATGAAGACTTCCGTTGGATATTGTGGGAAACCAGGTATTCGCCTATTTATGATGACAAACATTCCATTGTCGGTTTGACTGTATTTGTTACCGATATCACAGACCGCAAGCGGTTTGAGGAAACACTTAAGGCAAACGAAACCCGGCTTCACGATCTCAATGCGACCAAGGACAAATTTTTCTCAATCATTGCGCACGACCTGAAAAACCCGTTTAACGCCGTTATCGGATTTAGCAATCTTCTGATCGATCAGGTCAAGGAGAACGATTATAATGGTATTGATGAGTACGCTACCATTATCAAGGATTCATCTTTAAGGGCTATGTCATTGTTAAACAATCTTTTAATTTGGGCTAGATCACAAACGGGGAAAATGGAATTCAATCCTGAAAATTTTGAATTGGTAAAACTCATCGGTGAGGTTATAGAACTTTTAAACGACTCTGCGAAGCAAAAAAAGATTGAAATTTTATTGCAATTGCCTTACGATGTAGTGGTTTTTGCTGATAAAGAGATGATAGGCACAATATTAAGAAATCTTATTTCCAACGCTGTGAAGTTTACCCATTCTGGCGGCATGATCACCATTTCTGTACATCTACAGGTAGAAGGATCTCTAATCCAGGTTTCCGATAACGGAATGGGGATTAAAAAGGAGAATATTCATAAACTTTTTAAGATAGATGAGTCCTACTCAACCAAAGGGACCCAAAATGAATCGGGTACTGGTTTGGGATTGTTGCTTTGTAAAGAGTTTATCGAAAAAAATGGCGGTAAAATATGGGCCGAAAGCGAATATGGTAAAGGAAGTAAATTTAGTTTTTTGATCCCCAAATAGAGATAAAATATATTTGAACGACTCCCCCTTTAGTTAAAGGTAGCATAGGGATTTCGATGCAATTATCTAATTATAAGTACTTTATCAAAAATAGTATCTCTCCAAATGGAAAACACGACAACAGAGCATATTCTCCAAAACCTTATCTTTTCCTATTAGACCTTAGTAATCAGGGCAAATGAACTGAAATGCAACCTTATTCCCTTATTTTAAGGCATTGCACAAAGTTATTTCGCAAATAATGTATAAAAATTTCATCCACAGATGTATATCAATTTAGCAATTGTGGAATCGTAAAAAAGAAAGTACTGCCCGATCCAAACTTGCTTTCAACCCATATTTCGCCCCCGTGTTTCTGGACCAGTTCTTTGCACAACAATAGCCCAAGTCCCGTTCCTGTCTCCTTCAGGGTTCCAGGAGTGGAATATGCCTCGTCGATCCGGAAAAGTTTCCCAATGGTTTCTTCCTTTATACCTATTCCATTATCAAGAATTTTTACAATCAATTCTGTCGGTCTTTGGTTGACTGAGATCACTACCTGTCCGTTCAAATTGGAGAATTTGATTGCGTTAGAAATCAGGTTTCTAAGGATTGTACCAATCATAGAAATGTCAGCAAAAACAATAACTGTATGGGGTAATTCATTAATAAATGTGATCTTTTTTTGGTGGGCATTGTAATTGGCAAGTTCCAAAACTTCATTGACCAGCTTTGCTAAATCGAAGGTGATTGGAGAAAATGTCATTTTACCGGTTTGTATTTGTGACCATTCGAGCAAGTCGGATAGCAATGACATCGCCCTGACAGAAGAAGTCTGGATGATATTTGCATATTCTTCTATCCCTTCATAATCTTTTTCCTTGATTTGGTCGGTCAATAGGTTGCTGAAACCGATAATTGCGTTAAAGGGATTTCTGAGGTCGTGACCGATAATTGAGAAAAATTTATCCTTGGTGGCATTCAATTCCTTTAAACGAACTTCGTTGTCTTTCAATGCAATCTCCGCTTGTTTGCGCAAAGTAATATCATAAACAACTGTATATCTTAACTTTACATGTTGAACAAAGATGTTTTCAGTTGAAAGTAAAACATGTTTGATGTCGCCATTCTTTGCTTTTAAATCGGCTTCAATATTTGAATAGATACCGCTTTTGTCAGCAGTTTCCAAAATCATTTTTTTTGTTTCACTGGTCAAAATTCCCAACTCAATAGCTGTTTTGCCGATCACCTCTTCTTTGGTAAAACCAAACAACGAATAGAAAGCATCATTGACTTCAATGTATTCACCAGTCTGCAAATCACTTAATCCACAGGCAGATGGGTTAAGATAAAAAACTTTGGAGAATTTCTCCTCCGACAATTTGGTTTGGGAAATGTCTTTGGTTACTCCGAAAATTGCTGGTTTGCCATTCCAGATACCAGCCTTTACCTTCGTTTCAACAGGGATGGCATTACCTGCTTTAGTGATTAACGGAACAGGACAAAACACTGATTTTCCGGCCAACATTTCACCGACTATCCGTCCAGCCTCCGCCCTACGTTCCTCCGGGTGGACCATCAGGACCGATTGCCCTGCCAACTCTTCTGAAGAATATCCAAGTCGGTCAATGACAGTCGTGTTTGTGTGCGTGATGTTCCCTTGCTCATCCAAAACGAAAAGGAAATCATCGATCGTATTGAAGAACGTTTCATAATTCTGTCGGATCTGATTGATCAATTCCTGCGAGTTTGTTTTAGCGGTGATGTCGGCTACAATACCCTCAAGGTAGGCAATCGATCCATCGGGATTGAGGACTTTTCTGGAACTCATATCCAAAATAACGGTATTGCCATCTTTTCCCCTCCAAAGTACTTTATCAAAATGTACCCATCCGTCCTTGCTCATCATTGCCCCCAATATTATAGGCCTTGTTTCAGGTTCGGCATAGATTTGGGTATTTATATTGGTCGTTCCATTGATCAATTCGTCTGTCGATGTATACCCGAGCATATTTACAAGTTTCAAATTCACTTTAAGGAACCTTCCTTCCGGTGTGGAGTGATAAATACCAATTGTCGCATTTTCAAATATATTCCGGAACTGATTTTCGCTCCTCTTCAACTTTTCTTCTTCTTTTTTCCGGTTTGTGATATCGACCGCTGTAATCAAGCAAGTGTGATTTTGAAAAACATTGCCATCTAAATGTAGAAAAATGGATGGGGTGTCGTGAATGATCAATTGAATTTCACAATGCTGCTTACTTTTTAATTTAAAAGTGTCCTCAAGGAAATTATTAAAGATGGGGAGGGTACTGGAGGAGATAAATAATTTGATTTGGCTATTGATCAACCTGGAACGTTCCGTCTGAAGCATTTCTGAACCGGATTGATTGATTTGCAGGATCGTACCATCGATTGCAAGGGTAAAATAACCAGAAGGGGCCAGGTTGTACAGGGCCGTTGCTGTTTCTGCTTTCGCAACTGCCATCAATAACTCCTCATTTTGAGCCTTCAATTCAGTTTGAAACAATTCCAGTTCTTGAAGCAGTTTTAACGTTTCTACCTCTGAAGTCTTTTTCTTTCGTGCAAGCATATTATTAGGATTTCAATTTAGATCAAATTTAAAAATAGCTAAAATCCCACGAATTAAGTTATAAATTCTGAAATCTCTATGTTTCGGTAACTATAAATTTGGGAATCGTAAAAAAGAATGTACTGCCAGTTCCAAATGTACTCTCAACCCAAATTTTACCCGAATGTTTTAGTGCCAATTCCCTACAAAGCAACAATCCAAGACCGGTTCCGGTCTCTTGATGGGTTCCACGTGTTGAATAGGTTTCTTCGATCCTGAAAAGTTTCCCAATGGCTTCTTCCTTTATGCCAACACCCTTGTCCTGAACTGCAATGATGAATTCTATTGGCCTTTTGGTTACTGAGATATTGATCTGTCCATTCTCATTCGAAAATTTGACTGCATTGGAAATCAGATTTCTCAAAATACTGCCAATCATCGATTTATCGGCAAAAAGATTAACCTGTTCAGGCAAATCAGTTGATATTGAGATGTTTTTATGCATTGCGGCGTCATTGGCAAGTTCAGTAACTTTATGGATCAGTTTTACCAGATCGAATGTTGTGGGTGTGAAAACCATTCTACCGGTTTGCAGCTGCGACCACTCCAACAAGTCCGAAAGCAACAACATAGCCCGTAAAGAAGATTTATGGATGATATCAGCGTATTCCCCAATTCCAACATAGTCTTTTTCCTTTATCTGGTCCGACAAAATGTTGCTAAACCCGATGATTGCATTAAAGGGGTTTTTTAAGTCGTGGCCAATAATCGAGAAAAATTTGTCTTTTGTTGCATTCAGTTCACGTAGCCTTGTTTCGTTCTCCTTTAATTGATCCTCCATGTTTTTCCGATCTGTAACATCATGGATGATTGAATGTAACAGTTCACGGCCAGAGATAGATATTGGGCTGGAATAGACTTCCACATCGCGGATTTCTTTAGTCGATAACCTATGCCTAAACTTGTGAAATGATTTTAGCCCGTTTATTGCGACTTGCATCTCTTTGATTATTTCTTCAGCAGGTAAAATATTGAGGTTGCATATATTCATTGATTTCAATTCTAACTGAGAATATCCGTAGTAATTCGAGGCCGCTGAATTGGCGTCAACAATGGCACCGTCTTTCGGATCAATTAGCAACTTAACTGCCTGATTCTTTTCAAACATTGCATGGTACAATTGGGCTTTCTCCTGTAATGCACTTTCAATCAATTTTTCATCTGTAATGTCCCTCACAATGACCATAACTTCTACTGTTCCAATTGGAATCATTCTTGCCTCGAAGGAGAGCAAGCCTTTTTCGGGAACCGGCAAGTGGTATTCGAAAACCTGCATTTCACCTGTTTTAAAGGCCAATCCCATATTTATATCGACCAATTCTGCAAATTCTGGGGGTGTAAGGTCACGGTTGTTTTTCCCGATTATCGAATCCTTCTGATAATGCAAATCCTCGGTGTTTGCCTTATAATCGAGATATACCCCATTTTTATCAAGTGAGAAAATAAGATCCGGAACAGCCCTGATTAATCCCTGCGCCCGTTTTTCACTCTCCATCAATTTCTGTTCAGTATGCTTGCGCTCTGTAATGTCAGAATGGGTTCCTGCCATGAGTAACGGTTTGCCATCGGTTGTCCATTCGACCACCTTTCCCTTGTCGTGTATCCAAATCCATTGGCCATTGTGGTGTTTCATCCGGCATTCAAGGTCATAATATGAAGATTTGCAGTTGAATACCAGTTCTAAAAGCCGTTCGGAAACAATTAAATCTTCAGGATGGGCAAATTTGAGCCATGTATTGATTGTTACCGGTGAGATTTCGTCCAATGTGTATCCAATTATTTCAGCCCATCGTTCATTAATGTTCACCTCACCAGATTGTACATTCCATTCCCAGATACCCACATTTGTAGCTTCTACGACACTGTTCAAACGGTCCTGAACTTTTTTCAGAGCCTTTTCGGCCCGAATCCGTTCAGTTATATTTCGGATATTGCATTGAATAACTTTTTTATCTTCAACGAGATAGACATTGCTTACGAATTCAACCCCTATCGGTTCACCATTTTTGGTGACCAAAGGCATATTTTCAAACCGGATATATTCCTTGTTCTGCAAGATTGCAAACGATTCTTTCGAGGCCGCAATATTTTTAAAAGTGCCGATTTCCCAAAGCTCCTTTCCCAATATTTCTTCTCGCGTGAACCCTATCAATTCAATCAAATAAGGGTTTGCTTCGACAATTTGCCCACTTTCTGCGTCAAGGATAAGGATACCATCTTTTGCCGATTCAAATAGCCGTCGAAAGCGGGTTTCGGAAGCCTGAACTTTTATTTCTGCCCTTTTAAGTTCCTCATTCTGAATTTCAAGCTCTATCGTATGAACCTCAAGTTCATGGATGAGTTTTTGTATGTCGGCTTCATAAAAGTCTTTGTCACCACTACCTTGACCTTCCTCCATATTTTTTAACACTTCGGGGGATAGTTTTTTGTTCAACTTTTGTTCAGCTTTAATCCGGATTTTATCGGCATCCGGTGATTTCTTTTTACTGTGTTCCATATTCTCCAGGAGTAAAATGGTTAATTATCAGGAACATATATTGATATTTATATAATTAAAAAAATAATATGTTGTTTACGAACTTTCTCAAATACAAAACCACAAGTTACCTTATGGCATCGGCCTTTTGGGGCAATTCATCTTACAATTTGATCTTTAACATAGCACCGGATGAGAATCTTAAACGAAACTTGTTAGTCGCGGATAAAATGGGGTAGGGGATCCGGTAATTCAAACGAGATTTCGACCAAACCATTAAAAATCCCGTTTTCAAAGAGTGGAGATTGATGGATTATTTTTTTTGTTCCTCCCTTTTCGATTGTGTATGTGTTTGTTGAAGGAACTTGCAACATTTCCGAAAGTTTTGACCTCGAAGGTTCCGGGTGACAATCAAGCAAGTTTTTCCCGATTAAATCACCACCTCCGTATTTTGAAAATTGCTTCCGCGATTTTTCATTCATATAAACAATGATGCCGTCAGGGTTACAAATCGTGACAGCTCCTTCGAAAATATCGGACCAGTTATTCATTGAATGGTTCCTATTTGGCTTGTTTTTTCCTTAAACATCGTACCCAGTCAATTTCAAAATAATGAGGCAATGTTCCCCCGTTGACCGGGTGATGAAGGCTTCCCACAAAATTAAGGAAAAGTTCACCCACATTTTTTGTGAGACGCTCCCGATGAACTTCATAGTTATTGATCTTCCAAACAACTTCATTTCCAAATATTTCCAGTCGGAAGACATGAAAACGGCTGAAATTCAAACCTTTAATCTGAACCAATTTTTTAATGCCATTTTTATCGGGTTGGTCTATAATTCCAATACCGACACAGTTGTGGCCACTTCTGAAAACATCGATCTGGGGAAAAGGGTGGTTACCTGTCAGTGAAAATGCACTTGTAATGGCACCAACTGCACTGAATTTCACTTTTGCTTCAATGACGCCTTCAGTAATTTTGAAGCCTTTGCCGGTGTTTAAGATCGAGGAACTGTAGTCAAACTGTTTTGGGATAACCCCCACAGCAGGATCCCAGACACGTCCATTGGCTTTCTCTGCTTTTGTCACAATTGACAAAACAGAATTTTTGATCTCAATGTTTTTAATTCCGTTATAGGCATGAATTTCATCAACCTGCGAGAAGCTGCAACCTGCCCGGCTTGCGTGCCAGTAATTTTCAGGCTCCCAAAGAGAATCAGAAAGGTTGCTATTATGAAAATTTTCATCCAGGACCACTTCCCATTGTTCAAAAAACGAAAGTTCAGGCCGTTTTTTCAACTTCCGGTAATGTGTCATGAAATTGCTCTTATCCAATTCGTTGTATTCAGTTTCCAATTTATAGTCATTGGTAGTTTCGAATCTTTTTTTGTTTTGAAGGAAAGCAACCCGTTCTTTGAATGTTGTGTCGGCAACTTTAATTTTTAAATCATGAAAGTGGGCCAATTGTTTTGATCCCTCAACCTCTTCGTGGTTTTTATTGATTGAGGATTTCTGAATTTTCAGATAAAACAGGATATCAGGATTTTTGTCCAAACTCTTAAATTCGGAAAGCAAAGCAAAGTCTGGCGTTGTTTCATACCTGGATTTGTTTTTCAGGTAAGCAACCTGTTTGATGAAAGGTGCTGCTTCAACCTGCTGTTTCAACTGCTCCAATTTGCCAACAAGCCCCATACTTTCGACCGTCTTGACATTTTTATAACTTTTGGAATTCAGGAACTTAAGGTATGCCTTAAACTTGGGATCCTTTTTCGATGCCTTGTCAACAGGTTTTCCTTTTAGTGTGGGCTCCGATTCCAGGAAGGACCTGTATTCGTTGGAGGCAATGGTTGTGTAATACCTTTTCAGTTGCCGATTGCCTTTTAACTTATTGTATTCCTCAATTTTAATGTATTCTGGCGAACCTTTGTAACGAAGGGATTCCACATCTTTTTTTCGCTGAATGAAAACCATCGACTCTACTACGGTTTTCTTCAATTCAAGATACCTTGCCAATGCGGTGCTTTTGGCAATTTGGTTAAACCTGGTAAAATCCGCTGATTGTGTAAATCTGAAATAATCTTTGATGGGTTTAGAGTTCTCAAGGTCTTTCAATTCTGTGATCACGTCATATTCGGGACTTCCTTTGTAGGCAAGGTTAACTATTTCACGTTTTTTATTATGAAATTCAGTGGTTTGCACGATTGAATTCAATTCATTGAAACGAGCCAGCTCTTTGGATGCTTCCAACTGAAGCAACTCTTCCCGCAATTTTTGAAGTTCAGTCCACACAGAATCAATCTTTTGTGCACTTGGAATCAATCCTAAAAAATACCTTAACCGAAATGATGATGACATATTGTTCGTTTTAAATCAGCTGAGTACAAAGTTAATGATTGTACTTTGAATTTTAGGTAAAACTAAGGAAATCTTGAAATATTCAATGTCTATATTTTATAAATCCAGCTAATTTTTCTTTTCAGAAAAGGAAAACCGATCAAAATAGCTATTTTTGACTTTCATTGCCTGAGATTGTCAAAGACAGGAATGATTTTTTATAAATCCGAAATCAAAAATCCCGGAATCAAAAATGATTTTACCCCACCTGTTTGCTGAACGAATGGTTAAAATACTTGGTAATGAATACGATGAGTTCCAGTCGTCGTATGATAGGGATACCTCAACCACGATCAGGCTCAACCGGAACAAATTCAATGGCAGAACAGATTTGAATCCTGTAAATTATTGCGAAACAGGTTATTTTGTTCCCGAGCGGCCGTTGTTTACGATCGACCCTTTTATTCATTCAGGGGTTTACTATGTTCAGGAATCAAGTTCAATGTTTTTGGAACAGGCAATTAGACAATTGGATGTAAAATCGGGTGTGAAAGTTCTTGATTTGTGCGCTGCTCCTGGCGGTAAGTCCACCCACCTCGCTTCGTTAATTTCTGAGGATAGCTTGTTGGTGAGCAACGATGTGATCAGGGCACGTGGGCAAATCTTGTCGGAGAATTTGAAGAAATGGGGCAATGCCAATGTGGTTGTGACCAACAATGATCCCCATGATTTTCAGCGATTGCCCCAGTTTTTCGATGTGATTGTTGTTGACGCCCCTTGTTCTGGGGAAGGTTTGTTCAGGCGTGATGAAAGTGCCATACTGGAGTGGTCGACCGACAATGCCCAGCTCTGCGCCCAACGCCAGCAACGGATATTGGCCGATATATGGCCTTCACTAAAAGATGGAGGGGTCCTGATTTACAGTACCTGCACCTTTAATCCTGCTGAGAATGAGGATAATATTATGTGGTTGAATCAATTTGCAGATATTGAACCGGTTCCGTTGCATATATCTGATAGCTGGGGAATAACTATCACCGATTCAGGAGGGTTTCCATGTTACCGGTTTTATCCACACAAAGTTTCAGGAGAAGGTTTTTTTATGGCAGTGGTACGAAAACGGGGAGAAAATAGTCCGTCCCAACTTCGGAAATTGAAGGAAAATCCTTTACAGGCATCCAGGGCAGAAAAGGAGCGTGCAATGTCCTTGTTAAATAATGAACGGCTTGAAATTCTACGGTTTGAAGATTCCTTGCTTGCCTTTCCTGCAGCATTGATGCCTGACTTGTTGCAAATCAAAAATAACCTAAGGATTATCCATGCAGGGGTTAAAATAGGGGAAATCAAGCAAAAGGACCTATTGCCGGCCCACGAATTGGCATTGTCCAAAATACTGGACCGTTCCGTATTCCCGGAGATTGATTTGTCTTTGGAAGATGCGATTACCTATTTAAAGCGTGACGATATATCGCCAAAATCAACTGAAAAAGGCTGGAATTTAATTACATACAGGAATGTCCCCTTGGGATGGGTCAAAAACCTCGGCAATCGGTTCAACAGTGCCTTTCCAAAAGAGTGGCGGATCAGGATGTCCGTCACCGAATACCAGGGAGAAAGGCTGATAGCAGAGAAAAGGAAGTTTCCGGTTTAAAGGGCTATTGGCGGCTGGCTACTGGCTTCTGGCAACTGGCGGCTGGCTTCTGGCGACTGGCAATAAGTTAATTCTGGTTTCCAAAACCTGATAGTCCATTACTACCAATTCGGAAACGTTTCAAAATCCCTCCGCGGTCAGTTCCTGTAAGGGTAAAACTTGAATAACCCCGGGTAAGCGGTCCCAAGCAAAAGCACAATTCAAGATCAAAGGATTACGGGACCGCGCCACCCGGGGGAAAGGAAGCAACAGGATAACCGTCCGCGATCAAATGTCCGAAAAAATGCAACTCTCCCTTCGGACGGGGATGAAAAGCCCCCTAAAGGAGTGGAGTCTAAAGTGTATTGTTCCCAATTCTGGAAATGTCCAATCCTGGGTTGTCATTGCACTTTTTATTAGAAGTAAAGTTAAATTTGAAGCAACATCAAAGCAAGTTGCCAGCTGCTAGTTGCCAGTAGCCCTTCTAAATCGCCAGCCGCTAACCCACAGCCTCCATTTTCCGATGGTCCAGCAGATACTGTCCAACCCCAATAATGATCACCCCGACCATTGCGATGACACCACCGATGATCTGATGGGTTAAGGGCAGCGTCCCAAAATAAAAATAGGCTACAGGGATAATGATCAATCCTTTCATCGATTGGATGATGGTTCCCCGTGAGGCTTCAATGTATTGATATGCCTTATAAACCAATAGGATAGCCAAAACAGGGTCAAGAATAGCCGCGATGGTTATGTTGGTGAAGGCATGTGCTGAAACGACCATTGGAGTCCCGGCAGTAATCACCCAACCCGAGAAGAAGATCAACAACCAGAGGGTGCGGTTAAAACTTAGAATTTCTGGAGATAGGTTGTTCACTTTTGAACGTACGATCACCGTTGCAGAAGCAGCACCCAAACAATTCACGATCACCAGGCCAACACCCGGAATAAAGAAATCTTTCAGGGCCAGGTTTCCCGAATAGGAGGTGAGCAAAGCACCCGCAAAGACAATCAAGATTCCCAAAGTTTCGATCTTGGAAAACCGTTCCTTTAAAAATGCAATCCCAAGGATTGTGGTAAAAAGAGGGAAGAGGTTGCCCAAAAACCCTGTAACGGCGGGTTCTGCTATTGCATTGATTGAAGCGTAAAAAGTAATGCCGGTAAAGATTTCAAGAACACCGAGGGTCGGGAAAATCCACCATAAATTTTTGGGGACCGTTGCCAGTTTTGAAAATCCACCTTTCTTCCAAAGTAGGACCAGGTTGATCATAAAACCGATCAAAAACACAAAGAACAAAAATTGGGGAAGGGTAACTTCGTTTAAAGCGGCCTTGCTAAAGATATAAACGTTGCTGTAAACAACCGTTGCCAGTACAGTATAAGAATAACCTTTAAGAATTTTTTTCTGCACGTACAAAGTATTAAATGACTGTTATTTATAATGTTGTGTAGTATCGGTGTTTATTGTTCAGGTTGATTGCGCAACTGATCGATTTCCTCGTCTGTCAGTTTGGTTATCGCAGATATCACCTCATTTGAAAAACCTGCCTTGATGCCGTTCATTGCATTTTCCAACTTTCCTTCCAGCTTTCCTTCCAACCTTCCTTCCAGTTTTCCTTCTTGTTGTATTGAAAATAACATCTCTTTTCGCATCTCGTTTTCCTTCATTTTTTGCAGGACAAAAGGATCCAACCTATCGTAATCGATTAATCCAATGGCCTTTGCAATTCCCTTGTTGTTCAGGTTTAACCTGTAGTTGACAGGTTCCTTCATCGAGGCGTAAAACAGGTCGAGCCAATCCTGATAATTCTTTGGGGTATCGGAGTTTTGATACTTTTTTGATGGGTTCAAAAATACCATACTGTGTTCGTACAATTTTACGAGCTCCCCCTTTAAATTCCGAGGGTTGAAGTCGATCACCATCACATTGTCCCTGACCGGTTGGTTGTCTTTTTGGCTGAACCGAAAAGGGCGCGCAAAAACGACAACTCCAAGGACGGTCTGCTTGAATTTATAGTCGGCAAAACTCTTTTGCTGGTTGATGATGAGCGTGAGGAAATAGTGCAGGAACCGGTCGAAATTTTTATCGTAATCTATTTTCTGGATTTCGATCACAAAGCTGTGGTCGGTACTTTCGGCATAGATATCCAGCTCAAAGTTGATCGGCGAGAGCGGCGGTTCGAACCGTTTCTCCGTCTCAATTTTATCGACAACAATATCGACATCAAAGAGGTCTTTCACAAACTGTTGGAACACAACCTTGTCTGTGAATGCCTTTTTAAAAATCGTCTCATTGTCGAGTGGTGCAAGCATAAAACCAAATTTTGAATGATGCGAATTTACGATTTTTATAACAGCTTTCCAAATTCAAGCAAATACGGTCAATGTGATCAAATATGGGGTTGGCCTTGCACAGGACATTGCCAAAGGTTATAATGATATCGCACAATGGCTGGGATTGCCTCAAGTGATGAAACCGTTTTTGAAAAAGGAGTAAACGAGATTGAAAATTTGGAATGGTATTGTATTATCAATCTGAATTATACTATTTTACAATCCTGAAAGGATTGAAGATGAATAGCCATGGGTGCAACCCATGGAAAAATAAACGAAAAACAACCTGGAACCCTGAATTGGGTTCAACTTGAGAATTAATATGTTGGATATCTTGATAATACGTTGAACCCTTTCAGGGTTCTGGTGTTTACTTCATCATTGTTACCCCGCATTTCATATGGGGCTATTCACGTTAAACCACTTCCGTGGTTTTGAAGTGTCGGCGCACAAACGGATATGTCAACACTTTTAGAAATTGTAGCGCAGTCAAAACATTGTTTTTTGGATCCGTGCTTCAAAGTTTGGGATTGCTTTTCCGAAGGATCGGAACATGTTCTGTGCAGATGATTACCTTTCAAATTTGGGTTGTGCCGCACTCCGCGCAATGACAGGTCCTAAGCCGGAAAGTGCAGTTAAATTATTTGTGGTCTTCATCCAACTTTAAAAATTTTGTGGCGCAATCCGAGATTTTGATTTTTCCAGTCTCCGGTTTCCTGTCTCCGATTTCCCTTCTCCAGTTTCCGGTCTCCAGTTTCCTGTCTCCGGTTTCCCTTCTCCGGTTTCCTGTTTCCGGTTTCCTGTTTCGGTTGAACTTTCCTAAAAAATCTTTTCATTTTGATTATTCATTCTTGTTATCTACTTTTAGAAAAAAAATTGACCAATGAGCACTGCCATTCACCGTAAATCCATCCGCTTTTACAGCGACCCCAAAAGGGTTATTGTCCGATTCTTTTTCCCCGGCCCTGAATCACGTGTGCAATCGATTATCCAAAAGGTGATTGACATGCCAGAAGAGGCCGCCCATCTGAGCCTTAACCGCACCTTGCGCGATTTTTCGGCCAGGCACCGCAACATTTCAAAGATATTCCATAAACATTTCGACCGGGTACGTGACATCATGAACGGCAGGATAGGAGACCTCAGTGACATGTCAATCAATAAAAAGCTACTGATCGGCGCTTTTTTTTCATCGGAATATTCTATTGAGTCTGCCGCTTTTTTCAATCCATCAATGGTTGAGGATCCCGATCAGACAGGCCTTCAGGAGGGTCAAAAACGGGTGATCATCAGTTTCAGGGCAACCGGTGAAGGGCATATCTCATCGATTGCTTTTCGTGGTGGGATTCTTGATGCAAAAAATAACCTCGAACTCATTCCTACTGGCCGACTGATCGATGAGGCAGAAAATGTTTACAACTATAGTTACAACAAAGAAACTTTTTTCCAGAAACTTTACGAAGTGTATGGTGTTTGCGAATTGCCGGGTGAGAATGTAGTGGTCGATCACCTTGTTTCAAGGCTGAATTCAGAATTTGACTACAATGAACTTTACAGGGCTATTGACGAGATCAAGAGGGAATTGCAGCCGGATGAGTCCCAGCGAAAAATGTTGCAGATAATCAGTTGGTTGGGCGATTCCCATTACAGGATTAAATTTTCGCTCGACACAGGTATTTCAGATCGGGTTATTTTTCCAATATCCGCTGCTGAAAGCAATGGGATCGAAGATGCCCGATTTGTAAAATTCACCAATGAGGATGGATTAGAACGGTATTATGCGACTTATACGGCTTACAATGGTGTCAGCATTATGCCAATGATGATAGAAACAAAAGATTTTTACCATTTCAAGGTTAAACCGATCCATGGCGAAAATGCCCAGAACAAAGGGATGGCCTTGTTTCCCAGGAAAATAAAAGGCAAATATGCCATGCTTTCACGGATAGACGGTATCAACAACTACATCATGTTTTCTGAAAAGATCAACTTGTGGCATGAGGCGATACCCCTTCAACAACCCAAATTTCCATGGGAATTTATCCAGGTCGGCAATTGCGGGTCCCCCATCGAAACGGAATTTGGTTGGCTCGTGATCACCCATGGGGTTGGCCCGATGCGCAAATATGTCATCAGTGCGATTTTACTTGATCTGGAAGACCCGACAAAAGTGATTGGGCAGTTGAATGAACCCCTTTTGATGCCCAATGAAGAAGAACGGGAAGGTTATGTCCCCAATGTCGTCTATTCATGCGGTTCGATCATCAACAATGATGAATTGGTAATCCCTTATGCAATGTCGGATACCGCATCGACCTATGCGACCATTTCTTTAAAGGAATTGCTGACCAACCTTCTTCCTACTGACATGAAAATGGGACGCCCAAGCCCCGAAAAAATGAAAGCAAGGATCCTGATTGTTGAAGATGAGGTGATTAATCAGAAACTGATTGGTAGCATATTAAAATCGGAAGGTTATGATGTTGACATCGCACCTGATGGAATAATCGCTTTGATGCAGATATCCAAAGAGAAATACGACCTGATCCTGTCGGATATTGCCATGCCACATCTAGATGGTTACCAAATGCTTGAATACATGAAGAACAACAAGGTCAACATCCCAGTCATCTTCCTTTCCGGTCATACTGGTACCGAGTACGAGGAAAAAGGCTTAAAGATGGGGGCTGCAGAATACATCAAAAAACCTGTCGACCCAAAATTGCTTTTGCTCAGGATTGATAAAATACTGAAGACGAACCCTATAAAATAAAGGGTTTTGCCACAAGCCACGAAATGAGGTAGGCTAGGTTGCTTTCTGCCCCCTGGTTCCGGTTGATGTTGAACTCCTCAATCCCATCGTTGCATCCTTTCGATTCGAGGTCGAACAAACTGATATCAAGATCGTTCTTTCCGAAGAACCAATCAAATGATATGAGTAATTTGTTGATATATTCTTTGTTACCTGTTGCTTCCCATGCACTCTTGTAAAGGATGACCATGGCCATGGCATCGATGGGTTGTTGGGCAAAAAGTTCGTAATCGTAAATCCTGTCCAGGTGCAACCATTTCCGATTGCCAATCAACGACAACCAATCTTCCTTAAAACATTTTGACTCCAAAAATAACCGGCTTTCATCAGCAACCTGCAAATAGGTATCGTTGCCCGAAATTTCATAGGCTTTGTATAAGGCGGCAGGCAAAAGGCCATTGTCGTAAGTCAGGGAGGTTTCAAACCAGTTCCAGTTTTCACGTTTATGATCATTGAACTTTTCACAGAGCTGATCGGATAAAACCTGCAACAATTTCAGGTATTTTTCCTGATCGGGAAATCGTTTGATATAATGGTACAAACCCAAAATACAATTGGCATATCCACGTGCGTAGGTCAGATTGTTCAATTGGGGCAGTGCATGTTCGAATAATTCAAGGGCCAAATGAAAATAGGGCTCGATGGGAGCAAAGCGGATCAGGTATCCCAGGGCCCATATTGTTCGTCCATAAGCATCATCCGAAGTACAATCCAATAAAGCACCTTCATAAGTCATGAAATTTTTAAAATACCCATCAACTTGCTGCATATAAGCAACATACGCCATATATTTATTCAGAAGGTCAAGGTAAACCTGATCATTGGATTGATAATAGGCGGTGGTGCAGACCAGAATGGCCCGGGCATTGTCATCAAGGCTATATCCGGCCTTGTAATTTGGAACATTGGTCCTTGCATGTTGCAATAAACCGGTATCATCAGTAAGCCGTTTCAGGTGGGCGATATCAAAATCTGGATAATTGATGGTCAACTCTTTAATCTGTATGGACTCTGATTGATTCCTGTTCGAAACGGTAACATCGAATAAGTCAAGATAAGCTTTGCCAATTTTAGGCCATGCAATTGTTTTCCCATAGTCATAAGCCTTTTGTTGCAATTGGTGCATCAAATCCAGGTTATCGAGCAATTGGTTCACGATCTGAGCCAGTTGTTTATAATTTCCGAAGTCGAACAGGCAACCTCGTCCTTCAGCAAGCAACTCTTCTGCATGCCAGTAAGGTGTTGAGATTACTGCACAACCACTACTAACTGCATAACTTAATGTCCCGCTTGTAATCTGGGCTTTATTTTGATAAGGTGTAATGTATAAATCAGCAGCTTTCAGGTAAGACATCAATTCCAATTCACTGACATACTCGTTTATAAACACGACATTGTCCTCCAGGTTTAGGCTCTTCACCAGTTCATGCAAAAAATCACGGTATTCTTCACCTACATTTTTGACAATACTGGGATGTGTCTTTCCAAGAATAACATACAAAACATCGGGATGCTTTGAAACAATTGCAGGCAGGGCTTTAATTGCTGTTTCGATCCCTTTGCTCCGCCCGATCAATCCAAAAGTGAGCATGATGGTCCTGTTTTCCCAGTTCGTTGGTTTGGGCAACAATTGATCCTTGTAAATTTCGTAATCCGGCACTCCATGTTCAATTCGGACAATTTTTTCGCGCGAAACATGGTAAAGTTCCGTTAAAAATCCGATTGCCAGATTATTCATCACAACGATCCGTGAAGAGTAAGCGGCAATTTTCTTCATGATTTCAAACTGATGGAAAGTTGGGGTTTTTAAAACGGTATGAAAAGTTGAGACTACCGGTATTTTTAACCTTCGCAAAAGGCCAAGGAGAAGAACCCCACTTTCGCCCCCAAAAATCCCAAACTCATGTTGCAACAAACACAATTCAGCACCCGAATTATTGATGGTTTCTGCCATCATGATGTACTCATTCATCACCCTATCGTTGATCACATGCCCGACAATTGGGGGATAATTGTATGAACTACCGTTGTCGTTCATTGCAATTACCTCTATTTCAACGTTATAAGCATGAATATCCGCAGCGTTCAAAATGGCATTTATCAAATTTCCGGTAAACGTAGCTATACCGCATTGACGTGGGGGATAATTTCCCAGACAGATAATTTTCATTTTAATCGGGTTTTATGGCTTGTTAATTTTTCGGAACCGAACTGTTGAAAAGCTTAATGGATCGTAAAGTTAGAAAATTATTCCAGTTTGTTTATTGAAGCTGCATTTATATTTTTGACAATGTCAAAATTTTTGAAACAATGGCAAACCTTGGTGAAACAATCCTACGCATCGATTTTTCCTTATCTTTGCCAACATTGATAACTTTGACGCCGTCAATTAAAACTCACTGCAATGATCCTCTTCTTTAAAGGCAAAACCAACCTGATTGCCGTTGATTCCAAAAAAAATTTGTCCACTTCCGATCTCGATAAGTTGGTCTGGTTATTCGACCAGGCATCACCAATTTCAGGCGATAAGGTTATGGGTACATTCGTAGGCCCTAGAAAAGAGATGATTACGCCCTGGAGTACCAATGCAGTCGAGATCACCCAAAACATGGGGATTGACGGAATCGTTAGGATTGAGGAATTCTTTGAGGCTGTTACCGAATCGCCGAAGCACGACCCGATGTTGCAGGTGGTTTATAAAAAACTCGATCAGGAAATATTTACGATCAAGCATTTACCAGATCCAATTCTCTATATTGATGACATTGCTGCTTACAGTCAGCAGGAAGGTTTGGCTTTAAGCGATGACGAAATCAATTACCTGAACAATGTTTCAAAGAAAATGGAACGTAAATTAACTGATAGTGAGGTATTTGGATTTTCACAGGTCAATTCGGAGCATTGCCGCCACAAAATATTTAACGGAAATTTCATAATTGACGGGGTTGAAAAACCTTCCACATTGTTCCAGTTGATCAAGGAAACAACAAAGACCAATCCCAATACAATCCTATCAGCCTACAAGGACAATTGTTCTTTTAGTCAGGGTGCTGATTCAGAGCAGTTTGCCCCAAAAACACAGGACAAACCCGATTTTTTTGAAGTAACTGATATACAGACTGTTCTATCTTTAAAAGCCGAGACCCATAATTTCCCGACAACTGTTGAACCGTTCAATGGTGCAGCAACCGGAACAGGTGGTGAAATCCGTGACCGGATGGCTGGTGGAAAGGGTAGTTTCCCGATTGCCGGGACAGCTGTTTACATGACTGCCTATTCCCGCAATGATGGGGAGGGGCGTGAATGGGAAAATGCAACTGAACCTCGTCCATGGTTGTACCAAACACCGGAGGAGATTTTGATAAAAGCTTCCAATGGCGCTTCCGATTTTGGGAACAAATTCGGGCAACCCCTTATCAACGGCTCAGTTATGACTTTTGAGCATTTTGAAAACAACAAGAAATTCGGGTACGACAAGGTGATCATGCAAGCTGGCGGCATCGGTTATGCCCGTCAGGAGGATTGCCTGAAAAGTGTCCCGGGAATTGGTGACAAAGTGGTTTTGCTGGGTGGAGACAATTACCGGATCGGTATGGGTGGCGGTGCGGTATCTTCTGTAGATACAGGCGAATTTGAGAGCCATATCGAATTGAATGCTGTTCAGCGTGCCAATCCCGAAATGCAAAAAAGGGCATACAATACGATCAGGGCATTGGCGGAATCGGGCAATAATCCGATCATTTCCATTCACGACCATGGTGCAGGAGGACATTTGAACTGCCTTTCGGAATTGGTTGAAGAGACAGGCGGTGAAATTTACATCGACCAATTGCCAATCGGCGATCCGACACTGTCGGCCAAAGAGATTGTTGGTAACGAATCGCAGGAACGGATGGGATTTGTGACAAGCAGCGAAAATATTGAACTGATTACCCGGATTGCCGAACGTGAACGTTCCCCAATTTATGTGATCGGCGAAACAACAGGGAACCATAAGTTTACGTTTACAAACCGTAAAACCGGCGAAAAACCGATCAATTGGGATTTGGCCTATATGTTTGGCAAACCCCCGAAAACCGTTTTGGAGGACCAATCCAAAATCGCTACCTACTCCGGTATTAATTACGATAATTCATTAATTAACAAATATATAGCTCAAGTCCTTCAATTGGAGTCTGTTGGTTGCAAGGATTGGCTCACGAACAAGGTTGACAGGTCGGTAACAGGTAAGATTGCAAAACAGCAATGTGCCGGTCCATTGCAATTGCCATTAAACAATCTTGGGGTCGTAGCCATTGACTATCAGGGAGTAAAAGGGATCGCCACTTCATTGGGACATGCCCCGGTTGCTGGATTGATCGATGCCGCAAATGGTTCTATCCTTTCGATTGCCGAATCGTTGACCAACATCATCTGGGCTCCGATGACCCACGGTATCAAAGGGATATCACTTTCTGCCAATTGGATGTGGCCTGCTAAAAATCAGGGCGAAAATTTCCGGTTGTACAGTGGGGTAGAGGCTGCCTCAAAATTTGCCTGCGCATTGGGGGTCAATATTCCTACAGGCAAAGATTCGCTTTCGATGACCCAGAAATACAAAAACGATTTGGTTTATGCTCCTGGAACTGTGATCATTTCAGCATCTGGCGAAGTGTCGGATATCCGCAAAGTGGTTGAGCCGGTGCTGTCAATCGATCCTTCCAAACCAATTTATTACATAGATCTATCAAAATCACCCAAAACATTGGGTGGAAGTTCGCTTGCACAGGTTTTAAGCCAATTGGGTGAAAACACACCTACCGTTTCAGATGTGTCCTATTTTGTTTCAGCTTTTGAAGCAATCCAGCAATTGATTGATAGACAATTAATTGTGTCTGGACATGATATTTCATCCGGTGGTATCCTTACCACCTTGCTTGAAATGTGCTTTGCTCAAAATATTGGTGGCATAGATGTTGACATGACTGGGTTGAAGGAAGCTGATAGTGTAAAAGCGCTTTTCAGTGAGAACCCTGGAATTGTTGTTCAACCCTTAAAAGCTTCAGGATTTGAACAGGAACTTCAAAATAAAGGTATTGCCTATTATAAAATTGGGACTCCTACCCTCAATCGAATGGTCACTGTAAAAAATGGCGAGGATCAACTCCAGTTTGATATTGACGAACTGCGTGATTTATGGTTCAGGCCATCCTATCTATTGGATCGTCGTCAAAGTGGTGAAAAGCTTGCCTTGGAACGTTTAGTCAATTACAAGAAAAACGAACTCAAATTTAATTTCGGGTCGTTTACTGGTACATTTGATAGTTTGGGAATCGATCCCAAACGTCGTCAACCTTCGGGAATTAAAGCGGCTATAATCCGTGAAAAAGGGAGCAACGGCGACCGCGAAATGGCGTGGAGCATGTACCTTGCCGGTTTCGATGTGAAGGATGTCCACACCACCGACCTGATCAATGGCCTCGAAACATTGGAAGATGTGAGCCTGATCGTTTTTGTTGGAGGATTTTCGAATTCTGATGTGCTTGGCTCTGCAAAAGGTTGGGCAGGTGCATTAAAATACAATGAAAAGGCAAAAACTGCCCTTGACAATTTTTACAAACGGGAGGATACCCTTAGCCTTGGAATCTGCAACGGCTGTCAGTTGATGGTTGAACTTGACCTTGTAAATCCAGGTCATGGCGAAAGCGTAAAAATGGCACATAACGATTCGCATAAGTTTGAGTCGTGCTTTGTTGGTGTCGATGTGCTTGAAAACGAATCGGTGATGTTTAAGACTCTCTCGGGAAAAAGCTTGGGAGTTTGGGTGGCACACGGTGAAGGTAAATTCGTAATGCCTTATGCAGAAGACCAATACAAAATTCCTGCAAAATTCTCTTACAGCAACTATCCCGGAAATCCGAATGGTTCAGATTATGACACAGCCGCCATTTGCTCGGAAGATGGCCGACACTTGGCGATGATGCCCCATATCGAAAGAGCAATCTATCCATGGCAATGGGCAAATTATCCATCCGAAAGGAAAGACGACCAGGTAACACCATGGATCGAAGCGTTTGTGAATGCGTTGGAGTGGGTTAAAAATGTAAAGCTGGGATAAATTGACATATGGTCACCCAGAAACGAAAACAAACTTTATGACAAGTTTCCTGGTGACTCTTTACCGCATCAACAGTCACCTGGACACTAAATACAAGTTTAACCATTTTTATTTTGGAAGATCTTACTTCTGAAATTGTCATTGCGAATCAAACTACTGTAAATTAACTGGTTATCAGAATCAAATTGTTTGATGCGGCAATCCCATGATTTGAAGCACTGTCCGAATTTTGTTTTTGGGATAGTGCTTCTTAGTTTGGGATTGCTTTGGAGTGCTGATATTAATCCTTCAAATTAAAATTGTGCAGCACTCCGCGCAGTGATAGAACCTGAGTTAGAAACTACCATTATATTGTTTGTGATCTTCTCCCAACTTCAAAAACTTTGTTGCACAATTCGAAACTTCAACCATTTTATTTTGAATGTTTCTATATTGCAAAACATGACAAATGTCAATTTGATTTATTATTATGGATATATGTACAAATCTATCTTTATCCAATATTAATAAATCGTTAAATATGCCTCCACAACTAAAAAGACTAATTCCATTATTTGCAATTTTCATTTTTCTCTTTTTGGCGGCCAGAAGTTTCCTTGTTCCGAAGTCGTTTGGTGAACAAGGCCATTACCGGTTTAACTCGATCGCAGAGAACAAAGAAAAAGCAATGATTTATGCAGGAAAGGAAGCCTGTGACGATTGTCACTCTGATCGGATCCAGGAGATGGAAACTGATCTTCACAAAGGAATCTCCTGCGAAACATGCCATGGTCCCGGATCCGCCCACATTGCCAATCCCGATTCGATTAAACCGATGATCCCGAAAGGAAGGGATTTCTGCGGAATGTGCCACTCCCTCAATCCTTCCCGCAGCAAACTCGTGCATCAAGTCGATCTGAAAGAACACAATGTAACTGAAAATTGTATCGAATGTCATAATCCCCACTTGCCATGTCAAATGAAGAAATAGGAAAATCAAGGAGAAAATTTATCAAAAAGGCAGCAACAGTGGGCAGTTTGTTGGTGACAACGAGCCTGTTCACGCCGTTCAATGCAGTGGTTTATGCAGTCGAAAGGCCCAAGGATCCTTCAAAAACCTGGTGGGGTTATGGTATCGACATTGAAAAATGCATTGGTTGTGGAAGATGTGCAAATGCTTGTAAAACAGAAAATAACATACCTAAACAACCTTTCTATTTCAGGACATGGGTTGAACAATACACCATAAAAAACGATGGTACAGTTAAAGTAGAATCGCCCAATGGGGGTATTGACGGTTTTGTCCAGAGTGTTCCACCGGAGGATATCTTCAAGGCATTCTTTGTCCCTAAGTTGTGCAACCATTGCTACAAATCGCCTTGTGTTCAGGCTTGTCCGGTAGGTGCGACCTACGAAACTCCTGACGGGGTCGTTATGGTTGACGAAACCTATTGTATCGGTTGCAGGTATTGTGTTCAGGCGTGCCCTTATGGTTGCAGGTACATCAATCCTGCCAAAAATGTAGCAGACAAATGTACGCTTTGCTATCACCGGATCTCAAAAGGAAAAACCACTGCCTGTGTTGAGGTATGTCCTACTCACGCAAGGATTCTGGGCAACCTGAACGATCCAAAGAGCCCTTTGGTCAAATTTATGAAGGAGCACACTTGTCTGGTTTTAAAACCACATCTCAACACAGGTAGTAAATGTTTTTATAATGCATTAAGCGGGGAGGTAAGATAATATGGAACAGAATTTTCAGCATCTTTATGATATGTTATCACAGGTTCAGGGATTTATCTATCCAAACGAACTTGATCTGCAATGGGGACTGCTCATTGTCCTGTATCCATACATCACAGGCTTGGTTGCCGGGGCCTTTATCCTCGCTTCACTCGAAAGGGTATTTAATGTTAAAGTCCTTGGGCCAACTTACCAATTGGCACTGCTCACAGCCCTTGCTTTTCTCCTTGTCGCTACAATGCCACTGGTCAGTCACTTAGGGCATCCTGAAAGGTTTTACGAAATCCTGATGACGCCCCATTCTACATCTGCTATGGCCATATTCGGGTTTGTCTATTTATGGTATTTGATGGTTGTTTTGCTATTGGAAATCTGGTTCGATTACAGGCAGGACATCGTCATCTGGTCGAAGGAGACAAAAGGGTTTAAAGGCCGGATATACAAGATCCTGACCTTGGGGGTCACAGATTTAAGCCCCAGTACGATAAAATGGGACGATAAAATTGGTTATTTTATTACTGTCGTGGGTATCCCTTCTGCGTTTATGCTCCATGGTTATGTAGGATTTATTTTTGGATCGATTAAGGCAAATCCTTGGTGGTCAACAGTTTTGATGCCAGTTATTTTCTTGTTCTCAGCCATGGTTTCGGGGATTGCGCTGGTTCTTTTCATCTATATGGCTGTTTCCTTTTTCAGGAAGCAAAAAATAGATATGCCTGCACTCGATTCGATTGCCAAATTCCTGTTCTATATTCTGGTTATCGATTTTACCATGGAAGGTTTGGACCAGATCCACCGGATTTATGAAGCGGAAGAATCGTTCGAAATCTTGTTCCTGCTTGTACATGGACCATTGTTCCTGACACTTTTTGTTTTCCAGATATTCCTGGGAACAGTTGTGCCATTGATCTCCCTGGGTACATTACAACTTTACAAGCCAAGTGAGAAAATCAGGAAAATTATCTACCTGTCATGTAGCTTGTTGGTCCTTTTCGGGATATTTTTTATGCGATGGAATGTTGTAATTGGTGGACAGTTGTTTTCGAAAAGTTTTTATGGCTTTACTGGATATAAACTTCACCTTCTCGGATCTGAAGGGTTCTTATTCTCAATAATCTGGGTGATTATCCCATTTTTCATCCTTGCTTTTCTTTTGTGGCTTTTACCGCCATGGAAAAAAGTGGGCCAACATGAGAACAATTGATGCCATTTATTTGAGCTAACAGATGGATGATTTTTTGAAAACTGGTATAATCTTTAATAAAACAAGTTTTTATGAGTTCAAATTCAGACCAGACAATCGATACAGTTTATCAGGAACTTATTGCCAAAATTGAAGCACTGGAACAAAGGGTTGTGCAATTGGAATCGAACAGAAAACCTTACTATACGCCACCTGTAAATAAAGCTTCCGATGAAAAGCAAAGTGCTTTGGCCGAAGAGGTAAATGATGAGCAAATCGAATCCAATATCGGCCAGTACGGCCTTGCGTGGTTAGGCAATATCGTGCTGTTCTTTGGGATTGTTTTTCTTGTCGAGTATTTACGGGTCTCAGGGTTTGCATTAATTTCACCTGTTTTTGGTTTGGCAGCGGTTGGATCAGTTTTCTTTCTGGCAAAGTACCTACGGGAATCAAATGGTTATATGGCAAAAATATTTGACCTTAATGGCTATTTGCTGACCTTTTATGTCATAATGAAATTGCATTTCTTTGCAACGAACGCAATTATTTCCAGTTATTTAATTGTATTAGTGCTGCTTCTGGCGATTATTGGCTACCTGATGTATTTGTCTGTCCAAAGAAAATATGCAGTATATTCCGGGATAGCTTTCGTCTTTCTGGCCATAACCGCGATGTTAAGCGATTCTACGCACCTCATGCTTTTTTTGACATGCCTGCTTTCCTTGTCAAGCATTGCATTTTTGTACAGATTTGGTTGGATACGATTGGTATTTTTATCGATAGTGCTTGCTTATCTGGTCAATTTGTTGTGGTTGCTTGGTAACCCTTTGATGGGGCATCCCGTGCAGGTGATTGACAATCATCAGTTTGGATTTATCTATCTTTTTCTAGTTGCTGCTGTTTTTTCATCAATAGCCTTGATGCCCGTGAAGGAGGAGTCCTATACTTCAACAGGGATCATTGGTGCAATTGTCTTTAATGGGTTAGGTTTTATTGTGATGATGGGATTGTTCATCCTGTCGTTCTTTAAAGACGCCTATGTTCTTCCTACCGGGATTATTGCATTTTATTGCATAGGCTATTCCATCCTTTTAAAGGTAAAGTCAAACTGGAAAATCACGGCTGCCTTGTATGCAATTTTCGGCTATCTTGCTTTGACGGCGACAATTTATGGAATATATCATTTTCCACAGGCTTATTTCTTTCTCGCTATGCAGAGCCTTCTGGTTGTATCGATGGCTGTTTGGTTCAGGAGCAAGTTCATTGTGATCATGAATATATTGATGTATATCTCATTGTTGATCATATATTTAACAACAGCCGAACATGGAGATGCCATGAACATCTCATTTTCTTTCGTTGCCCTGGCCACAGCGAGGATATTGAACTGGCAAAAAGAGCGTTTGACAATCCGCACCGAATCGATCAGGAATTTCTATCTGATAACGGCTTTTCCTATGGTGCTATATACCCTTTACCATATGGTTCCAGGCCAGTTTATTACACTTTCGTGGGTATTGGCAGCAGTTGCGTACTTCTTACTCAGTTTGTTGCTTAAGATCGTGAAATACAGGTATATGGCATTGGGAACAATGGTCGCTGCAGCACTGTTTTTATTTCTTGTCGATCTGGCCCGTATTGAATTGGCCTATCGTGTGATTGCCTTGCTTTCGCTTGCCATTATCTCGCTTGCGCTTTCATTTTATTATACGAAGAAAATAAAGAAGAGGACCGCTGAATAGACTTTATTGGAAAGTTCAATTTTAGTTTAATTGTCGGATGGAGGCAAAAAAATTTCAATTTGCTTTCTTCCTGCAATTTTTATTTTATATCCAAAAACTGTTACTGATTTAGTTTTATAAGAATATTACCTTTGAGGATCGATTCATTGATTATGGAAAAAATTATGAAAAAGCCAATTGTTTTGCTGTTTCTTTTTTTATTGTCGGTTTGTAGTTTTGGTCAGGTGTCTCAACCTGTTTACTTGTGGCCGGACAAGGTACCGGGTGAAACCGATGCAAAACATGATCCTGTTCAAACACCCAACAAAGATGGTGATGTGATCCGGTTGACCGATGTGACCAATCCTGCATTCTTTGTATTTAAACCTTCCGCTGAAAAGCAAAATGGAGCAGGTGTAATTGTTTGTCCAGGTGGCGGTTACAGCATATTGGCCATCAATAAGGAAGGATATGAAGTTGCCGAATGGCTGAATAAACAGGGTATTACTGCATTTGTACTGCAATATAGGGTTCCGAAAAAACAGGAAGGAGCATTAATGGACATCCAGAGGGCAATGCGGTTAATACGCAGTAAGGCTGATAATTATGGGATAAAATACAACAAAATGGGTGTGATGGGATTTTCAGCAGGTGGAAGCTTATCGGCCAGGGCAGCCACAATGGCGTCTAATAAAACGTATCAGCCAATTGACAAAACGGACTCGTTGTCGTGCCGCCCAGATTTTGCATTGCTCATCTATCCTGCTTACCTCGACCTTGGCAACAACAGGTCGTTGACACCTGAATTAATTGTCAATCAACAAACTACTCCTCCTATGTTTATTTTTGCGACTGCCGATGATACCTATGGAAACAGTGCCCTGGTGATGACCACTGCTCTTCGTGACTCCAAAATACCTGTTGAATTGCATTTTATGCCGAAAGGGGGACATGGCTATGGATTGCGCCCTGGGAATATTGCCGCCGAAACCTGGCCGGAACTGGCTGAGAAATGGCTAAAGAGAATGATCGAATAATTTGAAGTTATGTTGTAAAATCACTTATATCAAATAGTTAAATCAATCTTATCTTCTAAGTATTTATGGATCAAGGCTGTAACGATATTTTGATAAGGAATACCTATTTCTATTTCTTTCAATTTAAGCTTTCTTAAATCTTTCTCTGTTAATTTTATCCTTAATTCTGCCTTCCCTTCAATTGTGGATTTTGCAGATTTTACAGCATAAACCAAATCAACCTTTCTTGTTTTAGAAATTTTCAATTGATCGTTTTCATGATGTTGTAAAATATCCAATTCTTCTTCATCCAATTTTGTCTTCATCTAAACTAATTTTTGCATTTCCTCTGCAAGAATTTTATAGGTTTGATTACCAACCGGTACAAGCGGCAACCGCAGTACATTTTCAATTTCACCTGCAGAGTGGAGTGCTGCTTTCGCCCCAGCTGGATTTCCTTCAACGAAAAGCGCATCGCACATACGCTGGAAACTAAGGTGAAGCTGGGCAGCGGTTTTGAAATCGCCATCCAAAGCCGAATGAGTCATATCGGCAATCACCTTTGGAACAACATTGGCAGCTACGGAGATCACACCATCGCCTCCAAGGGAAATAAGTGGAACGATCATGCTATCGTCACCCGATATAACAAGGAAATTTTCTGGTTTATCGCGCAATATTTTCGTGATTTCGTTTAAATTTCCCGATGCTTCTTTTGTTGCAATGAATTTGTCGGAGGCATGGGCCAAACGAAGTGTCGTTTCAGCAGACATATTTACACCTGTTCTTCCGGGTACATTGTAAAGGACCAATGGAAGTGGACTGATTGCTGCAATGGCCAAATAATGCTGGTAAATACCTTCCTGGGATGGTTTATTGTAGTATGGCACGACTGAAAGTATCGCGTTTGCAAACGACAAGTCCATATTTTGAATATTTTCGATCAACGAAGCTGTATTGTTGCTGCCGATGCCGACCACAATCGGAACCTTTCCATTGACGCGATGCCCCACAAAATCAACGATTTGCTGTTTTTCAGCCTTTGAAAGCGTTGCGGTTTCGGCAGTAGTTCCCAGAACCACCAGATAATCAATTTTATTATCAAGCTGATTGTCAATAATTTTACCCAAACCTTCAAAATCAACTGTCTGATCGGCTTTAAAGGGGGTAATCAACGCCACCCCGGCACCTACGAATTCTTTTCTCATATAAGACTCTACACTTAATTGGTTAATTTTTCAAGATAATAAACCATCTGTTCCATCAGGTATTTGCATTGAGGCTTTTCCGCGATATCGATATTCAAATCGTAATAATTGGGATCTTCGCCTTTCCAGCCAACCTTAAAGATGGCCATTGAGTGTACCAGCATATATTGCAAAGCAATTGTTTTATTGACTGATATATCGATCAATATATCATAGGGCTCCTCAATAAAGCTGATCCCAGCATTCGATTTTGGTCGGCCCATCCAGGTAACGTTACGTTTGTCCAGAAATCCTGATTTGGTATTGGTAGTCAATATTTCCATTTCACGTATCGAATCAATTTGTGCAATTCCAGTTGTTTTGATCTTTTTACCATGCAAAATTTTCCGAAGCGATTCATAGGCATCCAGGCTTCCTTCGTCTTCAGGGTTCCAAAGAATCCCAACATGTTTTGAATCATTCAAAGTTTTGATCTTTCGATCCCTTTTACGGGTATGATCAAACTTCAACAATTGTTTATCCGCGAAATATTTTATAATTTTCTTGAACATATCGACTCAAAATTACAAAATGGTTTTATTACAGTATTTTTTTGCAAAAATAGTTACAATTTGACAACTTTCAATTGGTCAACCTTAAAAGATCATCTTCCGAAATGATTGGAATCTTCAGTTTTTGTGCCTTTTCGAGCTTTGATGGTCCAATATTCTCACCTGCAACTAGGTAACTTGTCTTTGCCGAAATGGAGGTGACGTTTTTCCCACCATGCAACTCAATATAAGCCTTTATTTCATCGCGTGAAAATTTCGTGAAAGTACCCGAAATCAGGATAGACAATCCATTTAATTTATCAGTTTGTCCCTCTTTTTCCTCAGATATTGATTCAAAACAGAGTTGGTGCCCCTTTAACCTTTCAATCAATTTCCTGTTTTTGTCATTTGCAAACCATGAAACAATGCTTTCGGCAATTTTGCTGCCGATCTCATCGACATGGGTCAATTCGTCAAATGAGGCTTTTCCGATTTCGTCGATTGATTTTAATGCCTGCGCAAGTTTTTTTGCTACAGTTTCACCTACATACCTGATCCCCAGAGCAAACAGGACGCGTTCGAAAGGAACATCCGTAGAACTCCTGAGGCTTTCAAGGATACGGTTGGCCGATTTTTCCCCAAGCCGCTCCAGGTCGACCAGATCTGCAAACTTCAAATCGTAAAGATCCGCAACGTTGTAAACCAGGTTTTGCTGAAACAATAAATCAATTGTTTCAGGGCCCATACCGTCAATGTTCATGGCTTTCCTGCTGATAAAATGTTCCAGTTTCCCCTTTAGTTGGGGAGGACACCCTGTTTCATTTGGACAATACCAGGCAGATTCGCCTTCCTGCCTGACCAACAATGTATTACATTCAGGGCATCTTTCAAGGAATTCAACAGGCAAACTCATTGGATGTCGGGATTCCGGGTCAACACTGATAATTTTTGGAATAATCTCTCCACCCTTTTCGACAAACACTGTGTCGCTTAAATGCAGGTCCAAACTTTTGATGACATCGGCATTGTGAAGGGTTGCCCTTTTGACTACCGTACCGGCCAATAAGACAGGCTCAAGATTGGCCACCGGCGTAACCGCTCCGGTTCTCCCCACCTGGTAACTTACGGAATTCAGGATAGTGCTGACCCTTTCCGCCTTGAACTTATAGGCAATTGCCCATCGTGGCGATTTGGCTGTAAACCCCAACTCCTGTTGCAAATTGATGGAATTGATTTTAATGACGACACCATCGGTTGCCACTGGCAAATCCTTCCGTTTGATATTCCATTCGCGCAAAAAATCATTGATTTCCTGAAGGGAATTGCATTTACGCGTATGTTCCGAAATTTTGAATCCCCAGGTTGAGGCATGTTTCAGCAATTCATAATGCCCATTTTCAGGAAGGTTATCGCCCAAGACGCTGTATAGATAGGCATCCAATTGCCTTGAAGCGACTACCGAGGAGTTTTGCGATTTTAGGGTTCCCGAGGCAGCATTCCGGGGATTTGCGAAGGGTTGTTCTCCGATGTCCTCACGTTCTTTGTTCAATGCATCAAAAACGGCAAAAGGCAGCAAAATTTCGCCACGGATCTCAAATTCAGGGGGATAATCGCCTTTGAGCCGTAGCGGGATGCTTTTGATCGTTTTTACATTGGCTGTCACGTCATCCCCTTTTTCCCCGTCTCCCCTTGTCACTGCCCTGACCAATAGCCCGTTCTCGTAAGTCAGGCTGATCGACGTCCCATCAAATTTCAATTCACAAACATATTCATAACTTTCATCAGTAAGTTTTCGGATACGCTGGTCAAACTCTTGTACCTCTTCTTCTGAGTATGTATTTGATAATGAAAGCATTTGATATTTATGAGGAACTTGTTTGAATTCAAGGTTGAGATCACTCCCAACCCGCTGCGAAGGTGAACCGGGATCAAAAAACTGCGGAAATTGCTTTTCAAGTTCAATTAACTCTGCCATCCTCTGATCAAAAAGAGAATCTTCGATCGTTGGATTATTTAGGACGTAATAGTTATAATTGTGCATATCAAGGTCTTCACGAAGGAGTGAAATCCGATTTGCAGCTTCTGTTTTGTTCATCAGTGACAATTTTGTTTTGGAATAAAAATAGTAAAAATATCAGATGTTGGTTTTTTTTCATTGACATCAAAAAACCAAAGTAGATTCCTTATATTTGCCTCGTTTTTCGGTTTTGTCCATTCCACATCCGGAATGGGCAATGAAAAGGGAATCCGGTGCAATACCGGAGCTGTACCCGCAGCTGTAAGTCCATTATTGGTTTCTGACTCGAATACCACTGTTCCGGTTAACAGGAATGGGAAGGTTCAGAAAACCGGACGAGCCAGAAGACCTGCCGAGATTACACTACAATTTTTTTGCTTTCGGGAACAATAGCAAAAATGAACTGCAATTCATTGTTAGTCATTTTTACCTATTTTACAGGAAGCCGGCAAATGAACATGAAAATATTTTCTGAATGGAAAAAGTTTGTCCGTGCTGTCAAAAGTCGTTTAAGTGTTTAAACGATAACATTTTAGAGTGTTGGTGCCTCTTGGAACCCCTTACCTCTGATTTGCGGAAATTTCTATCGGAACATTTCACCGGATGTTTGTGTGCCGAATGTCTTACAAACTTGCAAATGAATTTCAAAAATTACACACAAAAAACGATGAATCAATGAAAAACGTTAAAATTCAATTGGCTGTTCTACTGTCAATTTTTGTTGTCCTGACGTCTTGCCGGAAGGAAATTGGTGGTTTGGTTGAAATCACAAAAGCGGATTTTGAATTGCTGGCAGTAGGAAATGGAACGTACTGGAATGGCTCCGACAAGGCTGGAAAATTTACCTCGGGTGACTTAACATTTGAGAACAACTATAATACTTTATATGGATCATGGGACGGTTTTGCATGGTCACAGAAGGCAGACGTGACGACTGCTGGTTTTGGCAATCAATACAGTGTTTTTGATCCTTCAAATGGCACAAATAAATTTGCGATCTATTACCCTCCATTTGGTTCTGATGCTTTTGTATCATTCCCTTCTGGTTCAGAATTTACTATAAAAAGTGTAAGTGTATGTAATACAACATATACAGCCTTAACAATAAAAAACGGAGATCCAAGTTTTGCCAAGAAATTCGGGGGTGTTTCAGGAAATGATCCTGACTGGTTTAAAGTTACGGCAATTGGTTACAATGCTGCGGGTGTTTCTTTGAATTCGGTCGATTTCTACCTTGCCGATTATCGTTCGACGGACAATACAAAAGACTATATTGTGAACAAATGGACCACTTTTGATCTTTCTTCTTTGGGGAAGATCAACAAATTGACATTCCGCTTTTCTTCAACTGACAATGGGGCATGGGGGATGAACACACCAGCATATGTATGTTTGGATAACCTTAAATATGAACAAGTTATAAAATAAAGGCAAATCAATCAACAGTTCATTTCTCATAAACCGTTATCCTTTGATTTAATATTTTTGATTTATCGGAACATTTTTGACCGTTTTCCGTTACTATTCATTGTATAATTCAGAATAACATGTTTTCTTTGTGGCCTTAAAATTTAGATGAATAAGATTATGACAATTGCAAAAGATAAAATGGTATCCGTTACCTATGAATTGAAGTTGGACGGAAAAGATGGCGATGTTTTTGAAAAAGCAGGTACGGAAAACCCGTTGACCTTCCTTTTTGGTTCAGGGATGATGCTGCCGGCATTTGAGGAGGGCCTTACCAATAAAAATGGGGGAGACACTTTTGAGATTTCGATCGCTGCGGCTGATGCCTACGGCGAAATTAATGAAGAAGCCATTGTTGATTTACCGAAACATATTTTTATGGTTGATGGTAAAGTTGATGAAGAATTGATTACTCCAGGAAATAGTGTCCCGATGATGTCAACAAGCGGCCAGAGGATGGACGGTGTTGTCATATCTGTGAATGAAACCACTGTTCAGATGGACTTTAACCATGCTTTGGCCGGTGAAGACCTTTATTTTACAGGTGAAGTTCTCGAAGTGCGCGATGCAACTCCTGAAGAGTTAAGTGCAGCTTACAGTAGTGGCTGTGGTTGTGGTAGCAGCTGTGGCAGTGGATGCGGTGATGGTTGCGGTGATGGTTGCGGTGATGGCGGATGCGAAACCGAAGATTGTAGCTGTAGTGAAGAAAAATCTTCAGGTTGTGGATGCTGCTAAAATTTCCTCTTTTTAAAAGGATTTAATTAAAATAGCTTACTTTTATGAACCCGGAGTGAAACCTTCGGGTTTGTTTATTTATATAACAAATTATTTGTCGATGAACACATTAGGAAGGGTTTTCCGTTTGACATCGTTTGGTGAATCGCATGGTGCTGCAATTGGTGGAGTTATTGACGGTTGCCCTGCCGGATTAAAAGTTGATGTCACTCTTGTGCAGCAGGATTTGGACAGGCGTAAACCTGGTCAGTCGCATATCACGACCCAAAGGAACGAAACAGATCAGGTAGAATTCCTTTCCGGTATCTTTGAAGAATATACTACCGGAACCCCTATCGGGTTTATAATCAGGAATAAAGACCATCATTCGGCCGATTACAACGACCTTAAAGATGTTTACCGTCCATCACATGCAGATTTTACCTATGACCAGAAATATGGTGTCCGCGATCACCGTGGCGGCGGAAGGTCTTCTGCCCGTGAAACCATAGCGAGGGTCGTTGCAGGGGCAATCGCCAAACAATTGCTTGAAAGTCAGGGAATTAAAATAAATGCATGGGTATCGCAGGTTGGGGAAATTGCATTGACAAAAGCCTATCAGGACCTTGATCTGTCGCTCACCGAATCAACAATTGTAAGGTGTCCTGATCCTGAAACTTCAGAAAGGATGATCGCGAGGATTGAAGAGGCAGGTAGGAATCACGACACTGTGGGTGGCGTTGTGAGCGGTTTAATTACAGGTGTTCCTGCCGGATGGGGTGAACCGGTCTTTAATAAACTTCATGCCGATCTGGGCCATGCCATGTTGGGTATCAATGCGGTGAAGGGTTTTGAATATGGTTCTGGTTTTGCCGGAACAGAACTATCTGGTTCACAGCACAATGATATTTTCATCAAAAAGGATGACAAGATTTCAACTCTCACCAACCATTCAGGTGGCATACAAGGAGGAATCAGCAATGGGCAGGATATTTACTGGCGTGTTGCCTTTAAACCAATCGCTACACTTTTAAAAGAGCAAAAGACAGTTGATAAAGATGAGAACGAAACAACAATCAATCCAAAAGGACGACACGACCCATGCGTTTTACCCAGGGCTGTGCCTATTGTAGAAGCAATGGCTGCGATTGTATTGGCTGATCATTATTTATTGGCCAGGTTATCCAAATTATGAAACTCTTGCTGCCGGAAGCTAGTTGCCAACTAGCCGCCAGTAGCATCAAATCTCAATATAAATCTATTATTTAATTCGTTATGGAAACAAAGGACATCGTTTTTCAGGCTCTCGAAAAGGCAGACAAACCCCTTAAAGGTGGTGAAATTGCCGACGCAACAGGTATCGACAAAAAAGAGGTTGACAAAGCAATCAAAAAACTTGTCACCGAAGGAAAAATTAATTCGCCCATCAGGTGTTTTTATGCTCCTGTAAAATAAAAAAGGGGGAGGGTTCAATACCTTCCCCTTTTTTATTTTACAGTTTATTTACCCTATCTTTAAACTAATATTCAATTATAAAGTCTATAATTTTAATAATTTGTTTTAATTTGTGTCCTTAAACTAATATTAAAAATGCACAAACTAATTGCCAGCCTGTTGATCGCAGGTCTCTTTTCATTCTTTTCCTGTTCAGAGGGAAAAGAAAACAATAAGGATTCAGGAAAAGCTCCCAGAGTACCTTCCTTAACAGTAGATGGATCAGTGGTAAAGTTGTCGTCAAAAGATTTGTCGTATGCTTATACCGGATCATTGCTTGCGAACGAACAAATTGATGTCCGACCTGAAATTTCTGCCAAGGTGACGAAAATCCTTTTTAATGAAGGGACAAAGGTGAAAAAAGGGGAACTCCTCGTCAAAATGTTTGATGCCGATTTACAGGCAAACCTCAAAAAGAACAAGCTCCAGATAGAATTGAAGCAAAAGGAGGTAGAGCGGAAGAAAGAGCTGCTTAAATTAAACGGGATTAGCACTGAAGAGTACGAAACCTCTGAAAACGGATTATATACATTGATTGCAGAACAGGATTTGCTTTATGCGCAAATTTCCAAAACCGAACTTTTGGCCCCTTTTGATGGAATAGCAGGACTGAGGATGGTCAGCGAAGGTTCGTTTGTAACGAACAGTACCGTGATCACATCCTTACAACAGATTGACCCTATTAAAGTTGAATTCTCAGTTCCTGAAAAATACAAACAGAACCTGGTTGAGAATATGGAGATAAAATTTACGGTAGAAGGATTGGACCGTACCTATTCCGCCACTATTTATGCACTTGAGTCAAAGATTGATGCTTCAACCCGTTCTATACGCATTCGGGCTCTGGCACCAAATCCTGACAGGAGCTTATTTCCGGGCTCTTTTGTTTCAATTAAACTCAACCTTTTTCCTGGAAAGCAGACCATTTTTATTACTGCCAGGGCAATCGTCCCCATCATTAACGGTGAAGAGGTTTATGTCGTGAAGAAGGGGAAGGTTCGTGAAACAAAAGTTACAACTGGGATCAGGACCGAAACCGAGGTCGAAATAGTTGAAGGCCTGTCTGTTGGAGATACACTGGTAACCAGTGGATTGCTTCAGGTTAAAGAAGGTATGCCTGTTAGGGCCAAAATTGCCAGGTAATCACAAAACATTAGCATTTTAAGAAATGAATATTGCTTCTTTTAGCATCAAACGACCAGTATTTTCATCGGTACTATCGATAGTGATCGTTTTGTTCGGTGCAGTCGGGTTTTATAAATTGGGATTAAGGGAATTCCCCAGTGTTGATCCCCCGATTATTACGGTTTCAACTTCCTATGTCGGTGCTAATGCTGACGTAATTTCTACTCAGATTACAGAAATCCTCGAAGAATCGATCAATGGTATTGCAGGTATCCGTACACTTACTTCCTCAAGCAGCGATGGAAGGAGTTCAATCTCCGTTGAATTTAACATCGATGAGGACATGGAAGCCGCTGCAAATGATGTACGTGACCGTGTTTCAAGATCAATGCGCCAGTTGCCACAGGATTGTGATCCCCCGGTAGTCTCAAAAACAGATGCCGATTCCGATGCCATTTTGATACTCTCAATACAAAGCAATACGAGAAGTTTACTTGAATTGACCGATTTTGGGATCAATGTTTTTAAAGAAAGGCTTCAAACAATTCCTGGAGTAAGCAGCATTGGTTTTTTTGGCGAGAAAAAATATGCAATGCGATTACTTCTTGATCCTGAAAAATTGACTGCTTTCCAGATTTCGCCAAATGATGTTAAAGTTGCTCTTCAGCGCGAAAATGTCGAGTTGCCATCCGGAAGAATAGAAGGCTACGAAAGAGAATTGACAATCAGGACATTAGGGAGACTTTCTACGGAAACGGAATTCAATAACCTACTGATAAAAGAGGAAAATGGTGCAGTTGTCAGGCTTAAAGATGTTGGAGTTGCGAGACTTGACGCCGAAAATCAGAGAAGTGCAAACAGGGGTAATGGTTGCATTATGCAAATCGCACTTTCTGTTCAACCTCAGCCAGGTTCGAATCATATCGCAATTGCCGATGAGTTTTATAAACGCCTTGAACAATTGAGAAAGGAAATTCCTGCGGATATCAACACTAAACTCATAAATGACAATACAATCAACATCAGAAAAGGGATCACAGAAGTTGAAGAGACGATCTTTTTTGCATTTGCATTGGTGGTGTTGGTTATTTTTGTTTTTCTCCGGCAATGGCGCACAACCCTTATTCCGGTTCTGGCCATTCCTATTTCACTGATTGGCACGTTCTTCCTAATGTATGCTTCAGGCTTTACGATCAATTTGCTTACCTTACTTGGAGTCGTGCTTGCAACCGGGCTTGTTGTGGATGATGCCATTGTTGTTCTTGAAAATATCTATAAAAAAATTGAAGCTGGCGAAAACCCAATGGTTGCTGGCCACAAAGGCTCTGAGGAAATTATTTTTGCAATCATTTCAACAACAATTACCCTTGCGGCTGTATTCCTCCCAATTATTTTTCTTGGTGGATTAACCGGAAGGCTGTTCCGCGAATTTGCTGTAACAGTGGCAGGATCGGTTATTATTTCAGCTTTTGTTTCCCTGACATTGACACCAATGATGTGCTCAAGGATGTTGAAAAAATCCACTTCCGAAAGCAGGATATATCTTTGGTCAGAAAGGCAATTTGAAAATTTAAACGAGGCATATAACAGCTCATTAAGGAAATTTATTACACACCGGTGGATTGCATTTCTTATCATGGCAGTTTCGGTGGGGATTATTTTTGTCGTTGGTTCAAAGATACCATCCGAGTTGGCACCAATGGAAGACAAAAGCCGTGTACGTGTTAGCATGACAGGACCAGAAGGTACAGCCTATGAGGCTATGGATCAATATGTTAAAGAGATTGCTCAATTTTTGGATACCATTCCGGAGAGAGAATCATTGATGGCAGTAACTTCTGCAGGTGGAGGTGGCGGTTCAAACGGAGGAATGGGAAGGATTACGTTGGTTCCACCGTCCGAACGGAAGCGAACTCAGCAGGAAATCGCCGATTATATTAACATTACCCTCCGGAAAATGAACTTTGCCAAGGCATATGCTACTCAGGAACAGACAATTGCCACAACACGTAGAGGAGGAGGGTTACCAGTTCAGTTTGTCATCCTGGCACCCGACTTTGCCCAATTAAAGGCAGTCCTTCCTAAGTTTTTAGATAAAGCACAGGAAAATAAGGCTTTCCAGGTTGTCGATGTTGACCTCAAATTCAACAAGCCCGAGCTTCGTGTCGAAATTGATCGCGACAGGGCAAAAGCAATGGGCGTAACCGTTAGGGATGTTGCCGAAAATTTATCATTGTATTTTAGTCAGCAGCGTTATGGATATTTTATTTTACGTGATAAACAATATCAGGTAATTGGTGAAGCGACAAGAAGCAACAGGAACGACCCACATGATTTATCGTCGATTTATATCCGGAACTCAAAAGGGAGTATTATTCAATTGGATAATGTATTGAAGCTATCAAATCAAAGCAACCCACCACAGATTTTTCGTTTCAATAGGTACGTTTCGGCAACAGTGTCAGCTCAGCCTGCGGTTGGGGTAACACTTGGCCAGGGAATCGACGAAATGCGGAAAATTGGGAAAGAGGTGTTGGGTGAGAGTTTTTCGACTACTCTGGCTGGAACTTCACGTGACTTTTCTGAAAGCAACAGTAGTTTGGTCAATGCTTTTATTTTTACACTGATATTGATCTATTTGGTATTGGCAGCACAGTTTGAGAGTTATCGAGATCCATTAATCGTGATGTTGACAGTTCCTTTGGCAATGGCCGGTGCAGTTTTGTCGCTTTACATCTTTAATCAGACTTTAAATATTTTTAGCGAGATCGGGATCATTGTTTTGATCGGGATCGTTACGAAGAATGGGATTTTGATTGTGGAATTTGCCAACCAGAAAAAAGATCAGGGAAAATCGCTCAATGAGTCGGTACTTGAAGCTGCCACTTTGCGTTTGCGCCCTATTCTGATGACAAGTCTTGCAACCGGATTAGGTGCCTTGCCCATTGCCCTTGCTTTAGGTGCTGCGGCCAAAAGTCGTATGCCTATGGGCATCACGATTATCGGTGGTTTGTTGTTTTCGTTGGTTTTGACCCTTTACGTTATTCCTGCCCTTTATAGTTTGATCTCCGGCAAACGGAAATTGGACACTCACGAAGATTTAGAGATGAATCTTGAGGATTAAACGGGAGGTAATGATTCTGGGACAAGTTTTACTGTCTTATTTTCAATTGACAATTTACACATTATGAGATTTTTAAGTATAGGAATTCTTTTATTGTTCTTTAACTCCTTTCAAGCAAAAAGTCAGATGGCCCGGCTTTCGCTGGAGGATGCAATTACCACCGGGCTTGAGAAAAATTTTTCCATCCGGATTTCAAAGAATAACAATGAAATAGCTAAAAACAACAATACAGTTGGTAACGCAGGCTTGCTTCCTTCAGTTGGGATAAATGGTTCAGCTCGAAAAAGCATTATAACCTCAGAGACTGAGGCTGTTGGAGGTGCTGTTACAAAAACCAACAATGGCGGGACTACAGCTCTGGCCCTGGGAGCAGCTTTGGATTGGACTCTTTTTGATGGGTTTAAGATGTTTATACAGAAGGACAAACTTGGGTTGCTTCAAAAACAAGGGGAGACTTCAACACGTGTTGCGATTGAAAATACGCTGTCAGAAATTATTGTTACCTACTATTCTATCATTCAGAATAAAAACAGGTTGAAAGTCCTTCAGGATGCGATCAATTTTTCCAACAAACGCAAGGAGTTGATCATGAGAAAGTTTCAGATTGGATCTGCGTCTGAACTTGCTTATTTACAATCTCTTACAGATTTAAATGCCGATAGCACATCCTTTCTTCGTCAACAGGTCACCCTTAAAAATGCCAAAGCAGACCTAAATTATTTATTGGTGGCCGATGCGGCTTATGATTATGATGTTAGTGATACCATAACTTTTATGGTGCTGCCAGATTATAAAACACTGGTTTCGTCGCTCACACTTTCAAATGGCCAAATCGAATTGGCAAATCAGAATTCAGAAATAGCGGAATTTAACTACAGGTTGACGCACGCCCCTAAATATCCAAATGTTGCTTTTTTTACTGACTACAATTTGAACCGTTCAAATTATGATTTTGGGTCAACGAGCAGTTACAAAAGTAAAGGACCTGTTGTAGGAGTCAGTTTCTCTTATTCTGTATTTGATGGTTTCAACAGAAAGCGAAATATTGCTAATGCGTTGATTCAGAAGGAAAACAACAAAATTCAATTGCAACAGGTTACAAAGGATATTGAAGCCCAGGTTTATCAACTTTACAACAACTACCAGACCAATATGAAACTTGTTAAATTTGAATCGGAAAATCTAAAAATATCACGACAGAATACGTTTATCGCGTTTGAAAAATATAGGTTAGGGGAAATGAGCGATATAGATTTAAGGTTAATTCAAATTAAACAGCTTGAAGCGGAGAACAGCTTGCTGCTTGCCCAGTTCCAGGCAAAACAAATAGAAACTGAGTTGCTCCGAATTAGTGGTAAAATATTGTCTAATAAATAGTTTTAAATATAAGAAACCCGCCTTTGTTGAAAATCTCCAGTCTGATACGCAAAAAATCGATCCCGCATATTATGCGGGAGGCTGATTTATTGTCTGACAGTGGGGAAAAGATGAAGCGCAACCTTACTGTTTTCGATCTGACAGCCCTTGGGGTTGCCGCAATTGTCGGGGCAGGGATTTTCAGTACGATTGGGAATGCAGCTGCCGGAGGTGGACCTGCCGTATCATTGTTGTTTGTGTTTACCGCATTTGCATGTGGACTTTCTGCAATGTGTTACGCTGAATTTGCATCCTCCATTCCGATCAGCGGAAGTGCCTACACTTATGCTTATGCCAGTTTTGGGGAATTGGTGGCCTGGATCATCGGGTGGGATTTGATCATGGAATATGCAATTGGAAATATTGCAGTTGCCATTTCATGGTCAGGTTATTTCACAGGGCTACTGGGAGGGTTGGGTATCCACCTGCCTGACTATCTGACAACAGATTATCTCTCAGCTTTGCGGGGATACGATCAGGTGGTTCAATCATTGAAAGAAGGGGTACTTTTTAATAATCTAAGTATCTCACTGCAGGAATCTTACAATGCATGGTTATCCGCCCCCCAGATTGGAAATTTCCGCTTTATTGCCGATATCCCAGCCTTAGGAATAGTCGTGTTGATAACATGGATCTGTTATGTTGGAATCAGGGAATCCAAGGTTGCCAACAATATTATGGTTTTGCTCAAAATTGGAATTTTACTTTTGGTGATAGGGGTTGGGGCATTTTACGTTGATCCGGAAAACTGGCATCCTTTTGCACCAAATGGCCTCACCGGTGTGTTAAAGGGAGTTTCGGGTGTATTCTTTGCCTATATTGGGTTCGATGCCATTTCCACAACAGCAGAGGAGTGCAAAAATCCACGCCGTGATATACCTGTATCAATGTTTTGGTCCCTTCTAATTACAACTATTCTTTATGTCGGTGTAAGCCTTGTCCTTACCGGTATGGTATCCTCCGAAAAATTGGGTGTAAGCGATCCGCTGGCTTTTGTCTTTGAATACCTGAAACTTAATCAGCTATCGGGAATTATTGCGTTAAGTGCGGTAATAGCGATGGCAAGCGTATTGTTGGTCTTCCAATTGGGACAGCCGCGCATCTGGATGAGTATGAGCAGGGATGGATTGTTGCCAAAGGTGTTTGGAAAAATTCATCCAAAATACAAGACACCTGCCTTCTCAACTATCATTACAGGGTTCGTTGTGGCGGTTCCTGCCCTATTTATGAACCTTACTGAAGTGACCGACCTCACAAGCATCGGGACTCTGTTTGCTTTTATCCTGGTTTCAGGTGGAATTTTGATTTTGAATCCGTATGGTAAGTCGTTGGAAACTGACCGTGGGTTTAAAGTTCCCTATTTTAACAGCAGGTATTTTCTCATTCCAATCTGGATTTTGATCCTTACAATATTTTCATTATCTGGATTTAATCTCTTATCTGATCAGTTCTGGTCTTTTAATACAGTCGTCAGTTTTGTGCATTCAGATCGTGCTGTACCTTATTCCTTTTTCCTTGTGATTTCGATTGTTGTTACAATCAATGCTGTTCGGTTTAAATGGTCCTTGATCCCTGTACTTGGCCTGATCACCAATTTATACCTCATGAGTGAGTTGGGCATCACAAATTGGCTTCGTTTCGGCATTTGGCTCGTCATCGGATTGGCGCTTTATTTTAGCTATGGGATAAGAAAAAGCAGGTTGAACCATCCATTGTCAGTTGGAGAAACTGTTCCTACAGAACAGATCCCATAGCTTTTACCCTCATTATCAGCTTTTATTACGTTTTTGGTCCATTGCGTATTCATATCATCAAAAAAAAGTATTTTTGTTTTTTATGGGGCACAATTAATTTTGTTTTCAGAATACTTCAACAAAACCAGATATGATTTATCGTCTATTTATAATTATAATATTATCCTCGATTTTTGGAACAACTTACAAGACTTACGGACAATCAAGGCGCAACTCTGCCATTGCTGTGAAGTACAGGAATTTTCAAATTCCCGGCCGTATCAAACTGGATACGGGTAATCCGACAGGAACAATTGTCAGTGTAATCAATCTTGATACGAATCAGCCTGAAAAAGAGATAATTGTCCCATCGACAGGAAAATTTGATCTTGAACTGAGTTACTTCAAAGACTATCGCCTGATGGTTTCGAAGGAGGGTTATTATGGGAAAGTATTGGAGGTTTCAACTGTCATTCCACGCGATGTTTGGGAAAAGGACAGTATTTTCCCACCACTGCCAATTGTATTGACGCTTTATAAGAAAGTATCGGATGCGAAATTGAGTTTTGAAGGTCAATTAGTTGGAAAAATATCCTATTCACCGAATGGATCCCTTGATAATTTCGATTCGAGCTTGTTTATTGATGATCAGACAATTCAGGATGAGATCAATACGGAAACAAGAAATAGCAGTGAGAAGGAATTTGATCAGAAAATGTCCGAAGCCCTTGAATATGAAAAGAAAAACGAACTGTCAACTGCTTATAGCGTTTACGGTGAAGCACTTAAAATTAAGCCTTCCGACAAATTCGTAAAGGAAAAATTGAAAGAATTGGCTGTTGACCTGAAGAATCTGGAGGCCGAAGGCAAAATGAAAGCTGAATTTGACAGGCTTCTCGCCTTAGGCGATCAGAACCTGATCGATTTAAAATATTATGAAGCCATCCAATATTTTAAAGGTGCGTTGAAAATTAAAGCAAATGATCCCGTGGCTGTGTCAAAACTGGCAGAAGCCGAAAAGCAATTTGCCATGATGGGTGAAAAAATCAAACTTGATGCTGAAATCAACAAACTGATGGTTTCGGGAGAGGAAAATTTCAAACTTTCGAAATATACAGAGGCTATTGCTAAGTTTAAAGAGGTATTAAAAATTAAACCTGATCACACTCCGGCATTGTCGCGTATTTCCGAGGCTGAAAACCTACTGGCATCGGAGCGTTCTGAAAAGGAGAAACAAGAAGCTGAGTTTAACCGTTTGGTAGCTTTGGGAGATGAAAATGTCACCCAAACTAAATACGAACAGGCTGTTGGTAATTTTAAAGCAGCCCTGATCATTAAATCTGATGATCCTCTTGTATTGGCTCGCCTGAACAAAGCTGAGAATTTGCTTGCTGGTGTGCAAACTGCAAAAATGAAACAGGATTCCGAATTTAATCGGCTGATCGCTTTAGGAGATCAATATTTAAGTCAATCAAGGTATTCGATGGCCATAACCAATTTTAAGGGGGCTTTGGAGATTAAACCTTCCGAACCAAAAGCTTTGGAACGTCTGGGCAATGCAGAAAGTTTGCTTGATAAAAACCAAAAGGAGGTTGCGAAACAGGAATCTGAATTTAGCAGGTTAACTGCATTGGGTGATGAAAATACAAAACAATTGAAATATGCTGAGGCAATCGGTAATTATAAAAGTGCTTTAACCATAAAACCAGAGGATCAGGCAACTTTGGTGCGCCTTAAGAAGGTTGAAAATTCTCTTGCTTCGGAAGAGTTGTTAAAAAAGAAACAGGATACTGAATTTAACCGGCTGATTTCATCTGGTGATATATATGTTACTCAGTTTAAATACAATGAGGCAATTACAAGTTATAAAGGTGCTTTGGAAATTAAACCCGGTGAACCAACGGTTTTGAAAAGGATTACGAAAGCTGAAAATTCGCTGATATCGGAGCAAACCGAAAAGGCTAAGCTTGAAGCAGAATTTAATAGGCTTGTCGCACTTGGCGATCAATATTTGGTACAAATAAAATATTCCGAGGCGATTAACAGTTTTAAAGCAGCTCTAACCGTTAAACCTGGTGAACCAACTGTCCTTGAGCGAATTTCAAATTCTGAAAAGCTTCTCGCGAACGACATTAAAGAAAAAGAAAAGCAGGGAGCGGAATTTAATCGCCTGGTTGCACTAGGTGATCAAAATTTCAGCCTGTCGAAATATGCAGATGCGATTTCCAATTTTAGGGCAGCCCTTGTGGTTAAGCCTGGTGAACCGGATGTCCTTGCAAAAATTTCGAAAGCTGAAAATAACCTGGCTTTCCAACGTACAGAAAAAGAGAAACAGGATGCCGAATACAATCGCTTATTATCGTTGGGTGATCAGAATTTGGAAAAGAAGAAATATGTCGATGCCATTTCCAATTTCAGGGCTGCCCTTGTCATTAAAACAGGTGATCAATCGGTATTGGCAAGAATTGTCAATGCTGAAAACCTAATCGCCAAAGAGAAGGAAGAAAATGTTAGAAAACTTGAGCTTTATAACCGCAATTTGGCAATTGGTGACGAAAATGTGAAAAATTTAAATTATCCGGAGGCAATTAAACGATATAATGAAGCACTTATCAACAAGCCATCTGATCAGGTGGCGCTTTCAAAGATTGCAGATGTACAACAGCTGATAGCAAAGGCAGAAAGCGAAAAGCAAAAAAACGAACAGGAGTATAACCGCCTCATAGAGTTTGGGAATGTCAGTGTTACTGCAAAAAAATATACCGAGGCAATTCCAAATTTTAAAAAAGCATTGGGATTAAAATTCACACCTGAACTTAGTTCTAAAATTGCTGAAATAGAGCAGATTATATTGTTGACTGAAAAAGAACGGATAAAAATTCAAGCTGATAAAGATGCGCTGGCATTAAAACAACAAAAATACAAGGATGCGGTCGATAAGGCGGATCAATTGTTTAAATCAAATGATTTTTCGGAAGCCACAAGGTTTTACAAAGAGGCTATTGCTATTGACCCGGAACCTCCCTATCCAAATACAAAAATTAAGGAAATTGAGGCAGTTAATGAGGCTTTGGCTTTGAAAAACCTTGCTGAAACCAAAGCCAAGACGGATGAGAATTTGTTTGCGGAAAAAATCAAAATTGCGAATGACAATTTTAATAAATCTCAATGGTCAATTGCAAGGTTCAATTATCTGGAAGCTTTGAAGATCAAAAAAGGTGATGGTTATGCGATTGATCAGGTGGTAGCATGTGATAAAATGATAGATATGGGGATTACCGCCGAAAAATTGAAAGATTACAAGAATAAGATTACAAAGGGGGATGAGGATATGAAAGTGAAGAACTACAGCTCTGCAAGATTCTATTACAGAGGTGCTTCGGATATTCTCAGCTGGGAAACCTATCCTCAGAAACAGCTTAAGGAGATTGATCGGATCATTTCGGAAAATTTGACAGAATCCGATAAAAAAGCCTTTGCCGACAATCAGGCAAGTGGAAACAAAGCCTTTGATGGAAAGGAATATGCAAATGCCCGTTTTTACTACAATAAAGCGGTCGCGATAAGTCAGAGTGATTTCATCGAAGGGCGGTTAAAGGAGATCGAGTCAATTGTGAGCGGATCAGAATCCAAAAAATTAGATGCAGCCTACGACGATTATATTAAAAAGGGAAATGAAGCCAACCAGCAAAACAACAGCTCAATTGCCAGGTTCTATTTTCAGAAGGCCAATCAATTGAAACCGAATGAGAGCTACCCAAAAGAAGCCCTCAGGAAAATTGATATTGCATCCCCAAATCCATAATTCAATCCATTTGAACCAACATTTAAATTGTTATGAATAAGATATTTATATTTTTGGCTGAAGGATTTGAAGAAATTGAGGCCGTTACCATTGTAGATGTTTTGCGCCGGGCACAAGTAAATGTGTCCATTGTATCGGTAACCGGAACTTTAATGGTAAAAGGTGCGCATCAAATCGAAGTTAAAGCCGATCACCTTTTTGAGGATGTCAAGTATTCTGAGGGCGAAATGATCATCCTTCCCGGTGGAATGCCAGGTACAAAAAACCTTGACCAACACAATGGACTCAAGCAGGAGATTTTAGCCTATCATAAGGCAAGAAAATACCTTGCCGCCATATGTGCTGCCCCAATGGTTTTAGGAAACCTGAAAATACTGAATGGTAAAAAAGCAGTATGTTTTCCGGGTTTTGAGAATTACTTAAAAGGAGCATTAATTGGAGATAGTCCCTATATTGTTGATGATAAGATAATTACTGGACGTGGTGTTGGTACGGCCTTACTTTTTTCGCTTGAAATTGTCAGGATTTTGAAAGGGGAGGAATTGGCTAACCAATTGAAAAAAGCAATGCTGGTAAGCTCCGATTATCGTTTATAAATTTTTAGGAATCCCCGCATCGAACAAACCCTTTCGCACACCTTACACGAAAATCGGGCGGGGATTCTTTTTTTGAAAGGAATTTGTATAATTTCACAATAATTTTATCTAAAAAATGGATCCGGTTAGTTTCTGTGATGATATCGTCTTATTTTGCCAATCAAATGGTGATGAAGCAACAATAATCAAATATTCGAAGTATTTTAAGGAGGGATATGATGCTTATGGAGTGCCAACTGAAATCTTTTTGGCTAAAATTGATGCATTGTATTCTTCAGGAACAATTGATCTGCCCTTGCTTCTGGAAAGTGCTCCCCAGCTTTTGCTGAGTGGCAAATATGAAGAGACAAGTTTTGTAATTGTTCTAACCGAAAAGTTCAAGAAGAAATTTGATAACCAAACCTTTGAGGCCATCGAAAAATGGTTTGAATATGGTATCACAAATTGGGCCCATACCGATACACTGTGTGGAACAGTTCTTCCATGGTTTTTTTTAAAGAATATTGTTCCACTTGAAAGATTAAATAGCTGGAGAATTTCGCCATATAAATTTCAGCGCAGGTGTGTTCCAGTTACAATGATTAAACTCTTGAAATCGACCAATGATTTTAAATTTCTTTTCGATATGATTGATCTAATGATGCTTGATAATGAGCGTGTTGTGCATCAGGGACTTGGTTGGTTTCTTCGCGAAGCATGGAAAATAAAGCACAAGGAAACTGAAGAATTCCTGTTTAAGTGGAAGGATTATGCTGCAAGACTGATTTTTCAATATGCAACTGAAAAAATGCATCCTGAGGAAAGGATGAAATTTAGGAAAAATAAACATTAGGAATCGGTAAAACTTCATTATATTGCAACCTTAAAAAAGGAATATCTTTTAACATTTGTAACAGGAATTCACCAGAAGAGAAAATATGGATTCAAAATTATTAACTGACAATTTTCCAGCAAATCTGAGGGTGCTTGTAGCTGAAGACAATCCTACAAACCTTAAAGTTGCAAACCTCATTTTACGTCCCTTTGTATCCCTATTTGATTCTGCTGTTGACGGAGTTGAAGCTGTAAAGAAATTTAAGGAAAACAAGTACGACATCATCTTTATGGATGTTCAGATGCCACTCATGGATGGATACGAGGCGACCAAATGCATAAGGGATTATGAAACCGAAAATAATCTGAAGCCAGTTAAAATTGTTGCAATGACAGCAAATGCCATGCAGGACGATATTGAATTGTGCCTGAATTCAGGCATGGATAATTACCTGAGCAAACCATTCAAACGCGACGATATGGTAAGGATCATTCAGAGTTTAAATTTATAAGTACATTAGTCAAACTTTGGATATTGGTTTAATTTGGATGCAACCAGTTGCCAGTAGCCAATTGCCAGTTGCATCCTCCTATGAGACCCAGTTTTCCTTTAAAGGGTAACCCCCTTCTTAAAAATAGCGATCTCTTTGAATCCGGTTTTTTCATGGTTCAAAAATTCGCCACTAGCAATTTTGATGATATAATCTAAAAATTGTTCCAATAAACTGCCCATCGTCACTCCATTGATCAGCTCCCCGGCATTGAAATCTATCCAATTTCTTTTCTTTATATAGAGTGCAGTGTTGGTCGATATTTTCATGGTTGGCACAAAACTTCCAAACGGTGTTCCCCTACCTGTTGTAAAAAGTACCATCTGACAACCACTGAATCCAAGTGCCGATGTGGCAACCAGATCGTTACCTGGAGCTGACAAAAGGTTAAGGCCATTTTTGCGGATCCGCTCCCCATATTTCAAAACATCAATAACCGTGGCATTTCCGCATTTTTGTGTACAACCAAGTGACTTCTCCTCTAGTGTCGTGATTCCTCCTGCTTTGTTTCCTGGTGAAGGATTTTCGTAAACGGGTTGATCGTGCGCAGAAAAATAATCCTTGAAATCGTTTATCAGGCTGACTGTTTTATTAAATATCTGCTCATTTTCTGATCGTTCCATTAATATCGTTTCGGCACCGAACATTTCCGGAACCTCAGTCAATACAGTTGTGCCACCTGAAGCGATCAGGTAATCGGACATTTCACCAAGCAACGGATTTGCAGTAATTCCTGAAAACCCATCGGACCCGCCACATTTTAAACCAATCCGCAATGAAGAAAGTGGGAGCGTGGTCCTCTGGTCGTGGCGCATCACTTCATAAAGTTCGCAAAGAATCTTAAACCCTTCCTCAATCTCATCATTTACATCTTGTGCTTTGAGAAACTTGATGCGTTTTTTGTCGTAATCACCCAATGATTTACGGAAATCTTCCATCTGAAGGTTTTCACAACCAAGGCTCAACACCAGGACACCCCCTGCATTTGGGTGAATGACCAAATCGGCAAGGGCTGTTTTGGTATTTTGGTGATCATCACCCAATTGTGAACAACCGTAGTTGTGTTTAAAAACCTCAATGGCATCAATCCCGGTAGGATTTACCTCTTTCTTGAACCTGTCGATGATTTGCTGCGCCTGTCCGTTTACGCATCCAACAGTCGGTACAATCCAGAGTTCATTCCTGATTCCAACTTCCCCGTTTTTACGCTGAAAACCATTAAAAGCTAAAGGCTTTACAGGATGTTTGATTGATCTCAGTTTCTGCACAAAATCGTAGTTGAGGGTCCCAGAAAGATTGGTTTTCAGGTTATGAGAATGAATATGATGGCCAACCCCGACAGATGTGGTCAGATGCCCGATTGGTTCACCATACTTGATGATATTGTCACCTTCAGACAGTGAAAGCAAAAGCATTTTATGTCCTACAGGGATATCCTCCTGAAGAATGATAACCTGATTTCCAACAGTCACAGAATTGTCCTTAAAACCTTCCTCAAGACAAACAGCTACATTATCAGCTGGATTGATTTTAATAAATTTTGCCATCTTATCCTATCTTCATCAATGGATTGCTATCGCTTAAAACTGCTTTTACTGCTTTTTTCATCCCAACCTGTTCGATCAGGAATAAATAACAAGTTACAGAAATCGTCAGATTGGGAACTTCGTTAAGGTCCCGTTTCCATACTTTTTCAAGTTTGAGCACTTTTTTAACAAGGGCCTGAATGGAGATTGGCCTGCCATCACATTCTGCCCATGCCGCTTTATAGAAATCAAGGATCCATTTGTCATCCTGAATTTTATACGATACCCCGTCTGATTCACCTTTAAAATAGGCGATCATGGCTGCCAGGGAAAAGACGATTTTCTGCGGCAGCATTTGATGTGTCTCATAGTAATTCAATAGTGTAGGAAGGTTCCTTGTTTCCCATTTCGACATGGCATTGAGGGCAATACTTTGCCATTGATGCCTGATATATGGATTCCTGAACCTCTCAAGAATTTTATTGGCAAACGATTTTAACTCTTTCTCTGTCCCATCCAGAACAGGCAATACTTCGTCGTAAACCAGTTCCTTCATAAAATTGCCAACTTCAAGGTTTTCAAAAGCTTCACGCACAGTATCCATCCCACTTAAAAAGGATACTGCATAACTTCCTGTATGACAGCCATTAAGAACTTGTACTTTTTGTTCCCTGAACCGTTTCATGTCTTTTACGAATTTAACGTCCAGCCCAGCCTTTTCTGCGGGAAATTCTTTCTGTACCCAATCCGGACCTTCAATGACCCAAAGGTGGAAATACTCACCAACGACAACCAGATTGTCTTCATATCCAAGTTCCTTTTGGATAGCTTCAATTTCTTCTTTTGGAAATCCAGGAACAATCCTGTCAACCAATGAGTTACAAAAAGCGCAAGAAATATTGAGCCATTGGATAAATTCCTGTTCCAGTTTCCAGTTTTCACAATGCTGAAGGACATATTTTTTTAAAATATCCGCATTTTTGTCGATTAACTCACAACAGATGATAATCAGCCCTTTTGATGGATCGCCTTTATAAGTTTTAAAACGTTGGTAAAGCAAGGCGGTCATCTTTCCAGGGAACGAATTCTGAAGGTCCATTTCCAAACGGTCGTTTCCATCCCATGCAATGCCTGCTTCGGTCGTATTGGAAATGATGAACCTCAGATTAGGGCTATCTATAACTTTCTTATATTCAATTAATTGAGTGTAAGGATTTAAGCCTCTTGTAATAGAATCAACAAGGGTAAACTCCTTAACAGGTTTACCGTCTTTGATCCCTTTAAGATAAACATGGAACAAACCATCCTGTGCATTGATCATGTCAACCATACCACGCTCAATGGGTTGTACGACAACTACTCCTGAATTAAAACCGGCATTCCGGTTCATTTTCGTGACCATCCAATCTGCAAAAGCTCTCAGGAAATTTCCTTCACCAAACTGCAAAATCCTCTCAGGATAAACCGGAAGATTTTCGACTGTACTTCTGTTCAATTTTAACATTGATTATTCTTATTTTTAGTTGCCCTTCGGCATGATAAACGTTTGCATCAAAATCCGTGTTCGCACACGGAACGGCACAAAAGTAGGATATATTTTATCTGGTTCAAGTCGCCTAAAATTATTATTTTGATCTAATCCATTGAATAACAGATATATAATACATAATAAGTTTTTATTATTAATGTAAAATTAATATTTGTATTTTCAGTTCACTAAAAAAAGGTCGTTGCATTGAATTGATTTGTATTTTTAGCTTTAAATTATGTCCGGCAATTATGGTTTATGTGATAACTGGTGGACCCGGATTTGGGAAAACAGCCCTGATCGAAAAACTCCGGCAGTTGGGTTTTCAGACAGGGGAGGAGACTGCCAGGCAAATTATCATGCAACAACTTGAAATTCAAGGTGATATATTGCCATGGAAAAACAGTTCCAAATTTGAAAAACTGGTGATGAATAGGCGTATTGAATTTCTTAATCAAATTGAAATTCAGGATATTGCCTTTTCTGATAGGGGATTGCCCGATCAGGCTGGCTTTTCCAGGTATAAAGGTAAGGATGTATCAAAGGAGTTGGCTTCTGCTATTTTGTTGAACCGGTATGCAAAAAAAGTCTTTGTCACACCACCCTGGAGTCAGATCTACAAGAATGATCCAATCAGGACGGAGACTTTTGAAGAAGCCAAAAAGATCCATCAGTGTGTTGTAGAGGCGTACTTGGACAATGGTTATGAGCTTTTCGATCTTCCCCTTACCACACTTGATTCGCGTATTGAGTTTATATTTAAATTATTATAGAAACTTCATTAATTTGTAAACACATGTCAGATCGCAGGAATTTTTTGAAAAAAGCATTTGTCGGTACTGCCGGACTTGCGGCAATACCGGCCATTTTGTCGGCCAACGACAATGAGATGGATGGAACATCATCTAAAATAAGTATTAATTCATTGAAAAACAGTCAGGTAATTCTCTTTCAGGGAGATTCGATCACAGATGCCGGACGGAACAAGGATGCAAAAGACCCCAATGTTCAGAATGCACTTGGTGGTGGTTATGCATTTCTAGCAGCTGCCGAATTGCTGAATACATTTGCTGCCAAAAGCTTGAAGATCTATAACAAGGGGATCAGTGGGAACAAGGTTTTTCAGTTGGCTGATCGCTGGCAGAAAGATTGTTTGGATCTAAATCCCCGTGTTTTAAGTATTTTGATCGGAGTGAACGACTATTGGCACAAGCACAACGGGAATTACGATGGAACTGTGGAGGTTTATGAAAAAGATTTCAGGGCTTTACTCAAAAGGACAAAAGAAGCTTTGCCAGAAGTAAAACTTGTTATTTGTGAACCCTTCGCGGTACTTGGTTGTAAGGCTGTCGATGCAACCTGGTTTCCTGAATTCGACCTATATCGGGCAGCCGCCAGAAAATTGGCAGACGAATTTGGGACCATTTTTATTCCTTATCATGAAATTTTTGCCAAGGCCGCAAGAGTTGTCCCACCAACCTATTGGACTGCTGATGGTGTCCACCCTACAGTAGCTGGTGCAAAACTTATGGCTGCAGCCTGGGTCAAATATGTCTTTGGAAAGTAAGTTTTTTTGAAAAATTGGGGTGATTGGAATTTACCAGTCATCCCATTTGTAACATCTTGTTTCATTGAAAGTTATTTTCATCATGGAAAATCCTGTCAACCTGTTTATTAAGGAATCAATCTATATGGAACTGAATATTGGGGATCTATACCAGTTGTTCAGTGTTAAATTCCCTGAGGATTACGATTTTTGGTGGAGTTTGTCCATGGAGGAGATCAACCATGCAGCACTCATCGAATCGATCAATGACGTTTTTATTGATGAGACACTTCTTCCCCTTACTGCGATTGACAAGCAAACCGAAGAACTCAACAGCATGAACCGGTCAATTAAAGATCAGATTCAGCAATTCAAATCAGTACCACCCTCTCGGTTTGAATCATTTGAAATAGCAATCAATCTTGAGAATTCTATCGGTGAATTTCATTTTGAGCACTTTATGAATGAGAAATCGGGTTCACAAATGATCGAAATTTTTCAGAAACTGAACGGTGAAGATAAAAACCATGCCAAAAGGATTTCCAATTATTCGTGTTCCATTCCGGGTGCATAATAAAAATACAATTTTTCAATTGCTTTTCTAATCGCTTGATTTATTGGCATTAAAGTTGTTCCAAGATCAGGATTGATGCTGTACAATTGCATAAAATAATTGCTAAAAAGTGGTACCATATCGGGTTTCTCAATTCCCAATAACCGTGCTTGTGCTATTTCCTCCGGACAAATCTCTTTTAATACCTTGCACGTTACTAGTTCGGGTATCCCTTCGCGGTTAAGCCGGTATCCATATCCAAAAAGCCGGCAGATCAATCCCCTTTTTTCGTATTGCAAACACGCCCATTCCCCATTTTTCCAGGCTTCAGGTGAAAACAATACGCAATAACCGGTTTTATCGCTTTCATCAAGTCGGATCAGGAATTCGTCAATCTGCCCAGTTTGGTAAAGATAAGCAGCCAATGGAATAAACTCGATGGGGCTAGCCTCTATTCCAGTCTTGTTGCAGCATGCATTGCAAAGGTGCAGGCATTTCATTCTTGTATGGGAAATAATTTTCTCAAGATGTTTTTCCAATTCTGCATAAACCTCTTCAACTGCTAAGACAATTTCGTCTGAAACCATAAAGTTAAGATTACTTATTAAATTGACATATCAAGATACATTGTTCGACCTGCAATGATAATCAATCAATTTCAAATGTATAACCTGATTTTCTGAAACTTTACATCCTATATAGTTTCTCTAAGAAAACGTTTAATTGTCAATAAATCAACTATATACTGTTGATAACTTTCCTGAATCTTTTATCGGTTTATTTGGTTTGTTCAGTCAAAATGGTTAATTTCA
>Ga0209083_1000275_pt1 | contig 81980 bp, 78 predicted proteins | sample AM7aDNAmetaG_FD_184132 | JGI IMG/M metagenome (GOLD analysis project Ga0209083, IMG submission 184132) | Freshwater microbial communities from Finland to study Microbial Dark Matter (Phase II) - AM7a DNA metaG (SPAdes) (version 3) | ecosystem: Environmental > Aquatic > Freshwater > Lake ... | reverse complement strand
ATGAAGATATGTCACAATTAAAAATTAGTTTACATGAATTATATCCCAATTGGAATTATTCCATAGAACCACGTGTAACTCTATCCAAATAGAACGAAATTGGACAAATTATTTAGCGTTAATCCCTTAGCAAGAATCTCTCCTCAGAATTATACTGGAAATTCGTCAACTCTATAGATGAGATGGATTCCAGTTTGGAGAGCCATGCCAAGACTGACCTGAACCTTGAGGCGTCATTCTCTGGAAGTGGACATGTGGGCGTCATGGATGCGAGCCGGGGCGAGAAGAATGCAAATATCTTGATCGACGAGGATTACAAAGGGACCTATTACATAACCAAGAACATGTCTCATGAAGTCAAATACAAGTTGACGCGAGAGGTTGATGACTGGTTACCCTGTTGCTCGGGCGGATTTGCTGATATGAATGTCCTCGATAAGAAGCCATTTAAATCGGCATCAGGCATCTTTGATTGCACCTGCTTCAAGGTACCGACCCAGGCCCAGTTCCAGAGGGTCTATCAGAAACCCTGAATGGAGAGCTCCCCCAAGCTCCCATTTTCCCCCATTTTTTATAACATCTCGAGTTATGAAGTGGTTACAGCATGCGAATTATTGGAACTCATCCGATACATCATCCTAAGTCAAATATCCCTTGACATTCGCACAGCCTATTGATCAGCCCTTTTGTCAGAAAGCCCACTGTTTTCGCCGACTCATTTTTGGCCCCCCTCCCTAAGAAGGAAAGCCTTCCCTCTCCAAGTATTCCGAGAGGTGGGCAGTAAGGTGAAAACGATGGCAGATGTACGTAGAATCGTCGACCTGTACGAACTCAAAGTAGTAAAAGATTCCATGGCATATTATTATAATATTTTAAAATTAAAAGTATGTGTTTGGGGGCGGTTCAAATTTTCACAGGACCTCCTGAATGATAATAATTGTTAAAATTAGATATTATTAAAACTTATCAATTACATCGGTTAAGCAAAAAATGTGATAAGAGTGCCCAATTATGAGCAGCTCAAATCTTCAGGAAAATCTGCATGGCCTCATTCTGTTTCTTCAAGACCAGCAACATGTGCATTTTGTTCACCAGCGCCTGACTGTAGGCCGGATCAATCTCTAGAGCATTCTCATATGCCTGCAGTGCCTCTATATACTTTCCATTTGCCTCAAAAGCTATTCCTTCGGCATTGTAGGCCTGCTTATACTTGGGATCTATTTGCAGTATCTGGGCAAAGAGATGAGATGCCCCAGTATTGTTGCCCGTGACCATCAGCGACGTAGCCTTCTTGTACAGAGCATCCTTATATTGCGGGTCGAGCGCCAGGGCACCGTCGTACTTGGCCACGGACTCCTGATACATTCCCTGTGCTTGGAGCAGATTTCCTTCCCTGAGCCAGTTCGTCTTGGTCTTGTTATCCAATTCCGTTGCCCGGGCCGCAGCAGCAGAGGCGTTGGCATACTCCTTCAGGGCCGTGTAGTCCTCGACGATCCCCGACCAGGCAGCAGTCTTGTTGCTTGCTATCTTCAGGGCGGCATTGTAGGATTGGATCGATCCGTTGTAATCCTTAAGAGCCCTCTGTGCATCTCCCTTGTGCACCCAGGAATCGATGTAGTTAGGGTCCTGCGTGACGGCCTTTTCGAAGTAGGCCAAGGCATTAGTATAATTCTTAGAGGCGTAAAGCTGGCTCCCCTTATAGTCGAAATATTCAGTCTCTTCTGCCACGCAAATGGCACTTAATATAAAGAGACATAATACTACGCTAATACTTCTGAGTTTTCTCATATTGTTTCCTCCAAATCTTTTTGATGCTTTGCTACAAAATGCAATCGTTACTTTAGAGAGAAGGTCGCGCGATAGATGCATCCTGTTGAAGGTTCCTGCATGGCCATGCGACAGCTCAAATCCTGGAGCGCAAGTTTCAGGTCACCAGCGCTCTCTTAAATTTAGCTCAGGACGCCGGAGATTCTATTTTGCTACTCCGTCTGCTTGGCCTCTGCGTTTATAGCCATAGCGTTAGCCCAACACGTCCTGCTCTCGAATTCACGCCGCAGAGGACTCACACCGAAACTCGATTTAGCCATCTCTTGCCGTCTCATCCCAGCCTTCTATTTCCGGGTCCGATCTGCCTCAGCGACCGACCCCATTCATCCGCGCGTCGCTGCCTTTATCGTTTGCCATCGCCTGCAGCAACGCCTCATTGGCTCTGGCATCACCCATCTCTCCCAGAGCCCAGGCAGCATCGGCTCGCATATCTTCACTCACATTTTCATTCCTGAGGATCAGAATGATAGGCTCTACAGCGCATCCACGGCCGAATGCCTGACATCGCTCTCGCCGTTTTTGAAGGTCTTAATCAGCGGATCAATGGCCCGCGAATCTGCGATCCATCCAAACGCAACAGCGGCTTCCAGTCGAACCTGGCCGCTATTATCATCATTCAGTGCCTGAATTGGTGAGGTTCTCTTCCCCTTCGATTGCCTTTGAGGTTTTACGGGCCAGGGCTATAAGATCTGTTTTAAGTTTATCGGACATAACAGTCCCATCCAGCTTTGCCCTTGCCAGAGAATAAAGCGTGAATTGATCGTAGCTTATATCCAGCAAATTGGCGCCCCTCAGATCCGCCCCAGTTAATTCAACCTGATCGAAGCTTGTATCTCGGAGGTCCGCATGGCTCATATTTGCATTAGTCAGATAGACAACGTTAAGGCTCGCTTTTTTAAGGGATGATCCGCTCAGATCCAGGCCCCTAAGATCGATCTGATGCAACCTTACGCGGTCAAGCTTTGTGTTGCTCATCTTTGTGCCTACTAATCGAACAGAGTCCATATTGGCATCAGAGCAATCTGCATTTGTTAGATCTGCTCGGGTTAAGTCTGCATATTGCAATCCTGCGCGTACCAGGCTTGCGCCTTGAAGATTAGCCTCTGTCAAATCAGCATAAGCAAAGCTGGCGGAACCCAAATTTGCGTCACTAAGATCGGACCTCATGAGATAGGATCGAGTAAAATCCGCATTAGACATATCTACGCCGCTGAGGTTAGCGCTGTAGAGTTCTGCCCGAGATAGCTGTGCCCGGGAGAGAATGGAATCGCTCAAATCCGCCCAGCTTATATGCGCACTCACCAGGTTGGCACCATACAGGTACATATGATGAAGCGTTGCGCCGCTTAGGTCCGTTCGAAAAAGTCTGGCATCGGTCAGGTCGGCTTCCGATAGATCTGAATCCGATAGATCTGCATCTGTGAGGTCGGCCTTAACAAGGCGGGCATTATTCAGCCTGGATTTCGAAATCTTGGCGCTATTCAAGGTAGATTCTGTTAAATCCGACCCCCTGAGATCAACATTATTTAAAATTGCGCCGGTCAGGTCCGCCTTGATCAGAATTGCCCCCGATAGATTAGCGCCAGTCATCCAGGCAGATTCCAAATAGGATTCACTCAAATTAGTTCTCTCCAAATCGGTCCCTCGTAGATCGGACTGATTCAGGTGCATTCCGACTAGCTCCATTCGGGCTAAGTCCAATCCGCTCATGTTGGCGCGGTCGGTCGGCGTCTCCAAAATATGAGATGGATCTGTTGCATATACCCCACTCACAAGAAACATCAAAATCGTCGCCAGGTGCATAAATCCCATAGACCTCATAAATTCTCCCGAAAGGAGGTAGCTTGCCATATCGCTGTAGATTCACGGCGCCCCTATTTCTTGAATAAATTAATCCTTCTGGGATAAATACATTCCTAAGCAAAACACATAAATCGAGAACAGAATCGGCCTCATTGGCCTAGCTTCTCTGTCGAGAGGGGAAATATCCCACGGCCTCCTTGGAAAGAAGGATCTGTTGTAGGAATCGATGTGGCTTGGCGAGCTTTGCCACCCCCTCAAATGGTGAGGAGATTGATAATCCTCGATTCTTCCGAGAAGATGAGTTGGCATTAGCCGAAGCAAACGTGATAAGCTTCCTAAAGGATATTCTCTTAGACGAAAAGCGTCAAATGTAGTTACTAGAATTCATGAAAAGAATCGGAAACAAGAGAACCGATCCAATCAGGCTTTTCGCCAATTGGGGAACCGTTTAGGCGCAATAGTCTTTGAAGATCTTGATATTCAGAACATGCTCAAGAATAATAACCTGGTAAAATCCATCTCGGACGTTGCATGGGGAATGCAGGTACAAGCAACCGAGAGCAAAGCAGAATACGCCGGCTCTCTCAGACAGGGGATGCAGTCTGTTCGCAAAAGCGATAGATGCCCCGTCCTTTGGGGCGGGGAAAATCCATCGCCAAGAAACTCCTTTTCTGTCAACAATCAGTGATCAAGTATCCCCGAACTTCAGTTCATCGAAGCTGAAAGACCCGTTTATGGCTTTCGCAGAGATGGAATAGTTGCCATCCGGAAATCCAGTGGTGTTGATCAATAGATCGAACGGTCCATTTATAATAAGCTTCTTGACAACCGTCATCATCAAATCCACTCTGGTCTCGTTATCATTAGCCTCTCCGAAGATCTTGACATGATAAGATCCATTAGGCGATATGAGGTCTGTCTCAGCTCGGGCCATTCCCGACTTATTGGCCAAGAACTGGGAGCTAACCCAGGTCCTCTCCAGACTCCCCTGCAGCTTCATCAGGCCCACATTCAGATCTTTGACGCCACTGGCTGTGATGGTAAAGTTATTGGGCTTCCCGGGAATGTACATTCCCTGCAACTTGTAATCATACCCTCCACGGGGGAATTTCTTGGGGTCCAACCCTATGATCTTGACCGGCGTGGATAAAGGCGGCACATTTAACCCCACAATGTCGTACATGTATCTCCCAGAAAATGTGGGTACAATGGTTTCTATGGACAGGGTCAAGAGCACCTCACCTTTTCCAGATCCCGAGAGGATCTTGTCTTTGCTAACCGGATCTACAAAATCGCTGGAGTTGTAGAAACCTGTCTCATAGGCATCATCGAGCCTCGCACACGGAATCAGCCCCGTGGTCGCCGAACCCCAGGTGAAGGAGAGATTACCCAGTCGATACGGTCCGTTCAGCCCTCGCTTCTGTATGGTCTTGCCATCAAAGGCAAGCTGCATTGTATGATCTCCATAAGTAAAGTTTCTGTGATCCACAGACCAGATTACTTCTTTGTTATTGCGGTCGTATAGATATCCATTGAGGCTATATTCTCCAGGATATTCTATGTGAACACCAACGTCAACATTCAGATATTCGAACTTTCCATCCCGATTGATGTCAATGCCCCCGTCGGAATAGTTTCCTGTTAAACTGGCAAAATCAGATCCATTCGGCAAAATCTGACCGAATGCTAAAGGGCTATAGACGGTCATGAGCAACAACGAAATCAGCAGAAATTTGGACAACAGAATCTCTCCTTAGAGCTAGGGACAATACATCCCAAAAAATTGAGTTTCGGCCTTCTTCACTTGGGTTTAGCCTCTTGATATTGCCCAGTAACCTGGCAGTATACAGACCCTGGCGGCAAACCTGGCGTAGTGCTGATGGTCTCTGACCCGGGAACTACATTCCCATTCTTGTCTTCCTGGTAGGTCAATGTATTATTGGCGGCAAGAGATGCATCTTGCACCATGATAGTCTTGGTACCATCTGAATTGTAAATGACAGTCTCCTTCTTCAATCCAAAGGGCTGGAATGTCTCTTCCTTCGCAACAGTGCCATCAGGATTATTAGTTATGGTCAGTACCGGCCCACTGGCTGGGGAGATTAACTTGACCATGGCATCTTTGCCGGTCGGGGCTGCATAGATCTTAAGAACATATCCACTTTTATCCGTGTATGTCGTAACATCCAACTGCATTCCGGATACATTCTCTTTTCCTGTTGTGACCGTTGAGCCTGCTTTATCAAAATGAGAGAGCTTATCTTTCAGATCTACGGTCACATTTTGCAGATCCTTGCCCAATTGCTTCAGATGAACGCTGGGGTCCTGATCCGCCGCGAATGCCATCTGGGTGATGGCCACTATCATAAAGACCACAGCGATTGCGGCCCATTTCCGGACTCCTGTCATAATCCCGACACCTCACACTCAGATATCATGCCCGGTTTATATACTTTTCTTTATTTTCTTCGAACGTGTGGGCCTGAAATTATTTCGCACTCCTTCGGATTTACTCAATGCCTATATTCGCCAGCTTTTAACAAAAATTCACGAATCTCTGAAGAGCCGGCCAAAGAGCATCGGAAGCATTTAGGGCTATGCTCCAGGGGGGGCGGCATCTTTCCTCGCTCCGCCGTGGTTCTGAGCGCCGCGATGAGGTTCTTGGTTCTGCTCACCAGGGCGTCATCAAAGGGGATAGGCACTCTCTTCTTCGATTTAACAATAAGGATATCTATTATTTATATAATATCTAAAATTCTAAAACAAGTATGCCTGCACTCGCGTCAATAATACAATTGGATTAGATTTTCTGCTATGAAATAAGGCGAGAGCGGGCCAGCGCGTCCTCCCTGGCGACAGCTTCAATGGGGCCACGACTTTCCAGCCGTAGAAATACCGCCTCTGCCTTTCTGTGATCTGATTGTGGTCCAGCTTCAATGGGGCCACGACTTTTTAGCCGTGGAAATAATATGGCATAAGCCTCGTCATTACCACTATGTTTAGCTTCAATGGGGCCACGACTTTTTAGCCGTGGAAATTACCGCATCTCTCTTGGTATCGTCATTTTAATAATATGCTTCAATGGGGCCACGACTTTCCAACCGTGGAAATGGCGGCCATTTTTCGCCCTCTGTAGATATCGAAAAATTGGCCGTTTTCGAGAGGCTCACCAACTAACGTAGTATCTTTTCAAACTGCGTCTGTCTTCACGGGAGTTTTCGCTATTTAGAGGTGTTTCGAGCGCACCCCGGTCCTCCCGGAACCACCTAACCTCTCGCAAAGACCTCTCTCTATTAATTTATCTTTCGCTTAAATTGCAGGAGTTTTCGGTGCCTGGAACGAAGGGGGACCTCAGCTGCAAAAAAAAGAATCGCGCTTTGAAAGAGCCCATTCGGCCGGTCGGCGTTCCCAGACGGTAGGGGTGTGGCATCTGAGCTGTCGACTGCAAGAGAGATGTGGCGGATCAAGTCGATTCGGGGACGAAGAGGCCCAGGCCGAAGTGAGCACCGTAGCCGATAGCGATGGGACCACTGACCACGTCTGGAAATTTAATGCGAAATCCATAGCCTAGCCCGCTGGCAACTTTCCTTCCGTTCCCTTGATTCCTCTGCCGCCTAAAGCTAAGCCACCTTGTCTCATGGCCCGCCAGATCTGTGGAAGGAACGGCTTCGACGGAAGATGGCGAAAGAAATCCCGCGAGCATTAGCAGCCTTCTAAGTTCATGTTCCGGACTTCCGATCTGTAAACCATTCCCATCAACCTTGGGAACTCCTGTCTTCGTGGCCTTGGGATGTCTGGTAGATACAAAAGGCGTCCTGGAGACCCAGCTTTGAGACTTTGCCAGAATAGGACAGGCTCCCTTGGCCGTATCCAGTCCGGCGAAGTCCTCCGGTTGACCGACTCCGAGGAGAATAAGCTGAACATCATGTCCTCCATGGCCCCAGACACGAGTTAGGCTGTCTAGTGCTTGCCGATCCTGCAGCTGGAATCCCCTAGGAGCGTGAATGACTACGTGAGTAATCTCTCCTCTCATGCCTTTGCCTAAGCCCAAGCTGGATTCACACAGAATGAATGCATGCCCGTGTCCTTCGAGGGGGTTGCCTGATTCGTCGCAACCGGTAAACAAAGATGAACCATTGGAGCGGCTGACCAGAGCCATATGAATTCTCTCGGCAAAACTGATTGCATCTGTAAGCCTTGGTAATACCTGGCTGGCCACGGCAAAGCGAGCTACGGTTGGCTTCTTTCTAGAATATGCCCTTTTTCCTGCTCGGGGCGCCACCTCAAATGAGCTTCTTGGCCTATTGTACAAGACCCAGACGCTTCCAGGTGGTTGGCTCCATCCTGCTTTTTTGAGATCGCCGGTGTCAGCATGAAGCGCACTGAAAAGATCAATAGGAAGGCTTTGCTCTATCTTTTCAAGGTCCTTTTTCTTCAGCTTTGCCGTATCATCTGATTTTCCATTGGTCTTAGCCGTATCATGCAACTCGGCAAGCTTTCGAGATTTTCGCGCTTCAAGTTTTGTCTCCCTCCATCTCAAATATTCTTGCGGAGTCATTGCAACGAGAGTTTGAACACTTTCAAATCCCTCTGGCAGAACTGCGCCCTCCTGCAAAGGAATGCAGTTGACCTGATCCGAAGAGTCTTCTGCCAATCTGGCTTCAACCCATGACTCTGCTCTCCCTAGGTATCCCATTCGGTCGATTAGCATCAAGAGAGCTGAATTTTCTTCGCTGGAGAGATCGACCTGTGGCCATACAATAATAAGTCGGCTTTCGCTGTCAATCGCAGCAAAAGTATCGATAACCATCGTAGTGGCCTCCCGGTAAAGTGGCATGTAGTGCCTGGTATGTCCCAAAGAGGCTTGAGGAAGGGAAAACTGTGGGGTGGCGCTCAGCTTCTCGATAATTCTGCGGATTGTATTCTCATCTATCTCTGCCACCAACTTGTGGTACCAGGTTGAAATTAGGGCTCTTTGTATTCGCCAGGGCGACGGCGGCCACTCCACTGCGCCTTCATTAACCTGACGGTTCCAAGGTGTGGCGTGATATTTTCCGGCAGGGAACCTCATCTCGATGGCGAGCATACCATCACTCTTCGAACTTTACTGTAGTAACCGCAGGCTCTGCAAAGCTGGATCTGCAGTGCTCGATCAAGCTCGGCAAAGCCTTCTCAGCATCATTTAAAGACGGAAGAGAGAATCCAGAGGGCCGCTTCACTAAAATACCTCCATCAATCTCAAGATCACAGGCCGTCCTGAAACGAAGTCCCTCACTAAGAAGTTTTCTGATTTTGTAGATCGCAAGGACTATGAGGAGATCTTCGACGTTCTTTCCGAGACGATAACCGCGTATCTGGGACAGATCGAGGTTGAAAAAGGCAGTTATCTTGCCGGTATATTCGTCTCTATGAAATGGTACATGACCAAATCCCTTTTTTGCCTCACCCTTGGGATTAACTTCGTCCTTTTTGACTCCGCCACTTGGGGCCACACTTGCATCTTTGGCTTCGACAAAGCTTGAAAGGGCTCTTGGAAGCCTGAGACGGCCGCCTGCCAAGTTTGACTTTGCTAGAAAAACACCATGCAGTAGGGAATTAACATCGTACTTCAATAGGGTCTCTGCAAGAAGCTGAAGATTCACCCGTCCGGTCCCCATAACCCCCAAATCAGTGCGAAGTTTGTCAAAGAAGGCTTGATCTTTCGACTCGAGTATGTAGGGGCTATTGATCCTATGCGATTCGAGGATAGAGTTGGTTAACAATTTACCATTTTTGTCAATTACCCTAATGTAAGGTAGTCCTTTCAGGGCTTCGGTCCAATCGTTATTGCCCTCGTCCCAGCAGACTGCTTCCATTCTGTTGGCCATGCTCTGCGCCGATTCAACGAGGAGCATCGAGGTTGAATCGGCAGCCTGATAAGTTGCTGCCCCAAGATCCGGAAATCCGGTGGGCTGAAACCTCGTTCCCTGCAATGGCTTCAGGTTGACCTCAATAAGCATGCGCGGTACATCTCTCAAAATATCTAGATCTTGATCCATCTCAGTATCTCCACAATCCAACTTTTATCAACTTTTATTCCTGGACGACTCTCGGCCTTAGAACACTGCTTGCTAAATGCTCGATCTGACTTTCATTAATGGAAAATAGCAGTGCTGCTGCAATTCGTTTCATTAAATTAGACGAAATATTGCTACTAATCTTAGCAACAGGGAGATTGCTGCCTCTTAAACGTCTCTCAGCTAACTGCAACGAACCAAAACCATCGCCAATGGAGGCTATCCTGTGTATTTGGGGCACGAGAGGAACCTCTATATCGCATACAGGCCCGCCTGCAAGGCAGAGCTTGAGAAGACCATAGCTGGCAGACGGGAATATGTTATCTGATTCGAATTGTCTTTTTATAAAATTCCTGGATACAGAAGGCCAGTCTACTAAAATCAAACCCCAGAGAAGATCCATCATTCGGCTTAAATTGACCCGATCTTCTATAAATGCAGCAATATCCTCAAGATCTGCTTTAATTTTTGCATCATCTGGATAGCCATTTGCTCCGGAGCGAACCGCCATCGTGATTCGGCGTGAAATTATATCGTTCATTACTGAGATGGGATCTCTCTCAGACCAGACGACGTCTCTTCCCAAAGTATCATCAAATAAACTAGCATTCCAGTGATTGATGGGCTCCATTTGGGAGCGCAGCCACATGGTAAAATCGCGATCCTTCTGGTCTTTGTAATGGCCAAAGGTAGAAGCTAGACTTGCCGCCAGGAAAAATTCCGGGGATTGATCATCTGCCATGATAAGCCAATTTTTTGAAAGAGGATTTACCGGCTTAACGAAAGCCTCTTTTGCCCAGCGAGAGCTTCGGACGATGACTTTTTCGCACCCTCCGAGGGCGATCAATACATTCTGCACACGCCATGTTTGGACCTGATCATTGCTGCTCTCTTTGCAGAGAGCCAAAATGGACGATTCGAGAACGTGCAGAGCGCGTCCAACAGATGCAGGCGCTTTCTCTGATCGAGCTTTTTCGTGGAATGAATCCAGCCAGCTATCCACCTCGTTCAATAACTCCACCTGGATCTGGCGGCTTACCACGATCCGCTCAAGGGGAACTGAAAAGAAGTTGCGACCATTTCTTTCCAGAAAACCGTATCTTTGGAACGATTTTAGCCCTCTATCTACTCCGAGAGAGGCAACTGCCCTGGCAAAATCTACTCCATTTCTGGCCGGCCTGGTTCCCACCTGAGCACGCCCTTCACTCATGAGGGCCTTCAGTTCAGATAATCCCGTGGGCTTCTCCCAGAAGGGCATCCAGATCTCTGCTCTTGCGCTTTTCTCATCACTCTCAGAAGCGCTGCCGTATCCTACACCCGAGAGGCGAACGCTGAATGGATAACTGAGAACCCCAGGCATATTTGCTTGCAGCCGCTTGACTGTAGCAGATGCGAAAAATAATGCGCCTTCAATCATTAGTAGGTAATCCCAGGGATTTACCGGCGAGTCCGAGACAAATCCCGGTGCGGAATTGGGACCGCCTACAGCACCTGGATAAAATTGACCAATAGAAATTCCGCTGACCAAGCCGTCAGAGTTTTCTGCAAACAGCGCCCCATCAAGCCATGCCTCAGAGGAACTCATCGGATTTCCACCACTAAATTCGAAGACATCTTTGAGACGTTGCATGAAATTACTGCTAAAATCCAAATTTCCGTCGTTTCCACCTGTACCGAGGAGCGGAGGAAATCTTGCATTTTCAGTTGTCAAAATCACGGATGCATCAAGCCAGTCGATTGATGAATCCGGAAGATTATTTCTAACTGCCAGGATAAGCTCCTCTTTTTTCTCCTTAGACGGCGCTTCTTCTAGTCCCATCTTTTCGATCAGGTTCTTGATGATCCGGAGGGACTCGCTATAACCTGAAAGCCTCTCAGTAGTTGAATCCAGAATATCTTGCACAGCTTTCGTTGCCGCTGTCGGCTGAATCCTGCGTCCTGTCTTCTTTCGTTTTCCTGTCAGAGGGTCTTTTTCCTTGAGCTTCTCTTCCTGAAAGTAAAATCCGCTGCCTCCATTCCAAGGAGCCACGATCGGCGTCGGACTGTATTTTTCCAAAAAGAATGTTCTCAGAGATTCGCTATCTATTGTAGTTTTAAGCCGGAAAGAATCGCCTATCCAGTAGCTTTTGGCACCCGGTTCAACCTGTTCGGCTAGAATCCTGAAGATCCCCAACGCCTTTAGGTAGTGGGCGAGCGGTACAGGTGCACAGCCTTTGAGATCCAGGACGTTTGATTCAGCATTCATCGGACCACCGTTTCAGCCTCTTCCATCCTTGAGGCTCTCCAATCGGCAATACGGAGAACGCTCTCCAATAATGTCAGCCTAAACGGACCAATCCAGGAATTATCTCTAAGTCCAGTCATCCTTTCCAACCAGCTTCCTTCGCCCATTTGCATGATCGAGAGATTTAAGAGAATATCCTCTTCTAGGATACCGTTTACATGTGCCAGACGATCACCATCCCATACCCCTCTGGCAAAAAGCCGGTTGGGATCTGTTGGCCGATATTCTTGATCAAGAGATCGTATCGACATTCGAATCTTGCCATGATGGGCTGCAATCAAATAAGCTACCAGGTCCACATCCTTTCCATTCCGTTCCTGCGTTTGCAGCCAGGCTAGGGCCGAAACCAGCTCATGCCGGAAGTAGGGTCTTTCAATTACTCTGCCATCGTTCGATTCGACCCAGTATCTTGCTCTACCGTTATTGCCTTTTGACTTTGCCCATGGTCCGCCAGCCCTCCAGCTTTCCCCATCGGATTTGCCAGCCAGGAGCATGTTCTGGAAGGCGGGGTGCGCTTTCCCAACATCGTGCCAAAAAGCTGCATTCTGAAGCGCATTTTCGTAATTTTGAGGAAGGTCAAGGCATTCAGATAGACACAGCACCTCATTGCGAACATGATCGATATGATCCTTGAGTGTAACCCAACTGCCGATCCTGGATCGCTGATCTCCGTTCATTGACAGATCATCCCTGTTTTGACATTTGTTTTTTGCAGAAATGACCTCGACCAAAGTGCCGTTTTTGTCATCTTCGCCAGTCCACCCTAAGGTGGGCGAATAACCGCCATTTTCCGGATGCAGCAGCAATACCTGCCCAGGACGACAGCTCTTTACCTCGCCCTTTTCTCCAACTCCCTTCCAGCGCTCTTCCAGAGGATCCCAAATCCAGCTGACGTGCTTCTTTAGGTATTCTTTCATCATGCTGATGGACACCGAACAAAGCTCTTCCCGCCTGGCCGGATCAAGCGATCCAGCAGGTCTATCTTTTGGAAAATCTCTCCAGAAGACCTGAACATCCTTATCCTCTCCTTCCCGAATGAAACGGGAGACATCCAGGTCATTTCCTGTAAGGTCGGGTGTGGTATCGAAAAGGTCAATGAAATCCTTCCTACGCACGACGGCCCTGATGACATCCGGTTCAATATAGCTCAGGGAGGCTTGAGCCAATGACATCGGCCCTGCATCCGTAATGGTCTTGATTAAACTCCTGGCTATCTCAAGGGATTCAGATTCGTAAGGCAGCACAAGACCGCTTGCTTCCTCGCCGGAATCGATATCAATCCATACAATCTCTGCATCATTATACTCGCCTCTCCGGTTACATCGCCCAAATCTCTGAACAAGAGAGGGCCAAGGAGCAAGCTCGGTGATGAGTGTGTGAGCCGAAATATCCACGCCAGCCTCAACGACCTGAGTAGCTACAATAATGCGGTCATGTTTCTCATCGAGAAGCCGCATTCGTGCCTTTCGATCCCCTTCCCGGAAACGAGAATGAAGGACAGTCGCGTCTTTTTCAGTGCGACCTTGCTCAAGAAGCTCTTTGTAGATATCTTGAGCGCGATCAACGCGATTGACTACGACGAGAGTAAGCGTTCCATTCCTATGTTTCGATTTAATTAAACCAGCCAGCTCCTTGGCATAGGATTTCTTTTCATTGTCCTTGAAGAGCGTCAGATTGGCTTTCTTCAAAGATTTTGGAGCCTCAAACTTTTTTCGCACCTCTGTGAGCCCCTTTTCATCCGACTCTAGTGACAGCTTCTGCCATCCGCCCGAGGGTTGAGGATGGTCCACGGTGTCAAGCTGCTTGTCTCCCACAGTGGCGCTCATCCAGATGTACTGAACAGTATTTATGGTTCCAAAAGACTTGCAAAACGCTTGCATTTGCGCAGACGTCTCTACGCCTACGCCCATTAGCTGCACCTCGTCCATCACCCATAGGCAGTCGTTATTAAGCAGACCGAAGTGTATCGGCCACTTGAACCGGCTCATGCCGTAGCCTCGATTGAGAGCCCTCGAGAGCAACATGTCCTGCGTGCCGATGATGATGGCGTCCCTCTCCGGGCAAAGATCCCATTCATCCTTGCATTCGCCTCCCATGAGCACCGTGACGGCGATACGAGTTTTATCTTGGCCCGCTTTTTCAGTCCACTTGCTCCCTCTGCTAGTCTCCACAGGCTCGCTGTCGCATGGCTTTTCTGAAAAGAGGCCCAGGTTCTTCAGCCACATCTCGGCCTTGTCCTGTGTCTGCTCCACTAGAACCCGCATGGGCAGGCAGTAGACCAGCCGCCTCGGCGTAGCCGCCCGGATCGCGGGCCGAGGATCGAAGCGCCTGCGCCATAACCATCCCAGAATTACGGCATCAGTCTTGCCCATGCCCGTAGGGATATCGATTAGCTCAGGGAGACTTTCCGAGGTCGCAAATCTCCTTTGAAATGGATAGGGTGTATATCCCACTTCCTGTCCCGTTGCTCCCCTAAAGAAAGAGTCGAAGCTAAGTTCTCCCTCGGATATCCCAGATACCAATTTACTTTCCTCCACTCAGGATATAATTGCGCATAGATAAGTGTTTTCAGTAATGCAAATAACTTTTAAAAATTGGATTCTTATTCCACAAAAAGCCTACCGCTCTGGGCCGAAAGTAATGACAAAAACTTGCGGCCACATTCTCTCTGTCTTCGCTCCAGAGCGATTGAGTCACATCCGCCATGACCGAGCAAATCGCAAGTACATAAAGAAGGAGATCTGCAAGCTTCTTTCCGAGATCTGGCGGATCAAAGGGCTGGCGGAGCAGGAATATGGTCCTCAACACCCGATCACCAAGAAGCTCTCCCGCATGCATGCAGATGCCCAGGCGCTGTTGCAGGGAAAACAAGGTTGATATCATTTCAGGTGCAATGGCTATCTGAGCTTTTACGGAGGGAAATATTATGGCCGAGAAAGAGATGAGAAACTTCGCCCTGCGGGACGAGAACGGCAATGAGATAGGTGTTTTCACGGGCAAATCGCCCCGCCAGGCGGCCCTCAAGGCGGCCAATCGGGGCCACACGGACATCAAACTCCGGGAGCGGGGCACGAAGAAGGTGCATATATTCACAGGCGAGCGGGTGCAGATGGACAAGCCCAAGAGTGCTCCGGCCTGGATGCCTGACAAGATCTGGAAGCCCATAGTCAAGAAGGTGGGTGTCGAGAAGCTGGAAGAGGTTTGAAGCCCCGTTTTTAGCGTTTTTGAAGCAGAGGACCTGATATCGGGAGAGCAGGCTGCTGGCATGGAAGATCAGGCGAATCCTTCACCGCCACCAGCACCTTTTTCGCCGCCGAGCACCTCTCCGCCCTGGTAGTATCCGCCGCCATCTCCGCCAGGTCCTCGACGCCAATCAGGCCCATCTTGAACTTGGTAACGAGTATGCCAGTCATGACGGCATCGCTATGCTTCGCCTTCTTAGCCAATCTTGTCCAATCTCCCTTCTCAGATTGTTGAACTGGATATTAATCCCCTCGCTCCAGCTCAGTGCTAAATCCATAATTTTAATGATGATATTACGCGGAAGTGTCTATTAATATTAGGAAATACATCTTAAGGTCAGGAGTGCAAAAATGAGACTTAGAGTAATTAGCGCCAGAAATGAGATCCCCAATTTGAACCCAAATGAGAAGACAGTTCACCTGGCATTCCGGGCCAGCAATGTAGATTTCCTTAACCTGATGCAAAGATGCCCCCGGCTGAGAATGGTTCAGGTCCCGCCATCCTACCACAAGACCATGTCAAATGCCATCCAGGTATTCCTGGAGATGCAGGGCGTGGAGATGCTGGAAGGCGACGTGTGGGGCCACAGGAAAGACCTGGATGAGTACTTCACCGTGGACGACTCAACGCTTGAGGAGATTCGCGCCCTGGCCGCCAGCGGCGTATCCGCAGACGATGTGGCCAATCAGATTCAGAAGAAGGCCAGGATTGGCTCAGAGCTGATCAAGTACATCGCCAGGACCAAGATTACCTCTTGAGCCCGCACGCTGTGCCGGCTCAGCTAACCCCCTCCCATTTTATTATTGGTCGATTTTCCAGCTCGGGAGGCTCTCGACCGCCAACTACAAATATCTATAACGATTATATAGATAGTTTGCCGCTTCATGCCATGATCGGGTGGCGGGCGTGCCGTGGGCTTAACGTATCTGATGATGCTCTGATGACAAGGGGTATTTGCTTCACCATGGAGCAACATGCCGCTAGCTCCTAAAGGCTGACGGGTATTGATCCCTTGGTACAGGAGATGCATGCCTTCGTGGCACTGCATTTGGCTACGAGCCTGTGAGACTAAAATTTCGGCGGGCTGAAAAAGTTGCGCGCTGTAACAGGCGCAGTAATCTGCCGGATCTCACGCTAATACACGGTCGGGGCATGAGGCGGCACAAGTCAAACCAACGGCGAGAGGGCGAACACGAGGCCCCATGAGAAAGGGTTCTCTTAAAACGGACGCTGTGTGAGATTCCAGCGCTTGTGCCGCCTTCGAGCCCGGCTTATTAAGTCGAGCTTCGGGCAGGGTCAGGCCATCACTTCGCGTGATCGGCTCCTCTAAAAGGGCGCTGTGAATCGGCGCTGGCCTGCCTGGGACTTGATATCTCATTCTCGTGATGATTTCTTTTGGGTAGAGATGGTCTTTTTTAACTAGGATCGAAAACTATATATCTCGGCAATTGACTATCTAGTATTCGGCGAAAGTCGATGGCTATTTTCCCCTCCTACATCAAATTGACTTTTGCCTCCCTCCTTATTATTCAATCTCTCATGAGGTCCTACATCATCCGGTTTCATCCATCCTCAGCTTCCCAAAAGACTTATAGCCTGACTCGTCCTTATTTCCTCCAGAACGCCAGCCATAAGGAGGAGAGGCAATTAAGTCGGAGTTATTGGGCTTGAGGACTGGCCAGGCCTGCAGCTCCCATTTATCTCATTTAGCATAATCGATTTTATGGGCTCGCTGCTCTCACTATCAGGGAGTTGGAGTCTAATGAGTTTTTATAAAATGGGGCTCGGCCCGAATCCGTGCAGATCATATGCCTCCTTCACCAGCGCCGGCGCCACGGTGGCATAGATCTCCGTCGTGGACAGCCTCTTGTGCCCCACCTGCTTCTGGATCATCGGCACGGGCACGCCAGCCATCAGCGCATTAACCACATGACTATGCCTCAGGATGTGGGGCGTGACCTTCTTCCTGGTAAGCTTCTCCCTGGGCGAGACCTCCTGGATCCCGGCCTCCTCAGCCAGTCGGTCTATGGTCCGGAGAACCGTCTTGGTGCACAGATGTCCGGAGCTCCGGCCGGGAAGGAGCCACTTCTGGCCAGGCTCAATGCTCTCCTGGATGGCCTGCAGAGTGGTCTGGCACACACGGGAGGCCCGGAAGTGACGAGTCTTGGTCCTGTTGCTCTGGATTCTGACGAACCCATTATGAAAATCTATGTCTGAGATGCGAGTGGTGACCAGCTCCCCCACCCGGCAGCCCAGGTCATAGAGGCAGAGGAGCACCAGTCTGTCTCTACCTTTTGCAACAGAGAACAGGGAACTTATTCCTATACTATCTAGGTACTTAATCGAGTCCATCTGAGGTCCTGTTTGACAGAGGTGCTATATATCGATGTCTCTTTTCCACTGAAAAAGAGACATTCATCTTTTCCCAACTTGGAGGTAGTAAATCCCATGGACGAGGTAGATCCTCGATTGTAGGGCATTTTACGGGCTCGGCTCGGATTACATAAAAAAGTTTGAAGAATGCGCCATTAATGAGCTATCGTGACCTTGGAAACGGTAGAATAGGAGAGTTGCCTTAAGCCTGTAGTCTGGAGGACATAACACAATTCTCATCAATTCTATGAGTCAAATTAGATAATAATCATTTGATGTAGATCAATAATCAGACATACCACAGCCTTAATATACACATACTGTATTATATCTAAATTAGCCCGGAGAATCAGTTTCTCCTAAATACATGGTCGTTAATTCTCCGGGTCAGTTCCTGTAGTCACGGCGCTTAAGACATTTCTCCTAGGCCGTCTTGTTTCGCTCTTTGTCATGGCCGGATATCTACGTCTGTGGCCGGGTCCTACTTTCCGTAATTTTATCTACCTTTCTTTTATTCTATTTCCAGTGGAGACATGAATGTGTGGTCCTATTGTCCAACCACGGACAAAAGCCGGTCTCCCTCTTCTGATTCAAGACCAAGTTCGATGGTCTTATTGTGACATTCGTTGGCCTCATCTTTTCTTCCCAGAGCCTCTAAAACCAAGCTCTTGTTATTCCACAGGCCTGCATTCTGAGGATCAAGTTCAATAGCTTTTCCAACTGCCTGCAGAGCTTCATCATATCTTTTGAGGTTACAAAGCACGTAAGCCTTGCCACTCCAGGCCATCGCTTGCCCTGGGTTTAGCTCTAAGGCTTTATCATAGCACTTCAGAGCCTCCTCGTTTTTACCAGCGTCTGCCAATATTTCGCCCTTGCCATACCAGAGATCTGAGCTATTAGAATCAAGTTCAATGGCTTTGTCCATACTAGAAATGGCCTCGTCATACTTTCGTTGGCCATAGAAGACGTTGGCCTTGTTGCTCCAGGCGGTTGCAGCCAATCCTGGATCAAGTTCCATTGCGCGGTCATAGGATGCAAGAGCCTCTTCACTTCGACCCAGATTCTTTAGAGCTACACCCCTGTTGAGCCAACTCATGTCACAGTTTGGATCTACCTCAGTAGCCTTGTCAAGGGCATCCAGTGCCTCTTGGTACCGGCCCAGGCCGATCAGTCCTACTCCTTTGCCAGACCAGGCTGGGCCAATTCCTGGAGAGAGCTCGATGGCCTTCTCACAGCACTTTACACCCTCGTCATACTTACCAAGACCACAGAGGGCGTTGCCTTTGTTAGACCAAGCCATAGCATAATTTGGATCTATCTCCAAAGCTTTGTCACAGGCCTGGATGCTTTATTCGTATCTCTCAAGAGCAATTAAGAATCGGGCTTTGTTCGACCAGGCTTCAGCATCCCGAGGGTTCAGCTCGAGAGCCCTATCGCTGCTCTGCACCGCTTCCTCGAATCGGCTCATATTACCCAGTACGACCGCTCGGTTGTACCATGCATCCTCAGAATTCGGGTCTAGCCTGGCGGCCTCATCGTAGCTCTTTAATGCTTCATCATACCTGCCCATCGTTGCAAGGGTGCTGCCGTTATTGAGCCAGCCCATTATGTAACCAGGATCTATCTTCAGAGCTATCTCGCGACACTTTAAGGCCTCTTCATAGTTCCCCATGGCATCGAAAACAGTCCCCTTGTTGTTCCAGGCGGCTTGCTTCCTGGGGCCCAGCTCAATAGCTCTGTCCATGCATTTCAACGACTCGTTGAACTTACCCAGGTCACAGAGAGCGAAGCCTTTTCCAGTCAATATTTCTGCGTCCGAAGGCGCCATCTGAAGGGCGGTATCGTAGCACTTTATCGCGTCCTCAAATTGACCCTGAGAGCTGAAGGCATCTCCATCTTGTTTCCACAAAGGAGCTGATTGAGAATTCTCAAAAATTTGTATTGGCATCGTCTGCGCCAGGGCTGTCACGCAAAAAGCAGCCATTGCCACTAAAGCGAAAAGCGTTTTTTTTCCCATTTCCATTTCCTCGATCGCACTAATGTCAGAGGTAGAATAAATAGTATCAGTTTCTACATGTAACTCTTGGGCCTTGGATGGTTTCTGAGCATTCGCAGGACTATTTCATACTTGTATCTTAATCGTACTTTCTATTTGTAAAAATGGTTCTTGGTTATGTTTTCTGGCAAAAGTTAGCTGCCAGCTTGCAGCCAAGACCATAAAGGCAGAAGTTTATTTGGTTTTTTAGGCTTGTTCTTCTGGGGGAGATGGCGTAGTCTTGATTGAGACAAAAGGCGATGATTCGTCGTTGTCTCTACAGATTTATGGTTCGTAGTCTGTGTGGAGATCTGTTTAACCCCTTTGTATTCGTTCCAGTCCTTTTTGAAGCTGGTAGTTAATTGGCTGATTACCCCTGGGTCCTGAGTCAATACTCCAAGCTCTCTGTTACGATCCAGGGATGTAGGAGAGAAGTTCTCAGAGCCTACGAAAGCGGTTGAATTATCTGCCACTATGATTTTAGCGTGGATATAGGGAGATTTAACCAGATTGACTTTTACTCCGCCAACTTCGATCTTCTTTAGCCCTGGTGCGTTGGCATCTTTTCCGGTTTGTCCCGGTGACATAACGACCTCGACATCAACACCCTTTGAGGCGGCTGCTATCAAGTGGTCCTCCGTTTGGTTGTCCTGCATCTCCTCGTTCTCTATTCTAAGAGTATGCTTGGCGCTGTCTATCAAGCCAAGAATGCGCTGGCGTGAGTTGACGGGGCTCCAGACAAGCCTAGAATCGGTTAGATTTGGAGTGGTTCGGTCCCAATCGTCTTCGAATACCTTTGCCACTTCTGACACGTCCTCCGGGTCAGTATCGATTATGCCGAACTCTCGATTACTGTTAAATGCCGAAAAATCCTGGTTGAGGGTCATGATCAAGGCTGTCTTTTGATCGATCACTATGCCCTTTTCATGTGTGAGGCGGAAGGCAGGGCTGCTCGGTCTGACAGAGATGTTAGACCTGTTGAGTTCATCAAGGACGGCTTTAATGCTGCCTGAACCTCCAAACGGATGCTCCTCTAGCAGTATTCGAACGTCGACTCCTCGGGATCTGGCATCCTTAAGAGCCTGGAGGACGCCTTTATCAGAGAGCAAATAAATCTCCATCCAGATAGATTGTTTTGAATTGTTTAGTGCGTCCAGGACGGGCTTATTTCCAGCGTCCGGTTCTACGAACAGATGCTGCTCGGTAGTGGTCTTACCGTAGGCGTTCCAGAAAAAGGCAGAGCTGAGAGCTATCAAAATAACTAATGGCAAGACGAACCTTCGACCCTTAGGCATAATAATCCCCTTCATTGCTAATGTATCCATCAGAGATATATGCTCAACATATAAATATCTTTATGGTGCTATGTTATAGAAGTCTTACATAATTGTCTTGCTGATTACATGCTTTTAGAATCTGAGTTTTGACCATGTCGTTGGACCTTATTTTTGATCGCATTATTACTCCCACCACATAGTTAAGACATTATATCACATAGCCCTGGTTTATCGCCATTTGGGATGAGTTTGTAAATCTTGTCGTTGAGATTGAGCTCTACATAACTGTCCTCGGGTTCAGCGTTGTAGTTATGGGTGGCGAGAAAGAACGCTAGGTCTTGGGAATTCGTGCGTGTATCTTCATTGGTTGAGATAAGTTTCTTCAGTTCTGAGATGTCTCCTCCCAGAGCAGATGCTGTGTTTAAGGAGACCATTATTATGCAGGCTGTTATTATCGCGCTCACCCATCTCATAGCCAACAATGTACTTTCCAAGAAATATATAGACGATTAAGCTGCACGGAAGTGTCTAATATTTTTTAGGTTAGAACCTGATTTGCAACTTGATTTATCACAACCTCGCCTTCGGCACTCTGGCCTCTTACAGGGCTGCCTCAGAATCTATTCCTTCTTTGTCTTGCCTAAATCGAAAACTATATATCTCGGCAATTGACTATATAGTATCCGGCAAAAGTCGAAACTCTTATTTCTTTCCTCCTCCTATTTTCCCCTCAAGACTTTTGCCTCCCTCCTTAAAACTAACCTCAAGTTATCCATATTATCTTCGCAGATCTTCCCAACAACCCAAAAAGCGTTTTGGACCAACTACCCATTCTGGTCACTATGAGAATCGCAATCAAGTTTCCTTGAGTGGTTGCTGATATTGGTCAATTGATTTTAGTGATATCGATTTCGAAAATGTGAAACTTGGAGCGCAAGGGCATGGAGTTTGAGCCGGAAAGTATCCTTATAAAAATGTCTTGCGGTTTAATAGATACCGAAAAAAGAGGAATTGATTTACAGGTTATACATACTGCTAACCGATGGGATTCGGCCAGTATACCTAGCTCCTTGGCCTTGGCAAAAGCGTCATCGGCTTCCGTAGTGCGATTAAGCAACTTGAGGGCTAAGGCATTCCAGTACCAAGCGTTTCCATTGCATGGATAGATCTGGATGGCATTGTCAAATGCTTGAATGGACTCATTGTATTTGGCCTGGTTATAGAGCGTAATAGCTTCATTAACTCAATCACGCGAAGATTTTGTAGGGATGATAACGGAGGGGTGACCCGGGAGGTTAGGCCAACAAATTTCTGTAGAAATGGGGTTAATCGCCGTCAACATTTGGTGAAAAACCGCATTAGTCTCGACATCACGGTGGAGTGCTCTAAGAGATATGATTTTGCTAAACCAGCCCCCACATTTGGGATCTAGATCGATAGCTCTGTTATAAGCTTCAATAGATTCGTTGTACCTACCAGATAAGCGCAATGCATTTCCCTTATCGACAAGCGCCGCTGCCTCACTCAATCCCAATCTTTTAGCCTTTGTGAATGCTTCTTGGGCATCTGAATTGAGCCCAAGCGCCTGAAGGGAAAGACCTATTTTATACCAATTGTCGCTAATCGACTGATTCTGCTCAATAGATTTGTTGTACGATTCAATAGCAGATCTGTATTTGCCTAGTCCGTAGAATGCATCGCCTTTATCAGAGTCCCAAGATCCATTTGATTCATTTAAAGCAGCAATTTCCTCGTTGTATCTGCCAGAGGACTCAAAGACCGTGCCTTTCATAAAGTTCAGGTATGATGCATCACCCGGAACTATCTGGATAGCATTATCAAGGACAGCGATAGACTCATTATACCTGCCCATAATATAAAGATCCCATACTTTCTGCTCCCATAATTCGTCATCTTTCGGATCTATTTGGATGCCTCTATCAAAAGCCTGTATGGCATCATCGAACTTGCCCTGGTTGTTAAGAGCCATCCCTTTGTCCCACAAGGTACAAGAATCATTTGGATCGATTGCAATAGCATTATTGTATGCTTTTATGGCTTCGTCGTATTTGCCCTGTTCCTGGAGAATATTGCCTTTACCGGCCCATGCACCAGCTGATGTAGGATCTATCATAATGGCTTTGTCATAGAATTGGGAGCTATTAATCTTGGACAGGCCCAAATTGACGCTCTCTATGGCGGTCAAGGTAGAGGTATTTAGTGGATCAAGCTCTATAGATTTATTATAGCAATCCAGCGCCAATTCATAATACCCATTGTTATAAAACTCGTTGCCTTTTTGAAACCAATATGCTGCAGTATATTCAGCTCCAAAAGCAAACATACATAATGCTAATAGAGCTATCAAAATGACAATAGACTTAGCTCTTATAGGCAGTCCTCCATGAGCGCTTATTTAGACATACCTAATGAAAAAGTTTGCGTAGCAGCCCACTTATATGTGCGGGGGTTTGCCACTCTCAAGTTCAGCTACTACTGATATCTTGAATGCTCGGTCGTAGCGCCGCCTCGGCTTTTCCATATGCTTCCCTCCATGAGTTGATGTTGCTTAACTCATTGTCCACTTGGAGGGGTTCACTCCAGAATGTGTCCTTATAATAATTTCTAGTCGTTTAAAGCATAACGGAAAAAAAGTGGGGATGGATCGCAGGTTATACATACAACAAAGAAATTAGAGGCAGGGCCAATTGAAAAAGCCCCAAATTTGACTCTATCAATCCTTTCTCCACAAGATGTAGTTGAAAAGTAACGCTGTAACAGCGAGAATTCCGCCAAACCCAGATGCCTTAACTGTCGTTGCTTCCTCTTGTGTACCAGACTGAGTTTTTCCTGAATCGTTCTCTGCGTTTGCTTCTTGCTTTTGTGTATCTGTTCTGGGGATTTGGTTGTTCTCTGTGCCAGTGACATCTTCGCTACCACCAATTTTGACTAGCCAAAAACCACCCCAATTGTTGTAGCCAACGGTAATGTATCCACCATCGCTTGTCTGCTGGATCGCGGATGGATTAATACCGCTGATTTGATCGGAATTACCGATTTTTTGGGTAATTTTCTTGTCCCATTCCATGTTCCCTGAAGAATCGGTCTTGATCACCCAAGTACGCGACCCTGGTGCACTGGCATGTCCAGCTAGAACATAGCCCCCATCACTAGTCTGCTGGATGGAATCCCCATGATCCTCTGAGCCGCTAAAAGAGTCAAAAGTCTTATTCCAAGCTTCGTTACCCGAAGAATCAGTCTTGATTATCCAGACATCATCATCGTACTTATTTTCCCCTACCTTCTCTACGTCCTTACGTGTAATCGAGGCCGTGCCAACAATAATGTATCCATTGTCGTTCGTCTGCTGTACTGAGGAAGCACTATCACCCCAGTGACTTATTGATGGTCTTGGGTAGGAAAATATTTTGTTCCATAGCACATTTCCTTCCATATCTGTCTTAATTAGGCTAGCAGCCGATTCAACCGAGACCTCTGGGGTTGTGCTAGCGATTATATAACCGTCATCTTTCGTCTGCTGGATGGACGGGAAACTACTAACTTCTGCACTAACTTCTGCACTTAATGTCTTGTCCCAAAGTTTGTTGCCGTTAGAGTCGGTCTTGGCTAGCCAGAGATCGAATTTGCTTGCATGATTCGAGTTAGTCTTGCCAACGATAATATATCCACCATCGCTGGTTTGTTGGCCTGAAGAATCCCATTCATCACCTGGTCCTTCAACCGTCTTATTCCAAGCTTCGTTACCCGAAGAATCAGTCTTGATTAGCCAGGCGTCATTATTCCCGTTAATAGTCCAGGTATTGCCAACAATGATGTATCCTCCGTCGCTCGTTTTCTGGATGGAGTATGCTTGGTCCGCTGTCTTCTGTGTTTCTGATTCTTCAGGTCCTTTGAATCTCTTATCCAAAATCACATTGCCTTTCGCATCAGTTTTAATGAGGCGAACGTCACCACCATCTGTTCCAGCGATCATGTACCCCCCATCACTAGTCTGCTGGATGGAGGATGCATCCGAGTATCCTCCTGCAAAGTCTCTTCTCCATGCTATGCGAGGTGAGTTGGTAGATTGTGCACTTGCTGTTGAAGACACTGGTTGGCTGGATTCCTGTGTATCATTAGTTCCAGAACTGACGGTGACATCATTTTGCAGCCAGCTTAGTCCCTTAGATTCTATGGTAGATCCTATTGCACGAGCATACTCTATTGCACCATCTCTATTCGGATGCCCTATCGCATTAATTTTATTAATTGGATCCGAAGTTAATGAAGAACGATAATCAAATTGATCGTCATTGGTCTTGAGTCCCTCTAACTTCCATAACCATGTTTGACTTGCAGCATAACAATTGTTTGGTTGGAAATTTACCATGGCTAAGGTTATGCGTTTTGCACCGTTGTCTGCTTCTAGTACTGCATTAGTTAAAGCTGTTAGGCTGCCGCCATTGAACATATATGAATTTTCAGTTAGTCTTTCCTTTACGGTAACGGCATCCAAAACATTTTTATTCGTTACATCGTTAATAAAATATACTCCTAGTCCGTAAAGAGCGGCAATTCCGTCTATGTTGCTGTCCTCGGAAACTATCGGATAATAGTTCGTCACAATAATTTTGGTATTTTTACATTTACTCAATAGAGATGAGAGTAAGTTCTTCATAGGATCTTTGATAGACTGGGCACGTTGGTCTATCTCTTCGGCAGGAGTGTACACGTTAATAATTTTCATAACATCTACATCATTTATTCCTCCTGATATCAAAATGAGGTCTACATCATCTGCATTTTGAATATTATCTGCCTGATCCATTAACGTGGGATATCCACTATTAAGGTTTGGATCGATGGATCTACCAGTTTCTCCTGATATTGTTGCTCCCGAATGAGCGTAAACTGTCACATCAACAGGTTTATTTAACTTATTTTGAAGCCAATCTGCTACCAAATGATAGTATTTATCCTCTGTATTCAATCCGTTGCCCCAGGCAACCGAATCTCCAATTACAACCATATGAAATGCATTTATTTTTTGCCCATTTGGTGGTAGAATGAAATGGTCTGTCACACTAGGCCATGATGAAGTGGATTGATCTGTCGCAAAAGTGATCGACTGAAGAAAAAAAACAGCTATTATTGCCAGAAAACCTAATTTTACATAACTTAATCGCATCTACTCGCCTCCTAGTTCATTATGTTATCTACAATCATCAGAGTTGGATAAATCTTTTAGCTTATTACCCTTCTTGTCTTTGAAAAATATAATATATAATATAATAGCTGACACACGAGTAAACACGAGTAGAACTTAGCGCATCAAACCAAAAGACAAAGCTACACAAACCTTTTCATATCTTCAGCCAAGTAAGTGGTATTGAGGGATTTAATTTGAGATCATATAATATAAACTGGTTTGCTATCTTGTTGTTGATATCGTTCATAGCTATTCCGGTACATGCGCTGGAGATCAGAGGTGCTGTGGCTGGCACAGTGAACGGCGCAAGTAATCTTGTGGACAACACATTCACATGGAACGCGCAGACCTTCGCAGGATTTGACTATGACATAGATCACGATGTAGGTAATGAAAACTTGTTGACCACAAATCTGACCGAGAATAACAAGCTAAGCGGAGATGCTCCTTATGGTATAGTCTACGAAGCTAGCAACCGGATAAAGGCGTTCGAGAATGCCCAATTAGGGATGAAATATGGCAAATTGAGAGTTCGCACTATTGACTCTACTACTGGCACGATCACATTGGACAACAGAGACAACGCCTTCCGCCTCAGTAAGAACAAAAACATCGAGATCATGCCTGGAATTTACATTAGAACAGCAGACAATGACACTCTGAGGTATTATATATATAAAAATATAACTGAACCGGGAACATATGAACTTCGAGGATCGGTAGCTGGCACAATCAACGGTTGGAGCAACTTGGTTGATAACACCTTCACCTGGAATCCTCAGAACTTCGCAGGGTTCTACTATGATATAAAGAAAGATCTGGGCACTGAGAACCTCAAGTTCGTTCTCTCCGGGGACGATGGTAACAAGCTCAGTGGCGATGCACCCTACGGTGTTACTTACACCACAACCGTCCAGAACAAGGCATTTGAACGCGATCTCTGGGGCAGCTACAGAGTGATCGGGTTCATGGGCAATGGATATTTTGCCGGATACAACTGGGGCGTCGATGAACAGTCCGGGTCCGACATCTTCTCCGCGGAGTCCACCGACAAGAATTCGCTATCCAGCGAGCAGCTCGAGAAGATCCTGATGAATGAAAAATCTAATATGAAAGTCAAGACTGGAGAATCCATTAAGCTCAAAGAAGGGTACGAACTCGTCCTCAAAGGAATGAATGACGACGGAATGATGTACCTCGAACTTCAAAAGGGTGGAAACGTGGTCGACAGCTCGTTCTTGGCACCATCCAAAGATGGTGCTACCGAGCTTGATAGGACCTATTATTACAGAAATCCGAAAGTGGGCGCCCAGAATAACCTTGTTACTATAGCAGTGCACTTCAGGAACGCTAATAAAGTCGGAGAGTGGGCGCAAGCCACGGCCGATGGAATATGGCAGATCTCCGAGAATCCTATATCCATATCACCAGATTCCCAATACGACAAGATGACCATAAGGATCGTTGATGCCACAGCCGGCACCATCACTATGGACAACAAGGATAACCCGATCACTCTTACGCGGAAAAGTGATATCGGACTGATGACTGATATACATATTCGAACTGCTGACAATGATACTCTTAGATATTACATATATAGGAACGAAATGGTGGGTAATAACTCTATGTAGACTCTAAAGTCTATTGAATTTGTTTCCTCTATTTTTTTTGGCTACTATCTACGTTTGGTCGGTTGCTAAGACAGGAGCGGTATAGTTTGTGATGATTGGAGTGCGGGGTTCTCATCCACCGCACGTAATCCCAGATACGGAAACGACATTTATAGGCGTTATCCTCGCTTGCCTAGCTGAAGAGTACCAGTAAACTCGCCATGACCTTGCCTTCAGCTTCCGGAGTCTCACCGGATGGCCATTTCGCATTCTATTGCCTTTACGCCAGGAGGGCCTCCTGAGAAATGTGGATAGGACTGCACCCTATCCACTACGCCCCCTGCTCTGTTAGAGCCCCGGCTCTTGCTACCTTGGTGAGAGCGCCTCAGCTCTTGCTACCTTGGTGAGGGTCGCATTAGCCTCGGAATCACGATGAAGCGCTCTGATAGTCGTAATTTTGCCGAACCATGCTCCTCCTAATTTGGGATCCAGCTCGATAGCTTTGTTATAGGCTTCAAGAGATTCATTGTACTTACCAGATAAGCGGAACGCATCACCGTTGACAGCCATCGCCGCTGCATCGCTCAACCCCAATTCTTTAGCTTTCGTGAATGCATGCTGAGATTCTGAATCATGCCCAAGTGCCTGAAGGGAAAGACCTGTTTTGTACCAATTGTAGCTAATCGACTGATTTTGCTCAATAGATTTGTTGTAATATTCCAGGGCAGTCTCGTACTTACCCAATCCATAGAATGCATCGCCTATTAAACTATTCAAGTCCGCATACGCTGAATCTGTCCGGATAGCTTCGTCAAAGGCAACAATAGACTCGTTGTATCTGCCAGTGGACTCAAAGACCGTGCCTTTCATATAGTTCAGGTATGCTGCATCACCCGGAACTATCTGGATAGCATCATCAAGGACAGCGATAGACTCATTGTACCTACCCAATATAATAAGACATCCGGCTTTCTGCTCCCAATTTTCGTCATCTTTCGGATCTAGCCTGATGCCCTCGTCGAAAGCCTTGATGGCTTCATCGAGCTTGAACTGCATTTCGAGAGCGCGGCCTTTGCCGTACCAGGCCGAGACAAATTTTGGATCTATTATTATGGCCTCATCAAAAGCCTTGATGGCATCATCATGCTTACCCTGAAAATCGAGACATTCTCCTTTATCGTACCAGGCCCTGGCATTATTGGGATCTAGCCTAATGGACTCGTTATAAGCTTTGATGGCATCATCGTGCTTGCCCTGAAATAAGAGAGCTTCGCCTTTGCTGCACCAGATCGAGGCATTGTTTGAATCGATCTCGATGGCTTTATCATAGCACTTGATTGCTAAATCGTAAAAAGACTTGCCCATAAAATCGTTACCTTTATTAACCCAATCTCCTGCAGTCTGTTGACATTGTGCTGATGTCATTAATGCTAGCAAGAGGATGAACGTAGCATATATCAATCTCATAGATGTATCCGCCAGCCCAAATTTGACCCAAATTAAATAACTAACCTATCTCATCAAGTATAAAGTTCACGTCTCTTTACCTTCTGCGGAAGCTCTCTGTTTTGGAGGGTTTGCCAAGAACAGCACTAGTATCTCGTCATGATCATAATGTCGTAAAATATATTCCCCACCGATGACTTGCAGGTTGTATATACCTGCAAGTAAGCAAACTTTGCTTCGTTATACTTTAATTACTACCAACTTTTGCTATCCAGGGGCCAAAGCCATATCCAGCAATAATGTATCCTCCGTCGCTTATTTGCTGGATATCCTGTGCTGAATTTCCATAGGTTCCGAAAGTTCTATCCCATATTTGATTCCCTAAAGAATCGGTCTTAATCACCAAGGCAACAGGTGTATCACCTTCATTAGTCTGTCCGGCCAGAATATAGCCGTCATCGCTAGTCTGCCGAACCACGTCTATTGCCCGCATCTCCTTCTTGGTGCTCAGGTGTCCGGAGCTCCGGCCGAGGAAGAGCCACAACTGGCCCAGGCCCGCAGCTCCATTTGGTCAACCGCAAACAACTCGCCGTAACGAGCGCAGCATGTCGTTGGTCAGCCTTAGGATCCGGAATCCTCGCTTAGGCCCAGGACGCGGCATAAAAATCAAGCTGGTGCCTGCCGGGTGCAAGCGCAGGCCACACATCGAGATGATTTTCTTGGGTGCAGGTCAGGCCGTCACTTCGGTGATCGGTCCCTCAGCAAAGGACGCTGTGGATCTACGCTCGCCCGGCCCGGGACTTGATAATATCATTTTTCAGAATCTCATCTTCCAGAATACAGAAGGCATAAATAGAAAATTGAATTACGAACATAGTTAATCTACTTTCATAAGCTGAATATCAACGTATGAATTATGAATGACTATTATCAAAATCTGCTTGTAGTTAATAGTTTTTAGTAATATTATTCCGAAAATCGATATTAGTTAATAGTTATTCATCTTTCAGTTAAATTAATTACTACTGCTGAAATTCATCAATCTTTTTTCATAACAGGCATAAATAGATAGTCGAATTACAAAGATAGTTAATCTTTTCCCGTAAGATGAATAACTACATATGAATGATAAATAACTAATATCAAAAATTATTTGTAGCGAATAGTTATTAGTAATATTTTTCCAGAAAATCGAGATTAGTCAATAGTTATTCATCTTTCAGAAAACATAATAACTATTGCTGAGTTTCATCAATCTTGTTTCATTGTTCATCTGTTTTTGCACCACTGTTATGAGAAAAATAAAATAAGGATCCCTGGAAAAAAGGTATGTGTTTAGCTGGCCAGTTTTGCGGTTAGCATTTGTAGACTGTCCAGCCCTCTCTGTCCCCAAGTTGCCAGAGTCGTCATGATTCGCTCATGAATCGAAGTACCTTTTTCATTGCGCAGTGTGCCCAAGATCTTTCTCAAAACGACGTGGGGCCGCAATGCTCTTTCGGCTCTATTATTGGTCGGCTCCACCCCAGGATTGATGATAAACGTGAACCAATAGTCAAAGCCGTTGTTAATTTTCCCGATGAATTTTCGGACTTTCTCGATAGAGTACTCTTTCATGATCCAGTGCCGAAGCGCTTCTCGAGCCAATTGCCATAAAGTCTTTCTGACTTCTGGCGGGGGATCTTTTTCCAGAGCTTCGGTTAGTATCTCGTAAAGCTCTTTGAGCGCGTTATGCAGTGGGATCGCTTCCTCGAACTTCTCAGAAATGTCTTTCGACTCTCGAAGTAGATGTGCCCAACATCGCTGAATGCGTTTTGTGAATCGGGCATAAGGTTTCCACCCATCGCATACGATTATTCCCTTGAATCTCCGAGTTAAGACTTCCATCAGAACCTTCATGCCTCGGCTCTTTCGAATCACGAAAAACGACTCCGATGGTGTGGAAAAGGTCCAAATCCAATGTCTCTCTCCCTGTACATGGATTGACGTTTCATCTACGTACAGGATCGGAGCACTACGAATCTTGCTCAAGATCGCATCGTATTCCGATCGAATCGCATCGGCAGCGCGACGGGTCAAATCGAATATCGTGGCAGGACTTATTTTCAACCCAAATATTCTCATCATTGCGTCGTGGATCTTTCTGTGAGGTATTCTATCCTCATATTTCAGTAGTGTCGCCTGCGCAATTACATAGTTTCCAAATTTACCTTCATGTGGGCAGCTTGGATCTTTTGCAGCAACTTCCTTCCGGCAGCAAGGACATCTGTAATGCGCTATCTTGTATTCAGTGACGATGATCGGTTGCGGTTCGGGAATTTCCTCGACAATCTTCGAGTCTATTCGAAAAGGAGCACCTAGATCAGTCCCGCAATCTGGGCAACGATCCATTGTGACTTCTACTTGCCTATCCGGAGTGGCATAGGGTCTCGTTAAGCCTTTATGACCGACTTTCTGACCAGGATTTCCCTTGTTGTTCTTATCCTGATCTTTTTTGCGATTGCGGCCACGTCTTAAACTTGGTGGAGTATGTGCATTCTCATATTGGGCTAGCCGGGCTTCAAGCTCAATGATTTTGGCCTTAAGCAACTTATTCTCGTTCTTTAATTGCTCATTCTCTTCGTGAAGTTGCTTGTTAGTTTCTCCTTCGTCCATACTCCCAATGGACAAGTATCATAGTTGTATTATTTAATTTTTATGGTCTACACACATTTTGCTGCAAATTTTAAGGAGCTTAAGTCGGAGCTAAACACGTACGAAAAAAGAAGTAAGAAGGCAGAGACATTCGCTATCTCTTCCGCTTCCTCCACGAGATTCGCTCTTCAATAGCCTTCCACAGCTCTGCATCCTCCCTCTTCAGGACCTTCTCTAAACGGCCTTCCACCGCAGGGCTGAGCTTAAACCGAGGGATAGTGATCTCCGAATATCTCATGAAGGCTGCGATGATAGGCGAGTATATCGTCACCTTCGGATATTTCATTCCCTCTTCGATGGACTGCTCCACAAATGCCGGATCAACTGCATTAGCCTCTTCTTTCGGCCTTTGAGGTTCTTTCTTTTTATTCCACTTCACACCCTCTTCAGCGGCCTTCCAAAGCTCAGGATTTTCTCTCTTCAGTACCTTTTCCAGCCGGCCTTCTGCTTGGGGGCTCAACTTGAAGCGGGGGATTGTGATCTCCTTGTAGCGCATGAATGAAGCAATGAGCGGAGAGTAAACAGTGACTTTGGGATATTTCATTCCCTCTTTTACAGCCAGCTCCAAAGCAACCATGTCGATGTCCTGAACCTCATCCTTCGTCTTCGGAATTATGACCGAGGATTGCTGAGATTCAGCAAGAATTTGTAGATTTTCACCTAAAGGAGTATCTACAGGTGAATGATGAGATTCATCACCACTGGTTACATCTTTCAGACTCTGCGTCTCAGCAGACGATTGCCGAATATCTGCAGTTAAGCCTCTGTCATTCGGATTCTGAATATCAGATTGTGATTCTAGCTTTTCAGCTATCCTTTCCTTTTCTTCGGAGATTCGTCTCTCGTCTTCTGATTGCTGAGAAACTCCTGAGAAGATCGATGCTGCACCCCTCCCCAGAGATGATTTTCGCTCAAGCATTCAGGATCTCCTCCGCAAGCTGAGAGTAAGCTAAAGCGCCAGAAGAATCGGGAGCGTATTGGAATATGGTCTTGCCATGGCTTGGAGCTCGAGAGAGGTCTATATTCCTGGGAATCATCGTCTTGAAAACCTTTTCCTTGAAATATCCACGAATCTCCTTAGCTACATCTTCACTGGTCTTAGTCCGGCCGTCGTACATGGTTAGCAATATGCGCTGCTCAGGATCGTGTTTCAGATGTGTGGCTATGAGATTGAGCGTTTTGATGAGATGAGCATAGCCGGTCATGGGAAGAAACTCTACTTGCATTGGTATTATCAGCATGGAACTGGCAATAATCGCATTAGCTACGAGAACTCCCAGACTGGGAGGCGTGTCGATTATCACGTAATCATATCCGGAAAGCTGACTGATATGATCTCTCAGAATATACTCTCGCCCAAATCTCGTGGCCAGCTCCATCTCTGCTCCTGCAAGGTCGTAGGTGCTGGGCGCCACATCTAGACCGGGCGTCTCTGTGGATTGAATTATGTCCTTGATTGGCTTCCCTTTTACCATGACATCGTAGATAGTTGCAGACTGGTTCCAGACATCGAATCCCAAACTGAGCGTCACATGCGCCTGTGGGTCTATGTCCACGATGAGAACGCGCTTGCCCTTAATGGCCAAAGCTGCAGAGAGATTGATGGCCGTAGTGGTTTTCCCAACCCCTCCCTTTTGAATAGCTACTCCTATGACTTTCATAATTCAGAGTGCAATTGATGATATCTTATTTATGTTTTTCGTTTATCTTTAGCTGAGTTTCAGCATTCATTTTTCTGAAATACAGAGTGATTGGTATCAGGAAGACTCGTGCAGAATATCATATACTGACAACAGACTTTCGTCATTTGAGAAATGAAGGCTGAATTTCAGCCATAAATTTCGTGGTTGCTAATGTGAAGATAAAGTGTATCATTCCGCCAGACAGAAGCTCTCCTGCCAAAGCCCCTCTTCCCTGCTGTATGATTGGACCACAACCTCACAGCGCTGATTGAGCATCTCCTCCACATCTGAGATCCTCACACCGAAGACCTCGGCCAGTATCTCTTTGGCCGTCTGGAGCTCCAGAACTTTGGGATTCACCCAGGGAGCTTTTCCGGAATGCCTTACCAGCCGCCTCTTAGAACCCAACATCCGCTCAAGAACTCCTGCCATAGTAAGTCTATTGCCCTTACGAGAATAAGTAGTTTGGCCGGAAAAAGATAGCAGCAGACCATTTTTACACAAACGGAAAAGAGAAATAACATAAAAGCAGGATGGTAAGTATGGCCGGATCTTATGATCCATTTACTTTACTGCTCTTGATCTTCCTGGCCAGAGGGCACACTCTCAAACGGATAGTTTATGCCTGCCATGCTGGAGGGGTTCTATAAAGCATTTTTAAACTTTATATTACGTTCCCTTTGGCAACGGTCTGAAGAGAACATCTATCTTGCCTAAGATATAATATTCTCCTGCTATTATAATAGAAACGAAACCGAAACGGTAGTAGCAGATCAACTAAAGCAAGCATCAAGCATAATTATATCCTTCTCGGATTTATATTTCAAAGACAAATTTTAATATGGTACTTATATCCTCATAATGGATTAGGGTTCATAAAGGGCAGTACCTCAGTCATTCTGAACCGTTGCCATTTGCTACGTTCACAGTCTGCTTCTATAATATTGCTATTATCTAAATCATCAATCTTGGCGATAATGCGCATGGTCTGGCGGCCATCGTTGGGGGTATGTTCACATCGCAAAGCAGGGAAAAGACTTTCTGCTTTCTCCATTGCCCTGATTGCGTCACGTCGGCTAGGAGCCTGGCCTTCTTTGCCTGCTAGAAAGGTGCGGACATCTGGTGAGCCAAACACAAAATCTTTCTTTCTATTCTCACTTTTCGCGATGGTCTTTACATGCTCAAAAAGCATCATGGCCCGGAGCTTGATTTTTGTGGATGCCTGAATTATTTTTTCTGTGGCATTTGCGGCTGGCCTTTGGCTTATGGCCACTCTGATGGGCTTGAAAGCTTTTTGTATGAAGACATTGAGCAAAATAAGCTTCTGTATAGGCGATTTTTCGTTTTTGATAGTGTTTTGAGCATTGATTAGTATTTCGGCTGAGTTCTTCTTATCCAGTAGTCGCTCCTCCCTGGCAATGTCCAAGATATCATTGAATAAGGCCACTGAGGAGTTAAAGAGGGCTTGTAGCTCGGAGGCATGGATTTCAAGAATAGGATCATCTGGCGGTACAAAATCGGCTTTGGGTGAAGGCCCAAAGGTATTTATCCTAGCTGAGGCTATTTCTATCATAAGGTAAAGCTCCTGCGTTCTAGGGAGTATTCCTGTCCAGGGCGGCAACCCTGGACCGGACCTAGTTTTTCAACTATTATTTGGTACTATTATATTCTAAATTATAATATCCTCTCTCAGAGTGGTTAGTTTTCTGAAAATGCGTTGATGAGCCTGTCCGGGATGCACCTAATTCTTCTCTTGCCAAGAACAATGTCTCTTTTCGCAAGGGCATCCCCTTATATTTTCTAAAATTAGTGATTTTTTCATTTTGCGAGCTAAGTTTACCGGGAATTTCCTCTAATGGCTTCTGCTTTTGCACTCCCGATGCAAAATTATATATCCTAGCAATAGCTACGTTTATCATAAGTAGTCCCTTTAATGCTTAGTTCGGCCCAGGGTGCCAGCCCTGGACTGAGCAGTATTTCTTTATTTTTCTCTTAGATCCCATCCTATTTTTATGAGGTGTTAGCGCTTTCTGCTTGTTTTAGCGCATACAAAGCGTAGTTAAGGGCATGGGTCCTATTGTTAAATCGCTTCACTTCAATTTGTTGATCTATCCAGCCGACTAACTCGTCATCCACCCTTGCACAAATGGATGTCTTCCCTTCGCCCATGTATTACACTGTATTTTGCTGTCATATTTAAGTTTATTTCTAAAATGAATATAAAGTAATATAATATAAAACTCATTTATTATATAAATAAAGATTGTCCAACTTGCGTTAATACGCATCAGTGGCTTACAATAGGCCTTCATGGGTTTAAAATTAATGAATTTTAATAGTGGACCTAGTTTAGTTAAAGAATGTTGACCTTAACATGAGGGCTCAGTAATTCGCGATAATATCTTAAGGCTCTTGGGAAAGAATGAGTTCCCTTTTGTAGCAAGCCCATTGATGTTGAATGCATAGACTTGGATTTTCCCTGCGTCGTAATAACTTTTGTAACAGTTTGTTATATCCGCGGTATCTCTCTAGACCCCTCATACTCCCCGACCTAAAACCCCGAGACAAATAAACCGTAAACTAACATAACATCCTGTTACCTGCCATATTAATCAATTAATTTTTCTCAAAAGGCAAATATATCCCGGAAGATTCCCCCTATTGTACAAATTATTCCTTCTGGTATGTCGTCGAATGATTGTAACAAACAGTGACTGGCATAAATCATGTAACAGACTGTTATTATGCATCGGTGGGCCAAATTCGCGCTGAAGCCCTCTTCGATCTTGATGAGCCTGGCAGCTTTGCCCTTCTTCTCAAAATTGACTTTATCTGGGAAAAGCGAGGCGGCCCGGCGCATGGCTCGTAGGCCCTGCTCCCGGTAGATCTTCCTCTCCTCTTTGGCGGAGATGATCCTTACAGAATCGTTAGTGTTTAGCTGTTTCAATTTGCGATCCGTTACAAAAGCCTCTCGGAGGACCTCGGCCCGCCAGGTCTCGACAGTAGTCAAACTCAGCCTTGGCCTGCCCAGGATGAATGTTACAACGGCCCGCTCCAGGTCGGCCAATTGCCGCAAGGCGTTTACGGGAGATATTATGCCTCGTTTTTTGGCCGCCTCTATGGCCTTCCACTCTTTCTTGACATGGGCGTAGAGGCTCTTCGTCTCTCGGGTGGCGGGGAGCTGCTCCAGGGCTTTCAGGCATTCATCCAATCCCTGGCATTGCTCGGAGAATAGAGTCCAGAAGCCCTCCTCGAACTCTTCGATTAGCTCCTCCATTTTCTTGTTAGCCTTTTCCAGCCTCTCTTTTTCCAGAAAGTGCTCGAAGCCCTCAGGAATATCGTAGAATCCTTGGTCCGGTTTGCCGCCCATTTTCTTAATGGCGTGAAGCTCATCTTCTTTCTGTTGAAGCTCCTGGGACAGGCTTAGGATGCCTTCGTTCTGCTGGGCAATGAGTATATCTTGATTGCTGATTCTGGCCTCGAGCTCTGCGATAGTTCTCTTGAGCTTAGCCGGCTCCGATGAAGAAAGCTCCTGCGCAGTGCGAAAAGAGTTTATATCATGGGCAGCAAGCTTATTCATGCCTGAAAACTCCAGCCCGTCCCTAGATTCATGAATGCAACTCCGGTGCGTGCTGTGGTTTTGCGAACCTCCCAAGAATCGCAAACAGGCCTCGGAGAGCAAGGGCAGCTCTCCGTGTCAATCTTTCAATCTTAATTTTGAATGTAATACCCTGAGGCTTGCTGCTAAGATACGCCTTAGCCTTCTGATTTAGCACAGCAGAAAGGCCAAAAAAGCTTTTAGCAGTGCATCCGTTTGGAGCGCAAAGCCTTTTATCTTGTTGCTCTACATATGTCATAGACTTGCCTCTTCTAGTTAGCCATGGCTTGATAGGTCTCGGCACCAGATGTCAGGCAGGTCGGTTTGGCACATCGCCATCTCACCAATGGCGTTGGCAACTCTTCGCGGCGAAAGAGCCCATACTCTTTCGTCGCTAAGACATAATTCTTCTGCCTTCATCCCTCAGTGTCTTTGAACAGTATTACTGTTCCTATTTCGGGCGTTTGTCAGCAAAATATAAAACTGTTTTGCCACATATTTACATGCTATTGGCATTAATATCTACTTGATTAATCGTTATGCTTCGCGTGTTTTACTATTCGTCCAAATGTCCCCTACATTAAAGTATCTTCGCGTGCAAATTCAAGCACTGGTGGGACAGATGGTACAAGTAGATGAGACTGATCTGGTTTACAAAGGCCCTTGGGTGAGAAGTGCTCAGCAAAGGTTATTCCAAACACTTGAAGCGGACTACAGCTTCCCGAAGGCTACTTGCCGATCCCTTGTGAATCTGATGTGGGATTTTCTCAACGAAACCTTTGGCGAGAAGCTTCATGAAGGCCAGATAACTTTCTATGCCGCCTCTGCATCAGAACCTCCCGGAAAAAGGCTCTCAGAGATAAAATCGGTCCCAGTCCACCTAACGTTTCATGATAGAAATGATATGAACATCCTAACCGAGAAAGGCACTTCCGGTCTGCGAAAACATAAGATTCTTCGCATGTCTAGCGAGGCTTTGGATCAAGACGGTCTTCTGACGCAAGAGGATCTGGCGGTTCTTCTCTGCAGCTCCAGAAGAACGATCCGGCGTGATGTCAAGGAGCTGAAACAACAGGGAATCGATGTTCCTACTCGTGGAACACTTCAAGATATTGGTCCCGGAGTAACACATAAATCGAAAGTTGTTAAGATGTGGCTTGAAGGATATGAATACACAGACATCGAGCGCAAGACTGGCCACTCCGGCTTTTCTGTTCAAAGGTATCTCACGGGCTTCGCTAAGTCAGTCCGATTCCACTGTCGCGGATATTCTTTGCCTGAAATACGCGAACTAACCGACATGTCCGAAAGGCTCGTTAAGGACTATCTTGATCTCTACGAGACCTGCAAAGATCATCCTGAATCCCAAATCAGGCTTCAACAGATTCTCGCTGAGCCGTTGCCATTGAAAAAAAACTCAATACCTTTACACGAGGGCAGCGGAGTGATGAACCCATGAAAGATTCGAATGCAGAGCGAATGCTCCGGAAGTACAAAGGGTTCGCCAACTCCGTAAAGCAGATGCTCAATCAGGAATACAAGTTTCTTGGAGGTGACAAAATCCAGGATATGTTCATCAAAGACTTGCTTGAAGAGTTTAATAGGCATCTGAAAGACGGATGGAAGCTTGATGCCGGTCAGGTTGTATGGTGGGCGGCACATAAAGATGAATATCCAGGACGGAATAAGACTATCGAGAACACCAAGATGGTTCCGGTTATTTTGTCCATCGCTAACCAGGATGACTTGAAGCTGAGGCTTGATGGTTACTCTGCCAAAGAGATACGCAAGTGTAAGGTTGCCAGGTTACTTCGTGAAGCATATGAGCAGGATGGAGTTCTGAATCAAGCTGATGTGAGTCTCTTGATCGGAGTGAGTGCAGGCACTATTGGCAAGGACATCAGAGAGTTCCAACTGGAGCGCGGGGTTATCCTGCCGTATCGTGGGACTATTCATGATATTGGTCCAACGTTAACTCACAAGAAGATAATCATCCAGCAGTTTGTTAGGAACATCCCTACTCCTGAGATCGCGCGGAGAACTTCCCATAGCGAAGAGGCATGCGATAGGTACATCAAAGGTTACAAAAAGGTTCTAAAGCTTCATGGAGATGGGATTCCTGCGGAGAATATCGCTTCGGAGCTGGAGATGAGTAAATCCCTGGTCCGGCAGTACGTCGAGATTATCAATGATCTGGCTGAGATGAAGAAGGGATAGAAAAGATGATATTCAAGAAAATCGATAACATGGAGAATGTAGAGGTCATTTGCCACTATTTACAAATTTTTACTTGATCAAAACTAAGGTCTAGTTGATCAGACTTACTGCTACAATATTTAAATAGTCGTAATTTGTTCGATAATTAGGTGAGATGCGTCTTCGTTTCTGCCTGGCGTGTGGGCGCCGGGCAGGAACATGTTCCCTTCTGTAGATGACGTTTCACCGGGAATATATCGCAGAGTAGTGTGGTGAGAAGCGAGATGTGCCATATTGTGGGTGTCAATAGCCTAAGCGCTGAGAATCTTGAGCTTAGGCAAAAGGCCGCTTTAATGGGGGCGACCGCGTGAGAAAAGAGTTTGCAGGAACTCTCCAGACCAGTTTCGGCATGATGGGCACAGTTCATTTCTGCCTGAATGTGCCCGGCTCCCTCGGAGACACAAACCAGTTCCTGGAAGGAGCCATTGGAAAACGTGTTCTGGTGACTGTCGAGACCCAGGAGGTGACAGCATGAGGATGTGTCGCCCCTGCTCCGCGGCATTGGAGAGCACCAGGACCGCTCTGGTAGAGATCACAGGCCGTCTCAGGGAAGACGAATATGACATGCATAGCGTTCCCTCAGATCTTAGGATGAGCTTCATGGTCATGGCCGAGATGGCCCGCATGATGCACCTTCAAGGGCTAGATAGCGATATCGAAGACTTATCCAAGGCCTTCATGGATCAGGTGGAGCCCCTCCATGCCGATCTATCTGAGAAATGCTTGGGGGTGCAGTGTTGAATTGGACATCCTCTTATTACAAATCTTTAAATATAATAAGAATTACAATTTTGCATAATGTTCAGGCTTCTCAGCTCGTGAGCAGACTCTTTTCGGGGGACCCTATCGATGTTTCTTGAGCCCCTCCGGGAGCCTGGGACACGACTTGCCACCGAATATCATGGAGGCAAAGCTGGTCGTTTCTGGGGCTTTGAAAAGGTAGTGCTTGAGGATATCACCATCTTCCGGCCCAGAAAGTGCCCGCATTGCAAGCAGGGGGACGTAGTTTTCGACGAGCTAGATTTTCCCTATTGTCCTAGCTGTGGCAATGAACCTTTCAAGGCCCAGCCAAAGAGGAGATCACGGCAAGATATTGAGCAATACAGGAGGTTGAAAGCGCAAAAGACAGGCAGAATAATATATAAATAATGAAGCTCAGATATGTTCTTTAATGGAAGTAGAGACGATCTTCAGTGAGATGGCCAAGCTCGACAGGGAGCTGCAGGCCATGATTGCGGATGATCCAGAGCTGGAGGAGATCTATGCCGAAGAGATGGGCGAAGCTTCCGGCTCTGTTCTCTACCTCCCACGAGCCCCAACGCCGGAAGATTGGGAAAAGGCTGCAGAGTTGGCAAAACAGAAATAAGAGGTTTTTATGTCTTTCAGGCCAAAGGATACTTTACGAAAGCTAGCGGACGCTGGCGCTGACCTTGATTCGCTCTTGATGGAGCGTCAGGAAAAGGCCGATTACATAGAGTTGGGTCTTCCGACCCAGGGCATAGCTAAGGTCTTGCAGGTCGCTGGAGTGCTCAAATTTGAGGGGAAGCGCAAAATCGATTACCGCAAGCGCCGTAATGTCTGGGGCAGAGGCACTCATTTCTCTGTTCTGAGGGATCACTACAAGAAAAATCGGATTGAGTTTCGCATGGCTCGCGGACTGCCTCTGTAATGTGGCTCTTCATAGCGATTATCGTGCCAATTCTATTCAGCACAATTTTATAAACATATTTTCCTACCCGTAAAGCATTGGGGTTGTGCGCTAGAAAAGATCTATTCAGGGCCTCCGTCTTACCTCTGGGCGGTCTTGCTTTTAAAACTCACTGGATAGCTGAAGCCTGGTTTTCTCTAATAATAACTTGCCATTATCCTTTTTCCGGACTTCAGCCCAGAATTGCCCAGGGTATAACCCTGGGAGAAGGTTTGAAACATGGGACCAATAGAAAATGCCGGCGCATTGCTGGTTAATAACGGAATCATCGTATTGAAGAAGACCAACCCTGCTGCTTGGGGTGCATTCAAGGTTGGCCTTCATGCCGTGGCTGTGGGTTCAACAGAACTGGACAATGTCACAGATGACGATAATGTGACCGCCGAGGAAATCACTGCTTGCCTGGAGAAGGCAACAAACTACGGAGCGGCTCGTACACTTCTTGATATGATCTGGGGCTTGCTGAAACATGTGAAGGGATAAGACATCTCTTCATGAAAAGTCCGTTCCGGCTGATGTAAATGTCGAGCTATGATGCAAATTGATGCAGAGTGATGCAAGCATGCAAACGGATTGCAAGACGAGTGCAAAGGTGCCAGCTACGACAGCATGGCGAGTAAAAGCAATCCGCAAGCTCATCAACTTCCTGATCCATCTTGAGCAGCACATTTTAAGGGAAGCCTCTAAAACGGGCAAGCCTTAACCTTGCATCATTTTGCACCAGTGAATCAGAATACTAAATTGTGTCACAGCCACACGAATTGCTTTGCATCAGTTTGCATCACTACAGTCCTGCATCACGAATTTCTTTGCATCACTACCTAAGGACATATCTATGGCATTCGAATCCCTGGCTCCTTTTATCGACCTGATCGAGAAAGGATTTGCTGACAAGAAAAGTCCCAGGGCGATAGCTAGGGAACTAGGGAACCCTAACCTCTACTCGACAATCAACCGTTACAAGGTGGCGGTCTGGGGATTAAAAGGACTGGTGAAGGATGCCAAAGATATCAGGGCCCAGAAGCATGAAGAGGCCAGAGGCCAGGCAGTCGAAGAAGTGGTAAAGACTCTGGATGTGCTGCACCTGGGACTGAAGAGAGCTAAGCAGCTCCTTGAAGTGAATATAGGTGATAAATTCCTGGTCTCGGATGGGTCCGAGCACACCTTAACCCTGGGGTCGGCCTCGGTTTACTGGCCAACTGGGATGAACATACTCTTTCAAGCAGCAAAACTGGAGATGGAGCTTTCAGGGGACGATGCAGAAGGAATTATTGCTCAGGCTATGTCTGACTGGGAGGATGCCAGAGTAGCGATCCTGAAAGCAGTTGAAGACCACCCAGAGGTGCAAAAGAAGATCATTGAGGCTCTGAAGGACCTCAGAGGATGACGTTCAAGCGCAGGAGAAAGAGCGGCAAGCAGGTACACAGGATAAAATGGAAAAATAGCGATGACCTGCTTTATGCTCTCGATCCTGCCATCTGGATTAAGGAGGTTCTGGGAATCAAACCGGACCCCTGGCAGGCTAACCTTTTGCAGTCCAGAGCAAAGCGCATTATCCTCAACTGCTCCCGACAAAGCGGGAAAAGCACCATCTGCGCCGCCCTGGGCCTGCATGAGTCCATTTACAGGCGCCCGTCTTTTGGAATGGCCATCGCTCCCTCTCAAGACCAGTCCGGCGAGCTAATGATGAAGTTTGACGAGTTCCGCCAGGCAGTGGAGCTGACCAGCGAGTACCTGGATACGGACACCAAGCTTGCCGTCAAATTCGCCAATGGAAACAGATTCATTGCTCGGCCAGGGTCCGCTAAGACCTCCCGCGGTAAATCTGCCGTAACTCTCCTCCTGGAGGACGAGGCGGCCTGGGTGGATGACCTCCTAAAACGCTCAGTCTCGCCCATGTTGGCGGTCTCAGGTGGCCGGTATATAATGATGTCCACGCCCTTTGGAAAGAGGGGCCATTTCCATGACACCTGGACCACAGCTAAAGGCTGGGAGAAGTACGAGATTAGTGCCCACCAATGCCCCAGGATCTCCAGGGAGTTCTTGCAGCAGGAGCTTGACGATGGCATGCCCGAGCTGTTCTGGAAACAGGAATATTTCAACCAGTTTACAGATACGGATAGCCAGCTCTTCAGTTACGATATAGTTGCACAAGCGTTTACTTCGGAGGTACAAGTTCTTGCAATCGCCTAAAGAAGAGCATCGCTATTTAGTCGGCCTGGATTTGGGCCAGGCCAACGACTACACAGCTTTGGGGATTTTGCATCAGAAATTTGTGGAGTCGAGGCACAGATTCGAGTATGAACTACCTTACTTAGAACGAGTGCGAGGGATGCCTTACCCCCTGATTGTGGATAAGGTCGAGGCACTATTGAAAAAGCCGGAACTGCAAGCCAGCGAACCGCCCCTGCTAATCATTGATAAAACTGGGGTAGGGGCTCCGGTTTGTGATATGTTCAATCCCAAACTCATGAAACCTGACACTAGCGGCCTGATTGCGCTAAACAAGGAAGTCATAGAAATTACCATCACAGCAGGCCATACGCCCTCTCGTGTAATTGGGGGCTACCATGTACCAAAAAGGGATCTGGTCTTTGCCCTGCTGGCTATCTACCAGTCACAGCGAATTAAGGTAGCGGAGGCATTGCCACTAGCCGAGCCACTGAAAGGAGAATTAACCAACCTCAAGCTCAAGATAAACGCCAGTGGCCATGATTCTTATTCAGCATGGCGGGAATCTGAACATGACGACCTGGTTTTGTGCCTGGCTCTATCTGCCTGGTACGGAGAATACAGGTATTCTCGCAGGCACAGGAGAACAGTAGACAAAAACGATAGGAGGAAAAGATAATTGAAGTGCTTATTTTGTGGGGGTGATATAGGAAAAGAGTTACCTGTGCCAGTTAAAATTGTTGAGTTCACGCCGGTAGTACCTTATCTGCCCGGTGTGACGCCAAACAAGCTCGGCAGCACGATTTTAACAGATCGCCTAAGCTGCCAAAAGTGTTACGGTGACATAAAAAAGAATGACCAAGAGATAATCGAAGAGGCAGGGAAGATACCAGATGCTAAATAACCTGGACTTTCTGATAGATGGGGGACAGTGGCCGCCTAAAGACGAAGATGAGGCCAACCGCATAGCTGAGCATGTGCTCATGAGGCAGATCTATAACGGCCTGCACGATAGCATTTTCCCTCGGTATGCAGCTTACCTGGCCGACACGGCAGAGAGGCAGCATAAGCCAAAGATCATCCTGGACTGGGCACAATTGGCCACAACCACATATTTGAACCTCTGCTTTGGTAAGCCTATCGAAATCAAGACTCCTATGAAAGTTATCCCGGATCGGCCAGACTCGCAAGTAGTAATCGATGCCAGTAGATACGGTCATGCGGCTTATGAAGTCACTAACCAGGGGATTTATATCATCAATCCCGAAAACATGTATCTGGTGGTCTCGCCGGTATATCTTCAGCACATAACTCATTTTGTGATCTTTGCCAAGTTCAAGCAGAAGAACGACGAAGGCAAAGAGCTGGAATATATCAAGTTCACGATCCACAGCAAGGGTCAGATTCAGCACCTATTATTTGAGTTGAGGGGAGGAAAGCTAAGTGGCCCTCTGGTGCTCAACAGCTTCCCTGCCTTCGCAGATATTGTCATAGAAGAAAATGGGGTCCAGAAAACAGATGTGGATGATACCTTAATTGTCCATGTTCAGAATGCGCTATCAAGCGAGCGATATTATGGGCGCTCGGACTACAAGCCATCGGTCCTCTCTCTGATCGAGTCTTTGGAAATCTCATTTTCTGAGCGTGACGCGGTACAGAGCAATTTCACAGCACCCACTCCTGTAATACCGGACAGTGCCCAGGTATTCGATCACGGATTAGGAGAGTGGGTCTATCGACCAGGGGAGCCCATATTTACAATGCCGGGGGACGTACCGCCTTCTCTCATGGTCTGGGACGCCCAGCTCGGCCATGTTGAGGCTGCCATAGATCAAAAGATGGACCAATTACTTCAGATGCTCCAACTCAGCCGAGTTCTACTGGCTGGCAAAGATGCAGGTACAGCCGAATCCGGAACAGCCTTGCGCTTCCGCCTCATTCCAACTATGTCTCAGGTGGACAAGCACGCCAGGGCCATGGAAAAGGCAATACCAAAAGTCCTGAACCTCTGGTCTCAGTTGCATCCTCCTGTAATCGAGATTAGTAATATCAGCGTCATCCTGAAAGACGGCCTGCCGGTAGATCAGATCGAAACTGCTACAGCAGCCCAGATCTGGGATTCGCTTGGGGCACTCTCATTAGAGCGCAAGTTGGAGCTACAGGGATTTAAAGAAGGATCTGACGCCTTTAACCAGGAGCTTGAACGAATCCGGGGTGCACAACAGAGGATAGCACCGGCAGAGCCAATTATCAAGCTGCAACCAGTCCTGCCCGTCCAGCCTGTGGAGCAGAATGCCTGAGTTTCCCCCCACCAGCCCCCAGGCCCAACGTCTCATTAAGCTATTCGAGGATGCAGAACGAGAGCTACTGAGAGAATGCAATTGCATTCTTTTGCAATCGTCTATCATCGGACCAGATGATTTGAGAGTAGCACGAATCAAGCAGATAAGAGCAGAACTGCTGGCGGGCTCCCGGCAGTGGGTCGAGGAGGCCATACCTGACTGTTATTTGGCCGGCCTGAGAGCAGCCCGGGGCAATTTAGACCCAACATCATTAAGCCCGCTGCACCTGCAAACGATGGATGTTCTGGCTCAGAGTACATTTTCCAGGCTGGCCGGTGTGGTGGATGTAGTAGGCAGGCAGATTGATGATATGATCAAGCAGCACAATCTTGCACACCTAAAAGCAGCTATGCAAAAGGCCGCACCAGGGAGGCCCACATGGACGAGCTAACAGGATTCGTAGATAAGACCGGCAACAAGTGGGACATGGGCCGCTATGCCTCTCTCCTGGGGCCAGAGGCCACTATCCAGAGCTTCCGGCAAGGCAACCTAAACGGCATGGTAGAGGCAAGGATGACATTGTGCAGGATCACAGAAGGACACTCAGGAAACACCTGCTCAGTATGCCTGAAATGGGCCGGCCAGGTGGTGAGCTTGACTGGGGATGTGCCGGGCTTTCCCTCGATTGAAGAAGCAAGAGAGGAGGGCCTATTTCACCCCGGTTGCATCCACAACATACAGATCTTATAAGCCTCATTTTTAAAATCATAAATTCTATTTTTTTTCGTTAGTAAAGACAGTGAATACGACAAGTTAGGAACGGAGAAAATCCAATGGAAAATGAAGAAAACGCAGGAGACGGCCAGGTAGACCAGGGTCAAGAAGAGGGCCAGGTAGACCAGGGCCAAGGAGCTGGTCCAGAAGGGAATCAGCAAAAAGAGGATAACATGAGTTTAGCAGACCTCGAAACTGCGCTCGGAATGCCGCTAGCAGAAGCAAAGGCTCTCCTGGCAGCCGGCAAGAAGCCGAAAGAGGAGCCGAAGGGCGAGACGCTAAAGGGTGCTGACCTGGAACTGGCCAAGATGAAGGCCCTCATGCAGCGCAATGTTCCATCGGGTCAGATCCCGGTACTGCTGCAATTCCTGAACATTGCCGGAACGACCCCTACTGAGATCAACGCCAGCCTTGAAGCCCTGGCTCTGGCCAAAATGCTGCCCCAGGAAGGACAGCAACAGCAAGGCCAGCAGGGTAACGGGGCTGCACAAGGAGGTGGAGGAAATGCACACGGAGCTGGGAACCAGGGATTGCAGAATGGAGACCAGCAGGGAAAGACAATTTGGACTGCGGCAAAGGTCCGGGAACTTCGCAAGACTGGAACCATAACTGCGGAAGTGCTAGCCGATATTAAGCGAGCAGAAGCAGAAGGACGAGTAAGAGAATGAGGTGGTACTTTGGCTTATGAAGCGTTTAAAGAAGAAAGAGTCGCGCTGGAAGTTCAACACCAGCTACAATCTGTATTAGTTTTTGCCCAGGAAGGCGTGATTAATCGCAATTATGAGGGATCAGTAAAGTACGCTAAGAGTGTGCGCCTAACCGGCATCGGCGGAGTTACTGTATTCGATGTAACTGATAATGTCGACATGCCCGACCCTGAAATCATTGCGGATACAGATACCCATCTTGTGATCGATTTTCATAAGGGTTACAACTTCAAGATCCCCAAGAAAGATGAAGAGCAGACCCTAATTAACCTAATGGATGAGGTCAACATAGAGGCAGCTTATGCTGTGGCTGATGCAGTAGATTTGGCTGTGGCTTCTTCTTATGTCGATGCCAGTGCCTCTAATCTGGTGGGCACGGACGCAGCACCCAAGACTCCTAATGTAACGAAGGCCGATCCTTCCAACATATTCAAGTTAATCACGGACTGCGGAACCAAGCTCAAAAAGTCCAAAGTGCCGGCAGCCATGCCCAAGTGGATGATCATACCTCCTGAGATGGAGGCACTGATTGTAAACGACCTGCACGATCAGGGTTCCAGCGCGCCAACTGTGGCAACTCCGGCAATCTTAAACGGCTCGATTGGCCGCATCGGAGGATTTGAGCTACTGGTATCCAACAACGTGCCTAACACCAACGGAACATTGAACAAGATCCTGTTCGGCACCAAGCAGGCCATAACCTTCGCATCTCAGGTAGAAGATACTCGTATCATGACTATGGAAAAGCAGTATGCCAGAAAGGTAGATGGGGAGTACGTGTTCGGCAGAAAAGTAGTGAAGCCGGCATGCTTGGGCGTTATGACCTGCAACTTCAGCTAAAGAGGTGGATAAGATGAATAGGATTCTATATTTTTTGCTAGCCGGTGCTTTACTTCTAGCCGGTATGGCAGAGGTACAGGCTACAGATACCGCGCTCACGGCTGCCGGGACACTAACGGGTGAGAATAGTTATGTCACGGCTGCCTATTGGAGTGCTGCACCCACGAGCACGAATACAAAGTATATCGCCTACGATAGCGCCTACACGTATTTCGTGATTATCAACGCTACAACTGTAGGAACAAGTCCAAAACTGAACATCTTGGCCGGAAATAACCCGCCTGCATTCCGGGCCGAGATAGGCAACCTGGCAATCCCTCTTATAGTCAACCGCTCGGTCCTGTGCGGCCCGTTGGAGTCAGCCCGGTTCCTGAACACTACCAAGTATCTCAAGTTCTCGACTACAAACGTAACCACGGCCACTATGGTCATTCTGAAGGTGTTAAGATAGTCAGAGTCTTTAACAAGATCGAAAAGACTGTCTGGGAGATCTCAGATGAGGGCACTCTCAAGCACCTACAGAAATATCCTGAGAAATATGAGATCAGGCCAGCAAAAGAAGATCATCCCAAAGAGATAGACAAGGGCGAGAAGGAAGATAAGCCGAGCAAGACCGGCCTCGGCAAATAATCTTTTTTTAGGTGCATCATGGTCGAACTACCCGTATTAGACGCCTATGTGACTTTGGCCGAGACTGCAACCTACTTAGTAGGAGATGACCGGGCCGCAGAATTCCAGGCACTGGCAGATCAACAGATGACCTCTTACTTAAACAGAGCCACTCAGGCTATTGATTCTTGGAATTATCGGGGCAAAAAATATGATCCAGGAATAACCGCGGGTGTACTGGATCAGAAACGGGCATTCCCCAGAATTATCGATGGCGTGACTCTGGACTACAACAGCACCAGCGGGCTTGCAATAGTCCCCCAGGATGTGAAATCTGCGTGCATCGAAGAGGCATTAGAGATCTACCGTGTCGGCATAGGAGGCCGCAAGAGGTTACAAGATGAGGGCGTGCAGTCCTTTACAGTCGCAGGCAAACTGTCAGAGACTTTTGTAGTAGGTGCGGGCAGTCAGTGCTTGCTTAGCTCAGTGGCCAGGAAACTTTTGAGAAAGTACCGGGGAGCGAGAATGAGGTGAATTGATACATGTCACAAAAATTCTATTGTCAAAAGAAAGGCGGAATCAATAGGGGCGATTTCGGCCCAAAGAGCCTGAGCAAGAACGAGAACGAGGAACTAATTATCCTGGAGGGCACCGGTGAAAAGGGCCCATGGTACAATGCCCTCGACTTCTCAGATGAGCAGATAGAATTCTACGTGGCCAAAGGATGGCTTGTGTGGGAGGTGGAATAGATGATGAATCTGGAAGGATATAGGACCTACATCGCCGCTGCTGCCCTTTTTCTGATCGGTCTGGTAGGCTACATCGATCCTGGCGCGGCTGCCTTCGTGGGCCAGCAGACAGGCATAGAGCCTCAGACGATTCTCATAGTTTGTTCTCTGCTGATGGCAGGCCTGCGCAAGATCACCGCCACACACAATGCATGAGCATGAGGGCGCATGGACGACCAAGACCCGGCCATCAAGATCCCTCCTGAATGTAGCCGAGATATCATCCTCGGACAGGTCGTGCAGGCTGTCAACTGCCTGACAACGAGCAACAAGAATGAGCATGATAAGATATTTGCCCGACTGGATGAAGGCGACAAATATCTTTTCGTTTTCAAAGCCTCCCGATGCACATTCTCCTGGCTGGGCCGGAACGGCGTCTTGAAATGGGGGCTCGTGGGTTCAGCCTTCGCTGCAATCGGTTGGATAGTGGGAAAGGTATGAGCGCCTTCTCGGACTTCCCGATGCTCGTCTATAATTTTTAGGGAGAGATATTCAATGGGCTTATTGGATGCATACCTTGATTCAATGGGTGAATATGTTATCTGGCGGCACAAAACCGGCGTAGATGCAAATGTTGATCCGGTTTACTCAGATTCTACAATCACTGTTTTGTGGTACGATGAGGTCAAGTCATTTCAGGGCGACGAAGGCAGGCAGTTGCAACAGATTGCCTATATCCTGACCTCAAGCCCTATTCAAAAGGACGACCTAATCACACGTGGCGGCTTCTCCTGGCCGGTAATTGGCCTTGGCAAAGACCCAAGCATGGGAACGGAACAGATGAGGAAGGCATACTTAGGGCAATCAATGATCTGAGGAAACGATGACAGGCTACACACCACTTGATAATTTGCTTGCCGCCTTAACCGGCAATTTGGCCCTCTGCACGCTAGTTAATTCAAAGATTTATAAGAACAAAGCCATCTCTGCCAGTGTAGTAGATTTGAGTGGAGATGTAAATAAAAGCCAGATCTCCTGCGAACTTTCGGACTTGCACGGCCAGATTCTCTCTGCAGATCAAGTTTTTATCGTGGATATCAGGACTAGAAAAGGGACTGCTGGCGACGGCGGCGCTGAGTATTGCGCTCTGATTGCCGATGCAGTGCGCCAGATTCTTGATGATGGATTTAGTGGTGTCACAGTTACTAAAATATTTGGCGTTGTGGCCTACGATGCCATAATCAAAGGCTACAGGTGCAAGATGGAAGTGTCTTGTCATATCAAAAGCACTTTTACCTTAACAATAACTCCATCTCAGGCGAGCCCAAAAGCGGCAACAAGTGAGATTGTTTTTACAGCGATCGCGTCTCCTAATCAAGGACTTGAGTATAGATTTCTCATAACTGGTCCTGGCACTGGTGGGGTTAAGCGGGATATGTCTGAGTGGCAATCGAGAAACAGCTTAAGCTGGAGGACTACTGAGGCCGATGTAGGTGTATCCACAATTTACATAGAAATCCGGGGAGGCATCAACAAAGGGGCTGCGGATCAATCAACGTCGATAAGCTACACAATCACTGCAACCGCCCAGGCGGTGCCAACAATTACGAGTCTCATGCCCTCGCTCGCCAGCCCCCAGCCTCCCGGCCTGGAGATCGAGCTGATCTGCACCGCAACGGACGCTGATGGCAACGAGCTGTTTTACAAGTTCTTGCATCAGCCGCCTGGAGCCTCTTATTGGAAGGACCTCTCAGGCTGGCAGAGTCGAAACTGGACGAGCTGGAAGCCCACGCTGGCCGACAGCGGGACAAATGGCCTGAAGGTGCAGGTGATTGATGGAAAGCACGCCGAAAAGGGCGGCTATGACGCTACGACCACAATCAGCTACACCATAGCGCCTTGAGGTGAAAAATGCCGACTGATTTGAGTTTCGTGGCCACCAATCCGGATGGCTCTACCTTAAGCCTCAAGCCAATCGAGTACCGGGCCGATTGGCCGCATATGGGCCACCAGAGGCTTTCTTTCCAGTGCTTCGACGGGCAGACTGTGGATGAGCGGGCCAAGATCAATGTAACCAAGGCCGGTGAAACCATGCCCGTCTTCTGCGGCTGGTTTGATAAGATTTCGAGGCCGTCTTTCAAGTCAAAGAAGCCGCAGGAGTACCACTGCCTGGGCCATTCGGCCATACTGCATCATCGTTTTCCGCATGTGCGGGCCTATACGAGTAATGACGCCATAAGCAACATCTTCGGAGATACTGTGGCCAGCCAGGGAATACTCTTCCAGGCCGGTTCCCTCATGCCTCCAAATTGGCAGGATGCTTCCTCTATGGGTGCGCCGGCAGGAACCTACAGCGCCCCTTACTACACCGGGACCGGCTTTCCTCAGAGAATCCCGGTGCCCACTCCCGCCGTTTATTTGGGCACCACTTTGCTGACACAGGCCGCATCTCTGGCCGGCATGGCCGTTAATCAGTGGTTTAGAGATACCGATTATCTGTATGTCAGAACGGGCGTAGCTGATCCGGAGGGCAATCCCAAGAACTATCCCTGCTACGTCTTGAACTACAAGAATGCACACCTTTGCAAAGGCTCGCCCATGCCCACCTGGAATCTCTCCAGTCCCGGCGTTCCCGCTGTGCATGAAAGGCTGATCACCACTCTCAACCGTGTCATGTCTCATGAGGGCCTGGAGTGGAATTTTGTCAACCGCTCCGATGGGGATCAGGAGCTGAGATGTGATCTGCAGCTCTATAACGGCTGGTATGATAACCCGGTCAAGGCCTACATTGAGGCAGATCTGGTTGATTTCGAGGTTGGAACTCTTGATGCTGCTAATTATGGCTTTGATTCCGTGGTCATGAAGGGCCGGGATTGCACCTTTGGCTACAGCTTCTGGCCGCCTGCACGCTTTGGCCGGGATTATCATACTGGCAACTACTCTCCTTCTGCCGGAGTCTGGAAGGAGCACGTAACCAGCGACATTTCCATGAGCTATGATCAGGTCTTCCGCTGCACCTCGGCCATGATTGGCCAGACCTGCGATGAGCGTTATCTGAAGATTTGGACCAGGCCGGACTACACCCTGCAATGCGGTGATTTCGTGAGGGTGACGATCTCCTCGCCTCCCTATAACGGCCAGTACGACATGAGGATCCTGAACAAAGCCTTCGAGAGCGCCCTGAATTCTGATGTGATGGAGTTGACCCTGTACGATGGATTCGCAAGCGATATCTGAGCAGATGCAAAGCCTCCTGGAGAAAATCCGCCGCCTGGAGGACGCCTATAATGGCGGCTGGATCTCGGCGGTGGAGGAGTCCTGGACTTATGCCGGCGCAGATGCTGCAGTTAAGACCTATACTCTGACCGTGCCTGGAGACCTCTCCTGGAAGTACGGAAAAGGAATGAGAGTCAGGCTCCAGCAGGCCGGGATAACTTCATACTTCATCATCACAGGCGTGGCCTACTCAGCACCCAGCACCACGATTACACTCTATGCAGGCACGGATTACAGCCTGGCCAATTCCCGGATCATCGAGCCCTATTTCTCGATGGCAAAAGCGCCCTATGGATTCCCGGTGGATGAAGCCAAATGGAGGGTCGAGAGCCTGGTGACATCGGATAGCTCTCAAGCGTCGCCTGCGGCTGGAACCTGGTATAATAAGGGCGGATCTTTGACGATTCCTATTGGTCGCTGGAGGGTAGAGTACGCTGCAGAGCTGGAAGTCACGAGGGCCGCGGCGGGAGCACTTGATGTCTTCGCAACGTTGTCTACGGCTGCCAATTCAGAGGTGAATAAGGAGACTACGACGAAGATCGGCATCAGCTCCGGTGTCTCTCTGAGGGGGTCTGTTAGCCTCTATGGCTATCTGTTGGATCTGGCGGCCAAGGGGACGTATTACCTGAACTGCAAGACGGGTCAGGCATCCATGACGGCGATAACTTTCAAGGGAACCGAGCAGAAGACGAAGGTGAGGGCGGTGTGCGCGTATTTGTGATGGTGACCGGATGCGAAGCCAAACCGGGCTAATTCACTTGGCTCCTTGATGCTGATTGCATACAGAGGCATTTCTCCTCTCCCCCTCCCCGGACCCCACTCTCTCTCCTCGATGGTCACGGCCGCGGCGGCGGGATAGCCGGGAGTGCGGGATGTAGCCGTTTCTGGCAGGCCGGGATAATTTCGTGCTTCATGGCCTGCTCAGCGCCCAGCACCACGCTTGCGATCTTTGGAGGCACTTCTAACCGAGCTTTTCTGTCTTCCTGCAGTACATCCAGCTTTGCGGTGGCCTGAAGCGAAGCTCCACAGGGCGTATTCGTTGGGCTCTTTTGATGCTGATTGCATGCAGAGGCTTGTCTCCCAGGGCCTCGATCATCGCCTGGAGTCGCTCCTCCTTGGTCCCGATGACCTGCATTCCCAGGCATTTATCCTCTCCGAACCTCTCCAGGAGGGCCTCGCAGTCCATCGGTGGATGAATCAGGCCGGGTTCAAACCAGCCTGTAATCCTTTTCACCGGCGCTGTTTCGTAGATCCAGGCCTGCTCTATGGGCGTCTTCGGAGCCGTCCACCGCAGCTCTACGCTCTTATGGCCGCTGTAAATGCGTTCTGCGTAGCGGTGTTTGATCGAGAATATGGCATCAGTCATGAAGGCCCTCAGCTTTCTTTCCCCGGACCCCACCCTCTCTCCTCGGTGATCACAGCTGTGGCGGGATAGCTGGAAGTGCAGTGTCATCACTTATTATATAATTAATATAATTCAATTGACGGTTTGCTCTTTTACTTCAGTTAGTAGGATTTCTAGCTCCTTGATCCCCTCCTTGACCTTCTTGCAATCCAAGAGCAAGTCGTTTAGCGTATCTCCCTGAGGAGAGATGCGTCCCTTTTCCTGAAAATCAGTTAATACCTTCTTGGCTGTCCAAAGAACGGCTACATAGATCCGGTCTAATGCTCTTCTTTCTTTGTGTAGGCTTATCTGTAAATGTCATCGTATCTTAATAATTTAAGTATTTGCATCTTTATGGAACTGTTAGAATGAGGGCCTAGATAGCCCTGGATAAGGCAGTTTGGGAGCCACTCGTCTTAAATGCGTTTGGTTGCTTCTTCTTATAGAATTCCGCGCGTTGCTTGGTTTTCGCTCCGGCTAGCAGGTCAGGTTCTCGTTCTTCGCGTCCCTTTTGTTCAAGAAGGTGGAAGTTGCTGCCATGCATGGGGGAATTGGTATCCTTTGTGCCTGGCCGGCCATGTCCTTTTCAAGCTCCTTGGCATAGTTGGGATCAAGCATGATGGCCTTACCGAAAGCCTCGATGGCCTCTCCGCACTTGTCCTGGTTATAGAGAACCACCCCTTTATGGTACCAGGCTTCCTTCTTATAGCTCGAATTTATTTTGATGGCCTGATCAAAGGCTTGGATGGCGCTATCGAACTCTTCCTGTGCCCCCAGAGCTAGACCTTTGTTGTACCATGCGTATGCATTGTTTGGAGTTATGTTAATAGCATCATTAAGAGTCTGAATGGCTTGGGGATAATTCTTAAGCTTATAGTAAGAAGCACCTTTATTGGTCAATGCGTCTGAATCTGTTGGATCTAGATTAATTGCCTGGTCATAAGCTTTAATCGATTCGTTGAAATATGTTTTATCATAGAGGGCTAAGCCTTTATTGAACCAAGCCGTCTCTAATTTCTGATCGAACTTGATAGATTGGTTGTAGGCTTGGAGGGCTTCATCATCCTTTCCTTGAGCCATAAGAGTAACGCCCTTGTTGTTCCAAGCCTCGGCATATCGCGGATCGATCCTTATTGCCTTGTCAAAAGCTTGAATTGATTCTGCAAAATTTTTATTTTCGAGAAGAACTAAGCCTATCCCACACCAGGAGACTTTATCAGAAGGATTTAAATATACAGCATTCTTGAAAAGTTGTTCTGCCTCTGAGTAATCGTGCAGCTTCAAATAGGACGAACCAAGGAGGGAAAAGAGAACCGCAGTTTCTGAGCAACCGGGTTCGGATTCATTTGCAATGCTTGCATATTCTCTGGCCCTGTTTAGATCATTGATGTTGCCAGTAGCCGTATATCTAATGTAGGCTTTTCTGCTTAATGTTAAATTCTTGAATGCCTCCCAAGTTTGTGGATTTTTCCCGAAATCTGTCTCCGATAAATGGACGAAATGAAGGATATCCCACCAAGGGTATTTATCTTCATTTATTAAGCTAGTAGCTATTTGAAATGCAAGGTCTTCGATCATCAAAGGTATGTCTTCTTCGCTAGCATCACTGCTTTCTGAAAGATTCTTACATATTTCCCAAGCCTTAGTTCCCCCAGAGAGACCTGGATCGTTTAAAATGCCAATAATGCGTAAATTCGATCTAGATCTCTCGATACAGCCATAGAGGATCGGTGTACTATGACCTGTAAATTGCTTTATTGATAAAACTAATTGACCTACGGAAAGAGATGTTCCTCCAACGCCAACATTACCCAAACCGGTGATGCTGTAATCTATAGAGTGTGCTTGTATTAAAATAGATGGTATACTTATACGTGCATTACCATAATCAGACTGAGATGCAGAGTCACCTATTTTCTTACTATAAGTATCTTTTATGTCGAGTAATTCGAAATTAAGATGATTGGCTGTGAATACTCCACTAAGATTCTTTTGATTACCTTCGAACGGCTGTATGATAATTCCGTTCTCCGGAACGATTGCAACTAAAATCAAAAAACCAATAATAACTAATGAGATTAAGATTATGACAATTTTAAAAACATAAAAAATTTTTTGATATATTAACCTAATATGGATATCCTCTGGGTTCTTTTCTGTCTCAATTTCGCTGAGAGGTGGATCAATCAAGTCAATATTTGATATCATCGTTTTTTATCCAGGGATACTCACAGTAGTGGGACACACTTTTAGATTGAAAACGGCAGGTACTTCATCACCTAATGACATATATGAAGTGTTATTCTGTCGACTTGTATTATTTGTAGCGCTGCAAATTACCAACTTTGATGTACAGATTTTGTTAGCCTTGCCGAAAGACTCGTTGGCCTCTTCGTACTTGCCTAGGTTATTGAGAGCCATTCCTTTGCTGTACCAGGCATCCTTATAGCTCGAATTGATTTTGATGGCCAGATCAAAGGCTTGGATGGCGCTATCGAACTCACCCAGTGCCCCCAGAGCTAGACCTTTGTTGTACCATGCGTATGCATTGTTTGGGGTTATGTTAATAGCATCATTAAGAGTCTGAATGGCTTGGGGATAATTCTTAAGCTTATAGTAAGAAGCACCTTTATTGGTCAATGCTTCTGAATCTGTTGGATCTAGATTAATTGCCTGGTCATAAGCCTGAATCGATTCGTTGAAATACGCCTTTTCATAGAGGGCTAAGCCTTTATTGAACCAAGCAGCCTCTAATTTCTGATCGATCTTGATAGATTGGTTGTAAGCTTGAAGGGCTTCTCCATCTCTTCTCAGATCATGAAGTGCTAAACCTTTATTATTCCATGCATATGCATTTTTTGAATTTATTTCGATGGATTTTTTATAAGCTTGGATGGCCTCAATGTATTTGCTTTTATTAAGGAGATCATTGCCCATGTTGTACCACGCATAATATGTCGGGTTGATCTCGATAGATTTGTTATAAGCTTGGAGGGCTTCATCATCCTTTCCTTGAGCCATAAGAGCAACGCCTATGTTGTTCCAGGCGTCGGCATATCGCGGGTAAATAACGGTGGCCATGTAGTAAGCCCTAACCGCTGCATCATACTTTTCCAGGTTATAATAAGCAAGGCCTTTATTATACCAAGCCCCCGCTAATAATTGTAGTTCTGGTGGATTGATCTTGATTACCATATTGAATGCCTGAATGGCTTCATCATATTCGCCCAGGTCAGAGAGAACCTTGCCTTTGTTGTTCCAAGCGTCCGCGAAATCCGGATTGAGTTCAATAGCCTTGTTGAAAGATTCAATGGACTCGTTGTATCTGTATAGGTGTCCAAGAGCAATACCCCTGTTGCTCCAAGCTTCCGTGAAGTCTGAATTGATCTCGATAGATTTGTTATAAGCTTCAAGAGCCTCTTTGTATTTACTTTGATAAAGGAGATCATTACCCTTGTCTAACCAATGTTCTGCGGTCATCTGCCCAAGTACCGGCATGCACATATTTATGAAAATTATCAAGATTAGAAAGATCTCTCTTCTCATAGATGCATCGTTAGACAATTCTTATTCATTAAATATTAACTTTGCGATTGCTACTACTATCTGCTTGGGTCTTGTCCTAACACCTATCTTCGCTCAGCCTGAAGAGATCTGATATGATGCGTTCTGGTGCTTGTGTCCTAGTCGTATCCTTTAGACTCTCTTTAGCTGGAGTATAATGGCATAACCGCTAAATTGTTTAGCCATTTCATCTTGCATTTTGTTATCCTCTGGAGAGGCCCTGACTTGTAGCCTGCTCTTTTCGCAGACCTGCCAGCCGTGCTTTGGCCTCGCTCTGGTTCCTCGCCCAGACGAAGTACTCCGTCTTTGCATCAGCTTTCTCAAGGGCGGATGCCATCTCGAACAGAGAGCAGAGCTGGGTGGAGATCAACGGGCTCTGGCTCATGAGATAGGTGGCCTGCTTTTCGGCCGGGGTCATCTCGTCGCTTGCCCGCAGCATCTCTTCACGGGTCAGGGTAATCGTAATCACATGCTCCTGGGTCTGGGGGTCGTCCCTGCGCTCGATCTTCAGGCTTTCACCTCCAGGGTCTTTATGAACCTGGCATGAAGCTTCTCTTTTCTCGGCGTGACCTCTCCCAGGAAGCAGCCGCCGGCCTGCAAGGACCTGATGTGCTGCACTCCGGAGCAGGGGTTCGGATCGTCTCCTTTCGGGCCTCTCCGGCAGTAGAGGCAGGGGACATAAGCGCTAAGTTGCTTGGGCATTTGCATCCAACAATCTGTTTTTCTTGCGATTTTAAGGCATTAACTGATGGAATTATTACTCCTTCTTCGCTTCGGTCAGCTGAGCCTCTAGCTCCTTTACTCTCTCCTGGAGCCTTCCGTAGTCTAAAAGAAGGTCGTTGAGGGCGTCGCCTTGAGAAGCGTAGCCTCCCTTCTCTTGAAAATCGCTCAGGACATTCTTGGCAGTAGCGAGGACGGTCACATTGAGTCGCTCAATGATTTTATCTCTCTTTGTAGGCGTAGGCATAAGCGTAAGCGTAAGCGTATCTTACATTTAAGGCTTTTGCATCTTTACGGTACTGTTAGGAGAAGGGCCTGGATGGCCCTCTCCAGGGCCAGTTTGGGCCTCTCCACCTAACTGCTGCTGCTTGAGCTTCTTCTTACGGGGTGCCGCGCGCGGTTAAACGCGCGGGAAGGGGCGGGGCCCCCTCAACGCCGGGAAGGCTTGGATTCGGGGACGTTTCCGGGCGGGAGTATTTGCGGCCGCAATTCAGGGGGCACAGGGCCTCTGCCAGTAATCAGGGGGCATGAAATCTCCGGTCACGGCTTCTTTTTAGGTTGATTCGGGCATGAGAGAAAGCACGCTCCTGTGCGCGGACCCCCACCAGTAGGGGTCCGTGCTCGTCGCTGTTGGAATTAACGTAAACCCCCGGACCCCCACATTCCGGGGGTTTACTGACGGAGACGGACGAGCGAGATGGCCGGGCGGAGTCTGCCCTGGGGCTGGATTTTGTTCTATGACATTCAATGAGTAATGTTAAAAAATGCCAAAGAACTTTTTTGAGGGCGGGCCTCTTCGAGCATGCCATTCTGCCTCGCCGCCGCTGGGCGCTTTCGCTCCGCCAGTTGTGTCTATTGCTATCGTTTTCTGTGTGATCTTGTCGCGCAGAGTCGCTGTTTTGCCGTCTGCCTGGCCGAAAAAGTGCCCGTTTTCTGCCTTATGTAAGCGTAAGCGTAATAGTAAGAGTAGGCGTAAGCGTAACTCTTATAAGTCCGAAGGTAGGGTATATACTAAGAACTTTGGGAGGTTCGAAAAATGACAACGGAGACAAAAGCAACATCGGCAAGCTGGATGGTTGAGGATATGCTTGCCGAGCAGCAGAGGATTAAGCAGGCAGCAGACCAGATGGCGGCCGGTGCCCAGGCCGAAGCCGAGAGGATAACGGCAAAGCTGCCTCTTCCGCCCGCTGCAAGCGAAGGAAAGTTTGAGGTTAGGTTCGTTCAAGCCTTGGTCGAAATCATGACCGTCCGGGCCACAGTGGCCAAGCCTGATATGGTTAAGATGCCGGAGACAGCTTACGAGCAAATTGTCCTGGTGCTCTCCTCTACAGGCCAGTTTTACTACCGTGTCACTCCGCAGGGTTGCACCTGCAAGGGCTTTGTCTACCGCGGAAAGTGCAGGCACTTTAAGGCCGCATTCCCGGAACTCGTCGCCCAACGAGAAGATGGGAACGTCTCAGAAAGCTGCCGGGAGGTTCGCCAAGTGAAGGCTCCTTCTCAAAAGTCCAAAGCCGGCCGGAAGAATACGGAATCCATTCCGGCCCTGGCCGACTCCAAGAGGGTCAAAGAGTACGAAGAATACCTGCAGAACGATCACGCCGCCCACCGGGTCCGCGAATTCCAGCCCATGGATTACAAAAATTTTTGCAAATCGGCCCACAGGCTGGAAAAGATACAAGCCCGGCTAAAAGCCCTGGGAGACGCCAGCCAGTGGGACTGCCAGGAATACAAGGACCTTGAGCGGGAAGAGAACCGCTACTGCCTCAGCCTGGGGTATTGAAAATGCAATTAGTTGATACCTCGGCCTGGCCGGTAGACGCCAATCTTCTCCTTTTTGGCCTGCTCTTCGTGACCGTGGCCCTTGTCGCCTTTGACTTGTGGTGGAAATCCTGGATCCAAGCCCCCAGGCACCGGGATATAATCAGGAGGTGGAAGCCTTGAGCCCTGCCGAGATCCTTGAGGAGGCCCTCAAGCTTTCTCTCTCCGAACAGGAGAGAATAGCAACCACGTTATCTTATCTCATCCTGGGAGAGTTGCAGACCCTGGGATATGACGACTCCGGGAGGCAAACAATATGAAGGACGTCTTCGAGGTCGTGACCGGCCAGATACTAAAGCAGCTTAACGAGGGAATAATTCCCTGGCGCCGGCCCTGGACCTCCAACGGCCCGACATCCTACGCCACCAACAAAGAATATCAGGGAATCAATACCCTCCTCTTGCAGTCGAATTATGAGAGCCCTTACTGGGTCACCTTCCGCCAGGCTCAGAAGATGGGAGGAGTCATCCGGGTCGGTGAGAAGGGCTCGCCAATCGTCTTTGTAGATCGTATGGTCAAGGAAGAGACGAACAAGGAAGGGCAAGTAGTTCTTAGGCCCATTCATTTCCTCAAATATTACACCGTCTTCAACTGGTGCCAGACCAAAGGCTTGCCGGAAAAGCTCCCTGTGGAGAGGGATAATCAGCAGATCCCGGGCGCCGAGGAGCTATTGAGGCGGAGAGGCCCCTGCATCGAAATCGACACAGAGCAGGCCTATTATCGCCCGCATAGCGATAAGATTTATCTGCCCACTCTCGACCAGTTCGAAAGCAGTGAGGCTTATTATGCAACCGCCTATCATGAGTTGACTCACTGGACGGGAGGAGCTGGGAGGCTCTGCCGGGATAGCATCAGCAACTACCACATGGGCAAGGATGTGAGGAGCCAGGAGGAGCTCACCGCCGAGATGGGCGCCGCCTTCTTCTGCCAGATTGCCGCCCTCGACACATCCCAGACCCTGCAAAACTCGACCGCCTATATTCAGTCCTGGATCCAGCATCTACAGAATAATCCTAAATGGGTCTTGAAGGCCAGCAAGCAGGCCCGCGAGGCGGTGGAGTTCGTCTTAACCGGCAAGCTTCCGGAGGGGAGAGGGCGTGCAACTGCCACGGCTTAAGACCTTCCCCGTTATTTTTGTGGCCGTCCAGGATCTCACGCTAATCGTTAGCGGCAAGACCCGGCAGAGGTGCAAGGCCCTGGGGTTCGAGGGGATGCACTTCAAATGGGATCGGGACCGGCAGAAGTGGTACGGACCGGTCAGCCGCAAGAACCTGGAGGCCCTGGACAGGTGGCCGGAGGCGGAGCTCTCCCCAGAGGTCCGGCAAGCTCTGGACGAGTTCCGGGAGGCAGAGAGGAAACGGCAGGAGTACTACGGGAGGAGGTTTTAGAGGATCCTCCATACTGCCTTGGCGGGTTACCTATTTTTATATAATTAGCAGAAACCGAGGCCTAAGGATGCCCAGGAGGCGAGGGTCTTGGCTTTCTACCGTGCCCTGAGTGGGAGGCGGAGATGAGGCCGCCCGGGGCTTTGGAGGGGGCCTTTCGGGTTGTGCCTCTGTGCCGGTTAGCTATGTTCTTAAACCAGGTGAGGAAGAACGGATGCTTGAACGCGGTTAAAGCCGCTGACTTTTTTTATTCAGGGCGATTTCATGGTAACTATTTTGTTAGTCAGGGCTAAACCGCGATATACTGGACATCTTAGCTTCTGGAGTATGTATAACCTGCAAAGATTTCATCTTTGCTCCATCCTTTTCCAGACAACCTAAATCACTTTGTCTATCTGACCATTCTATACTTTATGGAATGTATTTCGACAATTGTCCGCTATCGATTAACCCGCAACAGATAAACAGAGAACGCGATGTAGAATCCGCCGCGCAACATCAGTATTTACGAGGTCTGAATGGTATATATAATAATATTCTGGCCCTGTTAGTGGTCTTTTTAGCAGTATAGGACTGTATATACAACATGCAAATATAGTATGTGCAAGGCAAAGCGATCTATGATATAAGGCTTGATTTTCTAACCAAATCATCAATCAATTTGACCAGTTGGACCATGAACGTCCAGCTCGATATGCATATATTCGTCAATCACTTATTCGATCCTATGAGATTGATCCTTGTGGGAATACTAGTTGGTTTGCTGCTGATAGCGGCTGCTTCAGCACAACCCTCTGCTACCTATGAAGACTGGCAGAAAGCCAATGGCGGGTGGATAAAGGTTTCGAACGATCACCCATACAACACAGAACCCAACTTCCATAACTGCCCCACCCAGCCGGATTCGAGTTGCCGTGGCCTAACTACCGATTGGGAGCACGGGGTATGCATTAATGCAGTTACGTTCGCTAATTCCACGGTAGCTGCTTCGTGGACCAATCCCGGAGCTATCGTGGCCAATGATTGTGGCACTCAACAATCGGGGTATGTTGTAATCTGCCCCGATGTGACAGAATATTGGGTTCCAGCTGGGACATATACTCTTACAGAGTACCTTCATGTCTCTGAGGTCAACAACGATCCCCTGTATGTCCCCTGCCACAATGCATGGTCACTACCTTCTAAGACCGTTGTGATTACACCCGGGCAGACAGTAGATTTCGGCGACGGGTCCAATCTCATATCAAGTGCCAATACCTGCACGCCGGGGAGCTATAGTTGTGGGACTGCTGTGTCCAAGTGCCGCTGCACAATAACCGCACCCTCATCAGTCTGTTCTGGCTCGACGGATAATACAGCTTCAGTATCGTCCACTTCAGGAGCCACCTATACCTGGTCGATCATTAATGGCACTATTACGGCTGGCACAGGAACCAGGACAATCACCTGGACAGCCGGAAAAGGGGGTCCAGCTCACCTATCCGTTAGCGTTACCTCAAGCAGCTGCTCCGCAACTTGTACGAAGGATGTACTTGTAGACGCACCCAATTGCAATATAACCGCACCCTCATCAGTCTGTTCTGGCTCGACGGATAATACGGCTTCAGTGCAAGATGCGGGTTACGGTGTGACATATGATTGGTCGATCAATGGTGGCTCGATAACGGCTGGTGCGGGAACCAATGAGATCACCTGGACAGCTGGAAAAGGGGGTCCAGCTCACCTATCCGTTAGCGTTACCTCAAGCAGCTGCTCCGCAACTTGTACGAAGGATGTACTTGTAGACGCACCCAATTGCAATATAACCGCACCCTCATCAGTCTGTTCTGGCTCGACGGATAATACGGCTTCAGTGCAAGATGCGGGTTACGGTGTGACATATGATTGGTCGATCAATGGTGGCTCGATAACGGCTGGTGCGGGAACCAATGAGATCACCTGGACAGCTGGAGATGCGGGTATAGCTCAGATATCCGTCACAGTTACCGACAGCAATGGCTGTTCAGCAACTTGTACGAAGGATGTATCTGTAAAAGCTCCACCAGATTGCACAATAACCTCAGCCTCACCAGTTAGTTCAGGTTCGAGTAATACGGCTTCAGTGCAAGATGCGGGTTACGGTGTGACATATGATTGGTCGATCAATGGTGGCTCGATAACGGCTGGTGCGGGAACCAATGAGATCACCTGGACAGCCGGAGATACGGGTATGGCTCAGATATCCGTCACAGTTATCGACAGCTACGGCTGTTCGGCAACATGTACAAAGGAGGTAACTGTAACTGCACAAGGCTACACGCCTTTTAGTCCGACTTCAAATAATCCGACTGGGCTTCCAGGATCACTGCAGGAATGTGAGACATCTTTGACATCTACCTCTAAGGTTTGTGGTACATGGACTCTGCAAGGTGATCAGTACTATGCCAATTGGGAAAATGGTGATATTGCGACCTTGAACGTAGACAGTTGGGGTGCTTCTGGCGTGGTCATCACCCGCTACGAAGCTGGATTGTCGGGGCGCTACGAAGGCCAACTTAATGGGAATACCATCGATAATGGCAAAGCTACCTGGACATGGAATGGATCTACTTATATTGGTACATGGAACGCCAACTGGTGAGATTTTTGTCAGGATGGCAACAAGGTTAGCGCATAAGACCAGAGGTCTTCTCCTAGAGTGGGGGCATAATGGAATCCCAGCACCGAACGGTGCGTGCAACCTGTAAGCCCTCCTCCAATTTTTCGACCCTGTTTGAATCACATAGAATTATTATAAATAACTTCTCATCATCAATCTCCCTTATGTTGCGCTCCAAGTTCCACATATTCGGAATCGATAGCATTAGGATCTTTTGATCGATAGCAGACACCGCTCAGTTTTACTTGATTACTATTCTTATAAGATATGGAATGTGAACTTTGCCTGAAAAGGATTTAGGTCGATTTTTGGGAGATTGCACACAGTACTATGGATAACTCGCAAATTTTGGCGCGCCTGTCTCAAATAGTTCTATGGCATTTTCATAAGTCTTAAATAGAATGCCATAGAATTATATTGCATGCACCGCACCCCCTCAGGCGATCGCAGGCAGCCCCTCCAGAAGGAAGCCCGGGAGCTGGCCAGGGATGCCCGAGCCCTGCAGAAAGCCGCCCGTGCACCCACGGCTCGCCTGGAAGCGCAAAGGCTGCAAGGAGAAGCAGATGCAGCCCTGGCAGAGGCCGAGGCCCTCAAGCTCCAGGCCAGGCTGGAGGACCTGAATGTGTGGCAGATGGAGAAGGTCAAGCAGAGCCGCAAGGGCTCCAAGACCTACACCTATTGGATGGCATCCTGGCGCGAGGACGGCAAGACGCACAATGTGCATTTGGGGAGCAACAGGAAGATGGATGCTGAGGCTGCTAGGCGGAAGGCCAGGGAGATGAAGGCAGAGGCGCTGGGGATACAGGGCTCGTAATCGAGGATTAAGCCCACTGGGCCAATGCTGCCAGCGGCTCGTTCTGAGCAAGTTTTAGATATCATCTGCTTTCTTGGAGTGGATAATGAATTCAGATCCTGTGACCAGGTGGGAGGAGATCCTGAGATCCCGGTACTGGGACGAGATGCTGGCGCTCGCAGGTTCTGATAAGAGCAGCCTCTATGTCAAGTTCTCCGACCTGGAAAGATGCGATACTGAATTTGCCCGTGAACTACTTGAGAGTCCTGAGAAAATGCTGGGCTCTGCCAGGGCGGCCCTCCTACAGATAGATTTGCCCAAAGATGCCCATCTGGACCGGGTTCAGGTAAGAATCACAGAGCTGCCAGGCCGTTTCAGGATCGGACATCTTAATAGCGCCCATATTGATAGGCTGATTGCCATCGAAGGCAGGGTTGTGAAGGCGGACAAAGCAAGGTCCAGGAGAGTCTCTTCAGCAGTTTTCCTGTGCCTGCGATGCGGAAACGTTTTTCTTCAGGACCTCACAAGCGTCGATCGATCGGATCCGGAGATCAAGTGTTCAAACCCTGAATGCAATCGAAGGGGGCCTTTCAGGCCGCTCGTCAACAGTAGCGGGTATGTTACCGCCCAGAAGATCAGATTGCAAGAATCCCTGGAGGATATCAAAGAAGGAGTGCCGCCTCGTGAGCTGGATGTTGAGCTGGAAGACGACCTGGTGGGAAGAGCTCTTCCTGGTGACAGAGTTATAGTCAATGGAGTCCTCAAATTCTATCCACGAAAATCTCAGGTGAGCAAGAGCACCGACTTCGACCTATTCTTTAAAAGCATCTCCATAGAGAATATGGGAGCAGGAGTCTAAAGAGGCCGAAAATGCAAGTCACATGCCCCCAATGCAGAGCCCTGGCGGATAGAACCTATGATCCTCCTCTCTTCCGGCGCACCAAATGCCCCTACTGCGGCTACGACCTGGAGGAGATCAATGCCAAGGAAGCCGCAAAGATCGCAGACATCTTGGAAAAGGAGAAGGAGCGCGAGATAGAAGAGAAGACGAAAAGGGATGTGGAGTCCCTTCGGCAAAAGTATAGCGAATATCAAAAGAAGTGGCTCGAAGATAATGCAGGCATCTGCACTCCTATGTGGTGCCGCCCCATTCCTAAAGAGAAGATCCCGCCCGAGGGCTATTGGCGGGAGCCGAGGACGCTCCGGGAATGGCTGCAGATCCTCGGGGTGAAGGACATCGACGCTGCCGAAAAGAAGGTCAGGAAGACCGGGCCGTTCAATATGTGGAAGGAGACTGCCTGGCGCCTCTGGTGACAGGGCGAGATATGAGGAGATGCTTGATTGAGAAGATGGTGGTGCTGTGAAGGGACTTAAGATAAAAGAGGAGATGGCCTCGGCAGATGAGATGGTGAGATCCGAGGAAAATGAGATCGTCATTGCCTCAGAAGAGCTTGTCGGCAGCATCAGGCCCCTCATAGAGCAGGCAAAGGCCCGTGTCGCTCAATCAGTCAACTCAGAGCTGGTGCTTCTTTACTGGAGGATCGGGAAAACGATACGAGAGGAGATATCTGCAAGAAAGATTGCTGGCCAGGAGACGGGAATCGTGGATCTCCTCAGCGAGACTCTCACCAGGGAATACGGCCGCGGGTTCAGCCGTCGCAACCTGTTTCATATGATCCGGCTGGCCGATACTTTTGATGATGAGAGGATAGTGCAGACACTGTCTGCACAGCTCTCCTGGTCTCATTTCATTGAGATCATCTATCTGAAGGATCCTCTGCAGCGCCAGTTCTACGCCGAGATAGCCAGGGTGGAGCGCTGGAGCGTGCGGACCTTGAGAAAGAAGATCAATGGCATGCTTTACGAGCGCACAGCCATCTCCCGCAAGCCCGAGGAGCTGGCCAGGCAGGAACTTGAGGCTCTGCAGGAGGAGGACCGCATGACTCCCGATCTGGTCTTCCGGGATCCTTATCTGTTGGACTTCCTGGGGCTGGAGGACACCTATAGCGAGCGCGACCTGGAGGTGGCCATATTACAGGAGCTGGAGAGGTTCCTGCTGGAGCTGGGCACGGACTTCTCCTTCATCGCTCGACAGAAGCGCATGACCATCGGAGACAGAGACTTCTATCTCGACCTGCTCTTCTACCACCGGAGCCTGCACCGTCTGGTGGCCATAGAGCTGAAGCTGGGGAGCTTCGATGCTGCTTACAAGGGCCAGATGGAGCTCTATTTGCGCTGGCTGGACAGGTATGAGCGCCGGCCGGGAGAGGAGCCGCCTATCGGCCTGATACTGTGCGGCGAAAAGAACAGGGAGCAGATAGAGCTGCTGCAACTCGATCGGGGCGAGATCAGGGTGGCCGAGTACCTGGTGGAGCTGCCGCCCAGGAGACTGCTGGAGGCCAAGTTGCATGAGGCCATACGGCTGGCGAGAGGGCAGGTGGAAAGAAGCTCAGAGCCCTGAAAGGGATGCCTGGGCGCTGGCTAGGATGCCCGAGCCCTGCAGAAGGCCGCCGCTCGTGCACCCGCGGCCCGCCAGGAGGCCCAGCAGAGGTTGCAAGGCGAGGCGGATCTGGTACTGGCAGAGGCCGAGGCCCTCAAGCTCCTGGCCAGGCTCGAGGACCTGACGGTATGGGGGATGAAGAAGGTCAAGCAGAGCCGGAAGGGCTCCAAGACCTATACCTACTGGATGACCTCCTGGCGCGAGGGCGACAAGACGCGCAATGTGCAGCAGGGAGTGCCAGTAATATGGATGCCAAGGCTGCCGGGCAGATGGCTAGATGGGGAAGTTATTGCAAATATTCCAAAAGATGTATTAATCAGAACTAGTCATTAGTAACATTCATGGGCAATGACATCATCGACCATTTGCAGACTGAGGAAGAGTTACTCAAAGCCTTGCAAGCCGCGCAAGCTCGTATCGCCCAGTACGAGCAGGCAGTCTCGATGATATCCGATATCGTCTGGCGCTATGATGCCGATACCAAAGGAGAGCATATAGGATCCTACATATCCACGGCCGCAAACAGGATGCTGGGACTGCCTGAGGGCACCATCAGCGATAGCTTCGAAAAATACTTCTCCTATATCCATCCTGACGACTTGCCCGTCATGCAGAAGATACTCTCCGAAGGGATACGAACTCTTGAAAAGGATAAAACCGCAGAATACCGTATACGAAAGGCCGACGGCAAGATGCTTTGGGTTCGTTCCAAGGGTTCGGCTTATTACTACCCGGACGGACGAGTCACCGTCTTTGGCACGACAAGCGATATCACGGAACGCAAGCAGATGGAATTGGCCCAGCAAGAGAGCGAAGAACGTTTGCGAGAGGTGCTGGAGAATTCGCTTGATGCATCTTACAAACGCAATTTGCAAACCAACGCTTATGATTATTTGAGCCCCGTTTTCGCCCGGATTTCCGGCTACACCTCGGCCGAGATGAAAACCTTGCCTATCGAGACATTTTTGGGTTTGATTCATCCCGACGATAAAGATGAAATCGAACACAAGATAGACGAGTCCGTGTCAGGCGCTCCCGGCGCAACATATCAAGTGGAATATCGTTTCAAGCACAAAGATGGTCAATATCGGTGGTTTCGTGATCAATTCACCTCTTTGAGCGATGCGAACGGACATCCCTTGGCGCTTATTGGAAGCGTGAGGGACATAACCGAACGCAAGAAGGTCGAGGAAACACTGAAGGAGAGCGAGGAAAAGTACCGCCTGCTGATAAACAATGCTGGTGAATCAATCATCGTCGCGCAAGACGGTCTGCTCAAGTTTGTCAATCCCATGACGCTTGACCTGTTGAGGGGGTATTCTGAACAAGAACTCATTGATAGTCCTTTTCCCAAATTCATCCACCCAGACGATCGGAGCATGGTAGTTGAAAATTACAGGCGACGGATCGCAAACGAGACATCACTGTCCAGGTATGCCTTCAGAGTGGTTACCCGTGATGGTATTGTCAAGTGGGTGGAAATCAATGCAGCTTTGATAGAATGGCAAGGTAAACCAGCCACGTTGAATTTCCTCACCGACATCACCGAGCGCAAGCGCGCAGAAGATAAGTTGCAGGAATCCAGGGACTACCTGGACAAGATAATCAATTCCATAGGCGATCCCATATTCGTCAAGAATCGGCTGCATCAGTTTGCTTTGGTGAACAACGCATTTTGTGCATTACTGGGCCACAGTTTTGAGGAGATCATAGGAAAGACCGACTACAACTTCTTTCCAGCGGAGCAAGTTGCCGTTTTTTTGGAGAACGATGAGCAGGTCTTTGAGACGGGAAAAGAGAATTTGAATGAGGAAACAATTACTGGTTCCGACGGGATCGATCGCACCATAATAACCAAGAAGACATTGTATACGGACACTTCCGGAAACAAGTTTAATGTGGGAATCATCCGGGATATATCCGAACGCAAGCGAATGGAGGAGGCGCTGCGGGAGTCGGAACAGGAGAAGGTGGCAATTTTGGACGGCTTAAGGCACGTTGCTGTGGAGCACTTGGACCCAAGCCTGCGCATCATCTGGGTCAATAAGGCCGTGCAAAAGTCCCTCGCATCATCGATGGACGAACTGAGGGGAAAGCACTGTTTCGAGATCATTCAGGGCCTGAAGGAGCCTTGTACGGGATGCACGGCATTGAAAGCTATCGAGACTGGTCACTCCCAGCAGGGAGAGCTAGTGACCCCAGATGGCAAGACCTGGATATCTCGCGGCACTCCTATCAAGGATTCCGACGGCACTGTCAAGGGCGTAGTCCATGTGGCCTTAAATATCACCGAGCGCAAGCGGACAGAGCAAGAGCTGCAACAAACCAATCAGGATCTGGAAATTGCCATTGAACAGTCCAATGAATTGGCCAGGCAGGCCAGGAAGGCCAATGCTGCAAAGAGCGAATTCCTGGCCAACATGAGCCACGAGATTCGCACTCCCTTGAACGGCATCATCGGTATGATCGGACTGCTGCGGGATATGGATTTGAATGCTGAGCAGCATGAATATGCGGAAATCGCCTATAGTAGCGGCGAGATGCTTCTCTCTCTCATCAACGACATCCTGGACTTCTCTAAAATCGAAGCCCGCAAACTGGAGCTGGAAATTCTGGACTTCGATCTGCGCTCAATGCTGAAAGATACTGCAGATCTCCTGGCCATCGGCGCTCATGAAAAAGGGCTGGAGTTGGTCTGTCTGGTAGAGCCAACAGTTCCGTCACTCTTGCGCGGAGATCCGGGAAGGCTGCGCCAGATTCTAATCAACCTGGGAGGCAATGCCGTGAAGTTTACCGAGACGGGCGAGATAATTATCCGTGTCAGCCTGGTGAGCGAAGATAAAAAAATGGCCAAAATTCGCTTCCTAGTTAACGATACAGGCATCGGCATCCCGGCAAACCGGCAGGATATTCTTTTTTCGCCTTTCACTCAGGTTGATGGCTCGACAACGCGCCAATACGGTGGTACTGGCCTCGGGCTGGCTATCTCCAAACATCTGGCGGAATTGATGGGCGGCAAGATCGGCTTGGAAAACGAGGAGGGCGAAGGATCTACCTTCTGGTTCACAGCAGTGTTTGAGAAGCAGACAGCCGGATCTGGATCGACAGATGAAAAGTTTGTCAAAACTGAGGATGAGGGAGCTATAGAGCGCTCCGACGCTGAGCCTATTATTTCTGAAAACGCAAAGCGCAAGATACGCATCCTGGTGGCGGAAGATAACCCCGTAAACCAGAAAGTGGCGCAGGCCATGCTGAGAAAGATGGGACTTCGGGCTGATGTGGTGGCCAATGGTCAGGAGGCCATCAATGGGCTGCAGATGATTCCCTACGACCTGGTGCTGATGGACTGCCAAATGCCCGAGATGGACGGTTTCGAGGCAACGCGGAGCATCCGCCAGGAAGGATCAAGGGCACTCAACCCTCAGATTCCCATCATCGCCATGACCGCCTCTACCATGCAAGGGGACCGGGAGAAGTGTATTCAAGCCGGAATGAGTGATTTCATTGCCAAGCCTGTCCAGAAAAGAGAACTAGCAGAAATAATCGACCGATGGTTGGCGATAACGACGAACGACAACCTGCCACGTGAATAGGTCTTATGTTGGCTGATAGAAGGTGCCTCAGACACAAGACACTGCTGGAAGATCTTCGGGAGGGGGATTAGTTCATGGGAAGGAGGCCACAGTTAGGTAGCGTTACTGGTAATTAGGTGCAGGGAACAGAGAGCTAGAGATCGCGGAGGCCAGGGCCGCCCTACCTATCCCCTTTTGACTAGGATCAGAGGCCACTTCGTTTCGTGTTGATGAGCTCAGTAGTTGTTACGAAAACGCTGCACTATTGTATTTGTAAAAAGATAGTAATAGTTAATGCTCAACATATTTGAAAATATTTTTAAATTCCCATTAGCTATAAATAGATCGCATATCTAACTTGGAGTTAAAATGGATTAGGGATTGGCGAAGAATGAAGGCAATTAAAATTGCGAATTTAATCCTTACATTTATATTGATTTTGTCATCCTTGATTTGTTTATCTACCGGGAAAATGGGCTATGATATTGATGTTTCTGTAGGGAGTGCATCCTGGCATATCAACCGCTTTGCTCAAAACATGAGTTTTTATAATAAAGAGGCTGTATATGGTAGTGGTAATTTCTCTAGATATAGTCATTTGAAAGCGACTTCTGATCAGGATTTCTCTGAGAAAACCTCCGTGGTTCGAGGTGGCAATTTATCTCTTGAAGGGGATACCCGTTCCATAAGCGTGGAAGGCCCTGTCTCCGTATCATATAATCTTAATAGCTTCATCAATGGAACAAATGCAAATTTGGATTCCAATGAAAATGCAAATATTACGATAGACGAGGCATGGCCTTCTCGCTTCCTCAATTATAAAACGGTCCAATATAACGGGCGTGAAATGAGAACATCAGAGAGATATGATAGTGAAGGTGAAACCATCTCTAGCAGTTCGGATTCATCACTTCTCCAGAAGGTAAGCGCCTATGCTGCTATTAAGAATAGATTGCAGATCTCAGCTCAAATAACACCTCAGGACGTATTTGTGGAAAGGAATTCAAATAGGACGATGGCATATATCTTAAGCTTGAAATCCAAGGGAAGCCTTTCGACCTTGGATGTAATTAAAACTCAGCCTACAGACGAAAAAACATCAAAATTACCTCTTGAGACATTGCATCTCTCTCAGGAATACAGGGGCCTTGTGAATATGGGCGTGAAGATTAATTCAAATGGTACAATTCCTGTAACAAGTAATAATGTAAGTAGCGCCTCCGATTATCTTCCCTGCATCGGATGTGAGTACAATTCCTTTAATGCAGATAGCGTCTTTAACTGCTCCTGTGTATAATTATGCTTGATGCAATTCGTATTTATACCGATAAAAGAGGTAAATTTATATCGGAGGATGCCCAACACATTTGTAATGTGATGGCTATCGCAACGGCATAATCTCGCGACGACTTAGGTTCATGGCCATTGAGGAAAGAATGATGACCGGAGGAAGAAATGCTATAGAAGTGCTTATTGCAATGCTCCTAGTTATGATGCCGGTTTTCGCAGGTGGACTTGTTGAATATAATCATACATTCGATCATTCCATAAAGTTGGACGACGTGTTTCTGAAGTCCAAATTCTATGATATGGGCATTGTATCTGGGACAGGGCCCGGTAGCGATACGAATGAACGATTTGATTCGAACGTGATCACAGGACTCACAAATTTCGAGGCGAATTTGAGCGATAACAATGCCTATCTTGCCTATACAAAGGGGAAATATCTTATTCAAGCCGGACAAGAAGGAAAGATTCCTCTCAATAAATCGGTGACTGTAAACTCATACGTCATCATGACCGGCAAATTCGATTCGATTCAAAATATCGACATGCATTTCTCTGAAGAGAATCTCACTCAAGCGAATATGATAATTAATCTCACTTATAAAGGCAAAACGTACCAATTTGAAGCACCCGAAACAAAGATAGGAAATGAATCGATCTTCAACTTGTTTTTGCAGCCCTTCTGCAATGAATTCGAAGAAGTAGGTCTGGACGACACTAGAAGCGACTTTAAAGAGACCGCAAGCTCAGATGGATTAGACTACAGCGGAAGCTTGACAATAGAGGCGCTTAAAAACTAGGGTTAGGTGGTTGAGTTGAAATTAAGAGATGATATAAATATAGCGAGGCTCAGTGTCTTGGCTCCCCTGATGATCTATTTCTTGATCGTGATGATCGGAGCGGCCACTGTTAGCTTTTCGGGGACTTTTTATAATTCAGATTATTCTACAGGAATTTTCGAGAGCGAGGATAATGCAAATTCCGCTGGCTTCGCAGCAATTATGCCTTCGGGTGGTCTGGATGGAACTCCCTATTCCATCTGGGCAGGCGGAAGCGCCTGTGCTAACAGCGGAAATGCACCAACCAAGTTCTCATCCACCATAACGGCATCAGGTAAAGGAAAAACTGTTGACACTAGTGCGAAGATCCGGGAAGATCCTGAACTAAAGCCGGTCCTATCTGAGAAATGGAACTATGAGACCATTCTGGGGAATACTGCTCAGGGAAATGGTGAGGCGCAATGCTCCCTGTCTCAATCCATTGATGTAATGTCGACCCCGGGATACTTAACATACCCCACTTCAGCAAATATTCATCCAACTACCACTGTGGGCATAACCTTTCAAGCATTCAGCAAGAATGGTACTCCTTTGTTTGATACAAAGTACGTCCCTCCATGGAACGAATTTGGGGAACCCCTGCTAACTCTGGGTGTGTGGCCCTCAGAATATAAAAATGTGTATATGGATAACAAACTGGTGATGAACACGAAATGGTGATGGAGAAGGAAATCATATGACAACAAAAATTGCGCTGATAATAATTATGGTTGCTCTGCTCTCTTTTTGCCAGGCATCGGCAGAAATTGTGAAACTCCAGCGATACGCGATAGATACGGGCTCTTATGTTGTTCCAGCAAATTATAAGATCCAAGAACCTGCGTCTTTAGACGGAGTGTACTACGAGGGCCTTACCTGGGATGTTGGTAGAACAAAGCGCACCATGGTCATAATAGCCGAGTGTGCTGTTCCTACTGACCCCCGGGCTATACAATATGCTTTGATGGCCAATTCTCTATGCAATAAATCGCAGGACCTAAAGAACAGCAGCAATTACTTTCACCTGGAAAAACCTTATCCCGGATGGATAACAAGTTGCAAAGGACTAGGATATGGCACCCAATTATTAGTTTACGCAGGGTCTGTCGATAATAAGACCATACTGACACTCAGCACAACAGAAAATCCAGACGATGCAGCTCGCATCCTGGGGAACCTCAAGGTAATTTCCGTGAAAGAGGCAAACTAGTACATCTGGGCTTAAATAAGCCCAATTTTAGGCAGTAAGTGCGCTCCCCCGATATGTCCATTTGAACGGCTTTGCCATTGTCTGGTTGAAGTACTCGACAAAGGCCCTAACCTTTGCTTTCAAATCATTGATGGAAGCAAAGGAGGCTCGCCTGAGCAGCTTCCGGACTAAGATGCTAAACCAACTTGGTTCATCCAAGAAGCGTGTATCGGCGTGTAGTGAAAGACGATAGAATGGGATGGATCAGTCAAGAATGATTCACGAGTCTCGATAGACTGTAAAACACCGCTTTTGCCTTTGATTCCTAAGTCGATGTCCAAGCCAGATACGTCTGCCACATACTTCACGAGGGACTCTGATTTATGGATATTGAGGTTGTCGGCGACAAAGTGCCAGCGTGATGTGGAAAAAGAGCTTTCAATCACCTCCTTGATATGCGATACAAAGTCTTCTTCATTGCGCGTATCGCCGCAAGAAATGGTGTCAACCCGTCCGCATGCCACCGCAAAGCTCACGATGAATGATTGAGTTCCATGTCTGATGTATTCAAACTCTCTTCGTTCCACTTTTCCTGGTGCCATTGGTAATCCAGGATGTTTGCGTTCGAGAGCCTGCACACCAGTCATTTCATCGATGCTCATTACGACTTCGCCTTTTTGAGCCAAATTCTGGGCTTGTTGATACAATGAATTGATGTCGTCAATCTTTTCGTCGAACCGTTCGTCCGGTGCAGGTGTTAGCCAATAACGAATCAAGTGTGGTTGGAGGCCATTTTTTTAAGAATCCTGGCAGAATGACGAGCTGAAATCATATCTACAATGCCCCGCTTTATTATTTCAGCTGCAATCTCACGACTTGTCCATTGGCTAATTGGACGGCCAGATTTTTCGGGTTTTTCACAAGCCAGCTGTTGGATCTGACAAATCTGGTTTGCAGTTAAACGAGGTGGTGCTCCAGGTCTTGGCAGGTCATCCAAGCGCTCTTCAATACTCAGATCGCCCAAAGAAATCGGCTGCAAGTCCAGCCATCGTTGCCGCCATAATCGAACAGTGTCCAAGGACACCTCCAATTCATTAGCGATTTTGCGATTGTTTTTCCCCATCGCAGCTAATAAAACAATTCGTGCTCGGATAACTTTTTGCTGTCCTGTAGTATAACGACGAACAAGCAATTCTAAACCTTGGTGCTCGACGTCGTTTAAGTTGATTGCTGATGGTTTCGGACCCGGCATGATACTCCCCTTGTTGTTGAGTATCTGTCAATGATTATATATAAAACCTTATCCTTTGGTTTATATCAGCCCAGATGTACTAGTGATGCAGTCGTCTCCCTCACATTTTCCTGAATAAATCAGACCAAGTTTTGGCCTCCGTTGTCTCGAGTGGGTGTGGGTAGAGGCGCAAATCATTTTTAAGGTTACCACATCCGGGAAGTCGTTATTCCATGAAAATGTCCTCGATTATATAAAGGATAGTTAAATATTATACTTTAAATATATTAATTAAGTATATACGGTCCAAACAATCAGAATCGGAACGTCTCATGCTAAGGAAAATGCAAAACCTTATAATCATGGAGTGCTTAAAGAAATTTAGTTAAATCTCTCTAAAAGTGAGAACGACGGAGGAAATAAAGATGAAAGCAATCTTGTGTGCAATCCTGATAGGATTGAGTCTTATAGGATCGGCTGCAGCCGCAGACATTACAGGTTTTGATACAGACTACTCTACGTGGCTTGAATTCTCATTGATAAATCTGGGATATAATACGCCTGCATTTGCATCAGGATGGGGCCAGGCAACTGCGAATGCCACGTTTGATCCTGATGTTTATGGTGTCGAGGGATTGAAGCCATACACCGTAGCCGATGTTGTATTCAGTGACCCCAACGGCGCTAAGGTTATTAATTTGCCCCGTGACCCCGATGCAACACTGAATTTTACCGTTGTATCCACTTCGGCCCTAGGAGCTACAACTCTTAAGACTGCTGATATCAGAGCCGGAACACAGGAATTCGACAGCTATGCATCTGCTGCAGGAATGGCCTATACAGATGTAGCTGCCACCAGAAATGCTTGGACTGCCGCCGCATTCGATATCAAGACGGATGTAAACCCAATCTCTTCGACTTCTAGCGCCATAGGTTCTGCAACAGCAATTGCGGACAACATCCACGTTCCATACCTCCCGTAAGTAAATCGAAACTCTTCTTTTCTTTTTTTATTAATTAAATATAATGCGCGTATTTTCCTAAGAGGACCGAGACCTTAGGATGATGACATGAGCCAGGTCCGGAATCGGATACATAAATATCTTTCATCAAGCCGGTGTTAAGCTCAGTTCTACAATGGACGACATATGAATGGTGTGGCCTCAATCCCGGAGAAAACGAATCTGCAGGCAAAAAGAAAAAATGTGGAATAACAAAGCGCTGTTCCAAGTACATCAGAGTTGTGCTTGTCCAGGCTGCCCAGACCATATCAAATATGGGAAGGACAAAGCTGTCCAGATTCTTCCAACGATTGATCTAAATGAAGGTGTGCAATGTAGCGATTATATCGCTTTGGCCAGGAAACTTATCTGTCTCATTTATCATCTTCTGATCAACCAGGAGCTGTATCAAGAAGATGAATGCAGGATGAGGAGATCGAGTCATGATAAGTCCTGCCAGGCACCTTCATTTCAGGAAGAGCATTTAACGGATAGGGTCGCTGCAATTGTGGATGCATTTTATCACATGAATGAACGCAGCAGGAAGAATGCTCTTATGCGTGAGATCACTGACATTTCCGGGATCAAGGTCGGCCAGAAGAGGCCATCTAATGGAGGTGGATAATCGTCTCTTGTTTTTGGTTTTACGTGGTTTTCCATGGGAAACGCAATTTCTTTTGGCCTGAACTGTGTTCTGAATTCTCAGAGTGGCTATCAGTAATTTCAAATTCAGATGGAGCGATTTGCATCTCCCACGCTGTTGCAGACGAGCTTAAAGAATGGCTGCACATAAATGACCTGAAACGCCTGCGTCCCTTTAGAATCGGTTGTTTCCATCTGTGTGCAGATACGAAAAATTCCGCGCCCACTCGCGGCCAACCGGATGATGCGAAGCGGGTTCTTGCTCAGCTTGCCGTTAGTCCCAGCTTTTTGATGGTAGGCACCATAGAACCTCGTAAAGGGCAAAAACAAACTCTTGCTGCCTTTGACCATCCCTGGGCAGAAGGGTTTGGATGCCAACCTCGTCATAGTCGGCAAGCAGGCCTGTAAGGTGGAAAAGCTGGTAGAAACCCACCCTGAACGGGGCAAAAGGCTTTTTAGCTGGAGGGAACCAGCGATGAATACCTGGAGAAGGTCTATGCGGCCTCCACTTGCCTCATCGCAGCCTCCGAAGGTAGAATGCTTTGGTCTGGCCGCTCATCGAGGCCGCGCAATACAAGCTGCCCATCATTGCCCGTGACATTCCCATCTTCCACGAGGTAGCGGGCGATCATGCATATTACTTCAATGGCAAAAGCCGGATGATCTAGCCAGGGCGATAAGTAAATGGCTGGAGCTGTACCAATCGGGCCGACATCCGAAGTCGGACGACATGCCGTGGCTGACCTGGAAGCAGAGCACACAGCAACTACTGGATGCAATTCTGCGAGAAAATTGGTATACAGAGTGGATGCCTCAAAAAGCCGGAAAATAGAGCTGTAATGATCCCATAATCGAGGTCACAAATGTCTTTCACAACTTATGCACAAAATTTTGAAGATGTGATGCTCTGGCGAGCACTGAAGCCTGTTGAGGATGGATTCTATATCGATGTGGGGGCATGGTCTCCCGATTTTGACTCTGTTACGCGAGCTTTCTACGAGCATGGGTGGCGAGGTATTAATGTCGAACCAAATCCTGGGTCTTACGGGCAGCTTCGGGCACGTCGGCCTCGTGATATAAATGTGCGCTTGGCTGTTGGTGACACTCGTGGAACACAAATTATGAACTTTTTAAGCAATTCCGGTTTATCGACTCTGAATGAAACCATCGCACAAGAACATGCCCGTGCAGGTTGGACAATTGATAAACAGGTGATAGAGGTCACTACCCTTGCGACCCTGTGCGAACAACATGTACCAGAGGGCCACGACGTTCATTTCCTCAAAGTCGATGTCGAAGGCTCTGAAGAAGCAGTATTGCGGGGGAATGACTGGTTAAGATATCGCCCCTGGATCGTCGTCGTTGCGGCAACCTTGCCGATGTCCCAGCAGGAGAGCCATGATGCATGGGAGCCGCCCCTTCTCAATGCGGGTTACCACTTCACCTACACAGATGGATTAAATCGATATTATGTGGCGAATGAGCACGCTGAACTTCTACCTGCGTTTAAGTACCCGCCCAATGTCTTTGATAGCTTCAAGTCAAATTTGCAGAAGCAAGCCGAAGCAAGAGCAAATGAAGCTGAAGATAAATTACTGGAAGCCCATCGTGAGCTTAAAGCCACGTATGCTAGCTACTGCTGGCGCATTACCTTTCCCCTGCGCGCTGCCTTCGATTCGTTTCTCTGGTTAAGGGCGATGCTTTCGGACATTCCACAAACCGTTAAGCGTTGCATTGGAGGTCTGCTCAACCCTGTCTTATCGATTGATGATAACGACTTGATTGAGCTATCTCCATCCATAGCTGATACTTTTTGCACTGAGGAAAAGGAAAACCGCCCGCCCAGGCTATTTGTAGATGTTAGCAGCGTCAAGCAGAAAGATCATCTGACAGGTATACAAAGGGTAACGAGGGCTATTTGCACTGAACTCCTTAAAAATCCACAAAAAATTGATATCGAACTGGTATATACAACACCAGATGATCCTGAGTTTCATAGAGCAAACGTATTAATAAATAAAATTTTGGAAATCGACCTGAAATGCGCTTATGATGAGTTGATAGAGTTCTGCCAGGGTGACATTCTCCTGTTCCTTGATCTTCATCCTGGAGTAGCGATTTCGCATAGTGGAAAGATACAATTTTTGAGAAAAAAGGGGATCCGCGTCTATCACGTTGTCCATGACATTCTTCCTGTGTCGGAACCGGCGTTTTTTGGGCACGAGCTATGTTCCGAATTCCATAAGTGGTTATTGGCTATTTCAAAATCGGATGGCGCAATTTGCGTCTCTCATGTGACCGCGGAGGAGCTTGCGGGTTGGCTCAAGGCCAACACTCGAATTGGTCTATGTTCTTTCAAGATCGGATGGTTCCATAATGGTGCAGATATCGAAAACTCGATCCCCACCAGCGGTCTGCCGGATGAAGCGAAGCAGGTTATTGTTCATCTTGCCTCCCGCCAGAGCTTCTTAATGGTGGGTACCATCGAGCCGCGCAAAGGGTACGCTCAAACGCTCGCCGCCTTTGAACTGCTCTGGGCAGAAGGAGTGGATGTCAATCTGGTCATAGTCGGTAAGCAAGGCTGGATGATGGAAAAGTTGATAGATACTCTTCGGCGCCACTCCGAACAGGGCAAGCGTCTCTTCTGGCTGGAAGGCATCAGCGACGAATACCTGGAAATGGTATATTCAGGTTCCACTTGCCTCATCGCTGCCTCTGAAGGTGAAGGCTTCGGCCTGCCGCTCGTCGAGGCCGCGCAATACAAGCTGCCCATCATTGCCCGTGACATTCCCATCTTCCACGAGGTAGCGGGCGATCATGCATATTACTTCAATGGCAAAGAGCCTGATGATCTTGCAAAAGCGGTGCATGAATGGCTGGAGCTGTACCAATCGGGCCGACATCCGAAGTCGGACGACATGCCGTGGCTGACCTGGAAGCAGAGCACACAGCAACTACTGGATGTAATCCTTCAAGATAATTGGTATACAGAGTGGATGCCTTAAAAGGCCGGATAATATGGCCTCAAATGCAGGCCATGGGTGTACATAAACTAGTACCCCTCTGCTAGAATCTGTCTTATCTTATGGCTTTGTTCGATCTGAATTCAGATTTAACCTTTAAATTTAGGATAATTTTTTGATAAAATTTGAGGAATGGATTGAAACTTTTTTCTTTTTTATTAATTAAATATAATGTCTTGCTGTTTGCTGCGGGGTGCGCGGTTTGACTTGATTGCAGTCCCCGGGATTTTGTTCCTTCTCTATGCCGCTATTCCGAAAATTGTGCATAGAAGTACTGGATGAAAAAGGATAGATTATTAAATAAAATTAAAATAGTGCCACTCTAGTGGCCTACAACATCGATTACCTTGTAGGCCACAATCAAGAAGAACGTCAAGACCATAGGCGCGATTGCCAGGTTAAGCATGGTGGCCAGGCGTTCATTCCAAACCTGGGACGCTGATAGGATCTCGGATGCGCTCAGGAGGGCGATTAAGCAAACGACAGTGATAATGCTGATGTCTGATACGCCTAACGTGGCAAACATACCCATGACGGATGAAGTTGTACTCAAAGTGCTGAGAGTACTTGTGGCACTTAACGTACTTGTGGTGCTCAATGTGCTGCTTACTGTACTTAACATAGATGATAACAAGACAACCTCCCTGGGCACCAGGCACTCAGCCCATATTACCTCTCACTTTCCCGGAAAGGTATAAAGAGATTTCCCAACTTAGCCGATTGAATGCGGCCGTAAATGTAAAGAAACGCCATCGGAAAACTTCACTCCAATTTATCCGGCGGAAAGTTGGGGTGAAGTTGAAGACTCGGGCTTGAGAAAGGATCGCCGGAAACGGCAAAAGGCTTCGCGACATCAAAAATCCTTATAAAAAGTGGAGCGGAATTTTGGCGGCTCCTGCGATCTGGTGTTGAAGCTGGTTAAGATTGGTGGCGCAGGGAGGAGGTGATCTTGGGCCTTATCGACCTCTTTTGTTTGCGTGCTGGAAAATTCTTCTGCAGTGGTTCATGCGCTACCATGCAAAGAAAAATGGTCTAAAAATGGGCAAAAAATGCCGTCTTTTCAATTTGCGAGGTTAAGGTGTCCCCATCGTTTGGGGTGCGGTAGTCGGCGCACCAGTTAGCTAATGGGCGTCTTAAGTATCTAAATTTTACCGGTATCGATTTCTAAGTTACTTTAGGCGGGGTGTGCAGTCATCGTTTGACTTCATGGATCTCTTTAATTAATTTTTATACATATTTCATATCCAAAAATTATTTAAGTATCTGAGTGATAGATTAGTAAATACTGGCGAAAGAGCCTGATCGAGGTTATCATATTGGGAGGGAGAGTTTTGAAAAGTAAGTATAGGATCGCGTTTCTGGCTGCAATACTATTTTCTATGATTTTGGCGGGGTTATCCTGCGGTCAACCTGAAGTCAAATTGGATTCTGGAATTATATATCACATGGATCAAAATGTGAATGGAAACGGCTTTTTCAGCGCTTATCAGAATACCGGTGTCACTAACCTTAGTCTGAGCAATACGGCCCATGGAAGCGGAAGCTTGAGCCACGAGTCGAAGCTCGATTCTCGTAATGGAGCCAAATTCGATACAAAACAGGACGATTATACCACCACGAGCGATAGGGGCACGACCTTGATTGAGAGCACTGACTTTTCATATTCACCAAGAAGTATGCAATTGGGAAAGTACTCCCTGCCGGTAGTCTTTCAATCGAAGGGAGCGGAGGAGACCTGCCTCAAGAATTATATCTCAGGCATCTCCATGGATGCCAGGTTCGATTATCTAGATACGCTTAGGGATTGACGCAAAATAAAATGAACACATTTATATTGTAGAACGTCATCTACATATTATGGACGGCGAAGTAGATTACGAACCATTCTTAAAAGCGCTATCTGGTGCAGATCCAATTCAAGCAAGG
>Ga0209083_1000273_pt1 | contig 82303 bp, 67 predicted proteins | sample AM7aDNAmetaG_FD_184132 | JGI IMG/M metagenome (GOLD analysis project Ga0209083, IMG submission 184132) | Freshwater microbial communities from Finland to study Microbial Dark Matter (Phase II) - AM7a DNA metaG (SPAdes) (version 3) | ecosystem: Environmental > Aquatic > Freshwater > Lake ... | reverse complement strand
TCCTGTACAGGAATCACAAACGGCTGGTCACGCTCAATGGGAATGAATTGGTTGCTCATGGCTGAACCTCTGGATACGAGGAATCATCCTAACAGGTTTACACCGGGGAAGTCAGACAGACTCCTAGCCACGTAACCCAGCGCGCCTTCAAACCATTGAAATCCCGCTCCTGCCCTGCCTTGACTTCCACCCAGTCCAGCGTCCACAGGCGTGGGCCGTTCTTATAGACGCTGAGCACGCCAAATTGCTTCTTCAAGGCATCGGGTCGACCTTGTCGAGAAGCGCTTGAGGTGTAGAGTCTCCTGTGCCGCTAGGGCTGTTCAACCCAAGCGTATTGTAGACCCCGCCCTTGAGATCCTTGGTGATCGGATTTCCACCAATCAGGAATATCTCCGTGTAACGCTGGCCGCGCACGTTCTCGAAACGCATGGGCTTGGCACGCGCATCGTCCGGCGGCAGGGTCACGGTGCACCCTGCCAACATCGACGCGCCGAGCGCAAGTGTCAAGAATGCGGCCATAGGCCAACTCAAGCTTTTAAGCCGGATAGTGGCACTGACGGCGTTTTCAGCAAAGTTCATCATTTTTACTTAATCTCGGCTGGGTTGTTGTTTATGGATGAGTAGAGAGGTTTTCGCGTTCATACGGCCTGCCTGCCCACTCAGATCCAACCTTGTTGCTTGAACTTCTTTTTCAGCTCTTTGGCGATTTCTTTGGCGGTGTCCTCGGCCCTGCCTGAAACTTTGCTGCTGCCACTGGCCTCAGCATGTGCTTTCATCGCCGTGCTAATGATCAGACCCGCCGGGTTGCCGGTTGCAACCGCGCCGGCCAGTGCCATCGCCGTACCCGGCGATTTGCTTCCACCGGATTCGTCGGTGCCTGAACCCATTCTCTTGAGTCCTTTATCTGTCATCAGATAGCCTTCGACAGCGGTTTTTAGGTGGGAAGCACCGGAGCCAAAGCCGACGGCCACGCGCTTGGCGGCATCGCCTTCATCGACCGATAGGATGTAACCCCGGATCACTAGGTCGCCGATTTGCGGCTGGGCGGACTGGGTGGCCTGCTCTGCGGGCAGTCCCATCTTGCGTATCTCATCAGTCAGAATCTGTGCGATCTCCGCGCCAGCCTTACGACCCGCCGCAATCTGTTCCTGTGACTGTGGCATGTTCTGGGCATATTGACCCGCTACGGCCGAGTCAGGCGGCACATCGGCAGCGGTTGCGGCAAAGTCATAGACGAGGACGTGGCCGGGTCGGGCGATCTTGCCACCCTGGTATTCTTGGCGAGCAGTAACGTGGCTGCTGGAGGCACATCCAGCCAATAGGATCAGAAAAAAAGCGCAGGGGACTATGCGAGTCAGTGTTTTCATGGGTATTATCACAGTTGAGTCAATCGGATGCAGAGTAAAAGCCGGGGCAGGTAGACTCCCCGCCCCAGCCTATTCGTTATGATTTCACTATCACCTAAAGCGTCCGGGCGCTCCAGCAGCGGGTATACCCGCCCGTCCTGCCCCCGCACCCGGCATGACGCCCACACCCGAACCGGGGCGTCCGGCCGCACCGGCGGCAGGTACTCCTGCCCGCCCAGCCCCTCCGGCTCCAACACCCGGTCGCCCGGCCCCTCCGGCCCCGACACCCGGCCGCCCGACCCCTCCGGCCCCGACACCCGCCCTTCCTGGCTCCATTCCCGCACCATAGGCGTATGTTTCAGTGCAAAAGCTTGCCGCCATGAGTCCTACCATCAACATCATCGTCCAAGTAGGGATTTGTCTTTTCATTGTGTTCTACCCCGTCATTTTAATCAAGGTTGCTAGATTCTCAATCATAGGGGAGAATTACCTAACGCTGTTATCAAAAAACCGACAGGAGATACTTTATTCAAACGCCGACTATGGGGCTTGGCCTCAAATCTGTGACCAAGAACCGCAATGTCCGCACCACCGCCTGAAGGTTTCGCGGTTGACTTGGAATTCACCGAATTCGAAGCCTTTCAGGATGCCTTGCAAGATTGGAAGCTCGATTTCCGTCAACTAGAACGTGGAACCCCATCCATTCGCGTGATCCTTGCGGGTTTTGAAAATGTTCAACTGGGATTTGTCGCCATAAACCGGCGTTGCGAACACCACAGCGCCTCTCCCCGAGAAATGCGGACCTTCACGCTTCTGGCGGAATGGACAACCGATGCGAACCTGTTTGCTGACAGAATGGATGACCGATCCTTGCTTTGCTTTCCACGCAATGACGAAATCGTTGGGGTCTCCGGGTCCGATTTGCGGATGTTCACTATCACCGTGCCGGAATCGGTACTCATTAAGCGGGCGGAGGCATTGGGTTATCCACAAGCCAGCGGGATTTTGGATGACAAAGGCATTCATCTTCGGGTTGAAGGCGCGTTGCTGGATCGTCTCCGAGACTGTCTACAAATGCAATCTGCCAATGCTTTGAATGCACCAACGATTTTGCTTGGCCCTCATTCGAATCCCAACCAAGTCTTGGATTTATTAATCATCGCGCTTGCCTCCCATTGTCCTTCGGAGATTCTGGCCCGACCACATGTTAGGGACCTAGCCTTGAAGAGGGCCCTTGATTACGTCGCAAGCAACGCTAGCCGTAGCCCGATCAAAGTCAGTGAGTTGTCGGCATGTTCAGGTGTGAGTGAACGTACTTTGGAACGAGTTTTCTTGGAACATTGTGGGATTTCGCCTAAGAACTACCTGTTGGCATTGCAGTTGAACGGGGTTCGCCGGGGTTTGTTTGCCGCTGATCCAGCCATTTCGACGGTGGCAGATATCGCCAGCCGTTCAGGGTTCTGGCACATGAGCCAATTCGCGAAGGATTACCGCAAGCTTTTTGGCGAACTCCCTTCGACCACATTAAAACGCCCTCAGGGTTCAGTGCGTGACGTATAAAAAAGACTGAACGGAATTGTAGCTACCGCTTGCGCATCCACCCATGATCCCCGCCGTGCCGGTAAACCCAAGGCGGAATCGCGTCCGCCCTCGACCACAAGCCTATCTTGGCGGCTTTCGCGGCGGACTCGGCGGCAAAGTAGGCCGGTTCATGGGCGTATTGACGATACACCCAAGCCATGCCGCTTCTGATTTGGGCTAGATTCACATCCTGCCCGTTGACAAGCACCTTCCCGACGATGCGCCCATACTGGTCGGTTGTTTCCACATTGATTTCAACTTGTTTTTTAAAGACAAGATCGGAAAGTGACTTTTTAGATACCCGTCCAAAGTCTTGGTCAAACTCGGGTGCGTCGATCTGCCCAAGCCTTATCTTGTACTGCCTATTGTTGGCATCCAGCACGGTGATGGTGTCGCCGTCATTGACCCTGACGACACGTCCGGCCAGGGTTTGTGCGCAGGCTGACTGGGTGCATAGCACGAAAACCAGTACGGCACGGGCAAGGATATTCCTGAATTTCATGAGTTTTCCATCTATTGTTATTAAAAGTTTACCGCATCCTTGGGTTTGTTTAACCATTTGGCAAGCATAGTCTTCAAGATATTCAAACCAATCGGTTTGGTCATGAAATCATCCATTCCCGCAGCGATGCAGTTTTCCCGATCATCCTCAAAGGCACCAGCAGTCAAGGCAATGATTGGCAGGTGTGGCAGGCTTGCATCCTTTTCCATCTGGCGGATGCGTTGCGTAGCTTGGATTCCGTCCAGCACCGGCATCTGCATGTCCATTAGCAACAGATCAGGTCGCATGCCACCGGTTATCGCATCAACCGCTTCTTGGCCGTTGTCTACGATATTAACCTGTACGTGCAATTTTTTAAGCAAATACCCGATTACTTTCTGATTCGTCAAGTTGTCCTCGGCCACTAGTACGTGTCCGTAAACTTTCTCCGTGATGTCGGAATCCGGTCCGAACTGATTGCCATGGTCCAATTGACGTTTCTGCTCCTCAGCCGCGAGGACATCAGCTCGGACGTGGAACCAAAAGCGCGCACCTTTTCCTGCTTCGCTCTCCACACCGACATCCCCCCCCATCAATTTTGCCAAGCTGCTAATAATGGAAAGTCCCAGCCCCGTCCCCCCGTATTTCCGTGTGGTCGAACTGTCTGCTTGGGAAAAACGCTTGAAAAGCAGAGCTTGCTTGTCCTTCGGGATGCCAATGTCGCTGTCCGTGACGGAAAATTCCAAGACGGCTTTATTTTCAATACGTTCAAGCTCGGTGGCTTCTAGCCGAACAAATCCGTTTGCGGTGAATTTGATGGCATTGCTGGTCAGGTTGCTCAGCATTTGCCTTAGTCTTACAGGATCGGCCTCATAAAGTTGGCCTTCCGGGCCAAGCCAGACGGACTCGATTTTCAGTCCTTTGGAATGCCCCAATTCGGCAAAGAGAGCCTTCGTTTCTGTGACAATTTGCCGTGGATCAACGGCTGCTCGTGACAATTCAAACTTGCCGGCTTCAATCTTGGAAAAATCAAGAATGTCGTTGAGCAAAGTCAGTAAGGTATGGCCCGAGGTAATGATAGTCTTTGCGTATTCGCATCGCTCCTCCTCGGTCACGTTGGGCATCAGGAGCAACTGAGCCATGCCTAGGACACCATTCATCGGTGTACGGATTTCATGCGACATTGTGGCAAGAAATTCGCTTTTGGCGAAGTTGGCCACCTCTGCAGCGATGCGGGCATCCTGCAACGATATCTCATAGCTGCGCACGGCATCACGCATGGAGGCAAAGCTGCGCACCAAACCGCCGATCTCGTCCGTACCCGCTTTGGGTAGCTCGGCAGCATAATCACGGTGAGCAAGGCGATCAGCCGCACGGCTGAGTTCTCTTGCGCGACGACCGACGGTAAAATCTAGAAAGACGGCGACAAGCAGCATCGCAATAGTAAAGACACCGGCAAAAATCAAGAAAAAGCTTAGCGCTAGAGTCTGGATGTCGGCACGGTCATTGGTGAAATCGACATCAACCGTGATTTTTGCTTGGGTGATATCGCGAAAGCGTATGGTATGGGTAAAGTGTTCAATGTTAGGTAGTTCAAGCAAAGGCTCAGGACGCAGAGGGTAAAGGCGAAGACCCTTTTCCCCGATAAGTTCCACATGCACCCAAGTAGGTTGGCGTTTACGCAATTCGTTAAGATTCTCGTAGATGCCTGCAAACTGGTTTTGGATCAGGAAGGGTTGCAGGCCGTCCGCCACCGTTTCAAGCTCCTGTTGTGTTTCCCGGATAAGCATTCGATCAACCGATGCGAGTAATTTGGGCTGCACCAACAAGAAAAAAGCACCAAGGGTCGCCAATTCGATGATTAGTAGGAAACCGAGAATCTTGCTGCGTAGCATCAAGCCTGGCCGATTGTTGGCTTCTGCTGAAGCACTTGCTGCCACAGTTAGTCGCCAGATTTCACATAGTACTTTTCTAGCTTAAAACTCTTAAGAGCCGCAAACTCTGCAGGGGTGGCAGGAATGGCTTTGAGCATCGGTATCTTGGCGAGTAACGCGGCACCATCGGGGGTGTTAGCCATATCCAGTATGGCGTTTTTAACAAGTGCACGATGAGCTATAGGAACACGCGGGTGTGCTAGAATCGGGTGGGATGGTACTTTACGGGTTTCGTAAAGTATACGCAGGCTGTCGCGGATGTCCGGCGCTTGTTGTTCAAACGTTGCCTTGATGCCGCCTGTCGCGTCGCTGATGCCCAGCGCAGTATTGAGGTAGGCCGAGGTGTGTGTCTGCGCATAGAGAGCCACTACCTTGGTATGGAAAACTTCGTCCAAGTCGGCGCGAATCAGTAGTGATGCGCCGAATGCGTTAGGGGCTGGAAAGGAAACCTTTTTTCCTGTAAGTTCCTTGACATCTTTATAAGGGCTGTCCTTGCGAACGGCTATCACACCGTATAAAGGTTTGGCATCCCGAACCAATGGAATGTAACCCTGCTTGCGTGCGGCAACCAGGGCATGATAGGGGTTCATGTAAGCAAAATCGAATTCGCCTGCCTCGAAAGCAACTTCGAATTCAGGGATGCGCGGAGAACCCTTCATGGACAGATTTAGACCCGTGCGCTTCGAAAGTTCAGCTAGGATAGGTACCCAAATTGAGGCGAGTTCACGCGCTTCAAATTGGGGGACTACACCAAAGCTGTATTCGTTGTCGGCATGGACCAACCCAGGTAGGCAAAAAAGCGCAAAGAACGCAATAGCATGCACGAAGTTCATGGCAGAATGAGTTGACGGGGTTTGAAGTTGGGAAATTTTGCCATGCAAGGGCTTGGTGTTCCAATAACACATTGTACGCATATTTTTGAGCTTTGCCAGAGACGCAAATCAAGGAGTTGACTAATATTAACATCAATCAACAGCATCATGAAGTTGAATGGGGATACATTTTGTTGTAACATACACCCATTGCGTCCCCATCGTCTAGGGGCTTAGGACACCGCCCTCTCACGGCGGCGACGGGGGTTCGAATCCCCCTGGGGACGCCACTCAACAAGGTTGGGACTCAAGTAGACATTGCTACTAATGCAATCAGTCTGGTCTAAACTATGCTATATCTGTCAAGGCAATATCATCCACTGTTATATGGAACAGGCAAAGATCGACTTGCGTGGACTGTTTCGCCTATGCTTTTCAATTCATATAATGTTATATTATTCAGATTAAGCTATGCTTTTTAATTCTTTTGAATTTATTTTTTTCTTCCTGCCATTAACAGTTTTTATTTTTTTTTGGTTCGGGAAATATAATACCCAACTTTCTTGTGCTTGGCTAAGTGCAGCTTCCTTATTCTTTTATGCATGGTGGAATCCAATATATGTATTATTGTTATTATTTTCAATAGCATTCAATTATACCATGGGAATTTGTATAACTAAACTACTTGTTTTGAAAAACAGTAGGCTGGTTAATTTAACATTGTTTATAAGTGTTTTTTTAAATATTATTTTATTAGGTTATTTTAAGTATTTTAATTTTTTTGTTGATGTATTTAATTCAAGTTTAGGTTTTAGCTATCAGATCAACACAATCATTCTTCCGCTAGGTATTTCTTTTTTTACGTTCACCCAGATAGCTTTTTTAGTAGATACATCCCGCAGATTAGCAAGTGAATATAATTTTCTTCACTATGTTTTATTTGTGACATATTTTCCACATTTGATAGCAGGTCCAGTATTGCACCATAGGGAGATGATGCCGCAATTTAAAAAAAAGGAAACGTACCGTTTAAGTTACCAGTGTATCGCTGTTGGCTTGACAATATTTATAATTGGATTATATAAAAAGGTTATGCTTGCAGATGAAATTTCTAAGTACGTTAAACCTGTTTTTGATGCTGCACAAAGAGGGGAATTAGTCTCTTTTAAGGAAAGTTGGGGGGCAGCTTTATCGTATTCCCTTCAACTTTATTTTGACTTTTCTGGATATTCGGATATGGCAATAGGAATATCTAGAATGTTTGGTATTTTACTTCCGCTAAATTTTAACTCCCCTTATAAGGCAACCAATATCATTGATTTTTGGCGTCGTTGGCATATGACACTTTCTCGTTTTCTACGAGATTACCTTTACATTCCACTTGGAGGAAATAGAAAGGGAGTTGTAAGAAAGCACTTAAATCTAATGATGACAATGATTCTTGGTGGTTTATGGCATGGGTCTGGATGGACTTTCATAGTCTGGGGTGGTTTGCATGGTATTTACCTTATCATTAATCATCTTTGGCATGGAATAAGAAAAAAATTAGGTCAAGATATATCAAAATCAACAATTGTGGGCAGGATGTCGGGTTGCTTTATAACATTCATAGCAGTTGTTTTTGCTTGGGTTTTTTTTCGTGCAGAAAGTTTGCACTCAGGGTTGTCAATCACTCAATCCATGCTTGGATTAAATGGGTTTGGTTTCACAGGGCGTTTTCAATTATCTATGATCGGTAAACTTTTATTAATTGCATGGTTATTGCCTAACACTCAACAAATTATGGTCAAGAATAATCCTGCTTTGTCATTTTATGAAAAGGATATAAAATCGACTTTTAAATGGTTTCAATGGCAGCCAAACTTGGTTTGGATGTTTATAATATTTCTTTTTGCTTTCCATGTGATAATGAAGGGAATGAAGGGTGAGAATGCCAGCGAGTTTTTATATTTTCAATTCTGATTATGGACAAGTTTAAGTTCTATTCATTAGGGTTGGTTTTTCTTGTTGTTACAGAATTGTTAATTGCAATAATTTTCAGCCTATACCTCGATCCACCCATGGGCGATATAACCAGATTGAGCGGCTATTCTGAAAATGATTTTGGATGGAACGCTGCCCAAAAAGTTTTTGATAAACAGGCCAAGCCTTTACAAGATGTTTATGATCACTACGTTGATGTGTTTGTAGTGGGTGATTCATTTTCATTTGGAGGGGTTCTTCAGATGATGAATTACCCATGGCAAAGTTATTTCACTGCTAATAGTGGATTGACAGTCTCAACTCTAAGTCATTACACGACAAAAACTAATCCACCGAGCTATGATCGAACATATATACCTAATATAGTTAATAGCGAAACATTTAAAAAATCACCGCCAAAGGTTTTTATTTTAGAAGTTGTTGAACGTCAATTAAATATGTTACCAAAAATAAGTGGAGATTGTAGGGTACATAATGAGATAAATACTAGTTTGAATCTTGTGTTAAAAAAAATTCCTGAAATGAATCGAACAAATAATATCTTTAGGGATAGGCAGCGTCCACCCTTTACTAAAAGATTTCCTTATGTGGTTAAATATATAGAAACATTCTATTCAAATTCTGGCGGCACTGGGGCTTTTGTTTTTGACTTAATCACTGATAAACTTTTCTCAAGCAAAAGCAGTGATAAGTTATTGGTTTATGGAGGGGATGTAGAAAAGAAAAATTGGGATGACAATTTGGTTGAGAATATAAAATGCAGGTTAATTAATTTTCAAAACCTTGTTCAAGCAAATGGAAAAACCTTATTTATAACAATGATTGCACCTGACAAATTAACTATTTATTCTCGATATCTCAAAGATTCATCTTTTGCAAAATATAGTCCTATTGCACGATTTTCGTCAGAACCTTCTTTACATTTGCCACGGTTAGATTTAGCATTACAATCGGCATTAGATGAAGGTGTTGTAGATTTATATTTGCCTAATGACACACATTGGGCGAGTAGAGGTCAGGAAATAGCGGCCCAAGCATTACAAAAATATCTTACTGAATTTTCAGAGGATTGATGTTATTTAATTCCTATAGTTTTATTTTCGCCTATTTGCCAACGACATTGCTAGTTTTCTTTGCCATAGGAAGACAAAGCACCCGACTTGCATCATTGTGGCTGACTATGGCATCATTCGTGTTTTATGGCTGGTGGAATCCTAGATTTATTATTCTACTTATGCTGTCAATCGTATTCAATTTTTACATTGGTAAAAAACTTGTCGAGCTTAACCTAGAGTGTCAAATTTATAAAAAAAACAGGGTTCTATCTTTAGGCGTAACGATCAATCTATTGCTTTTGGTTTACTATAAATACGCAAACTTTTTTATTTCTAATTTAAATGAAGTGTTAGGAACAGGCTATAGCACAGCAGAAATTATATTACCGATAGGAATTTCTTTTTTTACATTCACGCAAATAGCGTTTCTAGTTGATGCTTCGCGTGGTTTGGTTAAGGAATATGATTTTGTCCATTATTGTCTTTTTGTTACATATTTTCCACATTTAATTGCCGGTCCGGTTCTCCATCACAAGGAAATGATGCCCCAATTCTCTGACTTAAAAACCTATAAGTTAAATTTCGATAATATTGCCATAGGTCTAAGCATATTTGTAATTGGATTATTTAAAAAGTTGGTTTTGGCAGACAACGCTTCCACCTATGCAACACCTGTATTTGAAGCTGCTGAAAATGGTGTGAATGTCACTACCCTCGAAGCTTGGGGTGGCGCATTGTCTTATACTTTGCAACTTTACTTCGATTTCTCAGGCTATACAGACATGGCGATAGGATCATCTAGGATGTTTGGTATAAAATTGCCCATCAATTTTTTTTCGCCCTACAAGGCAACTAATATAATTGATTTCTGGCGGCGCTGGCACATATCCCTTTCTCGGTTTCTTAGGGATTATTTATATATTACATTAGGTGGAAACCGCCGTGGGAAAATACGGCGTTACATAAATCTTATGATTACAATGTTCTTAGGCGGACTTTGGCATGGTGCAAACTGGACATTTGTAATATGGGGATGTCTTCATGGTTTTTATTTAATAATAAATTATTTTTGGCAAAGCTTCATTGGATGGTTAGGTTTAGATTCCAAAAACCATTCAATTATTTATCGTATTTGTTCTCGCTTAATTACTTTCGTTGCAGTGGTATTTGCTTGGGTTTATTTTAGATCCAACTCCCTACTAACAGCGAATGTTGTCATCAAAGGGATGCTCGGAATCAATGGTACTTTATTACCCATAAAGTGGGTAGAAGATTCTGACAACTTCATCATTCGATGGTTTTTATCCCAAGGTTTTAGACCGACTATTACTGATACATTATTTGATGGTGGTTCAGAGTTAAGGTTGATCGTTATTCTGCTGTCTATTTGTTTGTTTTTGCCAAATACTGATGAGGTTTTTTCAAGCAATCGGGCTAATTTTAATGTTTTATGGATTTGGAAACCTAATAAGTGTTGGCTTTTTATCACAATAGTAATGGGTTTTTTTGCAATTCTTTCAATATCTGATATGAGTGAGTTTATTTATTTCCAGTTCTAGTAAAGATGAATACAAAAAAATATACAAAGTATTGTATTTTTGGCTGGATTTTGCTTTTATTCTTAACCGTTTTATTTAATCGACTAGTTGACCCGTTTTGGTATTATAGGGATATATCCATCGATGGATTTAATGCCATAAAAACCGAATACCATTCTTATGAAGATCAAATTAAACCAATTTTAATCAAAGAAACTCGTCCTGAAGTTTTAATTATCAGCAATTCATATTTGGAGGTTGGATTTAATCCGTTACATCCAAGATTGACAGAAAATGGAAAATATCGAAGTTACAATTATGGGATTGGTGGTGCTGTTTGGGGTAAAGTTTATTGTAATGTGCTTTATGCTTTAGACCACACCGCCCTAAAAACAGTTGTAATTGGCATTCAACCCGGACCATTGCCACTGTTTGATTGCAATGATCAAAATGAATCTATTAACAAGCTTCAACAAAAGACTTTATTACTCTCTTTTGACGCTTTGCGTGCTTCTTTTAATACAGTAAGACGTCAACATAGAGCCCCTACACATAACATTAATGGCATGTCGTATTTTCACCGGAACAATGGTGCGCAGATTGAACAGGTTTTTAAAAACAATTTCGACAGATACGTTAAATATCCAGTTAAAGAGAACTGTAAACCGCCAAGCTTCCTTAAAATCCCTTCTTGGTCATATCCAAGTTCGGGTATTGATACTGATGGGTTAAAAAGAATATTAGATTTACTCATCGCTCGCGACATTAAAGTCAAGCTTGTTGTTTATCCAAATCATGCCCTATGGATGGAGTTATTGATGGGTTGTGGTGACATTAAAGAAAGATGGCAGTATTTATATCAAATAGCTAATGTAGCTGATAGCGTTAATAAAAATAGTGGTCTTATAGAACTATGGGATTTCCAAGGTACTTCTGAAATGCTTACAGAAAGGATTGTTAATGGTCATGTCAAGTATTGGCAGGATATTGGACATTTCAACTATGAGATGGGTGATGCAATGCTCGATATGATTTATGAAGGCAAAACCGCAAATTTATCTCACTTTAGCGATAATTTTGGTGTAATATTAACACCTGCTTCAATTATTGACCGTTTTTATAGTTTTTTTAAGAATAGAAAGGTTTTTCTTGAACAAAATCCTTGGTTTCTTGAAGATTTTAATAAATTTGTCAAATAAAACTATACGCATACAGCGTTTTCAACATCAAAGAGTTACTTGATAACTTGCATGAGCTGAAACATCTTCCTAATCTGGACGGCCTAGATGCTAATACATCAAAAGGAGTCCCGGTTTGTCTTTATGTACAGTATTTTTTCTTAACAAAGGGTAATAATAAAGGACGCTCAATCAAACCAACTTGCGTGTATGTGCCTTGCAAAATAATATGACCTAAAAGTAACTCTTTGATATAAAAAATGCTGTATCAATTAAATGGTAAATAATGAAGAATATGGTTTTTGATGATCGTCGCGGCAAACTGATTGCCAGCGATGTTCCAGTGCGTATCCCGTGGCCTATACAGTTGACGCTTGTGCGCTTCTTCCGAAAAATATGGATAGAAATCAAGGTAATCAATGTTCATGGCTTTAATTTTTTCAGCAAGTTTTTCGTTTGGCTGAGTAGTATTCCATCCTTTGCCTTCTGTAGCCAGTTGCTGCCGCACCTCTGATTGTAACTGCGGATTGATTTGAACTTCATCAGGGATAATCAACACAACCAGCTTAATGCCATTTTTATTGCATATTTCTTGAATTTTGACCAATGCCTCGACGACCCGATCAAGTGCCAAATGAAAAAGAGGTGACTCTGGCACAAAAATAAAACTTCGCTCTTGTTCGAGTTTGATATAGGCATCTTCAGTGAAATTAGCACAATCATCACAATACTGAGCTTCGCCATGGATGGCATGGTGCTCATATTTCCTTTGCAAAGCTATGGCATAATGAAAAAATGATGTCACATAAGAATAGGTGTACCATTTTCTCGCTTTTATGTTTTCGAGAAAGTCATTGCCAACAAACAAAGAAACCAACACCATATCAGGATGATAATCTAAGCCTTCCCTTACTAGCAGCGAAAGATACTCTTTAGGCCCCGTGGAAGGTATTCCCATATTGAAAACCTCCACATTGGCTGGTTTCTGCTGTAGCCCCGATTCGAGCAGGGTTAGATAGTTGTTATCATATGGCACAACGCCAAAGGCAAATGAATCGCCAAGACCGAGAATACGATAGGCCTGGCCTTTCTCATGGGAAAATTCAACGTCCTTGAACCCAAGGGAGTTAAGTTTGAACCCAAAGTCATTTGCAAATGGCTTTCCCCTAAACCTGTTGTATGAGTTATCATAAAAAATCATTAGCGGATTAAAATAATTGTAAACCCGCAGAGCCAATTCCAGTAATGAAAATGTTATTAATAATATTATGATGACTGTTCTGATCGAAGTAATTATACTATGTAAATAGGGATTATTAGACATTTTAAAAGCCATTAATAGCGTTATTAATATTTGCTAGTTACTTTGTTTATGTTATTAAATAGTTGGCGGCAAAGGGTTGCCGCCCTACAGTCCTTGATACGCAGTAGGTCGGCAACCCTTTGCCGACATGGAGCCTAATAGATATAGAAAATGCTATATAATTCTTTAATTATGCCTAACATATACACTTTAAAATAAACAGCCCAACCTAGCGTTCAGAGACATATTACAATTTATCTATCGATTTGTCTACGCTGGCGTAACTTAGGAGACTGAAATGAGCGCACTCCACAAACTCACCCATCGGGCTGAACGATGACCAAGTCCGGAAATTCTATCCTTGCAACGGGCCGTATCTTGCAGATTGACAAACATATTCCGTTCTCCATCAGTGACCAATTGCCCGAATACGATGATGCGCTGTTGCATGCCTATGGAGTCTGGGTCCGGCCTGAAAGGGAGGGGAACCGGGGTCGATAACCACTGCCCCGGTTGGTGCCTGCCGTCCACCTGTTGTACGCCCAGGTTGTCAAAGTGCGGGAAAATGGGCGGCTTACCGAATCACAGAAGGTCAGGTCCTTGTTTGCCTTGCCAGATGAAGTTCATCAAGGCAACTAAGGGACACCACCGATGATTTTGTGATGCCATACAAGTAAGTATAGACTTCGGCACGCTGGCAGTGATAAAATGAAAAAATTACGTCAGTGCGCTGGTGTCACTGGGCCATTGTACCTAGTGCATGCTGAACTGTTGTATCAACCTCTTTGCATGCATTTGGCAAATTAGCCTTGATGTTTTTGTTTGCAGGTTGTAAATTTAGGCTTATTGCCCATTCGCACGAATCCTTACCTTGGCCTAATAGTGGTCATTCATGCGTCAGGATGAGCAAAGCCCCATCTGTATAGACCGTAGGGCGACCCAACTGAGGACTCGACCCGCAACGGGTCCGGCGTGGTAAGGACGAGCATCTTGGGTTTGACTTGTTGGTTCATGCCCTGCCGCTGTATATTCTGCCGTAAGACAACCACAGATAAATATGCTTTTTAATTCATATCCCTTTATTTTTTTATTTCTCCCTGTCACTTTAGCTGGTTTTTTCACCCTCGGGAGATATAGCCATCGTTTGGCTTCTTCTTGGCTTGTAGTCGCTTCAATATTTTTCTATGGCTGGTGGAATCTACATTATATTCCATTGCTGATAGGCTCAATCTTATTTAATTATGCCATAGGAACTGGAATAGTCAAAGCAAAACAACAAAGTGCTAACATTGGTCATTGTAGAACTTTGCTAATTATAGGTTTGATAGTTGACTTGTCCCTACTTGGCTATTACAAATATGCCAATTTTTTCATGGAAAACGTTAATACGCTAATTGGAACCCATTGGAGTTTAGGCGATATTATTCTTCCCCTTGGCATTTCATTCTTTACCTTCACGCAAATAGCTTTTTTGGTTGATGCATATAAAGGTGAAGTAAAAGATTATAACTTTACTCATTATGCCCTTTTTATCACATATTTCCCACATTTGATTGCCGGTCCCATTTTACATCATAAAGAAATAATTCCACAGTTCTCCCAATCATCAGTCTATAAACCAAACCTTGATTATATTGCCGCTGGAATCACTGTTTTTTTCATCGGTTTATTCAAAAAAACAGTTTTGGCTGATGGCATAGCTCCTTATGCAATAACATTCTTTGCATTTGTGGCGAAAGGTCAGGAATTAACCTTTTTTGAGGCATGGCTAGGGGGAATCTGTTATGTTTTCCAGTTATATTTCGACTTCTCTGGTTATTCGGACATGGCTATTGGAGGTTCTCTTGTATTTGGAATTAAGCTGCCACTAAATTTTCATTCGCCATATAAAGCTGTTAATATATTTGAATTCTGGCGGCGTTGGCATATGACATTATCGCGTTTTTTGCGCGACTATATTTATACCCCGTTAAGCCATGGCAGGCAAACCTCATGGCGGCTCATGTTGAATCTTACCATAACCATGTTGGTCGGTGGTCTTTGGCATGGTGCCGGATGGAATTATTTGATTTGGGGTGGGCTCCATGGTTTATATCTGACGGTCAACCATGTTTGGCGTAATCTACGCCGCAGTCTGGGGCAGGATATTAGGCAGTCAACCTGGCTTGGCCGTTTTATGGGTTGTGTATTGACTATGGCTGCGTTTATTTTTTCAATCGCCTTTTTTAGGACACAAGACCTTAATGGGGCAATCCTTATGGCTAAGGGAATGTTAGGATTAAATGGCATTGCGTTACCTATGGAATGGCAAGACCAGCTTGGTTATCTTAAACCAGTTATTTCTGCCTTTGGAATTCCATTCAAAAATCTAAAGTCTAGGGTGTCAGACACTGGATTTACTCAAGAAGCGATTAAAATGGTATTATATCTTGGATTCCTGATATGGTTCATGCCAAACACACAGCAAATTATGGGTAAATATTTTCCGGCGTTAAATTCATATCTTGGAGATAGAATAAAAACGATAACAATACTCTGGGAACCTAACCTAGTTTGGTCTGTGGGGATAGCGGTGATTGCACTTATAGGCTTGTTATCCATTACAAAGGCTAGCGAGTTTTTGTACTATCAATTTTAAACTTGTATAGCCTATAAGCTTATGAAGATAGAAACATCTGTATCAAGGAATTATTTATTATTATTGATAATATTGATTTTATCAGGTATGGCTATATTGGGATTTACTGCACTATACATCCAACCGATAGATGGCAATTTGACAAGGATGGGAGGTTACTCTGAACGCGACTTCGGGTGGAACAAACCCCGCAAAATATTGGGTAATGCACCTACGAATAATAAAATTTATGATCAATATTATGACATCGTAGTTTATGGCGATTCCTTCTCCAAAGCTGAATTATGGCAATCATTCTTATCTGAAAAGACTGGCTTGTCTTTTCTCACGTTATACTGGGACGAAACTCCTATTAATGAGGTTTTTAATAATCCTATATTTAAGAAAAACCCTCCAAAAATATTTATTTTTGAAACGGGTGAGGGTGCCTTCCAAAACAGATTATTAATGTCAGACTTTGTTTTCGATGACAAAGGAATAAAAAAATCAAAATTTGATTGGCGTATTAAGTTTATTGAAAAGCCTATAGCTTTCTTAGAGTACACCCGCACTATAAATTCTTCTTTTTCAGATATAAATTTTCAATATGCTTTTGTTTATCTCAAAAATAGTTTTTTGCGAAATTTATTTAATTATGATTTTTCAAAAGTCAAGCGATTTTCATTAACTAGAGACGACCTTTTTTCTAACAAAAAAAGTGATCAGATTCTATTATTGCGCACTTGGTTTGATGCTAAATTATGGAATAACGGTAACTTAGATAAATCCTTAAACTCTGCATCGACTTTGCAAAAGCTGATACAATCCAATGGTAACACACTGTTTATTTTGCTGTTAATCCCTGATAAAAGTACTGCTTATAGGCAATACATGGCTAATCCGGATATTCCTGAATTGGAGAATATTACTCGGAAGTTGATTGATAAGAATATCAATTCTCCAAGACTTGACATTTTAGTGAAGAATAGTATTTCTGTCGGGGATAAAGATGTCTATCTCCCCAACGATACTCACTTTGGAACCAAGGGTTACGAACTAGCCGCAAAGTCGATTCTTGACTTACTTAGAGACACTGGTCTCGAAGACAGGTAAGCGTTCACACCCCTGCTTTTACTTGGGAGTGCGGCCATCTTGGCCACCAATTAGGGGGCGAGACACCCGCGCTCCCACGGTGGGGGGTGAACGCTTACGGTTGTGGTTGTTTACAGAAATAAATAATGTGTTCTAGAATTACAGCATTCTCAACATCAGAGAGTTACTTGATAGCTGGAGTGAAAGGGCAAGATATTCAGTTAACCTGAAACGTTAGCTGAATATCCTTTATTAGGTATATATTAAAGATGAAAATGCTGTGCATAAATATATCACCATGCTTAACATCCCCTTTTTCATAAATGTATGCCAACCAATCATTTAATCGCTTATAATAATGTACTTATGGGCTTTACTCAACGCGGCAAGGTGCAACAGGCGTGTTCCGTCGTTTTGGCAATGTCTTTTGTTGATTGTCAAAACGGCCTATGTGCCATATTTTTCAACGTCAGGTGTCCCGATTTGCATTCATGTACAGTGTTTTTTTTACCAAAGAAAAATAATAAAAGACACACATTCAAACTATCCTGTGTGTCTGTGCTTTGCAAAATGATATAGCTCAACAAGTAACTCTTCGATGTTAAAAACGCTGTAGGAGTTGGAAATTTCAAAATGGAAGCAATTCAATTGCAAGACCTTATGATAGATCACTTATCCGCTTTATACTCCTTTTATGGAGAATATGCAGAGGTACGGTTAGCTCGAAATCATATCGGAGGGTATTTAAAAAATATGGGGACTTTTGCAATTAAAAGCTTTGATTCTATATTATCAGCGGAAATTTCTGAGAGCCAAGCTACCCTATTATATTATTTCTTTAAATTTAATTATGGAGAAAATAGGCATGAATATAATTGACGAGTATAGTCATAATGTTGATATGGAATATTCTGCACCATCAGAAAGTCCACTTTTGCTTAGCGATCATGTTCGTCTTGCTGTTAAGGATTATGTAACGCGCCTTGATGGGGAAGAAATTAGCAATCTTTATAATATCGTACTCAACGAGGTTGAACGTCCACTGATACAGACGGTGCTGGAGCTATGCGGTCAAAACCAGAGCAAGTCTGCGCAAATATTAGGATTGAGCCGCAGCACCTTGCGAAAGAAAATTGCTAGTTACAGCGTTTTCAAAATCAAATAATTTCTTCATAGGGCGTATGGTCGTGCTAGATATTTTTTCAATTAGAGATTGTTTGAATATTCATTTTTAGGTCTATTTTAAAGATGAAAACGCTGTAATACCCAAAGTTGGAGCTTCCAAGATGTGACTATCCACTGCAAAGATGTTGTTCCACAGGGATTGCAGTAGCTAGGAGCCATGGACGGTTTCTATATACAGCGTTTTTATCTTAAAAAACAAAAATAATAAATGACACTACAGCGTTTTTAATATCGAATAGTTACTTGTTGGGTTATACCATTTTGCAAAGCACAGACACACAGGATAGTTTGAATGAGTGTCCTTTATTATTTTCCTTGTTAAGAAAAAACGCTGTACATGAATGCAAATCGGGACTCCTAGCGGTGAAAAAAATGGCACATAGGCCGTTTTGACGGTCAACAAAAGACGTTGCCAAAACGACGGAACACGCCTGTTGCGCCTACCGCGTTGAGGGAGGCCCATAGGTGCATTATTATACGCGTTTAAATGATTGGTTGGCATGCATTTCTGCAAAAGGTATGTGAAGCATAGAGAAATCTTGATATACAGCATTTTCATCTTAAAAATATACCTAAAACAGACATTCCGTTAAACCTTCAGGTTAACCGAATAATCCTATCTATCATACCCAATACAAAGTAACTCTTTAATGTTGAAAATGCTGTAAGTCAAATCATTAATTGTGTGAATTGCTTTGAAAAATGGTATAACCAAACAAGTAATCATTTAATATTAAAACGCTGTATAACCCCTATCCTGAGTATTACTATGACTATAAAGATTTCTCGTGCATTAATCAGTGTCTCTGATAAAAATGGTATTCTAGCCTTCGCGCAATCCTTGGCTGAAGCCGGTGTCGAAATCCTATCATCTGGAGGAACCGCCAAGCTATTGTTGCAAAATGGCATCCCTGCCATCGAAGTCTCTGATTATACTGGATTTCCTGAAATGATGGATGGACGGGTCAAGACTCTGCACCCACGGATCCATGGTGGAATATTGGGGCGTAGAGGGGTTGACGAAGAGGTTATGGAACGTCATGGTATAAAGCCTATTGATTTGGTCGTTGTCAATCTCTATCCGTTTGAGTCCACGGTAGCCCGACCGGATTGCGATCTTGCTACTGCCATCGAAAATATTGACATCGGCGGTCCTGCATTGATCCGGGCAGCCGCCAAAAATTACGAGTCAGTAGGGGTCATTGTCGATGCGGCAGATTACGATAATGTGATTACCGAATTGCGCAATGGCGACGGGTCGTTGACGGATGCCACCCGCTTCAGGCTTGCAGCCAAGAGCTTTGCCCATACCTCCAAGTACGATGCTGCCGTTGCAGAATACCTGGGAAAGCGCTTGAAGGATTCAGAAGCATTCCCCGAACAACTTTGTTTACGATTCTCCCGTGCCCAAAAAATGCGCTATGGGGAAAATCCACATCAAAATGCAGCGTTTTATGTCGAAACAAACGCACCACTTGGCTCAATTGCTTCGGCCCGACAACTCCAAGGCAAGGAATTGTCTTACAACAATATCGCTGATGCCGACGCAGCACTGGAATGCGTGAAAAGTTTCGATGACTCGCCCACCTGTGTAATCGTCAAACATGCCAATCCTTGCGGGATAGCCCAAGCGGCGGATTTACTAGAAGCTTACAACCGTGCCTACGCCACAGATCCGACTTCGGCCTTCGGCGGAATCATCGCTTTTAACCAGCCTTTGGATGCCACTACGGCAAAGACTATTATTGACCGCCAGTTTGTCGAGGTCATTGTTGCGCCGGGTATCGCAACCGATGCTTTGCAGATTTTGTCTAGCAAGCAAAACGTGCGGGTGCTGGACTGCGGTCAATGGCCTGCTGTATCTACCCCGGCCTGGGATTTTAAACGCGTGGTCGGCGGTTTGCTGGTACAGGATAGAGACGACGGACGGGTTAGCCGCGAAGATTTGCGCATTGTGACAAAGCGGGCACCGACAGAGCAAGAAATCATTGACCTCTTGTTTGCCTGGAAAACCTGCAAGTTCGTCAAATCCAATGCCATAATCTATGCCAAGGACCGTCAGACAATAGGCATAGGTGCGGGGCAGATGAGCCGGGTTTACTCCGCACGTATTGCTGCCATCAAAGCCGACGATGAAGAATTGGAAGTCAAGGGTTCGGTGGTGGCATCCGATGCGTTCTTCCCGTTCCGTGACGGTGTGGACTCGGCTGCCTCGGTGGGTGTAACGGCTGTCATCCAGCCGGGCGGTTCAGTGCGAGACGCGGAAGTCATTGCCGCCGCCGACGAACACGGTTTGGCGATGGTGTTTACCGGGATGAGGCATTTTAGGCATTAGGAGAAGCGGAATGCCAATTGAAGAATCCACCTTGCCAAAGGCAATAGAACATCAAGTCCGCTTGCTGTTACCATTTTTCATAAACCGAATGGTGTTGGTCGAAGCGGCGAAGCATCTGGCGGATTTACGCCATGAAACCAGCAAATCCGGCAAATCTTGGCTGTGCTGGAAGCAGGATAAGGCTGTGCCTTCGCTTTATCAAGACGAGGTTCTGCCTTGCGTTGATGGTTTTCTATTTGGGAGTGGTGCGGGTGATTGTGCTTATTGGCGGGTACCGGATGATACAGCCGCTTTCTGGTTTAAGAAAGGTGGATTATTTTCCAAGTTTACCGACGGCAAATTCAGCGAGAATGGGGACCGCCCAGTTTTATTTGAGGCGAGGCTTGCCTACCCTGGCATTGAGCTATTTCTGTCTCCGCATGGGGCAGGGGTGTTTTCCGTTTGCTTCACGCCTAAAAGTCTGGAAAGTCTAAAATTCATCCAAGAGTTCAACTACCGCCTGTCGCAGACCCGGCCAAATACCCAATATAATTTCCGTCTACCCCATTCTGCCGAATATCAAACCCCGCCCACGGACGATGCGCCGCTCTCGCAACGCCTAGGCCAAAACGGTGGTGCATTCAACTTGATCGAATGGGTGGATTTTCTTCTGGAACCCTTGCAGGCTTTTGGATGCAGCCGGATGCAGGAGCAGTTTTCCATCTATTCCGTGACACGTCTTGATGTTTCTGCTGATTTTACCTGCCAGCAAGCCAAGGATTCATTGCGGCCTTTTTTGAACTCCTTGGCTCATGTGGAGGAGTTTCATCATGTGGGTAGCCTTGAGGTTGGCAACCGCATCCTCAATCCTCGTCATTGGGCGGCTGTGGGGAGCCTTGGAGCTTGCCACTGCGTGTCAGACCAGGACCCACCAAGACCTTTCGATGAACAACGCTTACCGGTCGCCTTGCGTAAATATTTCATCCCTTATTTGATCGGTTTATTACAGCGAATTGCTTTGCAGGGAATTCTACAGAAAGCACGAACCCCCATTACTACATTCAGCGCCAACAGCCGCGACGTAGAGAAATCTAAAATGGCTTCACACTGCATAGAGCAACTACATGAGTTGAACATACACACCTTGGCGTTCACAGTGAATGGCTATTTCACGGAAGTGAGCAGCCGGGAGGCCGTCAACCAGTATTATCAACTCGTACAGAGCGGACTTAGGGTGAAGGAAGGTTTCCAAACCGTTCAGAGGGCGTTGCACGACGCGGAGGTAATGGACAATGACCGCTACCAAGGTCGCGCTTTGAGCGAACTTAAGGAAATGGCCGGACGCCTTAACCAAATGGTGGAAAATCAACAGCACACGATTGATGGACTCAAACGACTCCTGGACGAGGCGGGCAAAAATGTCCGCATAGTCGCCCATGTGCAGGAAAAAGTGGAATGGTTGGAGGTGTTTTTCGTGTCGTACTACGCCACAGCGCTGGTATATTACCTAGACCACAGCGAATTGATAGGAAAAAGGTACGCTGGCATTAGTCTCGTCATAGCACCATTTTTGTCTGGGGGAATTGCGTTCTTAGGGCTTAAGCCGCATCAGTTGAAGCAACATTCCGACCATGAGTCTCCGCAATCTGGCGATCATGGCATCGAAACACAGAATTCTGGCAATAAATCCCGGATAATCTTATTAGCCTTGGTGTTCTTGTTTGCGATTTGGCTGGGGGTTGGTTTTTGGCTAAAGCAATGTGAATCGGCAGAACAGACACAAACTGATATCCCTGCAACCCCTGTCCTCCATGGTTATCCCCAGACGCTGAACCAAGTCAGTGCTAGTCAGACAACACGCCCATTTCCTCGCCCTAACAGCGAAGCCATAGGTTGGGGGCCATAAAATATTCTAGCCTGTGGGTCAATGCCATTAAGTTAAGCATTTAGGAGTGCAAGGCTTGCCTTGCGAAAGTTCCCAACCGCTCGCGAATCCTAGCAAGGCAAGCCTTGCACTCCCGGCGTTGGCAAATTGAAACCCTTAACTTAATGGGCTATCAGCTTAAGGCAAGACAGGCGCAAAGCTTAACCGTTCGCCCTGAGCTGCGAGCCTGTCGAGCAGTCGAAGGGTGGACGGTTAAGCCGTTCATGGTTCGATCCTTCGACAAGCTCAGGACTCACCACGAACGGCCTTGAACTGCCCCGCCTTAAGTTGGTAGCCACTTGATGGCAGTGAGCCTGCGGGTGTCAAGGCGTCCCTTTAGGGGCAGAATCTTGAAAAAACCGCTCGATCTGCGCCATTTCTGAGTTGATGATGCCATTATTACGAAGTTTCTTGAAATCGTCCAACACGATATTGGCAAAAGTTTGGCCGTTGTCCAATTTCGCATCTTTGTATTCTTTGTAGATTGCCCATGCTGCTTCGTTTTGTCCGTCGAAAAGTAGACCATGTGCAAGCCTGGCAGGGATTTCTATGCGTTCGTGGTCGAGTCCTTGTGCGTAGTTAGCGGTGGAAATGGCGGCTTTGAAATTGCGGTTCAACAACTCGACCCAAGCCAACTTGCTTTCCGCATCGACAGAGTTCTGGAAAAAACTGTGACGCTCAGGGTGTTCTTCAGCCAGCCGCTTGTAGGTTTCCGCAACTTTCTTAAAGGAACCCTGTGCGTCGGCCTGTTTAGCATTTTCTAACTGAGATTCACCTAGGTCGTTATAGCTGAGTGCCAGATTGTACTGATAGTTTGGCTCTTTTGGATGCTTATCCACAAGTTTCTCGCCAATCGTTATCGCTTTATTATAGTAATATTCAGCGTTGGACTTAAAGCTTTTTTCAAAATCAAAAATGCTAATTTGTTCTGGAGTAGGAATCCAATTACGATTAGGCCAATGGTCATCTTGTATATTTCGAGATGAGGCTTTAGATTCGCGTTGAAGATCGCCCATTTGGTCATACAAATAGACTAAGTTGTTCTGTTGATCTGCCTCATCAGATAGATGTTTATCTATTAGCGATTTTTTAATTTCTATAGCCTCTTGAAGCGATATACGGGATTTCTCCCAATCATGGGAATTATGTTGGATAAACCCTAAATAACTGTGAATATCACTCAGTATGATCTGGCTTTCCGGTTTTTTCTGAAATTCCTGAGGCAATTTGTTTTCAATATCCAATGCATTATTGAAATAACTTAATGCCTCTGTTGTATGTTGAGAGTTATATTGAAGAATACCTAGTTTAGTTAGGCATTTGGCGATATTCTTAGTATATTCAGAATTTCCTGAAGGATTGCGCGACAAGTCAATATACAAATTTTTAGCTTTCTGATAATAGTCTATAGCGCCATTGTTGTCGTCCAGCTTTTGCTCGATATCGCCCGCTTTAAACAAGTTTCCAGCGAGTTCCGTCCGCGAGTTAATGTCGTCCTTGGGGGGATCAGCATTATCGCTGTAAAAGACAATCACTATTTTCAGCAATTTTTTGCGCAAATTGCCCATGCCGGGTTTGCTGAGCTGCCCTGGTTTGCTGGTCTGCGTTTCTTCGATAATCAGATTGAACAAGTCTTCAATACCATGCTTTGCCATTTTGGAACTATCCTCGGCAAATCCTTTCCGGGCTTCTGCCAGCCACCATTGCGCAATAAAGAACAATGCCAACAATAGAAAGGAACATCCAATAGCCCCCAAAATTGTCCGCTGTTTTTGGCTCTGTTTCCGCAACCGCTCCTTTTCAGCTTGGATTTCATCCTTGCTTGCTTGTACGAATTTTGCCAAATCCTCATCCAAGCTCAGCCGGTCTTCATGCGGTGTCAAGTCATCAATAAATTTTGCATCCAGCAAGCGGCTTTTATTGCGTTGGTATCCCCTGAAGCGGTAGCGCAAGGATTCTCGAAAAAACTCAACATCCTGTTCCGCTTTGCTCATCCAGCTTCGTATATGCGGGGCCAAGGTGTCATGGCGGAGCTCAAAGCAATGGCGGTCGGGGTCTTCACGGAGGATGCGCATATTCACTAAAGTGTCTAGTAAATCGCGCAGAGAGTCCTCGGATACCTGCATCTGGAAATGGCGGTCCAGCCAGCGGGCAATGTCCTGTTGCGTAGCCGAACGTCGGGTTGCCTCGGGGGTGACCAAGGTTTTGAGCAATTGCATGGCAACTTCGCCTTGCTTACCCAGTTCTGCGATGCGCTCGTCCAAAAATTGGCTGAGGATGCTATGGATTTGGCCTAGGTCTTGGTAGGCTTTTTCGCTTAGGACAGGAGTGGAGTCCGAATTCGCTAGGGCCTGTCGGTAGAGCCTGTCCAATACGACTTGCAGGGTCGGCAGGTCTATGCCCTGGCCGTTGCTGTTCAACGCATCCAACAACGAGCGAACCAAGCCGTCATCAATGCCTACACCCGCTTTTTGACATGGGCCGGTAATCGCCTCCTTGGCTTGCTCAGGGTCCATGCGCCTAAGCCATAAGCGGTTGTCATATAGACCCGGCAAGTCTTTTTCCAAATCAGTGAGTTGGGCAAGAAATTCCTGGCGGATGGCGAAGAGTAGGCGCAGGTTCAAGCCTTCCTCCAGCCAGCCGTCCAACTGGGTGGCGAAGCGATGCCGGATATTCTTGTCGCGTTGGAACAGCAGGAACTCTTCAAACTGGTCAAACACCAGCAGCACGGTTTGACGGCTGCGGCGGATGACGAGGCGAAGATAATCGCCCAAGTCTAGTCCGTCGTCTGGGATTTGTGGTGCGGCCTTGAACAGCGCTAGTCGAAGGGCACTTTCCGGATTGTTGGCGACGCGCACGAACACAAACAACATGTCATACAGCGGGATTCTTTTGCGCAGGCCGCATTGGATCAAGGAGGTTTTGCCCGCGCCGGACTCGCCATAGAGTACCGTGATGGGTGAGGCATAGAGCTTGGTGTAGAGTTTGGCGACATCCTCGTCGCGGCCAAAGAACATCTCGATATCGTCGGGTCCGTAAGGGTCGAGGAATTTGAAAGGGGATGACTTGGGGGTTTCGGCTTCATTCGCCATGGCTGGCTTCCTTGGCCGGCGCAAGCACATTTAGCAAGATTTGCATCTCTTCGTCTAGCTCGTCTCTGCGGACGCATGTCGAACTGTTGAAATTGCCGCCCTGCTTGCAGGCTGCATAATGAATAGAGGCCGAACCGTTCATGCCATTAAAGAAAAATAAATCCTCTGCACTGCCCGCTTTTTCCTCGTGGACAAGCAGCGGGTCGAGATTGAGGTAATCCCCGCTGCGGCTGTGCCGGAAAAGCACGGAGCGGTTTTCCAATATATTGTTAATTGATGAGTCATCTTTTCCGCGGAAGCACCCTGGGTCGCCACGCATGCGTTTCAGTCCATGGGTGAATTTTGGAAGTTGGCGGCGTCGTTTCTTGACATTAATACTATCGACGTAGTCTAAGTTGTAGTTCTCCAAGAAACTAAGTGACCTGAGAACCAAAACCAAATCGGCATAGGTTTCCTCGCAGGCAGAGGCGATTTGGGCCTCAGAATTTAAAGACCGCCGCTTATGCTGTATAGCATTGCGGGTCTTGAGCAGACGATCCAAGGCTTCGTGGCTCTCGCTGTGCGCAGTTTCCGGAGGACATTCAAAATAAAAATTCGCCAACTGACCCGCTAACTCATTTGGAGGAACTGATGTTTCTAGCAACCAGCCTAGGCCCTCGCGGGCGAATTGCATCCAACAGCCCCATGCTGGCTTTTCAAGCTGTTCGGGAAATTTTCTGCTAAATATGGATGAAAGACTAAGCGATTGGCATTCCGCATGGTCACGGCAGCAACATAAAACCAGTGAGCCCAGAAACCGGCTCACTGCTTCGGCGGTTTCAAAAATAAGGGTAAGCCGACTTTGGCCTAGTCTTAGGCAATCCAAGGTGCCTAACCGATTGAAACTACTAGCAATTGGATAGGGGTATGTATGGACTATATGCTCAAATTCATCGTCCGTCACAGGCAGTTCCTCATGGTCAATATTATAGATAGCCAAAAAGATTCTTATTTAACTGATGTTAGGCATGGAGTGGCAAAGCTCGCTTTGCCTGCCAAGGCAAGCCTTGACACTCCAAAACAAATCGCCATAGGTCGACAACCCATTGCCGACAATAGTACCGTGGTGTGTGCGTACCGTCAGAGTTTAATATAAAGGCAACGTCTGCGCTACTGTGCTTAAATTCAGCCTATCAGGGGGCGTGAGCACTGTTAGTCAAATTGCACTCTTCCACAAAGCAGCCAAAATCGGCTAAGATGCGATCCATACGGACTGTCATCTTAAATGATTTTCAGCATTTCCTCAGGCTCTACCCGAAGCCGTAAAATTAGTGCAATAATCTAAAACATTTAAGTACTTCCGATTGCCATAGGTGCTGGATTCCTTGGTGTGGAAATTGCATTTGCCGATTGTACGATTACTCCCTATGGATGCCCTTATGAAAAAGTTGAATGTTTTGGTAATGATTTTATTGATCGCCATTTTTGGCATGGCGTTCGGGATTGGGTGGGCCGCGCCGGACGATGCCGCGACAGACCCCCAATACCCGGAGTTTTTCTCTAAATGGCTCTATCTGGTGGTGATTGTGTCAGGTCTCGTGTCGCTTGCCTCTTTTTACATTCTGCATAAGAAGTTCTTGCCGTATGATGCGGTTGTCCCTCTTTTCGTCGCTCTACTATCGATCTACGCCTTGGCTGTGCTCCCTGTGCAGGTGAACAAGAACTTTTTCGGTTGGTTCAGCGAGGATTGCTTCAAAGACAACGTCGTGAACGAACAGCGCGAAGCCAACGAATGGGCCGCACCTAAAAACTTGCGGCCTGGGGAATGCATAGAGGCCAGAGAAAATGTTGAGGCCATAGGCATAAAATTCTTCATCCGGCATTATCAGCAAGGCGTTCTAGACTACCGTCCGCTGACGACAGGGGAAGTCAAGTTTTTTTATGCGACGTTATTGATATTATGGACTTGGACATTGTATGGATTAGGGCTGTTGCTTTACAAACAGCTTGTCATCAAATGAAGCATTCGGTTAAGTCATTATAGGAGAGGATATTGTGTCAAAGTCTAAGCGTATAATCATTGCCGTGGGCGGTAGTGGGCAAACCGTTGTGTCGCATTTTCTGCGTTATGCGACCATGGCCGGTGTGCCGGGTGAAAAACTACCGGATATTTACATATTAGATGCCGATCTAAAGGAATTAATTAGGGATAATGTGGCCAAACCCAGCTTGTACGGTGAGATCGAAAAGCTGCACAGCCGCTTGGTCGAAGGTCTTTCCGCCAGTCGCAGACCCCCGCTTCATTTGCTCTACCCTTACCGTTCGGATAGTGCTTTAGGCAATAAGCAGACCTTCACAGAATACCTCATCGGCAACCGTCCAGGCCAGGATGACCAACACAAACAAAGAGTGTTGGATGGCTTGTTTGGCAAGCTTGAGCAAGAACTTCTGATCGCCGAGGGCTTCTTTGCCAGGCCCAACGTCGGTGCCACGGCTATTTTCGACAAACTGCATAATGGCGAAGACGACCGCTCCTTAAAATTGCTCAAACAGGCGATGGAATCCTCGGATTCGCCTAGGGTGGCGGTGGTTGGCTCGACCTTCGGCGGCACTGGATCGGGCGGTGCGCCTGTCATCGCTCAGAAACTACGCGAATGGGCAAGCGACAGGAATAAAGTCAAGATTGGCGTGTTTCTAACCTTGCCGTGGTTCAGCCCCGGCGACCTGGGCAAAACCTTTGCTGAAAACGAAGATACTTTGGGCAAATGGGAAACCCAGTGGAAAAACACGGCGGCTGGTCTGCGCTTTTATGGGACATCACGGGTTTTTCTCAATGATTTAGATGTGTTCATCACCGACTTCAACGGCGAAAAGCATCCGCGCAAAGATGATTCCAATACCGGCCAGCCAGAATACCCGCATAGCTTTAACATCATACTGGCCGCGCAAATTCAAAACTATCTGACCCGGCCTATCCCCGTAAACGAAGAACCCGGTCAATATAGCTTATATTTCGTCGCTCCCCAAGACGACCGGCGCACCATGCTGCTTGACGGACACGACAGCCCCTTGTTTCGTTTCAACGCGCCTTTTGCAGACAGCGAAGACCAGTACTTGCGGCAAGATTTGTCCGACTGGGCAAACCAAACCCAAACCCTGCGTCTGACGCTTAACAAAATAGCCGACTATATCAGGCAAGACTTCCGCCTCAGCGACGGCAGCAAGCGTAAGCGCCCGGACAAGTTCATCAACCTGGCCAATGCTTTGGCGGATACCTGCACCAACATGCCGGGGGCCATTATCGAAAAAGGCGTGGGGCCTTTTCGCAGCCGTGATGCCGGACCCAAAATCTATGGCGGTTTGGCGACTAACCTGGCTGACCGTGCCGTGCAATTGGGGGCGGTCATCGCTTGGTTGCAAGATGCTTGGGAGCAATCCAAGAAAATGCCCAAGTTGTCGCCAGCCTGCATGGCCCGCGACCCGTTGGCAATATGGGACAGCTACCCCGCATTGAATGGCGAAAGAAATGCCGAGGTTGGCGCGATCAAACTATTCGACGATGCCTTTGAACAAGCCAGCAACATCGTCCAAGATTTTCAACAGAGCATCGACATGCGGCGTGAGGGTGGGCAGCAAGAACCCTTCCATGCGGCGGCGGCGTTGATTGAAAAGATTTTAAGGGACGCGATTATCAAACGCGGTGGGCCGGGCCGCAATGGCCGCATCGACGAAAATCAGCCGGTGTTGGGTCACAACGAAATCGCTTCGGCCCTGGTCCCGCTGCAAATCCAGTCCAATTTGAGAAATCACTACTCTTTACAACTCAACCTGACTAGGGTGCTGGATCATGGCAATAACCGCCAAGGCGACCCCGTTTCCGTGTTCAACGAATCCCATCCGGCGACCTTGGCCGGGGTGACCCATTACAACGTACCCAGCCCATGGGCGGCGGCTCATTTGAACGCATGGATTCAAACAGCAGGGTTTGATGGCAACAATCCGCAGCCTGTCTGGACCCGTGCCAAACTGCAACTGGAAGCGGTATTATGGGGTATTTTCACCAAGCGATTGACTGTGTATTCCGTACCCTTCAAAGATTTGTCCAGGCTGGGCAAGATTCTCTCAGGTGCGCTGAAGGCGGAACTGTTTGGCTACAACGTCACTGCCGAATGGGTCAACATTGTCTATGCCACGGTCGCAGACGCGGATGGCAAAGAGCGGACGGTTGCCATCAACCATCCGGCCTGCGGCTGGTTCAGCGCGCCTGGCTTGACGGAAGAAGAAGCCAACTGGTGGTCTGCGCTGGGCATGGTGCTGCCGTCGCAACAAACCCCAAACAGCGATGGCAGTTTGGAAGGTGGTCAGTTGAAGGCGTTTCTCAACTTTTTGCAGCAGTTAATCGACAAATCCCATTCCGAAGACTCCCCTGAACAGGCAGGGTGGTATCGCGTGGTCGGGGCCTTGGTGGATGAATTACGCAGGCTCGTGCCAGAAAGCACAAGGCCATCGGCGACTGAGCCGCTAGGTAGCGGTTTTTACCTGATCGACCAGCACAATGAGAGTGTTTTCCAAGTCCCGCTGGTTTACTTGAGTAGCTCCATTCGGGAACTCATCGCCGAATACTGCGTAGCCGAGGTGGCCGTCGTCACCCTAGGGGCAGGCCACCGCCCAGCGGATACGCCGTTGAAATCGCAGTACCTCGGTAAATCCGGCATCACCGCCCAGTTTCTGGGCATGGCAACCGATGGGCAAGGCCGGACGGCTGTCCGCTATAGCCTCGCGCTAGGCGAGCATGGCACGTTCGAATGGGTTTTCACGGCCCGGGTCATCGATTCATTCTACACACACACCGAAATCTGGCCAAACTTCAAATTGCCAGACTGGAAATTGTATTTTCTGGCATCCGTGTCCGCCGACCCGCGCGAAGTCAGAAACTACGGCTTTAGTGTCTTAGACCAAAATGGCGACCGCATCGGCGCGGCAAACCGCAGCTTCACCCATAATCATGAGATACACGGCGTACCGGAGTTTTTGGTGATGGAAATCCCCAAGGATAACCGCGAACTAGGGGCATTCTTGTTCGGCCTGACGACATCGCAAGCGGGAACGAAGATATTCAACATGGCCGTGGACTTCGGCACTTCACATTCCTGCGTGTACGTGACCGCCACCAATGGCGAACGCATACCCTTGGACTTGTCCAAACCTGCCGAAGCCCTAGGCAAACCGGTGTTCAACAATCCAACAGTCAAGGCAGATGACTTGATAAAAACCGCTTTCTTCCTGCCTAGCTATAGCAGTTCGCCGCAAACCGCCGACCCTTCGGTGTTGCCCACCGAGTTCAGGCTGATTGGCGACCCCACCCCCAAGCCAAGTGACTTGAGCGGCGGGGTCAAATCCTTTGTCATCATCCCGATGCGGTTCGCAGAAGGTACGCTAGAAGAACACATTCGCAAAACATTTACCCTGGGCAGCTTTAAATGGCCGGGAGCTTTGAGCGGCACGGATTTCGAGCGGGAGGAAGATGGCCTGATTAAGGCGTATCTGCGGCAAATGCTGTGCATGGCCGCTGCCTTGCTTCGCCATGGCGGCTACAGCCGCTTAAACATGTTCCGCGCCACCTATCCTGAAGCTTTTCTGCTATCCCGGCGCAGGACCTATACCAAGGTGGTGGCGGACACGCTGAAAACCGTGCTGGGCGAAACCGGCTTAGCCTATGAAGGGGACGGGGCGTTGGATGCCGAAGCATTGCAGGAAATCGCTTCCAGCCAGATATCCGAACAACGCCGATCTTCCCTCAAGAAAGACACCAGCGGCATGGTCAGCGAGTCGATGGCTGCCCTGTTATCCGCCTCGTCTAGCGACTACAATCTGTTCGCCGAGCGCGGCATCTGCATCGTGCTGGACATGGGCGGCGGCACCACCGATGTCGCGGCTTATTACTCCTCCGGCAGCGGCAAGCGTGACCAAAACCAGAGCATCGATTCCATCACCGACAGCATCCGCTATGCCGGCCACGACTTGCTGCGATTGCTGGCCAAGCCTAAAATCATCAATGACGTTCTGAAATGGCACTGGGAAGAAGCCAAAGAAGGGCAGCAGCAAGCCGAGGAAAACCGCTGCTTAAGGGCTTTGAAGATACTGGTGCGCGACCCCGATCATTTTCAAAAGCTTAAAGACAATTTCAACAGCCCACAGTACCTGCCCGATGTCAAACTACGCATGCTGCTGTTTTTCGACGGGCTGTTCGAGTACACGCGGTTATTGACACTTGCCTATCAAAAATACCTGCAAGCCGACGGGCAAACCGGGGTGGTCAACATCGCCTTGTTCGGCAATGCCTGGAAATTGGCGGAACTGGTCTATCCCAGCCGAGAGCATGATTTTGACTGCGTTATCGAAACCTTTATCGACTATCTGAAAGTCGCCTTGGGTGCGGGGCAGGATATTCAAATCCGTTACGAAGGCTTGCACGATGCGTCAATCAAAGAAGCCACCGCCGTCGGCGCCTTAAAGCTCAACGCATTGGACCGTCAGTTCTCCACGCCCAAGGCACACGCCTCCCTGGCCGGCTTGGAAGTGATTTGCCACGGCAGCGACGGGCAAGAAACTGTCAAGCCAGCCGACGAATTTCTGGAGGGCTTTGACCGCAAAGGCTATGACCGTAGCCAGCCCTTGACCGTCAAGTCCCTAGATAGCCTCAGTGAATGGCCTTTCCGGGAAGTCTTGCGGGAGCGTTATGCCAAGAGAGACGATGCCTTTATCACCAAACAAGTGGCTGCGGCAATCAACCAAGCGGTACGCGAACCTTGGATCGTGCCGGGTGACCGCGAGCCGATGAAGTTCAGCCCGATGCGCTTGTTCTTGGAGCATGTCTGGAAAGAGACGCTCAGCGTCGCGCCGCTAAACGAAATAGACCGGTAAGGTTGTGGTTGTGTATAAGGGCTATTAACAACTAAGGTGATATCCAATAAAGAACACCCCATCCAAAGGCCAAGCTGGTGCTTGGCGTTCCCATAGGGAGCGCCAAGCACCAGCTTGGCAAGCTGATTTGCGGAGGTATTGTTCGTGATTTTAGTGGACAATTCATTTCGGTTTTGGTGGATTCATTATTGGAAATCACCTAACCTGATTAGAAAGATGCATCCTCTATTCCGTCATTCCGGCATGGATCGCCGGAATCCAGATTGCAGGGATGCCACCAATCCATACCATCCATGGAGCCTAGGTTCCGGCGATCCATGCCGGAACGACGTGGTTTTGAGTCTGGCATCATGCATAAAATCTGTTAAGGATTTACATTTCCCTTGGGTGGTGGGCCATGCAAACAGAACAAGCAATCAGGCAGGCGAGCTGTACCCGCCGACTAGCCTCAGTAGATATTCAACCAATGACTAGGAAAATCCTATGTGTGGCAGTTTTTTAGAGCAGGTTCTGCGTGTCGGGTTTGCGCAGGCACGGTGCTTGGTGGGCAATCTAGCCCAGGCATTCTTCATCGGCTTGGCCTGTCTCATTCTATGCGCAGTTTCGGTGGCACCGGCTTACAGTATGACCGTCGGGGAAATGCGGGATAAAGTGCCGTACACTAGGCTTTATGTCACAGCTAAACCGGACTTTGATCGGATTGAACAGCAATTGAACAGTGTACCCGAAGCCCAACAAAAACTTGTGGCTTTGCGAAATCTAATTTCAACAGCAAAACTGTCCTATGAACAGGCCAATGGGGCATTAGGTACCGTGATTAGCAGGTTAGGTGCTAATTCTGATAAGACCGTCACTTCAGAAGAGAAAAATCTTGCCAACCAGGCAGATTTAGACACCCAAGCGGTGGAAAATGCTTTGGCCAAATTGCAACAACAATTTAAAACAACACTGGCGGCCCCTGCTGGGCCGGTTCAGCCACCTGGCTATGGTTCTTCTTCCTTGACCATTAAGGCGATGGCGGAAAATCTGAATCAGCTCAAAATTGATATAAACCCTGAGAGTGCAACAGAGACAGTCATTCAGTTCGAACGGCAATGGGGGAGTTTGCCAGAGGCCAAAAGCCAGATTGAAAATACGCGAGCATTAATAAACCAAGCAAAAACGGCTTATAATGATGCGGCAAAAGCCTATAACGCAAGTTACAATGCTGCACCGGATGAGACTAAACCCATCAGCAAAGGGGACGAAGAATTAGTCAACAAGGCAAGCGCGGCTGCCGTTGCGCTGAAAACCTCTTTGGGACGATTAAAGGATTTCAAACCGGCTGTACAGCCTTATAAGTTTGCTACTGTTCCACACCTAGGTTGGTCCGCTTTAGATGGGTACACGGAGCTAATGATAATCTCCATTGTATTGTTGTTATTATTAGTAGCTTTATGGTTGTTTTTTAGTCAATCTAAAATAACCTATAATAAGCCCAGATATCCTGATGGCTCGAAAGGCAGTGACGGGTCGCCGCGCTCCAAGTTGGGCGGTATACAGGGGTCGAACGATGATCAAGGCCGTCCATCTCAAACTTCATTCCTTAGCCGCTGGTTTGGTGGTGAAGAACGCATGCAAATGCAAAAACATCTGCATATTATTTCTAATAATTTTTCGGAAATAAAACTAAGTATTCTTGCTTTAAATAAAGAGCTAGAATATCTTGTCAAAGACAATAAGCACCTCAAAGAAGACAATGAAACCTTTAAAGGGGAACTTAAAAACCTTTACAAAGCCCTTAAAAAAGACATTGAAACCCTTTCCAAAGCTCATAATGATGAGATTACAAGCTTTAAAAGAGATATAGAAGCCCTTAACGCGAAATTTGACAGCTTAAAGGAATTGCTAACACAGCTAATACAAAAAAATACCCAAGAAATTGCCACACCACAGATTGAACCCGTCAGGGCTGAACAGATAAAACCGCCGAAGCTTGACAAACCCCCAGAAGCAGAACCTGATAACCCGAACGGTCAATTTAAAAAAACGCCGAGTGATGTCAGCTTTATCCACTTAGAACACGTCGCATCTGTCACAAAAGTGATTTTAGAGGCGATAGAGCATCAACCAGACGGCGAAACAAAGCCTTACTACTTGCTGGGTACTATTATTGAGCAATTGCAAAAGCACATTCCCGCACAAACGGTGGGAAAATGCCAAACCTATGATCTTGAGTGGAAACCCAAGGAAGATTTGTGGTTCTATCTACTCTATGAGTTTCCCGAAACTGACGCTAGTGGGGAGAAAAATGGCTTATTGTTCATCGCTTCGGAAGTGAATACCTCTGCTAGGGTAATCGACTACTTTAAAGGCGGGAAAGTTTCCAATAAAGTCAAGCGTGTACTTGAACCCGCCCATGTTAAAGTCGGCACTAGCTTGCCGCCAACCGTGGTCAGCCACGGTACTGTGGAATGACTTTTATAATGGCCTTGGTCATCGTTCAGCCCACCCCATGTGGAGTGCGGCGACTCGTCGCCGCATGGTTCGGAAAGCGGCGACGAGTCGCCGCACTCCACAAACTCAGCCATGGGGCTTAACGATGACCAAGGCCTTTATCATTGCTGATACCGTCTATGACCTATGACACCTTAGGTGATTTCCAATAATGAATCCACCAAAACCGAAATGAATTGTCCACGAAAATCACCAACAATTCCTCCACAAATCACCTTGCCAAGCTGGAGCTTGGCGTTCCTTCTGGGAGCGCCAAGCCCCAGCTTGGCCTTTGGATGGGATGTTCTTTATTGGATATCACCTTAGGCTGAATCCACATGAAGTGCAATTTGTTACAGCTTGTGAAACTGTGGCCTACTGGCTTTGCGATGCTGGTGTTATGCGCCCTTTTTTCCAGCCCGGCTTACAGCATGACCGTCAAGGAAATGCGGGATAAAATGCCAGCATCTAGGCTTGCCCAAGCTAAAGCGGAATTCACGCGGATTGAACAGCGATTGGGCAGTGTACTCGAAGCCCAACAACAACTTGGGGATTTGCGAAAGCAAATTGTCATAGCAGAGCTATCTTATGGACAGGCCAGAGACGTATTCAGTACCGTAAAAAGCAGGTCAGGCAGTAACGATAACGATTCAGTCTCAGAACAGGAGGCTGAGCTTGCCACCCAAGCAGATTCAGACACCAAAGCGGTGGAAGCTGCTTTGGTCGAATTGCGAAAATTCAAACCAGCATCGGCGGCGGTCCCTGCTGGGCCGGTTCAGCCACCTGGCAATGGTTCTTCTTCCTTGACCATTAAGGCGATGGAGGCAAATCTGCAACAGCTCAGTGTTGATATAAACCCTGAGAGTGCAACAGAGACAGTCAATCAGTTCGAACGGCAATGGGGGCGTTTGCCAGAGGCCAAAAGCCAGATTGAAAAGACGCGAGCATTAATAGACCAAGCAACAACGGCTTATAATGATGCGGCAAAAGCCTATAACGCAAGTTACAATGCTGCACCGGATGAGACTAAACCCATCAGCAAAGGGGACGAAGAATTAGTTTACAAGGCAAGCGCGGCTGCCGTTGCGCTGAAAACCTCTTTGGGACGATTAAAGGATTTCAAACCGGCTGTACAGTCTAAAACTTCGGATCAGAATGCTACTAATCCACACCGTTGGTCCGCTTTAGATGAGTACGAGATGCGAATGATAATCTCCATTGTATTGTTGTTATTATTAGTAGCTTTAAGTTTGTTTTTTAGTCGATTTAAAATAATCTTTAATAAGTCCAGACATCCTGATGGTTCGGTAAGCGTTCACGCCCCCCTGCCTTTTCCTGGGAGCGAGGCCATCTTGGCCGCCATTTCAGCGGGCGAGACGCCCGCGCTCCCAGGAGGGGGTGAACGCTTACGTGGTTCGAAAGGCGGCGACGAGTCGGCGCACTCCAAGTTGAACGGTAAACAGGGGCCGAACGATGACCAAGGCCGTTCATCTAAACCTTCATTACTCAGCCGCAAGTTTGGTGGTGAAGAAAGCATGCAAATGCGACAAGAACCGCAACTTATTCATAATAATGAGTTGACAAAAAACGAAGATATTGAAGCTTTGGATACAACGCTACTAAAACTTAATACAGAAAACACCATTCTCAAACAAAACAACAATACCTTTAAACAAGAAATTGAAATGCTTAATAAAGGGTTTGAAACCTTTAATGTAGACAAAAAAAACTTTAAAGAAGTGATTAAAACCCTTAAAAAAGAGATTGAAACCCTTAAAGAAGACAACAAAGCTTTTAATGAGAAATGGAACAATTTCGAGGAATCGCTAAAACGGCTAAAACAAAAAAATATCCAAGAAAATGCCACACCACAGACTGAACCCGTCTGGACTGAACAGACAAAACCGCCCAAGCTTGAAAAACCCCCAGAAGCAGAACCCTCCACTCTTCGCGACAATTCGGATAATGCCAAAATAGGACTACCCCAAGAGCCTATGCCCATTCCGGCCCCACCACCCGAAACGGCCAGTCCAGACCCCTACAAACCGGCAAAGCGCGAGGCAATTGCCACGGCCATATTGCACATCTTAAACGATCCCGAATTCAACCAAGCCACCGCCGAGGATTTGAATGCAGTCATCTCAGAAAAACTGGCGGCTATCTTCGATGTCTGCCCCGGTGTTTGCCGGTTTTATGATTTCTCTTTTGGCAAGCAAGTCTCCGGGGCTATGTGGCATTATCTGCTGCTGCTGTACCCGGCCAGTCCGCAACCCACCCATGGCTTGCTGTTTTTGGCCTTGGAGGTTAATTATTCCGCCAGACACAGTAAATACTTTGACGGCGGACTTGAACATCAAACCGTGTCGAAACTGACCCAGCCGGCTAATGTGGCATGGAACGAAGACGTACCCCCCCAAATCCTCCAAAAAGGAATCCTCAAAACTTCCGCAAGGGCATAACCCATGAAACCCCAGTATTATAGTTACGCAATTTTTTTGGCCCTTGCCGCAGTCCTTTCCCACTCTGCTGCCGCCGAGTCAGTCGCCATAGTCTTGGACGATTCCGTGAGCATGTGCGGGTATCTTGCCAAAGACAAAACCACCGCCTATGAGACGCTATTGAAAGCCTTGCAAGATGCCATCGAAGCCACCGGCGATCCGGTGTCCTTTGGTTTGTTGAGCAAGTCCGCCACCGCCTCGACCAATTCCCGAGGCAATGCCATGGCGGAACTGGATCGCATCGTCAGCAACATCCCAAGCTCGCAGGCCAACACCAACGGTGCTGAGGCAGTGCCCGGTTGCACCTTCCACGCCACGGCCAGCCTAATAGGCAATGTGTTTTCCCCGGCCTACAACCCGGCGGGAATGGCTCTGTTGGTGACGGACTTTATTTTTGACACGGGTAATCAGCAAGGCGGTTCGGCTAGCGAATCGGCTTTCGTCGATAATTTTGTCAATTGGACCAAAGGTCGGGCCACCGCTCAATTGGGCCAGAAGCGCACAAAAAACCATAAAAAAGCCAAGGCTGGAGTGGATGTTACGCCTCTGGACCCAGCCGATGCCCATCCTTTGCCCGACATGCACAACTCGGCGGGTATCATCGCCATACGCTCGGCCTTCGATGGCAAGTATTTTTTACGCGAAGCCGGGAAGGCCAGTTTGCCACTGAAAATTGACAACCGGCCGGTTTACCTGTTTTGGCGGGCCAGATCGCCGGAAGTGGCCGAACGCTGGCTCAAGCCGGTGCTGGCCCAGTTGGTCGAAAAAAAAATCCCTGTCACTGCCTTCCAATTGCTGCCGGCCTCCGCTACCATCGACCCGGTCAACCCTAGGTTTGCCCATCGTCCGCAAGCCCTAGGTTCCTTGGACGACAAGTTCAAGCCACGCATACGCTACGCCAATCTTGCCTATGAAAAAGCCGCCGAACGTGCCGTCAAGGCCAGACACGCCGAGTTGGAAAATCCCATTGACGCCAGCATCAACCCGGAGTCTTGCTTTAAAGCCCAAGGGTTCCATGTCTATTTCGACACGCGCTGCGGAAAGCGCGGCGAACACGAGAATTTGTTCTGGGGACTTCAAACGATCAACGAAATCCGTGTCGAATATCCACTAGACAATGATATGCCCGGCTTGGAGCGGAAATACACTGACACACCCACGGGCTTCCGCAATGGCAGCTATCGCGTGGAATTCAAAGCCAACCCCGGCGGTAAGAATATTGTGTTGATTGCCATCCCTAAAATCGGCTCTGGTTTTTTTGAAGCGAGGGGGCAGAGTTCTCCCTCACAATGGAGCATTGCTTTGCAGGAACAGTTACAGATCAGGGATGATTCGTTCGACCCCGCCGCCACATTAAAGGGCTGGTCGTCGGACGTGGAACCGTGCGAAACGGGTGAGGTTTGCAAAGAAGCCCAAGACAAGACCGTGGACTTGCTGCGTTTCGTCAAGTCCATGCTCAGCCGCTCCAAACAAGAGTCGGGCCAGTCCGCTAGTATCCAGTTAGCTCAGCCCGTGAGCATTGAATTTCATCAAGTCGGGCAACTGCCTAAAAGCCAATAGGGAGACAAAGCGATGGCTCTATACCTCTGCCGCAATTTTGGCCGATGCGCTTTCGCGGACGGACGCAAGCGCTTTACCTGTTTGGATCGCGGAACTCCGGTTTGCCCCGCCTGCAACAGCGAAAATGTCAGCCTAGCCACAAGCTTCGGACTGCCGGGCTTTTTCGGCGTGAAGTCACTGCTCGTTGTTGGGGCGTTTTTCGTTGCGGCGTACTTCTTTGCAGGCCATGATGAACCCACAACCAAGAACGGTTTATCTTCAGCCCAAAACGGAAACGGTAGCCGAGCCGAGGATAGGTCTGCGGGAAATCCCCCCCATTCCTCCGATGTCTCCAAACTCAGGCAACCCCCGGCAAATTCCACTCGCCCAGTTTTTCCTGAACTGTTTGGCATGATCGAAATCGGCGGCAAGGGAGTCAAGGGCATCGTAGTCGATCTTGTTTTGACAGAACATGAGGAAGGCTGCCAAAAAGACGAGGATGCTTTTGCCGAATGTGTGCGCAAGAGCATCCGTAAGCAATATGACCCGTACAACGTCAACCCCATCGACAAAGCGTCCATACCCGACACGGTAAAGGCCGCGAAGAAATTCATGGATGACATGACCGGTACTTATTCGGTCGACCCTAGGCAAATTTATCTGGTTGGCAGTAGCAGCATCTCCAATAAGAATTTAGTGCCCCATCGTGACCAGCTAAAAGAAGAGCTAGAAATGGCCCTCGATAAGCACGGAGAAATGGATTTCGTCACACCCGAAAGAGAAGGGGAGTTGGGATTTTACGGGGTGTTGAATCTAATCCCTGAAAATTGGCGGGAAAGACGAAAAAAACAAGCCGTCGTGCTGGATATAGGCAGCGGAGACACCAAAGGCGGCTATCTGGAAAAAAACGATGGACATGAGGCTTTTGTGCCTGTTTCAGTGCCATGGGGGACGAAAAGCTTCAGCAACGCCGTGGACAAAGAACTCGACAAAAAAGAAAACAAAATCGACGATTGGTCGGTGAAAGCCGCCCCGTTTGCCAATGCAGCTTCGGTGTTAAGGAAACGCCTGCTTCGCCCCGCAATTCACCAAGAAGTGTCCAGAAAACCAGGTTTGATCAACCGTGATAGGGTCTATTTAATCGGCGGCATTGCCTGGGCAACCTCGACGCTCATCCAACCCTATAGCAAGTCGGCTTTCCCGGTCATGCATCCGCAATACTTCGACACCTTATATAACCGGGCCAAGAGTGAGGATGCAGTAAAAAAATTCTTTGACGAAAACCCGTTTCGCAAAACTTATCCAGATATAGAAAAAGTGAGCAAAGCATTTACCCCTGACAATCTTGTTGCCGGGCTAGAAATCCTAAGAACCTTCTCGGACGAAATGCACTTCGGCAAAAAAAACTTATTTTTCATCCGTGACTCTTTATATGCTTGGCCGCTGGGTTATATCAGAAAACGTTGCGAAGACGAACATACTTGCCCACCTTCTAAGCCGTAACTATTATTTAGAGAATTATCCGATGCCTATCAAGCACCATTTACAGATAAAAAAAACCTTTAGGCAAGCTTTTGGGTTGTTTGTGGCCTTGACATTGTTGCTATCAGGCTGTGCCGCGCCGTTGCAAGCCACTTTGAAACAGAGCGGAACCATTCGCTGTTTCCAAGAACAGAACCGCCCAGAAGGCAAAACCAGTTGTGAATTGTCGGCGGCGGTACGGGTGGATAATACTGTTGTTTTTACCAACGACAAACCCATCCCCGGAAACGGCAAATCTCCGGTTTTCTCACTCTCCCTTTCCCAACAAGAAAACAACACTGCCCATCCGGTTTATGCCCTAGACACCAAGCATATAAGCTATTTCGCGGAGCCAGCTTTTAACAATGCTTCTAAATTGGAAAGTCTGACCGTCACACCCGACGGAAAATGGGTAGTCGCGGCCACAGGATTCGACCGATACAAGCCTGGGCAAGAGGGCTACAATACGCTATTGGCTTGGCCTGCGGAGGATTGGCATGCGGTCAAAACGGTCATTTCCCCTAGTCAAGGCCCGGATGCAAAGGATTCCGTGTCGCTTCGTGAAAAGTTTAAGCAAGTGCTGGGGGGAAGTGAATATTTCAAGATAGAAGGCTTGGCCGCGATACCGGCAAAGGATGGCTCAGGGCAAGGCAGGCTGCTATTTGGAGTGCGCGAAACCGGCGCAGATTACAAAAATCCAAATCATGTCATCCAAATCATTCAAGCGGGTTATCATATTAGCGGCGACAAGCGGCTACAATTGCATGATGATTTTAAACTGGTGGCTGATTACACGGACCAACTCAAGTCCGCCCATCCCGACAAGCACACATTAGGATTGTCGAGCATTGAGTATGATCAATACCATGACCGCTTGTATTTACTGACCAGCTACGAGGAAGTCAACGCCGAGGAGCCTCCGCCAGAAAGCTTGGGTGCCTATTTGTGGACATTGCCCCTAGCAGATTTAGGCAAAACGGGTTCGAGTCCCCAGCCTATCCTTGTCGATCCCGCAAGCTGCCAGCAGCCCAAGACGAATGGCAAACCCTTAGAATCCTGTCCGCTAGAGTTCAAGTCCCATAAGGCGGAAGGCTTAGCGGTTTTGGACAGCAAGCAAATTCTCGTGGTGTTCGACGATGACCGCGTCAAAACCCAAGTACAGTCAGAGGATGGGCAACAGCATGAACGGAAACCTGAAAGTGAGTCCGGCTACGAGATTATTGAACTCCATTGAGGAATATTATGAAATGTTCCAGATGCGCAAACGAAAACGACAAAAACAGGATGAATTGTTGGTTTTGTGGGGCAATTCTTCCTAAAACAAATAAGGCTATTGGTTCATTTTTTTTTAATTTTGAATATATCCGGTTGAATTTGAAAAAGCTAGGCATATATGCCGTAGTTGCAGGTTTTTTCTTTTACGGTTTTCATCTAATCGAACTTGAGCAACAAAATGAGGCCGAACATAAACAAGAAAAGCTTGATATGCAGCGCAAGCTTGAGATTGCTGAGAAATTGCGTGAAGAAGCAGAAAAACGGGTACAACTAGCTAACGAAAAAGTTGACCAATTGCCAACAAACCCTGCACAAGCCCCTACTGTTATTCCAGCGGAGATGCCAAGGCAGCTTGTCAAACCAATTTTGACAGACCCAATTGATGCACAAATTGAAAGTATTGTCAGGCAACATTTTGCTGCCGACAACAACTGTGACGTAGAGGCCACAATGTCTTTTTATGCCGGTGGAATAGTGACTTATGATAATATAAGCTACGACAAAGAGGGTCTTAGAAATATAAAACAAAAAGCTTGTGAACGACTGCCTGGATATCGTAAATACAGTATACGCAATGACTCAATTAATATTACGGCCATCGGAAATAGCTATAAGATCGTTGATTATACACTCGATTGGGAAGTATTTAGTCCTAAACTACAACATAACAAATCAGGAATCACAAGGGTTAGAATAAAGGTCAACGCCGGTTTGACACCACCAAAAATTGTCAGTGAAAATCATTATAAGCTATAGATAAATATGCTGTGTTAATTTGTTTGACGTTAGGTGATTTCCAATAATGAAACCACCAAAACTGAAATGATTTTCCACAAAATCACGAACAATCACCTTGCCAAGCTAGTGCTTGGCGCTCCCAGTAGGAACGCCAAGCCCCAGCTTGGCCTTTGGATGGGATTTATCGTTCCGACGGTCTACGTCACTGCCATTAAGTTAGCGGCACATCGCGATGTAGGAGCGTGCTTTAGACTACGACCAGACACCTATCGCAGCCTAAAGGCAGCTCCTACGGGGCTTAACTTAACGGCAGTGACTCCGGAGCGAGGGAACGATAAAATTTATAGAATAATCCTGTGACCAATCCCTTATCCGACACCGAACTCTGCGTCAAATGTGGCTTGTGCCTGCCGCATTGCCCGACGTATGGCAAAACGCTAGACGAAAACGAATCGCCGCGTGGACGGCTGACTTTGATCCAGGCTTGGGCGGAGGGACAGCTTGAGGCAACACCCAAACTGCTAGGCCATGTGGATAACTGCTTGTTGTGCCGTTCCTGCGAGTCAGTCTGTCCAGCCAATGTACCCTACGGCAGGCTGGTGGACGATTTCCGCTCTGCAACGGCTGATAAGCACACTAAACCGTTGGCGGTCAAGCTGAAATCCGCAGCCGTGGGTTACACTTTGCAAAGCCCAAGCTTGCAACGCTGGTCCGGCCCGGTGCGCAGGGTGTTGAACAAAACAGGTCTGATGAAAACGGCGGGGTTGTCCGAATTGTCCGCCGGTCTACCCGAGCCGTTTGAACATCGACTATGGCAAGGCTTCCATCCCGCCTTGGGTCAGGAAACCGCCCGCGTTGCCCTGTTTCTTGGGTGTACGGCCGAACTGGCCGATGCCGAAACTGTCACCGCCGCCATCCGTTTGCTTAATCGTCTCGGCGTTGGTGTCACTGTTCCGGCGGATCAAGGCTGTTGTGGAGGCATGGCTTTACACAATGGGGATGGTGCCAATTTTGCGCGGATGCAACTGCGCAACCTTGAAGCGTTTGATTGCAAAGGCTTTGATGCCATTCTCGCTGTAGCCAGCGGATGCGGGGCGGTGTTGAAGGAATATCCTGAAAAAGGGTTTGCTGCCAAGATTAGAGATATTTCTTGTTTTCTTGCCGAACATCCGTGGCCGGACAGTGTGCGCCTCGAACCTCTGTCGGCTAAGGTTCTTGTCCATTCACCTTGTTCCCTTAAGAATGTACTGAAATCCGAACGCAACCCCCCCGCGCTTTTGCGGCGAATTCCAGAGCTTCAGGTGGACCTGCTGTCCAAATCGTCTTTATGCTGTGGCGCGGCGGGTACTTACTTGGTGGACCACCCGAAAATGGCGCAAGCCTTGCGGGAAGACTTATTGGATAGTGTTACGGCCTGTCCGCCAAACTATGTTGCTACGTCCAACGTCGGCTGCGCGATGCATCTTCGTGCGGGATTGAATTTGTGGGGATTGGGCCACATTGAGGTGCTGCATCCACTGGTGTTGCTGGAAAGGCACTGCGTGAGACTGTAATTTTACTAACCTAGCTTACATACAGCGTTTTCATGTTTAAAAACTACCTAAAAATTAATATTCAAACAATTTCTGATTGAAAAAAATATCTAGCGCAACCATACGCCCTATCAAGTAACTATCCGATGCTGAAAACGCTGTCGCAATGAAAATCATAGAATCCATACCCAACTTACGTGAAACTGTCCATCGTTGGCGTAGTGCCGGTGATACCCTCGCCTTTGTACCCACGATGGGTAATCTTCATGCGGGACACCTGCGACTGGTGGAGGAAGCCAGAAAACTCGCCAGCCGTGTAGTAGTGAGTATTTTCGTCAATCCTACCCAGTTTTGCGCGGGTGAGGATTTCGGCGCATACCCCCGGACACCGGAAGAGGATAAGGACAAGCTCAAAGGATCAGGGGCAGATTTGCTGTTCACCCCACATGCCGACGAGGTTTACCCTGCCGGGGCTGTCACCGTGGTCGAGGTTACGGGGGTTTCTGACGACTTATGCGGAAAGTTTCGCCCCGGCCATTTTCGAGGGGTGGCTACCGTGGTGTGCAAATTATTCAATATGGTACAGCCCGATGTGGCGTTGTTTGGTGAAAAAGATTGGCAACAACTGATGGTCATCCGTCGGATGGTGGTAGATTTGAACTTGCCATTGCGCATCGTTGGCATCCCCACAGTGCGAGCGCCCAGCGGCCTTGCGATGAGTTCGCGGAATGCTTACCTCAGCGAGGATGAAAAACAACGGGCCTCCGTTTTGTACCGTAGTCTCTCGCAGGCTAAGGCCGCACTGGAGGCGGGACTGCGCGATTACACGGGGATTGAGGCTGCTGCGGTTCAAATGTTACAAAATGAGGGTTTTAGGATTGATTATTTTGCCATCAGACGGCTTGATGATTTGACCGGGCCAAGGACTGATGACACAGACTTTGTTGTTCTCGTTGCAGCTTGGCTGGGTAGGGCTAGGCTGATTGATAATATAAGGATTAGCTTATGAGTCTAGGTCAAATAATCCGTTTACCATGATAATGGCTTGACAATTCTTGCTACGCCTATACCCTTACGGCATAATCTAATTTCCTTTGTGCCTGAATCATCAAGTTGAATCCATGCAAACTACCTTATTGAAAGCCAAGTTACACAGGGCGCGTGTAACCCATTCCGAGCTGGAATACGAAGGATCTTGTGCCATAGACGGCGATCTGTTGGATAAAGCAGGCATTAGGGAATATGAGCAAATCCACATCTACAACGTTAATAACGGCGCTCGCTTCATCACCTACGCCATACGTGCCGAGGAGGGGTCCGGGATTGTATCAATAAATGGGGCTGCGGCCCGCCATGCCGCAGTCAATGACATCGTCATCATCTGCGCTTATGCGATTCTCGACCAGTCTGAGTTGTCGGGTTACCAGCCAACCTTGATTTATGTGGACTCGCAAAACAAGATTGTACGCACCGGTCATGCGATACCTGTGCAGAAATGATTGAAAAAGTTTACAGCGAAGAGGAAATTGCCCTCCGTCTAGCAGAGGACTTGCCGCACTGGTATTATGAAAATGGCTGGATTCGCCGAAAATATCGGACCAGCGGATGGAAGGCAACCCTGATGGTGGTCAATACAGTTGGCCATTTGGCAGAAGCTGCTTGGCATCATCCCGATTTGGCGGTGTCGTATGCCTTTGTCATCGTCAAGCTTGTAACCCATTCGGCCAAAGGGATTACCGACAAGGATTTTATGCTGGCAAAAAAAATCGAGTCGGTGATCCAGTGGGATGCCAAAGCAGAAAGCGGCGGTGTACTGGAGGGAACCCCTGACGATCAGCGCTTCAAGTACATCAAATATGACCGTTAAAGACCGGTAGGGTGCAGCAATTCTAAATTTGAGTCAAATTGATGAAATTAGAGTACGCCATACTCGTCGGGAAGCCAGCAATTCTTATTTTGAACAAAACCGGGCGGGTTTAGAACCCGCCCCTACGAATTGACATTCCGTATCGTGTTTATAATGCATTGATAATGTAGAATTAAATTCCCTGCGTAGGGGCGGGTTCCAAACCCGCCCTTATTAATCTTTGCCAAAATGAAAATTGCTTTCAAGAAAGCATCTGCAGTAGCCTCCTGGCCTCTTCACGGATTTTCCTGCGGTTCAATAAAAAGCTAAATTTGCTGCCCCCACATTGCTGCCAAAGCCACGCCGAGCGGATACCGGCTAGAAGCAAGGCTCTAATTTTGTTGGCAACGACCGGATTTTCCAAGTGTACCGGGTCGCCCATAACCATGATTCTCGGATTGATCTTGCTAATGTTGTTCTGGTAAATATCGGCAATGCTGGCCATTACATTTTCATGGGTAATGCCAAAATGGGCCGCTTGGGCAGTGGCTCTTTCAAGGCCGGACCGAATGGCTTTCTGCATTCCATCCATTCGTCGGTATCTTCCTTCTAGATAAACTAGGGCTGCCCCATAGCGTGCCAACTCGGTATCCACAGAATCGGACGGCCCCATTTGCCTTTCCAAGAGCTTGAAGCCGCTTCTCAGTTTATCTAGGCCACCATAGACATCGGGTACGTCATCGGCATTAATTTTCAGGAGGCTTGAAATGCAAGCCTCCAAATCATCGGCATCGGTCGTGCCGGTCTTGGCGAGGTTGCTCACCGATTGTATGGCTTGGCTTAAGCCGGCTAGGGCAATGGTTTGATTGGTCAGATTTTTTATCATGGTAAGCAGATTTTTCTTATGTTTCCCTGCGATTGTATTTCACGGCATTACCTCGTGCCAAGGCAATGGGGTATTTTTCTCCGTTTTTGCGGATTTTTTCTTCCACCGCCCGATCCAGATTGATGCCCAACTGGTCGGCGAGGCGTAACAAGTAGATCATCACATCAGCTATCTCTTCTTCGACCCGGGCAAAGTCTGCCGGGTTCTCACCCAGATGACGCGACTCTGCCTCAGTTAACCATTGAAAGGGTTCCAGCAACTCCGCCGCTTCCACAGCAAGTGCGGTAGCTAAGTTTTTGGGGCTGTGGAATTGTTCCCATTCGCGGTCTAGAGCGAACTCCCGCAGCTTCTTTTGCACAGACTTGATATCCATGAACGACTCCATATATCAAAGATGTGTTTCTTAATTCGCCCGGAATAGGCGAGAATATGCGACTATTGTAAAGAATAATCCAATGAGTGGCGGAATGCTTGTGCAGTGCGTAAGCGTTCACTTCCCCTGCCTTTATCCTGGGAGCGCAGCCATCTTGGCCGCTATTTCAGCGGGCGAGACGCCCGCGCTCCCAGGGGGAGTGACGCTTACTGCAGTGCGACATCCCAAGCCCGGCCTTATTATCCTTAAAAATCGTTCGTGCGAGAGGGTTAAAAACGTGGATAGTCTGATTCAAGACCTGCAAAAAACCATAGATGCATTGGAAACCCTAAGCGAAATGCCTGCAACGGCAGGGGAACAGATCGACGAATTGCTTGACCAGTTGTTCCAGCAAAAGATAGATTTAGTCAATGCCACTTTGAATGTTTCATCCCAGTTGTTTCTGGTGGCTGCACAGGCCATGGCGCTAGCTGCTTCCAAGGCTGTGTTCACCGTCAAGGAGCCTTCTCAGGTTAATGAGTTGGCCAAGGGCGTTTCCGATGCCATCACCAAACTGGCCAGACTTTTGGACAGTGTGGCTCACATTAATTAACTGATGTTATGCATGGAGTGGCAAAGCTCGCTTTGCCTGTCAAGGCAAGCCTTGACACTCCAAATCAAATCGCCGTAGGTCGGCAACCCATTGCCGACAACAGAACCGCTGTGTGTGCGCAACATCTAAATTAAGGAGCCCGCACGTTGAGTATGCTGATGACTGATGACTTATCTCGGGGCGCACTACAGGTTCAAGCGCTCCGTCTTGGGTACTAGCCATGGAGAATAGACTCTGCCCTTGCGGTTCATTGATGTTGTCATCGGAATGCTGCGGCCCTTTTTTGTCTGGAAGCCTCAAACCTAAGACGGCCTTAGATTTAATGCGTTCCCGCTATACGGCTTATCACCTGAAGAATGGGGCTTACTTGCTGAAGACTTGGCATCAAAGCACTTGCCCCGTAGATTTGGGCTTTCGGGACGATGATACCGAATGGGTGGGATTGAATGTTGTGTGGTATGAGGCAGGCGGGATCAAGGATTCCGAGGGGGTCGTAGAGTTTATCGCAAGCTATCGCCAAGGCGGTGTCCTGCTGCGTTTTCGCGAGTGTAGCCGTTTCCTCAAGGAGTTGGGTGAATGGTTCTACCTTGATGGTATTGTTCGAAGCGAACCTAATCCGGGCCGTAACGATCCCTGCTGGTGTGGAAGCGGAAGAAAATACAAAAAATGTTGTGGGTCGCCGGTCATTGCCAATGAAAAACCTACTAGGAGTAGCCCATGAATAAATCCAAGCTTGAACGTTGCCCTCCGATTGACGCTGAAATTTACGGACGCCTTAGTGAGAGGGTAGGGCGTTGCCATATGGATCTTCGATTAGGAATTGAGCATGACAGGGAGTCTTGGATTTTTGGACAAGGCCGCAGCTTTTTCCATATCGAAAACTGGTACTCCATACACGGACTCATCCGGTTTGCACTCAGGCTGTTCCTGCTGCATGGACGGGGGCAGGACAATGCGAGGCGAATTTTGATCCGTCATAACGAGTTTGATATTATAGGGCTGCCCGTGGCGTTTGATGGTTTTAAGTTGCTCCATCTCACCGATTTGCACTTGGATGCTGCCGATGACATCGTAGATGCACACATTGATGCCTTAAATCGGGTGGGGGATTACGATATTTGTGTGATGACCGGCGATTACCGGAACAAGACTTTTGGCCCCTATCAACGAACTCTGGAAGCTATGAGCCGAGTCCGCGAAAAGATAGCAGCGCCTGTCTATGCTGTTTTGGGCAATCACGATACCATTCGCATGGCTTCGGGCATGGAAGATTTGGGGATAAGAATGCTACTGAATGAAGCAGTGCCCATTGAAAGGTGCGGCGCTACGATTTGGCTGGCAGGGATTGACGATGCACATTATTACCGGGCCGAAAATTTAGAGAAGGCAACCGACCCGATTCCAGCGGAAGGCATATCCATTCTATTGTCCCATTCCCCGGAAATGTATCGGCATGCTTTTTATGCGCGTTTCGATGCCATGTTGAGCGGACATACTCATGGTGGGCAAATTTGCCTGCCTGGCGGCATCCCTCTGATGCTTAATGCCCGCGCCCCACGCTCTTTTTGCAATGGGCCTTGGCGCTACCATGGTTTGCAGGGTTATACCTCGCCGGGTTCGGGAACTTGCATTGTCGATGTTCGCTTGAATTGCCCGCCGGAAATCACCGTGCATACCTTGCGCAAGATTCAATAGGGTTGTTTGCGTATGCCGAGCCAGTATAGAACCCTTGAGATGGCTAACTCCAACACAAAAAATGCAATGGTGAGCCGAAGAACATCGCCTGACCCAAGGTGCAATTCGGCTTTTAGCCATAACAAGGGAAGCAGTGATTCGGGAATCTGGTCCAAACCCAATGCCATGCCGCTAGGCAGGATGCCAAACCGGCGTTTGAGCAAGCTGGAGAGCAGGTCTCCCAACATTGCCAAAGCCCCGACGGCCAGGCCTGCGCTGACTCCCAAGTTTAGCACCCAGGCGGCGGCAGAGCTGGATAGCACCGCACCGGCGATGCCCCTCCATGTTTTTGTCGGTCCCAACAAGGGTTTGCCGTCGGGCCAAACCATCCCGCTGTCCACCGGTTGGCCAAAAAGATTGCCCAGCAAATTGTGCAGGATGATTGGCGCGCCATTGGCTATGAACAATAGCAGTAAAATTTTGGCTTCGATCATTGCATGATACAAATTGGCTGGTTCCAAAGCTCCGGCTCTCATCTTTATACACAAGTCCAGCCAACCAGGAAAATCCGTCATTTCGGCATGGATGCCGAAATCCAGGCCATGGACGGTAACAAGTCGGTCGTGCAAATGCTTGATTCAGGTGACACGCCAAAAAAATCCCATTGCCAAGCGGGAGCTTCACTGCCATTAAGTTAAGCGTTTATCGGAACGCCAAGCCCCAGCTTGGCATCAGGGTGTACCGCGCCAAGCTGGGGCTTGGCGTTCCGTCAAGGGCTGATTTCACTTAACTTAATGGCAGTGAAGCGGGAGCTTGGGAACGAGCAACAAGGAAGTTATTTTCGACCATATCCTTAGCCAGTTGCATAGCTTACAATAAAATTTTTCATGGAACTTAATATTTTTCAAATAACGTGTGATATTGCAAACGCTATATGATCAGAAAAATTCTAATCCTCCTAATTCTTGCCGCAGTTGCCATTAGTGCGGAACCTCTATGGCGCTATTTTCATACGGATGACCATGCCAATGAACTAGTGCTTTTCGGCAACATGGATTTGCGGGAGGTCGCCCTAGCGTTTAATAATAGCGAGCGTATCGTCGAAGTATTGGCACAAGAAGGCGAAAGGGTAAAAAAGGGACAGGTTTTGGCGCGTCTAGACACTAGTCGGTTGTTACCACAAGTCAATAAGGCCGAGGCAGAGGTGGAAGCCCAAAAACAAGTTGTCGAACGGTTCCATCACGGAAGCCGGCCAGAAGAAATCGCCCAGGCAAGGGCTAATGTCGATGCTGCCGAGGCGGATGCGGCTTACAGCGAATTTCAATTCCACCGACTCGATTCACTGTCCAAGGATTCCAGTGGACGTGCCGTTAGTCGGCAAGATTTTGACAATGCCCATTTCGCCTTGAATGGAACAAGGGCCAGGCTCAAAGCCCTGCAAAAGGCACTCGAGTTATTGGTCATCGGACCACGGCAAGAGGATATTAAACAAGCGGAATGGCAATTGCAGACCAACACGGCTCAACTTGAGCTGTTGCGCAGGCAGTTGGCGGATGCGGATCTGTTGGCCCCTAGTGATGCTGTGGTTAGGACTCGTATCATGGAACCGGGTGAGATGGCATCTCCACAAAAACCAGTGTTTTCCTTAGCCATCATTGATCCGAAATGGGTTCGGGCCTACGTATCGGAAACCGATCTGGGCAAGCTGCATTCGGGAATGCGGGTTTCAATCACAGTCGATAGCTTTGAAAATCGCCGGTTTGACGGGTGGGTCGGCTTCATTTCGCCCGTCGCCGAATTTACGCCTAAATCCGTTGAAACTGTCGAATTGCGCCCTAGCCTTGTTTATGAGGTCCGTGCGTTTGTCAGCGACGAGAAGGACGAGTTAAAGTTGGGAATGCCCGCGACGGTCCACTTTCCTTTGGGTGGGATTGAGTCCCAGCCCAAATCCGAGGCTCGACATTGAAGTCCGAAGTGCCAGATAAAGAACAGGCGATATCTGGCATAGCCCTATGTAAAGCTTTCCGCCGCACTAGTGGAGAAAATATTCAAGCCTTGGAACAAGTTTCTCTCAATATTCACCATGGCACTTTGGCTGCATTGGTCGGTCCCGACGGGGCCGGCAAGACTACTTTGCTACGCATGGCTGCGGGGTTGATTGCGCCTGATTCTGGCAAGCTAGAGGTGCTTGGGATCAATGTCACCGCCGACCCGCAACAAATACAATCGCGCATCAGTTACATGCCGCAAAAATTCGGTCTCTATGAAGATTTAAGCGTCCAAGAGAACCTTGATCTTTATGCAGACTTGCATGGTGTGACACCCGATGCGAAAAGACTTCGCTATGCCCAGTTGATGCAAATGACCGATCTTGGTTCTTTTGCTAACCGTTTGGCGGGCCGCCTTTCCGGGGGCATGAAGCAGAAATTGGGGCTTGCCTGTACATTGGTCAGGTCTCCGGAGTTGCTTCTGCTGGATGAACCGACAGTCGGTGTCGATCCATTGTCCAGGCGAGAATTGTGGGAAATCATACTGCGTCTCGTTAGGGACGAAAACCTAACGGTGCTGTTGAGTACGGCATACTTGGACGAAGCCGAACGTTGTGGTCATGTGGTTGTCCTCAACCAAGGAAAGGTGTTAGTGCAAGGGCCACCCGGCGAAGTGACAAAACTCGCTAACGGACGGGTGTTTTTGGTCGAACCGCCCGAGGGACAACCGGCCCGAAATCTCCAAGCCCAATGCTTTGATGAGCCGGGCATTGCTGATGCCGTGCCTGAGGGTGGGTTAGTCCGCGTTGTCCTGATGCCTGGAATGAAAGCGTCTTTGGGTTCGATTGGGTGCCTTACCGCAGGGCTGGACGTCCAACCCACACCAGCCCGGTTTGAGGATGGCTTCATGTTGCTGTTGCACCAGCAGGGAAATAAGGCAGCACCAGTTTCACCCGGCACTGTGCGGCAGACCCCTCTGGCTGATAAAGACCGTTGCGAAATCATTATCGAGGTTCATGACCTAGTGAAAAGATTTGGGGCTTTCACTGCCGTCGACCATATTAGCTTTGAAGTTTGCCGTGGTGAAATCTTCGGCTTGCTCGGGCCAAACGGAGCGGGCAAGACGACGACTTTCCGCATGTTGTGCGGTCTTTTGGCGGCCACGTCCGGCACGTTGCGAGTTGCGGGTGAAGACCTTCGTGTCGCACGCGCATCCGCCAGACAGCGTATTGGCTATGTGGCTCAGAAATTTGCACTCTACGGCCAGTTGTCGGTTATCGAAAACCTGGAGTTTTTCGCCAGTGCTTATGGCTTGCGGGGACGGCGCAAACGTGACCGTATCGATTGGGCTTTGCAAGATTTTGAGCTTTCGGAACTAGTCAAGTTACCCAGCGGACAACTGCCGGGAGGATATAAACAGCGATTGGCAATGGCGGCGGCCCTGCTGCACGAACCGGAAATCCTGTTTCTCGACGAACCCACTAGCGGGGCGGACCCGTTGGCTAGGCGCGAGTTTTGGCAGCGCATCACCTTATTCGCAGAACAGGGCGTGACCGTGATTGTCACCACTCATTTCATGGAGGAAGCCGAGTATTGCGATCGTGCTTTGATCCAAGATGCCGGGCGTTTGCTTGCACGGGGAACGCCCGCTGAAATCCGTCTGCTTGCTGACAGCCGGGGTGGCCAGCGTCCAAGCATGGAAGATGCCTTCATAGCCATTGTCGAAAAGGCCCGTGAAAAGGCTTCCACTCTGGCAATGGGGGTTGCGTGAAACACGCAAGAGCGGCTGGATACGACCCAATATCTTCCCGGCTCAGGCGCATCGGGGCGCTAGTGCGCAAAGAAAGTCGCCAAATGTTGCGTGACCCTAGCACGGTTTTGATCGGAATTGTGATGCCTGCGTTGCTTATATTGATTTTTGGCTACGGGCTTTCTCTGGATGTCAAAAATGTTCCGATTGCGGTTGTGTTGGAACATCGCTCACAGGAGGCGGACGAAATTGCGGCAGGATTCTCCCTCTCCCCTTATTTTAAAGCGACGGTGTTGACGTCAATGCCTCAGGCACAACAGTTGATGAATCAGCGGAAGGTTGATGGAATCGTTCGCATTAGGCAGAATTTCTCGCATCAAATAGCTTCAAATAACGCTGATATCCAGGTTTTAGTGCATGGCTCCGATGCAAATTATGCCAGAATTGTTCAAGGCTATGCCCTTGGAGCCATCGGCCAGAGTTTTCTGCGCAAAAAAATGGAAGGGGTGGTCATCAATGACGGTCCTGTCATCGTTCAGAGCCAAACTTGGTTCAATAAAAATAATGACAGTCACTACTTTCTCGTGCCTGGCTTAATTGTTCTAATCATGACGTTGATAGGCGCTTTGTTGACAGCGTTATTGATGGCGCGGGAGTGGGAGCAGGGTACTTTAGAGGCAATTTTTGTAACACCGGTGCGGGTAGGGGAAATTCTACTGGGCAAGATTATTCCCTATTTTTGTTTAGGGGTTATTGGCCTGGCTTTGTGCATAATGGCGGCTAAATTCCTCTTCAATGTGCCTTTGCGAGGTTCAACCAGTCTGCTGGCAGGTGCTTCAATGCTTTATTTGCTTGTCACACTCGGAATGGGCCTGCTGATTTCAGCGGCCACCAAGAATCAGTTTCTGGCCAGCCAAATTGCGATCATCGTTTCTTATTTGCCGGCTATGATGCTATCGGGCTTTCTTTTCGATATCCGCAGCATGCCGGTTGCGCTTCGGGTCATCACCCTAGTGTTGCCGGCACGGTATTACAACGAGCTTTTGCAAACGATTTTCCTGGCGGGGAATATCTGGCCTATCATCATCCCCGACTTGATGGTTGTTGGGGCGATGGCTATTGCATTGTTATGGCTGGCCCGCATCAAAACAAAAAAGAAATTAGGGTAGATGACATGTTTGAATCGTTGCTGCGTATTTTGGCTTTAACGCGTAAAGAATTTTTGGTTGTGCTAAAGGACCCACGTAGCCGAATTAGCCTGTTTGTACCTCCGATTATCCAGTGCCTGATTTTCGGTTATGCAGCAAGCTATGACCTTAGCAATGTACCTTACGCGGTCTTAGACCAGGATCGCAGCTTTGCATCGGCACAATTGCTGTCACAACTAGACGGCTCAGGGGTTTTCCTGCGGGTTGGCAATCTTAGCAATGTTAAAGAAATTGAAGCGATCATTGATGACAAAAAGGCTCTGCTGGTCCTCCAGATCGGCCAGAATTTCGAGCGGAACCTATTGATGGGTCTAACCGCTCCGGTGCAATTGATTGTCGATGGACGGAATTCCAATACTGCCGCGATTGCGTCCAGCTATATTTCTACTGAGGTTGCCACATTTAATGCGCAGTGGCGAGCCGGGCACGGGGAAGCTAAGATGCCCGTCCGAAGCATCACTAGGGCTTGGTACAACCCCAATCTGGAAAGTCGTTGGTTTATGGTCCCAGGTATGATCGCTACGCTTACCCTATTGCAAACTCTGATACTGACAGCCATGTCGGTGGCGCGTGAGCGAGAACATGGAACCTTTGACCAATTGTTGGTGACCCCATTCAGTCCGACTGAGATTATGGTAGGCAAAGCACTGACTCCGATAACCATCGGGTTGGGTCAGGCGACTGGGGTGCTGCTGGTTGCCCAACTGTGGTTTCACATTCCCTTCGCGGGTTCTTTTTTGACGCTTTACCTCTGCCTTGGCATTTTTCTTTTTGCCATCATCGGGATAGGATTGTTGGTGTCTTCCATTTCCGCCAACATGCAACAGGCCATGCTCTACTCATTTGTGTTGATGCTGCCGATTATCTTGTTGTCGGGCTTCATGACCCCCATCAGCACCATGCCGAGGGGATTCCAGTATGTCACACTATTTAATCCCCTGCGCCATGCCATCCGTTGTGTGCAAAGAGTTTTTCTTGAAGGTGCCGGAATCGAACTTTTAATACCCGACCTATGGCCTATGCTGCTGATTGGAATGGTCACGCTTCCCGCAGCGGCCTGGATGTTCCGGCATCGCTTTGCGTAAGATTTAACCAACAATCTGGCTACCGTCATCAATGGTTTTATTAAATCGGCGTAGTCAACGAAAAAAATAGGAAAATCCTAGGAAATCCGTCTATTTATCAGGCTTAACCCTATAAATAGTAATAACATGCCCAATCGAATGTATCAACTCGGCACCGGTTTCACTGCGAATTATTTCTGCCATTTCGCGTCGTTGTTCGCGGTCTTCCGCATTGATACGGACTTTGATTAATTCATGGTGGTCTAGTGCCAAATTTATTTCGATTAACAAGGCAGGGGTGATGCCCGATTGCCCGGTTATAATAATGGCTTTTAGTGCGTGGGCCTTGGCGCGGAGTTGTTTTTTCAATTCGGAGTTCAAATGATTTTCCTCTTTAGCATAAAGATTGATGGTTGGTGTTTAAATGACAAAAAGCGGTAGCAGTCAGCGGTGGCTTAGCGAGCATTTTTCCGACGAATACGTGAAACTGGCGCAGCAACGAGGTTATCGTTCGCGTGCCGTGTTTAAGTTGGAGGAGATAGATTCCCGTGATAGGCTCATCAGGCCCGGCATGTCTGTGGTGGACCTTGGGGCTGCACCCGGAGGGTGGTCGCAGTACGTGGCGGGAAAAATCGGCAAGCATGGCAGAATTATAGCTTTGGACATCCTGCCGGTGGAAGCAATTCCTGGAGTCGAGATCATCCAGGGCGATTTCCAAGATGAGCAGATACTCAACCAAGTGCTGCAAGCATTGGAAGGAAAGCCTGTCGATTTGGTTCTCTCCGACATGGCACCGAACATGAGTGGAACCCGTGTGGTGGACCAGACTCGAGCCATTTACCTTGCCGAACTGGCTTTGGATATGGCGCGGCTAATATTGAAACCAGGCGGGGCTTTTGTGGCCAAGCTCTTCATGGGGGCTGGTTTCGAAGAATATCAAAAAAATGCCCGAAATTCTTTTTCCGGGTTGGCAAACCGCAAACCTAAAGCATCCCGAGACCGCAGCCGGGAGGTTTACCTCGTTGGCAAGGGCTTCAAAGGGTGACATCCCTTGAAGCGATTTCATCCCTGTCCTGCTGGAACCAAGACCGACGAAATTTGGTCTATGAATTAATGCCCTAGTTAAATAGCAAAAATTTCTAAATTTTAACTGGATGAAAGGAAAACAATGCCGGTTTGAATTTATCCTGATAAGATTACCGTAGTATTAATTCGGATACTCATCCATTAAGGGAGTCTGAAGTGAACGACATGCTAAGAAACATTATTTTATGGGTGGTCATCGCGGTTGTGCTGGTGGCCGTTTTCAATAACTTCAGCTCTAGAAAACCCGTTGATGCGAACCATATGGCCTACTCGCAATTCATTGCGGCGGTGAATGACGGGCAGGTAAAGCAGGTTTCCATCGAAGGACAAACCATTAACGGGGTCTTGGCCACGGGTGAGAAGTTTTCGACTTATACCCCGGATGATCCCCACATGCTTGATGACCTGCTTAAAAACCATGTGGAAGTCAAAGTATTGCCACCCGAGCAGCCGTCTTTGTTGATGCAGATTTTGATCTCTTGGTTTCCAATGCTGTTGTTTATCGGGGTTTGGATTTTCTTTATCCGTCAGATGCAGGGTGGGGCCGGTGGCCGGGGGGCGATGTCCTTTGGCAAGAGCAAGGCACGGCTGTTGGAAGAAGACCAAGTCAAGGTGACTTTTGCCGACGTGGCCGGATGCGACGAGGCCAAGGAAGATGTGAATGAAATGGTTGATTTTCTAAAGGATCCGAGCAAGTTTCAGAAGTTAGGCGGGAAGATACCCAGCGGGGCGTTGATGATAGGCCCGCCGGGAACCGGTAAGACTTTGCTGGCCCGTGCCATTGCAGGCGAGGCTAAAGTACCCTTTTTTACTATTTCTGGTTCGGATTTTGTCGAAATGTTCGTCGGTGTCGGTGCCTCGCGTGTCCGCGACATGTTCGAGCAGGCCAAGCAACACGCCCCTTGCATCATCTTCATTGACGAGATTGACGCTGTTGGGCGGCATCGCGGTGCGGGATTGGGAGGTGGGCATGACGAGCGCGAACAGACACTCAACCAACTGCTGGTGGAAATGGATGGTTTTGAGGGTAACGAGGGTGTGATAGTGATTGCCGCAACTAACCGGCCTGATGTGCTCGACCCGGCGCTGCTGCGGCCAGGGCGCTTTGACCGTCAGATTGTGGTGGGATTGCCCGATGTGCGGGGACGGGAGCAGATTCTCAAGGTTCACATCAAGCGCGTACCCTGTGCCGAAAATGTGGAAATAAAATACCTTGCCCGTGGAACCCCCGGTTTTTCCGGGGCCGACCTTGCCAACCTGATTAATGAGGCAGCCTTGTTCGCTGCGCGCAAAAGTAAGCGCGAGGTGTATATGGAAGATTTCGAGAGGGCTAAGGACAAAATCCTGATGGGTGCCGAACGCACCTCCATGGTAATGAGCGTCGAAGAGAAAAAACTCACGGCCGTTCATGAAGCAGGCCATGCCATTGTTGGTCGCCTAGTCCCGGAACATGATCCGGTTTATAAAGTCAGCATCATGCCTCGAGGTCGTGCCTTGGGCATCACTATGTTCCTGCCGGAGAGGGATGCCTACAGTGCCAGCAAGCAGAAATTGGAAAGCCAGATTTCTAGCCTGTTCGGCGGTCGCTTGGCCGAACAGATCATTTTTGGCAAAGACAAAGTGACCACGGGGGCTTCCAACGATATAGAACGGGCCACAAGTCTGGCCAGAAACATGGTGACCCGATGGGGCTTGTCGGAGCGACTTGGACCACTCGCGTATAGCGAAGAGGAAGGTGAGGTGTTCTTGGGGCGTTCTGTGACCAAGCACAAGTCGGTGTCCGAAGGAACAGCGCACCTTATTGACGAGGAGATTCGTTCGGTGATTGACCGCAATTTCGAGCGTGCCGAGCGTCTGCTGCTGGAAAACCTAGAAAAAGTGAATGTGCTGGCGGATGCTCTGATGAAATACGAAACCGTCGACCGTTTGCAAATTGACGATATTATGGAAGGAAAGACTCCACGTCCCCCGGCAAATTGGGAAGATGACATTCCTCCAGGAACTGGACAGAACGGCAGGAATATCCGGGGGGATAAAGTTGACAAAACCGGCGGTTTAGGTGAACCCGCTGAACTCCATTAAACCTAAGTCCGGCAGTTGGAATAGGTTAGGCGATTTCCAAAAATGTTTATACGTTTATTTATCGGAAATCGCCTTAATCTAGCCGGTTTTCGATAATCAGAAACCAAGGCCTGTGTCTGGTCAATTGCAGAAAGCCGTCCGGGGACAGTGTAAGAATACTTTTGGAAACGGAATTGCGCACGTTGCCGCCAATGGCATAAAGAAACCGTCCATCAGTTTGCACGACGATATCGCAATGCAGTTTCGCATTCAATGACAAAGGCAGTTCCTCCACCACGTCGCCAAAATAGCCCGTCCCCCGGTTTGCGCAAATTAAATCACCTGGCTTGGGTTTGTATTCTTGGATGGTGTGGGGAATGAATGAAGCCCCCGGATTTTGCCCCACGGACAAGAAATGAGATAGATAGTCCCGGTGTGAGGGTGCGGGCGGAAACAGCGATGCTGGAACCCCCGCCTCTCGCATCACCCAACTGATGAAGGCGGCGGACCAGGGTTCCTTGCAATCCTTGCCCGATAGCCTGGACATTCCTACGGCCCGCCAGTACTGGTTGACCCGTTCGATGTGCGACCAATCATCGTCCTCCCAAGCACCGACATGCGGGATGCTTTCGTCGTCTTTTTCGATGATCACTTTCTGCTGTCCGAAAAATATCCATTCATCGGTCGCGGCATCAATGATTTTATACTTCCATGAATCAATGGGGATTTCGACCGTGTTTTGCTGTGGCGCGACAATTTGAGCAGCCGGGGCGGGTGCCGGGGGTTTCTTATGTGAGCTCCCGCAACCGGATAGAGCCAGGAAAAACATAAAAAGTAAGTATTTCATCATAATATTAAACCGTTTAATTTCTTTTACGTTGCGTCGTTGCGTGAGACAAAAATCTTTACTCAATAATCCAGCCTAACTTGGCAGGCAAGAAAAAGAAGGTTTCACGCAACGGCGCAACGACGCAACGTTAAGAGCAAACTTACAATAAGGCTTGCCATGAACTAGGGTTCTCTCGTTTCCACGTTCCAGAACTCCCGAGCTAAGGGGCGCGGGGGGCGGAGTAGGGGAAAAACACCAAAGCGTAACCCCGCGTCCCCCTGAGCACCGGCTTGCCATGAAAGTACGGTATCCAAGTAGGGTACGCTGTGCGTACCATTGTAAGCCCTTGAAGGTACGCACAGCGTACCCTACTTGGTATGGCTTTCATCTTCAGGGGCGCAAACCAATTTGCATGAATGTTGGGCTGCCGCATCAGGAGAGGAAACCGGGGTTGCATGGCTTTTGCTTTTTTCTTTTATACCTACCACGGCGGTTTACTTTCTCAGGAGCGATTCTCGCCACTGAGTTGAGCAAATCACTGTCTAAGGCTCGAATTCTTGACATAGCAACTCCTAAATTGCCCAACTCATCGTTATACACAAGTCTATCCTCTCCCATATGCCAGGGTTCTGATAGAACTCATATTGAACAGATTGAGTCAGCTTTGTAATTTCTTAATTCCTCAATTTCAAAAGGGGCAGGGGGTTTGGCCTTGGTTTATCTAGTCGGACGACGTGCATCACGAAACCACGCCCGGTATTCTTCCATTTTCTCGTGCTGTCCCGCCGGCGCATGCCGATGGCAGGTGGAATATTCTTCGCTGCCCGGCTTCGCGCCCCAACGCACTTCTGCGCAATCATTGGGGTTGTAGGCCATCTCAAAGGCTTGCTTTCTGTCCAGCACATCCGCCAAGGAAAGCTCCCAAGTGCTACCGTCGCTTCGCGTGTAGTGGATTTTCCGCTCTTGGATGCGTCGGGCGTGGTACTGTTCGATCTCGGTTTTCAACTCTTGCGGCGATGCGCCGTTCATCACGAACAATTCAGGATGCCGGACGATCTTGTTTGGCAAGCCATTTAAAACGTTGATGGCGATAATCAGGCGCATGTCACGCGACGGAGTGGAGAAATCCTCCCAAGGGCCTAGGGCTTCAAAAATAGCCGTAGCACTGGGCATGGCAATGACGCTGCCGGGGTTCTTGCGGAAATAGCCCTCGCCATTATCCACGGAGGTCACCCGTGTTTCCACCTGCTCCGCCAAGGCATCCAGAGTGCTTTCGTAGGCTTGCCTAGGCTCGAGCCCGACAGGGTTGGTCAGCTTGTCCATCCGGGCGTAGAAGTCCTCCGGTGACAATTCCCCTTGCTCCGCAGAAAATGGGGCAAAGTTTGGATTGTCAAGCAATTCGCTATTGGATAACGCATGTAAAGCACCCGACGCAGAGCGCACTAATGGGCGGAATGCCTTGAAACCCGGCCCAGCGCTGGCTACGTCCGCATAGAGGAAAGTCCCTTCCCAAAACCGTTTACGGGTCACCGAATTGTCTGGTTGGGCATCGACGGCAAGCAACATTCCTGGACGGCCAGTCGTTTGGGGAACCCACTGGGCCAGCACGAGAACATGACCATACGGGTCGGCGTAAACAGTCCCCGGCCACAAGGTTTTGCGGCTCAAGGGGACGGGATATAAATCCGTGGCATCGTCATCCAACCCGGTGCGGGCGGAACCGGAGTGGACGGCGTTCGCCAATTGTCCGCTGACATTTCTGAAGCTGCCTTGGGATGCGATTCCATGGGTGAATTCGGTCTTTACGCTGACCGGGCCACAGCGCGGAGGGGCGTTGGACGAACCTCGACTGCACGCTCTAAAGCCAATGGGCAACCCGACTTTCCAGGCAAAATAGGCGCGCAAGGTATAGGGAAGGTCGGCGCAGTCTGGCGTGGCCGGCAGATTTCTGTCTTCGTTAAGTCCAAGGTGATTGAACAGGAAATTCCTTCCGGGGTCTCGCAACACCGGTTCCAAAGAAGGGAAGCTGAGATTTTCCCCGACCGGTGCGCCGAACAATCCCTCAATCCAAGCCGAGTAGAATGCCTCCGTGGCTAGATTCCAGTCCATAGTTGGGCTTTCTTGCCTACTGCGATTGCCAATCACAAGCGGGTGGCAGGCAAGCAGGTTTTCCCCTCGCCGGGCCTCGATCCGGTAATCGCCATCGGCTAGGCCAGTAAGGCTTGAAGACAGGCTCCATGGCGGACCTCCACGAGGAGTGGATTGCAGGTGAGTCGGGTTTCCTTGGGCATCAATTGCCAAAATATCCGAAATGGCCCCATCGGTGGACACGGCCATGATTTTTATCGAGCTATCGGGCTTGGCATTGAGTGGGGAAATCCATATATGCGTCTCGCCAGTTTCCTCGCAGGCATCCGTTTCGGCAAAGGTTTTTGATCCGACGAGGGTTGCCAGCAAGAGCGGGATGATTGTGAATTGAATCAGGCGATGGTTTGTTTTCATACCTTACATACAGCGTTTTTATGTCAAAAGAGTTACTATAAATAATTGCTTGATATAATACAAGTCATTGATTTAATCTATCATTAAAATGAATAAAATATATCAAGTAATCATTAGATATTAAAAACGCTGTAGATACATTATGCTGAAAAGTTCGACTGACGATTGCCGAAATCTGGCGACGGACTTCCAAAAGTATGCCGCGCCGAAGCTTGGGCAGGATCTATTCATAGGTGCATCTTACCAGCAAATGCATCGGCCCAGTACAGCGTTTTCATGCTCTAAAAGTAATTAAATGATGTTACGCAACGCGGTAATGTGCAATCCGTCGGTGTGCAATTGCGCCCTCGGGAGCGTTTGCGGCGAAAATTCAGTCAGGCCCGTCACTGTCTACCTGTACCTTGCCGTATTACCCATTAAATGCGCTTTTACGTTGCGTCGTTGCGTGAGACCTTCTTTTGCCTTTCACAATGCGGCATGTCATTCAATGGGCTAAAATTTTTTATCTCACGCAACGGCGCAACGTTAAGAGCAAAGCAGAATCTATAAGGCCCGCCCACTGTAAACTGAAGCTTGCCATCTGTTAATATGCTGCAAAGTTGACTTTTTAAGAGTAATAATTATGAATCCACCGCCCGTGGTGCTTTGTTTTTCCGGTCACGACCCCACTGGTGGGGCGGGTTTGCAGGCCGATATCGAAACCCTTTCCAGTCTAGGCTGTCGTGCCTGCACGGTGGTCACGGCATTGACCTCCCAGGATACTACCAACGTATTGGCGATTTTACCGCAGAAAAAATCCGATTTTCTGCATCAGGCTCGTTTGTTGATTGCCGACTTGCCGATTAGCATCGTCAAAATTGGCCTTTTGGGTTCCGCAGACATTGCCATGGCAGTTGCCGAGCTTCTAATGGCTGAATTGGAAAGTATTCCCGTTGTGCTTGACCCTGTCTTAAGTGCCGGAGGAGGCAAGCCCTTGGCCCGCGAAGATTTGATCGAAGTGATCCGGCAACAGTTATTGCCTTTGGCTAGCGTCTCGACTCCCAATATTCTCGAGGCTAGGCAATTGACCGGTGGAATGGAGTCCCCTGGCGACTGCGCTGCGGAAATGCTGAGGTTGGGTTGCCAATGGGTGTTGATTACCGGAACCCATTTCACAAGTGTGGAAGTTGTCAACCGGCTGTTCGGCACACACAGCATGTTGTCCTGGAATTGGCCCCGTTTGCCTCATGTTTATCATGGTTCCGGTTGCACCCTGGCCTCTGCATTGGCGGCCAATTTAGCCAATGGGCTGACAATGGATATGGCCTGTGTTAAGGCGCAGGAGTTCACCTGGGCATCTTTGAATTCCGGCTTTGCATTGGGCAAGGGCCAATGGTTGCCGAACCGGGGGCCATCACAAGTGGGCGCGATTAAAATTGATGCGCACGAACTGGGCGGCATTTGAAATTATGGTAGTGATCCAATACTTGATATGGCGACGAAAAACCTAGCCCATAGCGCCAACGCCACCAAACTTTCAATTTGAAACGTTATTCTCCTCACTACCGCTTTTACGTTGCGTCGTTGCGCCGTTGCGTGAGAAAAAATCTTTGCCAGACTCCACAGCGGTAAGGCGAGGAAGCAAAAAGAAGGTCTCACGCAACGGCGCAACGACGCAACGTTAAGAGCAAAACATTGTGGGCTTTTTATAGCACCCCCATGAATTGCTTGTGTTGCGGGAAAAGGTGAGTTTTACTAAACTGCAACAAATGGCAATTAGTGGAGACAAAGGTTCTTGGACAAGAAAATACGCAATAAACCAATCATCCTCGTGGTTGACGATGCTCCGGTCAATGTGAAGGTTCTTACTGCGGCATTACGGCAGGACTATATTATCAAGGTGGCTGTCAATGGCTTAGACGCGCTCGCATCCGCCAAGTCCGAACCGTACCCCGATTTGATTTTACTTGATGTGATGATGCCTGAAATGGACGGCTACGAAGTTTTGCGCCTACTCAAAGAAAATCCTGCCACTAGTAGAATCCCCGTCATTTTTGTCACAGCCAAAGCGTCGGCAATCGACGAGGAAGCTGGACTAAACTTGGGTGCGATCGATTATATCACCAAGCCGATTTCGATTCCTGTCACCAGGGCGCGCGTGCGCAACCACGTCGCTTTGAAGTTGCAAGCCGATTTGTTGGAAGAGTTGTCCCTCATCGACCCTCTTACCCAAATACCCAATCGCCGACAGATGGATGAAAACCTGGAAAATGAGTGGAAAAAAGCGTTACGGAGTGGCAAGCCTTTGTCTATCCTGATGATCGACATAGATTACTTCAAGGGTTATAACGACCATTACGGACATGGTGCCGGGGACGAATGCCTTTGTCGTGTTGCGGAAGCGCTTAGTAATGGGGTGTCCCGCTCGGGAGATATGGTGGCCCGCTACGGGGGCGAAGAGTTTGCCGTTATCCTTCCCGAGACGGATCTTCAGTCTGCCTTGCTCATAGCAGAACGTCTTAGGCAGCTAGTTCTCGGCCTGAACTTGCCACATGCCGCCTCTAGGCTGGAAATGCGTGTCACTGTCAGTATCGGATGTGCGACTATGGACAGTGCAACTGGCATAACTAAGGCAGCCGAACTTCTCCAGAAGGCTGACTCGATGTTGTATCAGGCAAAAAAAATGGGCAGAAACCAGGTTTACGCGGGTTGATGGAGGGTAAGCTGTGCGCATATTGCTAGTTGAAGACGATACGATGATCGGCAAGAGTGTCCAACTCTGGCTGAAGCGGGAAGGGCATGCCGTCGATTGGGTGCGAGACGGGGTTGCCGCCGAGCTTTCGCTTGCCAATGGCACCTATGAGTTCTTGCTGCTCGATTTGGGCCTCCCGCGCAAATCGGGGTTGGAAGTTTTGGCGGGTCTGCGGGGTAAGAAAAATTCCATCCCCGTTTTGATCTTGACAGCGAGAGATGCTGTTGCCGATCGTGTCAAAGGTTTGGATGCGGGGGCGGACGACTATCTGGTGAAACCTTTCGACTTGGACGAGTTGAGTGCCCGTATCCGTGCGCTATCCAGGCGGCAGAGTGGAAGGACCGTACCTTTGATCGAACATGGCGCCCTTACTCTCAATCCCGTCTCCCATGAGGTCAGCATGGGAGGAACGCCAATAATCCTTTCTGCGCGTGAATTTAGCTTGTTGGCCACTTTGTTGAAACGACCGGGAATGCCCCTGTCGCGCAGTCAGTTGGAAGAGAGCATCTACGGTTTTGGGGAAGAGGTTGAAAGTAACACGGTGGAGGTTTACATCCATTCACTGCGGCGCAAACTCGGTCAGGAATGGATTGTGAATGTGCGCGGCGTTGGCTACCTAATTCCCAAGCTCAATTGAAATCAATCCGCCGCCAATTGCTTGCCGCCTTGCTGGGGGCAATTTCCCTTGCTTTATTGCTAGGTGGATTTGTCATTTACCGGTCCATTCTGGCTGAGGTTGATGGCCTCTTCGATTACCAATTGCGCCAATTGGCACTTTCCCTACGCGACCAGGCTTTCCATAACGCCTTTGCCCCGGCGACGGATGATGTGTCGGAGGATTTCGATTTTGTGATCCAAGTCTGGAGTCCAGAAGGTGTGCGTGTTTATTATTCCCATCCGCACAAGACCCTGCCCGGCTTGGCTCAATTTGGTTATAACACAATCCAGACTCCTGAAGGAAGCTGGAGGGTGTTTGCTGTAAAATTGAATTCCCTAGTCATCCAGGTCGCCCAACCGTTAAATGTTCGCAACCACATGGCACTGCAAACAGCAATGCACTTGCTGATACCGTTTTTTGCACTACTGCCGGTGCTGTCCTTGTTAATTTGGATTCTGGTCAGTAGGGGGCTTGCCCCGTTGAACCGGCTTGCCAAGGCGGTTGCCACGCGCAGCCCCAAGGCATTGGAACCTTTGCCTTTACAAAAGTCGCCTGTGGAGGTATTGCCTTTGGTACGGTCCCTCAACGATTTGTTGGCAAGGCTGGATGAAGCACTAGCCGCGCAGAGGTGTTTCATAGCCGATGCAGCCCACGAATTGCGCACCCCCATCGCGGCGATGCAATTGCAAGCTCAATTACTTGAACGAGCCCAGACGGATGAGGAAGCTAAGGCGGCACTCGTCGATCTTAAAGCCGGTATTCAAAGAGCAGGGCATGCCGTTAGACAACTTCTAACTTTGGCTAGGCAAGACCCCGACATGGTAGCCAAGCCATTTGTTTCGGTCTCACTCGCCGAATTGGCCGGCAATGTGATTGGCGACCAACTCGCTTTGGCCGCCGCCAAGGATATAGATTTAGGGATCGCAGCAGTTGATGAATCTGCTCTGGTCATGGGTGACACAGAGGGATTGCGCATACTTCTTACTAATCTGGTCGAAAATGCGATTCGTTATACGCCACAGGGAGGGAAGGTTGATGTGTTTGTCCACCGCCGACAAGACGGCAATGCCTCGCTCGAAGTGGTCGACACGGGTCCCGGCATCGCGGTCAAAGATCAAGCCCGCGTTTTCGACCGGTTTTACCGAGGAGAAGCGACAGCGGAGCCAGGGACCGGGCTCGGGTTGGCAATCGTCAAAACGGTGGCCGACCGGCATGGGGCTAAGGTTGAGTTGAAAAACGGCGAGACCGGCGGGTTGAGTGTGCGTGTTGTGTTTCCGAAGTAGGACAACTCACACTGACTGCTAGAATCTGCTCGCCTATTTCCAAAAGGAAGACATTGACGGAACCATCCCTCGATGATTATACGTTTCGATATTGGGCATTAATTCGAACGGTGGCTTTCAAGCATTGCCCAACGGTATGGCCTCGCCATGTTATAATTACAACATTATTTTCCGAATATGGATTGACCTTAAGCTCCATGACATCGGCCCATGGCTGAACATATCCTCTTTCTCACCGGCAAGCTGGCGGAAAAACCATTGCGTCAGGTTTTGGCCGGGATGGCACCGGAGTTTAGGTTTACCGTCCACGAACTTGGGCTTTCAGTGGCGGCTCTGATGACAGCAGACATGATACGGCGGCGGTTAAAAGACACGTTTGGTGCTGACCGGGTTATCGTGCCGGGGCGTTGCCAGGGCGATTTAGGGAGGCTCTCCGCCGATTTACGCCTAACCGTCGAGCGCGGTCCAGACGAGTTGCGCGACCTGCCCGAATTTTTCGGCAAGAAGTCGAAAAAACCGTTGTTAGATCGTTACGATTTGCGCATTTTCGCCGAAATTACCGATGCTCCGCGCATGGAAGTGGATTCGATCCTGCGGCTTGCGCGGGATTACCGGCACGACGGGGCGGATGTGATAGACTTGGGGTGTTTGCCGGAGACTGCGTTTGACCACATGGAACAAGCAATAACGGCATTGAAGGAAGAAGGGTTCTTGGTTAGCGTAGATTCCTTGGAAAGCCAGTATTTATTGCGTGGCGGCAGGGCAGGGGCCGACTTTCTGCTCAGCTTGGATGAACATTCCCTGTGGATTAGCGACGCAGTGGCTTCTACACCCGTCTTGATTCCAGCCAGACACAAGGACTTGGATTCGCTGGACCGTGCCATTGCCGGAATGAAGGCGCGGGGACGCAAATTTCTGGTTGATCCCATCCTCGACCCGATCCACTTTGGTTTTGCCGACTCCTTAGTGCGTTACCACGAAACCCGCCGACGGCACCCCGATGTGGAGATGCTCATGGGGGTAGGCAACCTCACCGAACTGACCCATGCCGATACTGCGGGGATGAATGCCATGCTGCTGGGCATTTGTTCGGAACTGGGGGTGCGGGCGATTCTCGCCACTCAAGTCAGCAAACACGCTTGCAAGGCGGTGCGCGAGGCAGATTTGGCCCGGCGAATTTTGTTTGCGGCGCGGGAAATGGACAGCCTTCCTAAACTTATCAACGACGGTTTGATGGCTTTGCATGAGCGCAAGCCCTTTCCGTATACCCAGGAAGAATTGAAAGAATTTTGGCAAGCAGTCCGAGACCCAAGTTTTCGCATCCAGATCAGCCCGGAGGGCATTAACATTTACAACCGTGACGGTTTTCATAGCGCCACCGACCCGTTTGAGCTTTATCCCCTATTGGGTGTGGAACATGACGGCGGACATGCCTTTTATTTAGGGGTTGAATTGGCGCGGGCGCAAATCGCCTGGCAATTGGGTAAGCGTTACAACCAAGATGAGCCTTTGGACTGGGGTTGCGCTTATGAATCCGCCGCTGCCATTGTCGATCCCCATGTTTACAAGCCAGCGGGGACGACCCTCAAAAAACAAGGCTCATAATGGTAAATAGGTGAAACGCATCCGTGGGAGCGGTTTTTAACCGCGACAGATGCCGAAGGTCGCGGTTAAAAACCGCTCCCACGGCAACGCATTTGTCCCGCTTCACCACTGCCGACATGAGCCAAAAACAATAGAAAGACAGTCAATGATCCTGGAAACCATTGTCACGACCCATTCCACCGAAGCCGAGACCCATATCGCGCCGATGGGCGTTCATCTTGCAGACGGGCAGATGTTGGTCATGCCGTTCCGCCCTTCGGTCACGCTGGAAAATCTCCTTGCCACGGGTCAGGCAGTGCTAAACCATACTGACGATGTGCGGGTGTTTGCCGGTTGTCTGACAGGTCGGAGACGATGGCCTTTAGTGGCTTCCGAGAAGGTTTCCGTGCCTAGGCTGGCCGATTGTTTGTCTCATGTGGAATTGGAACTGGTTAGGGTTGAAGAGGATGCCTTGCGTCCGAAGCTTTATTGCAGCGTAGTCCACGAGGCCAATCACGCCCCATTCAAGGGCTTCAACCGTGCCCAGTACTCGGTTTTGGAGGTGGCAATCCTAGTCAGCCGTTTGGGGAGGTTGCCATGGAGCAAAGTGGAGTCGGAATTGGCGTACCTGCGCATTGGTTTTGAGAAGTGCGCCGGTGAGCGTGAAAAGGAGGCCTGGGGCTGGCTGATGGAAAAAATCGAAGGGCATCGAAATGAGGTAATAAACAGAATGGTAGACCTATGACCGGAATGCTTGCCAGTGTCGAAAACCTGACCGAAGCTAGGCAGGTACTGGAGTCAGGTGTGGACATCATTGATCTAAAGTCCCCGTCGGATGGTTCATTGGGTGCCTTGCCCTTGGAAACCGTGCGAGAGATTGTCCATGTTATTGGGGGGCAGCGTCCTTTAAGTGCCACCATAGGCGATTTGATTATGGAACCGCAACGGGTTTTCGAGGCGGTTGAAGCCATGGCTGGCACGGGAGTCGACTATGTCAAAATTGGCTTGTTCCCCGGCAGCGACTGGTGGCAGACAATTATTGGCTTAAGCCCGCTATCTAAGAGGGTCCGTCTAGTGGCAGTGCTGTTTGGCGATCTCAGTCCGGGACTTATGCAGATTGCGCAATTGGCCGAAGCCGGTTTTAGTGCTGCCATGTTGGATACCTTGGACAAGAGGGGTGGTTCATTAACCCAGGTTTGTAGTTTAGGTTATTTGCGCGACTTTGTTGCCGAGGCTAAGGCCTATGGCATGCTGTGCGGGTTAGCCGGTTCTTTGCGGCAAGTCGATATTCCTCTGTTGCTGACGTTAAAGCCAGACTATCTTGGTTTCCGTGGTGCCTTGTGCTTGCGCGATGACAGGACCGCAAGCTTGGATGTCAATGCTGTGCGTAACATCAGAAGTATGATTACATGATGGAGAGAAGGGTTAGTGGCCTGTGGGCAGGATTTCGCTATGTGCGCTAAACAGTCATGCAAACCTGTTTGCACCCCCGGCGATGAAAGCCAAACCGTAGGGTACGCTGTGCGTACCATACATATTCTGGGAAGTATGCACACTGCCTTGGTACGCACAGCGTACCCTACTTGGATACCGTACTTTCATGGCAACCCGTATCTACGAATTCAGTGTTGCATTATTGGCTGATTATGTTGCGTAATTCGGACAAAAATCTAGGGAAGATGGGCGGTTTATGGTATATTGCCGCACAACCTACACAGATTGGAGCAAGCAATGTATTTCCAAGCCATCATCGGTATTTTTCTGCTTTGCTTGGCGCAGTTTTCCGTCGCCGAAGAACAGGCCGGTGCCAAGCAAACGGTTGATAAGTTGAACTCGGTTATCATCGAAGCGATGAAAAACGCGAAGCAACTTGGGTATAAAGGGCGTTATGCAAAGCTCGATCCGGTCATCAAGGAGACCCATGACTTTGCGGCGATTGCCCAGATTGCCCTTGGTAGCCATTGGAAAACGCTTAATGATGAGCAGAAAAGCGCCTTTATTGAAAAATTGACTGAACTCAGCATTGCCACCTATGCGGCCCAGTTCAATGGCTACTCGGGGGAGTCTTTCAAATATGACTCCGAACAGGGGATGAAGTCCAACCGCATCACTTTGCGTTACCAGTTGGTTGCCCCCAAGGAAAAGCCGGTCGTTTTTGAGTATGTCCTCGGTCAGAGTAACGGCCTATGGGCAATCATCAACATTGTCGTGGACGGAATTAGCGACTTGGCATTGAAAAAAGCCCAGTACACTAGCGTAATCGAGCGGGAAGGATTTGATAATCTGTTGAACAAGCTAAGTCAGAAAATCTCCGATTACGCTAACAACAATAGTGCTTCAAATTAGTATCCGGCAAGGGCATGCCTTTAACCGAAGAGCAACGCTCCGTGGTCGAATCGGATGCTTCGATACTTAAAGTCAACGCCGTGGCGGGTAGCGGCAAGACCACGACTTTGCTCGAATTCGCCGCCCACCATCCGCAGTTCAAAATACTTTACTTGGCCTATAACAAGTCTGTGGTGGTCGAGATGAGGGAAAAGGCCAAGGCACGGGGTCTTGGCAACCTGACCGTCTACACAATCCATGCGCTTGCCTACCGCCATGCCAATGGACACAGCTACGAACTGGAAAATGACCTCAGCGAGTGGCGGCTTCTGGACCAGTATGTCCCGCTATCGTTTCGTGGAACTGATCTAGGCATACTTTATGCTTGGTTGTTAAAAGATATCGTCAATTTCTATCTTAATGCCGAGCTCACCCGGCTGGATGCAGAACTGCTGGTTTCTTATGAAGCGGCTACCTTGCCAACCGAGGAATTGCGGACCCTGCTTACGCTACGCGGAGATGAAATGATCGCTTTGGTCAAGAACATCCTCGCCGATATGAAAAACCGCAAATCCCCGGCGGTGCATGACTTCTACCTGAAAATGTTCCAGTTTGGCAAAGTCTATTTGCCCTACGATGTGATTCTGGTTGACGAAGCCCAAGACACCTCGGGTGTCATGTTGTCTATCATTAAACGGCAGGAACATGCCAAGCGGATTTTTGTGGGTGATTCCTATCAGCAGATCTATGCTTTCCGCCATGCCGTCAACTCACTGGACAAAGTAGCAGGGGAAAACCTCTGGCTCAGCCAGACTTTCCGTTTTGGCGACGGGCTTGCCCGGCAAATCAGCCAGCGGGTCAATCAAGGCTATAAACTATTGGGTGAAACGCCGGAGTTTAAGATGCGGGGTATGGACATGGACACCCGGTTTGGCAATCGTGCTTACAAGGGCAAATATCCCATGGCCGTCATCGCACGTAGCAACCTGTCTTTGTTTGATACCGTTCTTGGGCATTTGTTTGGCAAAGCGGCCAGAACCATGCATTTTGAAGGGGGTTATCCTGGTTATTCGTTCATGAATGCCAGGGTGGCGGGCCTTCTTTACCTCAAAGAGGAGAAGCGGGACAAAATCAACGATCCGTTGGTCAAAAAATTCAAATCTTTCGAAGATGCGAAGCGATTCGCAAATGATACCCAAAACCATAGCCTGTCCACCATGGTGGATTTGGTTACCCGTTATGGTGGCAAGTTGTTCGATTTTGACCAGAAAATTAAAAAACGCCTAGTTGACAAACCAGAGGCCGAGTTGATTTTCACGACTACCCACAAGGCCAAGGGCCAGGAATACGATATTGTGGAGATGGTGAAGAATGACTTTGCCACGCGTAGCGATATTTCCAAGCAACTGAACTCCGACCGGGAGGATGTGAGTTTGGCGAGGCTTAAGGAAGAAATCAATGTCTACTACGTGGCGGCCACCCGTGGGAAAAAATCTGTCACGTTGGCGGAGTTTTAGTCTTTATACGCTTCCACCGGAACCAGAACTTTGACATCGTCTCCGATGCCAGGCAGGTATTTGGTCATGCCGAATTCCGAACGCTTCAAGCTGGACTCGATATCGGCTGAGCATAGCAGCTTTTTATTCATTAGGTTCTCGCCGCAAGTGAAACGATGGATCGTCAATTTCACAGGTTTTGATACCCCTAGCAAGGTTAGCGTCCCCTCTGCGGCCACTGGCTTGTCTCCTTTGAAAATTAACTTGTCGGATTTGAACGTAATGGTCGGGAATTTGGCTACATTGAAGAAGTCTTCAGATTTCAAATGTTCGTTCCACTTGGCCGATCCCATATCAAGGGAGTCGGCTTCAATAGTCCATTCAACAGTGCCGGTTTTTTTCTTGATGTCCAGTTGAATTTTTCCGGCAGTTTTGTCAAAACGTCCTCGTTGGGTGGAAAAGCCCAAGTGGTTGACCTCAAACACAGGCAGGGTGTGATTCGGGTCGATGGTATAAGTCTCTTCGTCTGCCATGGCTGAGGTGGCTATGACCGAGGCAAAGAGTGTGAGTGCGAATTTATGCATGGTTTTATCCTAAGTTGTGGTTGGTGGTCAGTGAAAATGTCTATCAGCTTAAGGCGGAACAGGCGCAAAGCTTAACCGTTCGCCCTGAGCTGCGAGCCTGTCGAGCAGTCGAAGGGTGGACAGTTAAGCCGTTCATGGTTCGATCCTTCGACAAGCTCAGGACTCACCACGAACGGCCTTGAACTGTCCCGCCTTAAGTTGGTAGCCGACATTAAAAACGCTTTATATGGCAAACCTCCCCGATCTAAAATCGCTAATCGCCCGGGTAATTTCCTCCGGGGTATTCATCACAAAAGGCCCTTGCTGAACGATGGGTTCATTGAGCGGATGGCCGGCAATGAGCAATGCGCGGCTTGCAACTTGGGTTTCCAGGCTGATGCCATCCGCTGCTTCTGAATTGGACAGAATAGCTAGGTGTTGTGCAGGGATGGATTTGCCTTCTACCTTGATAGTGCCGCGATAGGTATAGATAAAGGCGTTATGCCCCGATGGTATTAATTGGGCAAAATGGCTACCGGGGGGCAAATGCAGGTCCAGATACAAGGGTTCTGTCACCGGCTTTTGCACAGCGCCCCCAATGCCATGGCTTGTACCGGCAATGACGCGAACGGTCACGCCTTCGGCTGTGACAAATTCCGGTATTTCTTGGCTCTGAATGTCTTTATACCAAGGGTTTGTCATTTTGTCATGGGCGGGCAAGTTTAGCCAAAGCTGGAAACCCTCCAACACGCCATGCTCCTGTTCTGGCATTTCCGAGTGGATCACCCCGCGCCCCGCCGTCATCCACTGCACCCCGCCGCTTTGCAGCAAGCCTTCGTGGCCTGCGCTATCGCGGTGGCGCATCTTGCCGGCGATAAGATAGGTCACGGTCTCGAAGCCGCGATGGGGATGGTCGGGAAACCCGGCGATATAGTCGTTGGGCGAATCGCTTCCGAAGGCATCCAGCATCAGGAAGGGGTCTAGCCGCTGATGCAGGGTTTGCGTCAAGATACGGGTCAGTTTGACTCCGGCCCCGTCGGACGTGGGATGCCCGACAATCAACTGATCGACTTCGCGGGAGTGCAAGACGGTTTCGTTGGCTTCAAGATGTGTGGATGCATTCATGGCAGTCTCCTATCGAGTGGTTTACTTAGGTGATATCCAATAAAGAACATCCCATCCAAAAGCCAAGCTGGTGCTTGGCGTTCCTCCTGGGAGCGCCAAGCACCAGCTTGGCGAGGTGATTTGCGGAGGTATTGTTCGTGTATTTCGTGATTGTCGTGGACAATTCATTTCAGTTTTGGTGGATTTATTATTGGAAATCACCTTAGTTGTAGATATTTCAACCAAGTTCGGTTGTAGGAAACTATATTCCAAATGGGGGAGGACCGGAAGACTTCGGATGGATTTAAGGCCAAAGCGTTGCCAAACTAAAACTGATGGCTTGAAATGGCGGGGCGCAAACCGCTTCCGCCGCTTTAAACGCACATTCCAGTCTATCTAGTGCAAACACTTCCAAGGTCTGCAACTCAGGATCGACCAGCCAAGCATGGCCTACCCCGTGTTCCGCATAAATCGGTAGTTTGTCCACTCGGTCCATCTGCCCCGTCGAGGGCGACAACACCTCGCACACCCAATCGGGTGGCAGCGTAAAAAAGGCGGTTTTGGGCAGTTCAGGCATGCGTTCCCGTCGCCAGCCAGCCAAGTCAGGAACTAAAATATCCAATCCTAGGTGCAATTCTGGCTCGTCTAAAATCCACCAACCCCCTGGCCCATCGCCACGACCTTTTTGGTATGGGCCGATTAACTCTCCACCCAGGGATGATGAAGCCAGCGCATGTTTCGGCGCGGGCCGGGGCATGACAATCAATTGACCGTGGATGATTTGCGCGACCATGTGGTCGGGCACTTGGCACAAGTCTTCGTAAGTGGCGAATCGTTTAGCAGGTATGGACATGGGCATCCTCCATTGATTGGGCTGGGGCTATTGTAGCGGATGGGCGGATTTATTTCAGAAACGCGGCGCGATGGCAGCAATTCTCATTTTGAGCCAAAGCGTGAAAGATAGCTCGTCATTCCGGCAGGGATTGCCGGAATCCAGTCACAGGGACGTGAAGCTTCGAACTTACGACAAGGCTTGCCGTAGCTAGAGGTTTGCCGTCCTTGGGCGCTGGATTCCGGCATCCCGGCCGGAATGACGGACCACAATCATCGTTCTGGCTCAAAATGAGAATTCCTGGCGGGATGGGGTTTACAACCCCGTCGTTTACGTTTCGTGCGCAGCAACCGGTAGCCGCCAAAGCACGAAACACTGCGGACGGCAAGGGATAAGGTGATTTCCAATAATGAATCCACCAAAACCGAAATGAATTGTCCACGAAAATCACGAACAATTCCTCCGCAAATATCCTTGCCAAGCTGGGGCTTGGCGTTCCTTCTGGGAGCGCCAAGCCCCAGCTTGGCCTTTGGATGGGATGTTCTTTATTGGATATCACCTAACATCCCTCCCAGGGATGTTATCCCTTCTCTGTTTTGCCTTCAATGCGTTTCATCACATCCAGCACCAGTTCGCGCTTTTCGCGGGCGATGCGGTACAGCAGGCTGCGGTCGTCCAAGGCTTGGAGGGCCAGAATCAGCGGCTCAAAGATGGGTTGCCCGGTTTCGTCCAAATCCAGCAAGGCATCGCGCACGGCGTTTTGTTGCCCTGCCGACGCTTGTTCTAACAAAACCTCCGTCAGTGCCGATCTAAGGTTTTCCGCTAAGGTCGCGTCGGTGGCGGTGTGGGCCAAAATGTAGGTGACGGCGGCGGGGAGGACGGTTTGCCAGTGTCTGGATAAAACCCAGCGGCCATAACTGCTCTCAGGTTCCAAAGCCAAGCCTAAGATCAATTCGTTCACACCCTCTTCCATACGGCCCGTATCCTCCAGATACGTCTCGACGGATATCCTGTGCGCAATCCGCATCCGCTTGAGTTCTTCAATGCGGCCCGTATCTTCCAGATACGCCCCGCCCAGATTGATATGTGCCCAACCGTTTTGTGGATAAAGTTCTAACGCTTTGCGAAAGTTTGCTTCGATGGATTTAGAAAGGTTCTGGTTGTGCAGCGCGGCACTTAGGCCAGTCCAAGCTCGGGTATTTTGTGAATCTAGTGCAAGTGCCTTGCGAAAAGCGGTTTCGGCTTCGGTATTGCATTCCTTGCGAATTAGCGAAGTGCCTAGGTAGAGCCAAACATCGATTGCTTTCGCATCGAGTTCCAGTAATTTTCGGGAGACAGCTTCAGCTTCGTCGAAGCGATTCTGATCCCATAGTAGATTAACCAGATTATTCAAGGCGAAGAGATTTTGAGGATCGATATCGAGAGATTTGTAATATGCGGCTTCGGCCTCGGCATGGTGATTATGTCCTGATAGTACGATACCTAGATTGTTCCAGGCAGCGGTATTATACGGGTCGAATTCGATTGCCTTGAGGAAAGCAGATTTGGCCTCGATAATATTATGGAATAGCATTGTCAACATCACCCCAGTAGCCCTTGCATGACGAGCCGTGTCCTGCCGCCATCCACCCAATTCGTCTAAGCGTGTTCGCGCCCGCCGCAAACCCTCAATACCTAAAGTGTCGCGCAATCGTTGCCACCATTCGCCATCTCGGGGCCGAAAACCCAGTGTACGGCGAATATCGGTTTCCAACAGCCAGACAATTTCAGCCAGCAGATACCGCCAGCCGTGGCTTTCCACCGGGTCGTTGCTATCGGCTATATCTTCATCCAACGCACGGCGGTCATTGTGGGCAATGGCATCACGCACCAAAGCCTCAAAAACCTCGCCGCGCCCATCATCATTCGCCGCCGCGCTCAACGCATGAAGATGGGACAGCTTTTCCGCCCGTGCGGGTTCAGCCAACGGCCCGGCCAAATCCCCTTCCAAGCGTTTGGCCCAGTCCTTGAAATCCTTGCGGCTGTAAAACGTCTGCATGAAGCCCACTAACCAGCGCAGCCGCCGCCGGCCTTCGCGGCTGTGGCGCATTAAATAATAAACATTGTAAAAGCGTTCGCTGACTTGATAACGCTTTTTCTTGTCTCCGCCGGTCTCTTCGACGAAGCCTTCGTCGATTAATCGCTTGATCTGGGCACTGACATAATTGGAGGGTTTGCGCAGTTCGCGGCGGATGTCGTCCACCGTGATGGGGTCCCAGCGGCGGGCGATGGCATCGAATACGCGGCGGGTTTCCTTGGCTTTCAGGCTGTCGATGCGGTGTTTGAAAAACGGCGTGGCTTCGTCCAACAAGCGTTCCAAATCTTGGCGCAAATCGCCGTCCAAGCCGTCGCGCAGCACCCGGTAGCCGAGTTTGACTAGGCGCGGATTGCCGCCGGTCAAAATGCGCAAGGCCGCCACCCGCTCCGGGGCTTGTTCAATGACGTGGATCACACTCTCGTCGCCAAGCATCCGGGCATAACCGCGCAAGAAGCCTTCCAGTTCGTCTTGGCTCAAGCGGTCCAGTGTGAAGGTGCGGAAAAAGTCATGAAACGCCTGGTCAACCTCGGTGATTTCTTCAAAATAACTCGGGGCCGCGCCGATCACCATGCAGCGCGGGTCGGTCATCCAAAGGGCGCGTAGCGTATGTAGAGCCTGCCCATCGTCGATGGCTTGGAAAATGTCGTTTAGGTTGTCGATCAGCAACAAGGCGCGTTGGCCGGTTTCCGCCAGCAATTGGAAAAACCGCTCCTGCGCTCGTCCTGCCATGTCCTCGGGGTTTTCATCCAGCAATTGTTCGGCGGCTAGTGCTGGGCGACCTAACGCGGATTCCAGATGACGGATGGTTTCCAGCCAGAAATCCGCCAAGTCACCAATGCCGTATTGCTCCTCTTGGAACAACAGCGGCAGCCAAGCGGCTTTCAGCGTTTCATCGCCGTTGACGCGATGCATGATGGCGCACAGCAATGTCGTCTTGCCCATGCCGCGTGGGCCGATGACGACGACATGCTGCTGCGGTTGCTGCGGCCCGTTGTGGCGGATGATGTCAAGAATGCGCTCCAACAAGCCCTTGCGGTCGATGAATTCGGCCAGTAGTGCTTCGGAGTCTAGGGTCGCGGGGTTGTAGAGGTTTAGCGTGGGGTCTTGGGTAGTCATCTCGGCTGGTCTGGTTTTTGCATGTAGCCGGACGGGATTTATAATCCCGTCCGTAAGGTTTCGTGCTTAGACCATAATGGTTGCACACAAAACGTAAGCGACGGGGTTGCAAACCCCATCGCGCTGGGTCGCTGCCATTAAGTTAAGAAAAAGCTCGTCGTTCCGGCAGGGATCGCCGGAACCTAGGCTCCAAGGATGGCATAGATTGTTGGCATCCCTGCAATCTGGATTCCGGCGGTCCATGCCGGAATGACGGCTTAACTTAATGGCAGTGTCGCGCTGGGTAGGGTCGATCATACTTTGCCCTTCCACCGCCAATAATCCCGCAACAGATGGGAGAAAAACCGGATATTCCCGTCTTCTGCTTCGGTCAGGTAGCCGTCATGGTCCAACACTTCCAAAACGTATTGGTAATCATCGTCTTCGAGTTGAAAAACGCGGCTGCGCAATTCTTCACGCGAAACGCCAGAATCCTTGGCGGCAACTAATTTAAGCACCGTGCGGGCAGTGGCTGCCAACGGTTTTTCGAAGATTTCAGCCAAGCGAGTCCACGTCCAATCCTATCGACCCCGTTAGCAGGAAGCGCACCGGGCTGTCGGTATTCTCTTGCAAACAGCCCCGCAGCCAGCGCACGGCGGCATCGGCCTCATCCGCGCCGTGTTTGCGGGCAATCAAATCCACCATGGTGGGGAATTCATCGAGCAAGAACCAAACTGGCTCGCGCAAATGGCCCAAGCCATCCATCAAGCGGTCGGCGGCATCGTTCCAGTCCGCTTCTTTCAGATTGACAACTTCGCTGTCCAGTCGCTCCAAGAAGTCGCCCGCTGTTTTGAGTGTTTTCAGCCAAGTATTGTCTTGGATGCCCCGCAACGCCTTCACCATAGCTTTAATCCAAAGCCTAGGGTGGTTGCATTTTTCCAAGTTGATGAACACGCACCGTGCCTGGGCGATTTCTTTCAAGTGCAGCACCACGCTGGTTTTGCCAGTGCGGCGCGAGGAACAAGACATGTTCGACGCGCAAAGCGTTTAGCAAATTATTAACTGATGTTACGCAAACGCGAAGGCCGTAGCCCGGATGGAGCCGCTTGCGGCGTAATCCGGGAGAACGTGGCCACAAACCCGGATTGCGCCGCAAGCGGCTCCATCCGGGCTACCATGCTGAGATTCCATTGCACGGTGCGTAACATCAGTTATTAACAATGTTGTCGCGTGGAAAGAAGTCGCTGCCGGTTGCCGGTGCGCCGATCTTGATTTGCATGGGTTCGGACATGGCGGATTTCCTATTTTAAAATCTGCCAAGAGTATAGCAACAAATCAGTTGCGCAACAAAATAATTGCGCAATAGATTTGTTGCTAAGGATTCAGGGATGAATCCTTACCCCTGCAACTTCCTGTACTTAATCCTATGCGGCGTATCCGCATCCGTGCCTAGGCGGCGGTGGCGGTCAACTTCATAATCGGCATAGTTGCCTTCAAACCAAACGACTTTACTGTCCCCTTCAAACGCCAGCATATGCGTGGCGATGCGGTCTAGGAACCAACGGTCATGGGAGATGACCACCGCGCAGCCGGGGAAGTCTAGCAATGCTTCTTCCAAAGCCCGTAGCGTTTCCACGTCGAGATCGTTGGTTGGTTCGTCCAGCAGCAGCACATTGCCGCCGCTTTTCAACACTTTGGCTAGGTGGACGCGGTTGCGTTCGCCGCCGGACAGGTCACCGATGCGTTTTTGTTGGTCTGACCCTTTAAAGTTGAAGCGTCCGCAATAGGCGCGTGACGGGGTGGTGTAGGTGCCAACGGTAATCAGATCAAGGCCGTCGGAAATTTCCTCCCATACCGTCTTGTTGTCGTCCAAGCTATCGCGGCTTTGATCGACATGAGATATTTGCACCGTCTCGCCGATGCGGATGGAACCCGCGTCGGGTTGCTCGACACCGGCCATCATGCGGAACAGCGTGGTTTTGCCCGCGCCGTTGGGTCCAATGATGCCGACGATACCGCCGGGCGGCAGGTTAAAGCTCAAATCGTCGATCAACAGCCTATCGCCAAAGCCCTTGCGGATGCCCACCGCCTCCACCACCACATTGCCTAGGCGCGGTCCTGGAGGGATGTAGATTTCCTTGGTTTCGTTGCGCTTCTGGTTTTCTTGGGAAGACAATTCGTCAAAGCGGGCCAGTCGCGCTTTGGATTTGGCATGGCGGCCTTTCGGATTGGAGCGGACCCATTCCAACTCGGCTTTCATCGCCTTCATACGGGCGCTTTCCTGCTTTTCTTCGATTTCCAGGCGATTTTCCTTTTGTTCCAGCCATGAGGAATAATTGCCTTCCCACGGGATGCCGTAGCCCCGGTCCAATTCCAAAATCCAGCCGGCCACGTTGTCGAGGAAGTAACGGTCATGGGTGACGGCAATCACCGTGCCGGGGAAATCATGCAGGAAGTGCTCCAGCCAAGCCACCGATTCGGCATCCAAATGGTTGGTGGGTTCGTCCAGCAGCAGCATGTCAGGGCTTGATAACAGTAGCCGACACAGGGCGACGCGGCGGCGTTCGCCACCGGAAAGCTTGGTCACATCGGCATCCCAGTCCGGCAAGCGCAAAGCGTCGGCGGCGACTTCCAGTGTGCGATCCAAGTTATGGCCGTCGCTGGCTTGGAGGATGGACTCCAATTTAGCCTGTTCGGTGGCCAAAGCATCAAAATCGGCATCCGGTTCGGCATAAGCGGCATAGACCTGATCGAGACGGGCTAGGGCATCCTTGATGTGTGAGAGGGCTTCTTCGACATTGCCGCGCACGGTTTTATTGGGGTCCAGTTGCGGCTCCTGAGGCAAGAAACCGATGTTGATGTCGGACTGGGCGCGGGCCTCGCCGTTGAATTCCGTATCCACCCCCGCCATGATGCGTAACAGGGTGGACTTGCCCGAGCCGTTAAGCCCCAACACGCCAATTTTCGCGCCGGGGAAAAAGGACAGGGAGATGTCGCGCAGAATTTCGCGCTTGGGCGGGACGACCTTGCCCACCCGGTTCATGGTGTAAATGTATTGTGCCATTCGTAGATGCTGTCTAGTGGGGGGAAAGCACCATTATCCCACGTTCGAGCGTCACAAGGCAGACTGGAAGCGATTCCCCTCGTGACCCATCAGCCAAGTTAGGTCGGGCGCGTCTCTTTGGCGAACGCCCAACGTTGGAATGTCGGGCAACGGTGAAGCTGTTGCCCGACCTACGGTCTATTGCGCCTTAGGGCCTTGGACATGTTATTCCCCGGCCTCTTCGATAACTCGGCGGTACAAGGCATCGCTGATCCAAAAACCAGCCACACGGCGAAGGTCATCCAAAGATGGACGGATGGAATCGATCAATCCTCGTTTTCGGGCCAAGAGCAGAACTCCCATCAAGCCTGTCACCGATAGCCCCAAGCGGTGCGCCACCAACCTTCCCCGGCGTTCGTCGATCAGCAATAGTTTAGCCTTGACTTCTAGGGCGCAGGCAATGGCCTCTGCCTCTCCGGGATCAAGTTCTAAAAGAAGGGAGGCTACCAAAGGTGGATTGTTCACCGGATACTGACGAATCCAAGCGGCTGTCCGCACTTCCACAGCCCCAGGTGAATTAGGAGCGGCTACGGTAATTTCATGGAAAACCGCTGGAGGAATGACGATTTCACCGTACAGCATAGGCAGCCAATCAAGTCGGCCAATACAGGCCAGATTGATGATGGGCGACGTGTTGCTGACGATCATTCAAAACATTCCCAATTGTTGCAAGGTCGCTAAATCTTGCTCAAACTCCGGTACATCGTAATGCGGCGAAATACACCGGCTAGCTAAAAGGTGTTGGAATTGAATCGAGGGCATATTGGCAAGTTCCGCGGCTTGCATCAAGGTCAAGCGATCTTGTTGAAAAAGCAGCACAGCTAGTTCTTGCTTGAGTTCCACCGCCGTCAGATGTGCGGCATATAAAGTTTCATCGGGTATTACGACGGCCATGATGATAGTCTCGGGTTCGGGATTTCAATCGGAGGGTTGGGAACGAGGAAATAATGCTTATAGAACTGATGTTATGCAACCGCGCAGACCGTAGCCCGGATGGAGCCGCTTGCGGCGCAATCCGGGAGAAGAACGTGGACACAAACCCGGGTTGCGCCGCAAGCGGCTCCATCCGGGCTACAATGCTTTATTATTCCATAGTTGAAAGGCAAAGCGGGATTTGTAATCCATTCATGCGGAATATGACAAGTTGTTAGCCTAAGTGCTTGACCAAGCAATTATGTTGGCTTGTGCTCCCAACGATGAGGTTTTCCTGTAGCCCTCTCATACAGTGTCTCCGGTGCAATATCGAAACCGCATTCCCAAGCCAAGGTAGGCCATGAATCCAAATAAAAGCGTTTAAACGCATCAACATTCTGCAAAGGCTCGGCGGCTTGATATTTATCAATCAAATCTTTCAAATCGACTACTCCGGCATCGCCTGTGTTGAATCTTAACCAGATTGAGACTGAGCATTCTTTTTGATGGACAATTTTCAAGCTAATTGAGGGTTGATTGGGGTGATTTCGGACATGGCTGGTCTATGACTGGGTATTTGCAGGGTCCAGCCTGCCTTTTTGACCGCAGACCTCAGTTAATGTGGAAACGGTTGCCGGGGTGTTTAGCGAGTTGCCCCCGGCAACAGGGTGTTGCCTGATGAAGTTCGCTCAGAAAGGCGGGTCGGTTTCGCCGAACGGCCCGGCATCAGCAAGGAAAGACGGCTTCTGTTCGTCGGCATGCCGC
>Ga0209083_1000272_pt1 | contig 82535 bp, 70 predicted proteins | sample AM7aDNAmetaG_FD_184132 | JGI IMG/M metagenome (GOLD analysis project Ga0209083, IMG submission 184132) | Freshwater microbial communities from Finland to study Microbial Dark Matter (Phase II) - AM7a DNA metaG (SPAdes) (version 3) | ecosystem: Environmental > Aquatic > Freshwater > Lake ... | reverse complement strand
TCATGTACAGCGTTTTTTCTTAACAAAGGAAAATAATAAAGGACACTCATTCAAACTATCCTGTGTGTCTGTGCTTTGCAAAATGGTATAACCCAACAAGTAACTATTCGATATTAAAAACGCTGTAACATAAAAAGTTTTCTGGGTAAGCTATTAGAATCGTTGGTGAATTCTCTGAACCCATACTAAATAATTCAACCATATATACATATTACATAAATATTTCATTCCACGCATTTTTTGTTTTTACTGAGGAAGAGGCAATAACATGTCTGCGAATGACTGTCATAATATCATCTATTTGTACTTGTGTAAGCAAAGTGAAACAGCAGCTACAGCATTTTCAACATCAAAGAGTTACTTGGTAGTGGGTATGATAGCACAGGTTATTCGGTTGACCTGAAGGTTTAACGAAATGTCTGTTTTAGGTATATTTTTAAGATGAAAATGCTGTATATCAAGATTTCTCTATGCTTCACATACCTTTTGCAGAAATGTATGCCAACCAATCATTTAAACGCGTATAATAATGCACCTATGGGCTTCCCTCAACGCGGGCGCAACAGGCGTGTTCCGTCGTTTTGACAACGTCTTTTGTTGACCGTCAAAACGGCCTATGTGCCATTTTTTCACCGCTAGGAGTCCCGATTTGCATTCATGTACAGCGTTTTTTCTTAACAAAGGAAAATAATAAATGACACTCATTCAAACTATCCTGTGTGTCTGTGCTTTGCAAAATGGTATAACCCAACAAGTAACTATTCGATATTAAAAACGCTGTAACAAAGGCGGATAAATCAAGGAAATCAAAGGATTTATTTTTGTAGATAAAATAATTCTTAGTAATGTCAAATTGGGGTATTGAAGCAACATCTTCAGGATACCTGCAAATAAATGTTACCGGCAAATTGGGGAGATAAGGGAAACCCTTGAGGGTCTCCAAGCAATCATCTAGTCGTTTCAAATCAATTTTTTTTACGGTGATCTCAAATAATAAAATAGGTTTTTTGTCATATTCAACCCAAATATCGGCTGGCTTTTTTGATGTAGTGTTAGTTCCAAATACACTTTCATCATCGCCACAAACAGCTATCTGTTTTTGTTCAAGATCACCATAAATAATAAGGCAAGCTGAGGAAAACAAAGTTTTTATAATCTTACCAATCAATAACTGCGGTAATGCTCCTGATTCAGGGTTCATGAGTGAGAAGCTGGATAATTTTAATGCAGCTTCTTGCTTTGAATAAGTATTTTCTGCAATTTCTTTAATCTTTATTATTGAAATACTTTCGGAATATTTTACCAACTTAAAATAAAAGTAGTTCTCCAGCAACGCCCGTTCTTCGGTAGATTTTGTGTTTACAATTTCCCGTAGGAAATGCACTGCGGCCAAGGCGGCGGACTGTGGTCGCCTACCTTCTGCCCAAGACTCATTAAGTTCTTGAATGTTTTTTGCTACATTCAACGGGTCAGATTTTCCGCAAGGAATATTATGGTCGGTCAAACTGTACCAAATCCCCTGCTCAAAAATTGAACGAGGATTACAATCATAAAAGTTTTTTAATGGGTTATATTGGTAGTCAAGTTGCATCCCAACAAGTGCGGTTAGTACCACTCCTCGAAACCCTTTAGCATTTACCTCGATTAAATCTTTCAGTATATTGTCTATATCAGCCTTATTTTTTATTGCTGAAAAATCTGACTCTGTAAGCTTTTTCGTATATTCAATCTTAGCATTGACTATATACTGGGCGTTTTTGTTACGCTCTTCAACCTTCATCGTTGCTCAATCCAAAAAAATTTAATATTTGACAATAAAATCTTGGATTTTCACTCACTCTATACAAATGGATTATTCGTTTAAACTCAAGAACATCCATTCTTCGTTCCTGATTTTCAAGCTTAGACACATCTGACTGTGTCAAATCAATGGCAATAGCAACTTCTGACTGTGAAAGACCGAGTCTTTTCCTCTCAGAAGTTAGCATTTCAACAAGTCGGCTGTATTCATTTGAATGGATAGTTTTCTTATGCATAGTTATTGATTATGCTATACTATGCAAAATATTCAAAAATAGAATAATTTATGAAAGACTTGACTGCTATATCATTATTTTGTGGGGCTGGCGGTATGGATGTTGGCTTCAAAAAAGCTGGATTTCATGTGATTGCGGCTAATGAGCTTGATGCGTATGCCTGCGATACATACGAAGCCAACCACCCTGAAGCGATGCTTTTTCGAGGCGATATCAATCTTTTGAGAGATGGTCTTGCCGCCTATAAAGGCGTTGACTTAGTTTTTGGAGGTCCACCATGCCAAGGGGTTTTCGGTGGCTGGGAAAATGGATAATAACGACCCTCGAAGTAAGCTTGTTTTTGAATTTGCTAACGTTGTTGAGAGCTTGAAACCTTCTTCTTTTGTTATGGAGAACGTAAAGGCACTCGGATCGTTATCAAAATTTGAGCCTATTCGGAATGAACTTTATCGTCGATTTCATATTTTAGGGTATTCACTCACTATAATAATATTGAATGCCAAAGATTTTGGTGCTGCCCAAGCTAGGGAACGTGTTTTTTTTATCGGCATCAAATCACCACACCCAAGCATCAAGGCTGGAATTTTCAATAAATATAAGAAAAAAGCTGTTTCTTTACGGCAAGCGATCTTGCCACTTGGAATGGCTGGTTCAATATCAAATTCTCGAGTTTGCAACGCTAAAATCACCCTCGCTACTAAGCCAATATTACGCAAATCACCCTATGCTGGAATGCTTTTTAATGGACAAGGGCGGCCACTCAATCCTGATGGATGGTCAAGCACACTGCCAGCGAGTATGGGGGGGAATAGAACCCCTATCATTGATGAACGCCATTTATTTGAAAATAAAGAGGGCTGGGTCGAAAAACTCCATGCATACCTTATGGCTGGCGGCCAACCGGGAAAATTTGATGACGTTCCTCCCTACCTACGCCGTTTAACCGTTGATGAGGCTGCTTTGCTGCAATGCTTTCCAGCAAATTACGTATTCAGAGGACCACAAAGTAAGGTTTATTCCCAAATCGGCAATGCTGTTCCATGCAATCTTGCGTTGGCTGTGGGTCAAGTTGTTTATAGCGCAATAGTAAATCCTGAGAATTTTCGCAATGCACAACAAGCTCAGCGGGGTGAAATGTTTGAGTTGAACTTGTAATAGATACAATACTGTTACAACGTTTTCAGCGTTTTCATGTTTAAAAAGTCACTAAGATGAATGAAATTCGATCAAGCCTTTAATTTTACAAGATGCCTTGCAGAATCATACAAATCATCAAGTCATTATTCGATGTCGAAAACGCTGTAGATGTTGAAAACGCTGTCAGCCAAACCTCCCGGTGATATAGTCCTCGGTCAACTGATGCCTTGGGTTGGTGAATATCAACGCCGTGTCACCCACTTCTATCACTTTACCAAGATGGAAATAGGCAGTGCGTTGGGAAACCCTAGCCGCCTGTTGCATGGAATGGGTCACTATGGCTATCGTATAGTCTTCCCGCAAGTCATCAATCAATTGTTCGATTTTTGCCGTGGCTATTGGGTCTAGGGCCGAACAAGGCTCGTCCATCAAGATGACTTCCGGGTTGACTGCGATAGTGCGGGCTATGCACAAACGCTGTTGCTGCCCTCCGGACAGGCCGGTGCCTGGGTGGCGCAGGTAATCTTTGATTTCATCCCAAAGCCCGGCCCGGCGAAGTGATTTTTCGACAATTTCCTCCAATTCAAATTTGTCCGATGCCAAACCATGAATGCGGGGGCCGTAGGCAACGTTTTCAAAAATACTTTTCGGAAACGGATTGGGTTTCTGGAAAACCATGCCGACTTGTGCCCGCAAAGTCACTACATCAAGGCCGTCGGCGTAAATGTCCAGACCGTCCAATTTTATTTCCCCATTGACCCGGCAACCGAGGATGGTGTCGTTCATGCGGTTCAAGCAGCGGAGGAATGTCGATTTTCCACAACCCGAAGGGCCAATCAAAGCGATGACTTCATTGCGTCCGACATCTAGGTTCACATCTTGTATGGCATGTTTTTCGCCATAGTAAACATCGACATTGCGGCATTGAATGCGGGGATTTTCAACGAAAATGTCACCGACGGTCTGTAATTGGTCACGGGAAAACGAAGCAGGGATAGGGATATTTTCCGGTTGTCTCATCCTGAAGCTCTCTTGTTATGGGATTTTTCCTAAGGCAACGGTTTACCAGCGTCGCTCGTAGCGTTTGCGCAGATAGATTGCCAATCCATTCATTGTTATCAAAAACGCCAACAAAACTAAAATCGCCGCCGAAGTCCGCTCGACGAAACCACGTTCGGAACTGTCCGCCCAAAGATAAATCTGCACCGGCAGAACGGTAGAAGGTTCAGTCAGGCTACCGGGAACATCGACAATAAAAGCCACCATCCCGATCATCAGCAAAGGTGCGCTTTCCCCCAAGGCGCGAGCCATGCCAATGATCGCCCCCGTCAACATGCCAGGCATGGCCAAGGGCAACACATGGTGAAACACTGTTTGCATTTGCGATGCACCGATGCCTAGCGCCGCTTCGCGTATCGAGGGTGGCACCGACTTCAATGCTGATCGCCCGGCTATAATGATAACGGGAAGCGTCATTAAGGTCAGCACCAATCCTCCTACCAATGGCGAAGAGCGGGGCAAGCCAAAAAAATTGATGAATACCGCCAAACCCAACAAACCGAAGACGATGGAAGGAACTGCCGCCAGATTGTTGATGTTGACCTCGATAATGTCGGTCCACCGGTTGCTTGGGGCAAATTCTTCAAGGTATATCGCCGAGGCAACGCCGACCGGCAAGGATAAAACCGCCGTCACCAATAACGTGAACAATGACCCCATTAACGCGCCACGGATACCGGCCAATTCGGGTTCTCGGGAATCGCCCGAAGCGAAAAACTGCTTGTTAAAGCGTTTTTCCAGCCGTCCATCGGCAATCAGTTTGTCGATCCAGGCAATTTGAAAATCCTTCAGACGGCGATCAGCTTCGCCAACAGTCCGATCAATTTGAGACTTGACCAGCATATCCACGTCATCGTCCACCGGAAGCCAGACACGCTCGGTTTTCCCCAATAGCGCAGGATGCTGCTGTAAAAACCGTTGCAGTTCGTAAGGCGCACCCGAACTTAGGATGCCATTGAGGGATCGCTTTTGCTGCCTTTCCTTGACTTCGGGGAACAATGCCGACATGCTTTTTTTCAGCAGCGCGGGGTAATCCGCCGTTGTCAAAGTTTCCAAATCATGCCTGCCTTCCGGGTCAATTATCGACTCGTCGAAAGTCACATCCAAAGCGATGTACGTCTGTTCGAAAGCGCTCCATGCGTGGGATATGATATTACCGAACAAAATAACTAAAAAACCCAAGCCTGCAACAATACAGATTAAACCATAGGCTTTAAAGCGATTTTCTTTGGCGCGACGCCTGGGCAATCCGGCTTTGACAAGTTGGTGGGTACGGATGCCTTGATTGGAATATTTGGAATCTTCTTTTTGGTTACTCATATTGTTCCCGGTATTTTCGGACAATGTGCAATGCGAGGATATTCAAAACTAGTGTGGCTAGAAATAAAACTAACCCCAGCGCGAACGCCGCAAGGGTTTTAGGACTATCGAACTCTTGGTCTCCCACCAAGAGGGTCACGATTTGAGTCGTCACCGTAGTGACGGCTTCCAACGGATTGGCGGTCAAATTGGCAGCCAGACCGGCCGCCATGACGACAATCATAGTCTCACCGATGGCTCGCGAGGCCGCCAACAAAATGCCTCCAACGATGCCAGGAAGCGCAGCGGGGATCACTACTTGACGGATAGTCTCGGATTGGGTTGCGCCCAAGGCGTAAGCGCCATCGCGCAAGGACTGGGGCACCGCGTTGATAAAATCGTCGGACAAAGACGAAACGAAAGGAATTATCATAATTCCCATCACCAAGCCGGCAGCCAAGGCACTTTCCGAAGAAACGTCCAATCCGAAGTCAGCACCCAAACCACGAATAAACGGGGCGACAGTCAAAGCCGCGAAAAAGCCATACACAACTGTAGGGATTCCTGCGAGAATTTCCAGTAGGGGTTTGGCAACCGAACGGAAGCCGAGACTGGCATATTCCGCCAAATAAATGGCAGACATCAGACCAATAGGCACGGCTACAATCAATGCGATTGACGAAATAAGCAAGGTGCCAGTGAACAGGGGAACAGCGCCAAACGCACCAGCGGAAGCCACTTGGTCGGAGCGCATTGCGATTTGGGGACTCCATTGCAACCCAAACAAAAATTCGGATAAGGGTATCTTTCCAAAAAAACGGATAGACTCGAACAATACTGACAACACGATTCCCACGGTAGTCAGAATCGCAATCAGAGAGCTTCCCAATAGAAACCACATGACCGTTTTTTCTACCTGGTTCCTCGCACGATGCCCCTGTCGAATTCGTGACCGGGCAAAATACATTCCCATGAAGGCAAATGACACGGCCAAGAATGACAGCAACCAGTTGCTCCAGATTTTTAGGTCACGAAGGTATTCGACTGCTGCCTTCAGTTCGGGTTTGGTTTCACCGGCACTGCCACTCAGTGAATTATGGATGTCATTAATCAATAGACCTTTTAGATCATTCGACAACGATCTGCTTTCCTCGGGAAGAGTCTCAATCACACTATGGTTAATGACAGGTGATTCAAAACCAAGCCATATAAAAAGCAACAGCAATGCCGGCAAAAAAGCCCATAACGCGGTGTAATAACCATAATATTTTGGCAGGGAATGTAGATTTTTGATTTTTCCCTGGGCAATTTCCTGTGATCTTTTTTGTCCCACATGGAAAGCGTAAACGCTTATCAGCAGCAAGAGCAATAATAGTGTCGATTTTTGCATAGTAATCCCGGCATAAAATTTATCAGAAGATGTTACGCACCGTGCCATTCAATCTCGGCATTGTAGCCCGGATGGAGCCGCTTGCGGCGTAATCCGGGGAACGTGGCCACAATCCCGGATTGCGCTTGACAAGCGGATCCATCCGGGTTGTGTCCTTGGCGTTTGCGCGACATCACTATCGAGCAACTCAAACAAACGATTTGGCAAGGGCAATCCGTTCTTCAATCGAGGCAGGTATGCTAGCAATCGTTTCAAGCCTGCGCAGACGTGGCAACAAGCCCTGTCTATTTGCCAGTTGGATGCTTAAGCCAGGCCTTGCGTTGATCTCCAACATCAACGGACCCTTCGTCCGGTCAAGCACTATATCGACTCCGATATACCCCAAACCCGCAAGATCATAACACCTCGCTGTCAAGGACAAAATCTGGTCCCAATGGGGTATTTCCAAACCGGTTATCGCCCCTCCTGTGTCGGGGTGTAACTCAACCGTGTCATCATGCAATATCCCGCAGGTGGTGATCCCAGATGCCAAATCTATTCCAACGCCCACTGAACCTTGATGAAGATTCGCTCTGCCATCCGACAAACGGGTTGGCAACCGTAGCATCGCCAGTACCGGTACACCCCGGAACACGACAGTCCGAATGTCGGGAACACCCTGATAACTGACTCCGTCAAAAATCGGATCGAAATCGACACAATATTCGACCAACGCACAATCTGGCAAGCCACCTAGGCTAAACATTCCGCTGAGGATATTGGATATGTGGAACTTTAGATCATCCTCGTCAGCCAAAATCCCGCTAGACTTGCGATACCTTCCGTTCACTTTCCCTCTCACGACCAAAATGCCCTCGCCGCCGCTTCCGTGCGCCGGTTTAATGACGAATTCTTCATAGGGAGCCAGCATTTCAGGCAATGCATCTACCTGATGCTCGATTTCGATCACTGCATACAACTCAGGAACGGCAATGCCAGCCGCCAAGGCCAATTCCTTGGTACGCCGCTTGTCGTCCACAAAAGGAAAATTCTTGCGCGGATTGTATAGCAGAATGAAGTCAGCATTACGCTGATTCATGCCAAGAATCCCCAATTTTCGTAATTTCTTACCAAATGCAAAGAAATTTTGCCAATGCATGGCGTCTACTCTTGCCGCAAAACCGAACGGAATCGCCACAACTCGGTCAACCGATAGCCGGTATACCGTCCGAGCAGCAGGTTGGCCGCCAGCACGATCAAGAGCAATTCAGGAAATACAAAAACCATGTGCCGAAGCACACTATCGCTCATTATTGCAAACGCCAAGGCTGCCACAAGCAGACTCCCGAAACCTTGTTGCAAGGCTTCCAGAGGGCCTGCTTCCTCCCACACTAAGGACATTCTCTCGACCGTCATTGTCAGAATGACCATTGGGAACAAAGCAACCGACACGCCACGGTCAATGCCCAATTTATGGGTTAGCAGACTGACCACAGCCATCAACAGAATGACAATGGTCAGCACAGATGCCAGTCTGGGCACCAATAACAACTTTAGATATTCCAAGTAAAAACGGATAGCCAACCCCAGGCTAACCACCAGGGTAAATAAAACCATACCCCACAGTAGCTTAGTCTCTCGAAAAGCCAAGGCAATTAAGATGGGCATAAATGTGCCAAAAGTCTTAAAGCCCACTACATTGCGCATAAAAACGATTAGGAAAGCACCAACCGGGGTGAGAAGCAGGACGCGGTAGACATTCTGGGTCTGGACAGGCAGGCTGAACAGCGAGAACTCCATGATTTTAGAGCCTATTTGTCGCGCCCGCTGTTCTGCAATTAACGTCATTTCTTGAGCATGGCGGGTGACTGAATACTCCACTTTGGGAAACCTCCCGCCATTGATGTCCAACACCGGCTCTTTACCCACATGCCAAATGATAGCCTCTTTGGGAATTCCAGGTTCGGCGGTTTGTGGATTGATGGGCTGCCATTCGTCATTGGCATAAACTTCAATCCAAGGGATAAGCGTTGCGTGTTTCGCACCGTCGACAAGATGCAATATTTGGGTCATTCGAGCTTTTATGCCGGCACCGGCAATAATATCGACTATGCGCGCCACCCATTCCTCTTGTGTCTGCGTGTCTTGCTGCAAAATACTGACATTGGCATCGGGTGTCGGTGTGTTAAGGCGCAATAGTAACGCACGGCAGAATGAAAGGGTATCTGCCGATTTGCTGCGGGCTTCGTCAATTACCGCCTTGACCTCAGAACGAAGCAATTCTGGATATTCTGGAGTGGTCAGATCGGGAGGAGGGCGGGGCTTTCCCGCTTGCTCCCTGAGGTCACGGGCCAAATGCAGACGGTAATACAATACCTGATAGCCCGTGGCTTTGCGCACCGCCCACTGGGCGCTACGTGAAATCCCGTCGTCTTCGGTAGTGAGTCCGTAATTGCTGGATACAAAATTTTCATCCACTACTGTGTAACCAGCGGGTTCACGAGGAATGAATAATTTTGCCTTGATCGGAGTATCCCGCTTGGGCTTGAACTCTATCCTCGCCTCCACTGTCCAGACATCGCCCTGTTCTGTGGGGAAAAGCGGCAGGCCTAAACGGGTCACCTTGTAGTAACACAATGAGAGGCCGATTAACACAAGGACAAAAGCCAGCGCCTTGACATGGAAATTTCTCACTTGAGGCCACCCGCTGCTGAAAATTGATATTTCACGGAACTGACGGGCCATCTTTGGAAAAGCATGAGTCTTGCTGATATTTGAACAGGAATGTCTCATTCGCATCCACCAGCGCCACATCCTTGAGAAAAGACCTACCCAGAAGCACGGGGTAATTGAAGTTGCTTCTGTCAACCAGATTGAACTCCGCCTGGTATTCCCTTCCATTTTTGCATAAGGTCAGCAACACCACATCGCGCTTTGACGACTGGCAATCTTCGCTTTTGCATTTGATATTAACGGTACGAAGCAAGGGTTTTTCCACTATTATCGAAGGTTGCTTCCTATCCTCCAAATCGCCCAGGGTAAAACGCACCCAGTCTTCGCCGTCCTTGCTAAAGTGTTCTATCCTGTCTGCATGCAATGACGAAGTTTTGGCACCGGTGTCCAATTTTGCAGTCAGCCTTAAGTTCCACGGCCTGATGAAAATCGATTCCAGCCACCCCATAATGACCCGATGTTGTGACTCTGCCACTGGTTTCGCCAGTTGGGTGCGATCAGAAGCAGCCATGATGGCTGTGCCATTCGACAGCGCCAAAAACAATGCTAACAGCGTTTTCAACATCTTTGGATTACTAGTAGGTCTTTTTGTTGTGCAACCATGCCACTCAAACGATGGCTACATTGGATGTGCATTATTATATTACTTTGATCAGATGAATCAGAAACGGAAAACAGAATGACCTTAAGCTTTAAGTCCCTGCAAGGTTTCTAAGTTCCTGGCGCAAATGCGACCGGTCGCCCAGCCTAGTCAACAGAGGACCGTGCTCATGGAACTCCACTATCGCCAGCGAAGCCGTCGCCACGGCGATTCGGTCGCGGTAGTTGCCGATGTCGATGCCCATCATTGAGCACAACAGAATGCGGATGGTCGCCTTGTGGGAAACCACCAACACATCGCCTTGGCCATGACTTTTTTGGATTTCATCCAATACAGCCAAAGCGCGTCGGGCGACATCAATGCCGCGCTCCCCGCCCGTGGGCGCATTCCATCCGGCATCGGCCAGCCAGCGCAGATAGTCGTCGGCAAACTCCTGCCTCGCTTGCGCGAACGTCCTGCCCTCCCATTCACCGAAATCCAGTTCACGCAGGCCGTCGCGTAACTGCGGCTCCCGTTTGCACCCGCTGCACAGCGGGGCGGCAGTGGCTATGGCCCTGCGCATCGGGCTGGCATAAATGCCAGCCCAAGGATGATCCTGGTAAGCCTTGGCAAAATCCTCCGCCATATGCCGCCCGGTTTCGGTTAGGTCTGGGTCTGACCGACCGCAATAGCCACCATCGCGGCTGGCCTCAGTTTCGCCGTGGCGAAGCAAATAAAGCTTTAATCCTGTCATAACCATCTCCTCGTAGACATTCACAGTTTGCCGAAAAACGTGGACAAGGCGCACAATCCACGGCCGCAACATTAACTATACCTGAAAAAAACCTTCTTTCCGTTACAGGTCTAGTATGATGTGCATTTTTCGCTAGGAACCAATGCCATGCCCCGTTTTACAATAACTCAACCCGACGACTGGCATCTGCACTTGCGCGACGGCTCGCAACTAGTTTCTGTCGTCGGCCACAGTGCGCGCCAGTTCGCCCGCGCCATCGTCATGCCGAACCTTAAACCTCCTATTACCACAGTGGCAGCAGCCCTCGCCTATCATAGGCGCATCCAACAAGCCCTGCCAGTAGGGGCGGCATTCAAACCGCTAATGACCCTCTATCTAACCGAAACCACGCCTTTGGCCGAGGTCGAAAAAGCCGCCATCAACCCGCATATACAAGCCTTCAAGCTCTATCCAACTGGGGCGACAACGAATTCGGACGAGGGTGTGGGCAATTTGGAGCGGATTTATCCACTGCTGGAAGCGATGGAAAAGCATGATGTCCCTTTGCTGGTCCATGGCGAAGCGACCAATCAACACATTGATGTTTTTGACCGTGAGAAAGTCTTTATCGAGACGGAACTCGATCCTATTGTAAGACGCTTCCCGAACTTGCGGGTGGTCTTGGAACATGCCACCACCGCCGATGCCGTTCAATTCGTGCGCGAATCCGGCCCGCTAGTTGCCGCCACCTTGACCGCCCACCATCTGCTCTACAATCGCAACGCTTTACTAGTTGGTGGCATCCGTCCGCATTTTTACTGCCTTCCCGTACTTAAACGGGAAACACACCGTCTGGCGCTAATCGAAGCAGCCACTTCCGGTGAAACACAGTTTTTCTTAGGGAGTGACAGCGCACCCCACCCAAAATCGCAAAAGGAGGCTTCCTGTGGTTGTGCCGGTTGTTACACCGCCCATGCAGCAATCGAGCTTTACGCAGAAGTTTTTGATGCTGCGGACAAGTTGGAAAACTTGGAAAAGTTCGCCAGCTTCAACGGCCCGGATTTCTATCGCTTGCCTAGGAACACCGGCACCATCACCCTGGAAAAAATGAGTTGGGAAGTTCCAGCAAACTACTCCTTCGGCGAGGGGCACTTGATCCCGCTGAGGGCAGGAGAGCCTATCGCTTGGCGCATGGTTGACTTGCAAAGTTGTTAGGAGCACATTTACCGTCAATAATAAGGAGTAGGTCGGCATCCCTATGCCGACTGGGCATACGTTTTGTCTCGGCGGCAAAGGGTTGCCGCCCTACGATTTGGTATGTGAGCGTGCTTAATTCAACAGTATTGCCGTCCATTCCCCACCCCCAATGCGTTTGAATTAAGTTCTATTGTTCCCTTTCCCGCTTGCGGAAAAGGGTGCAGAATGGCTATTTGGAATTTGACGGTGCCTTGTTGCCGTCTAAATGTTCCAGTGCGTCCATTTCCTTTTCCATTTGCAAATCCTCTTCATTGGGAGGGGGGTTGCCGTCATGTATCTTATAATCGCGATCCTGGAAATAGGCGTTACGGATAAATTCATAGCGGTCTACTGAGGCTTCATCAAGAATCTTCGACTCGGTCAAACGATCCGCCCGCATGTCGATGGTCTTCAAGGTTCCCGCCCCGTAGGGTATGGCCACCGGGGTTATCCAGTTGATCGGGTTGGACATTGTATCTCCCGCCAAACCCACTACGCCACGCGGCGTACTCGGACCGATCAACGGCAGCACTAAATAGGGTCCAGAAGGAATCCCCCACTTGCCCAAAGTTTGATCCAAATCTTCATTATGCTTTGGCAAATCAAGATGGCTCGCCACATCCACAAAGCCAGCCAAACCAGTCGTAGTATTGATCAGGAGCCTTCCTGTATCCATGCCAGTCTCTTTAAGTTTGAACTGGAGTAGATCATTGGCTATCACAGCAATATCGTCTATGTTGCTGAAAAAATTGCTAATGCCCAGATCCACAAATTTTGGGGTCACTGTTTGATAGCCTCTGGCGACGGGTTTCATGACATAATCATCCAAACCGTCGTTGAAACTTTGCACATTTCGGTTAAAACCCTCCCATGGATCGCGCGAGTCACTCTTGTTCGTAGTGGCGCAAGCGACTGTAAGAAAGGCCAAACCGACCAACGCGGCTGTTTTACAATTGAAAATATTGGCAATTTTTGTCATTTTTCTGTTCCTGCTTGATTTCCCCGGAATTTCGCTCAGGATCCGATAACGGCAATGGAGCTTGTCGTTAGCCCAGACTTACGGAAGCCCTACGGTTTAAACTTTCATTATGCTATTAAATATAATTCCCCAACCGGTTCTAGTCGAGGAAAAAATCACAATCACGCCGATGAATTCCGAAAAAAACCAATTTTCCATGCGTTTTCGTGGCTATCTGCCTGTGGTCATTGACATCGAAACCTCCGGGTTTGACCCCTTGCGCAATGCCCTGCTTGAAATCGCCGCCGTAATTCCTGTGATGGATGAAAACCGAAGGCTTTCGATTCTGGAAACTCACAGCGCTCATGTGATGCCGTTTCCAGGGGCTAGACTGGACGAGTCAGCCTTGGCCTTCAATAAAATTGACCCTTACCATCCCTTCCGGTTCGCCGTAGAGGAAAAAGTGGCATTGGAAAAAATTTTTCAGCCCGTGAGGGCCGCCGTCAAACGTAATGGCTGCACGCGAGCCATCTTGGTAGGCCACAACCCCGCCTTCGATTTAAGCTTTCTCAACGCCGCTGTAGCGCGGACGGGGCTTAAGAGAAACCCTTTCCACCCATTCAGCACCTTCGACACTGCCACGCTTTGCGGACTAGCCTATGGACAGACCGTTCTTGCCAAAGCGGCCATGGCAGCAGGATTGCCATGGGACAGCCAAGAGGCCCATTCAGCTATCTATGACGCTGAACAGACCGCTAGGTTATTCTGCGGCATTGTCAATCGCTGGGAGGACTTGGTGTCGGCTGTCTCTAGTTGAAACCGTCATCTGGTGGTATTTATCCAAAACTGGATAGGGCGAATTTTAAACGCTACCCTCAAACCTTGTTGGCTGAATTCAACAACTTTTGCAACTCACCGCTTTGGAACAGTTCCAGCATGATGTCCGACCCGCCCACCAATTCCCCTTTGACAAACAATTGCGGGAATGTCGGCCAATTGGAATAGATTTTGAGGTTTTCGCGAACTTCCGGGTCTTCAAAGATGTTGACATAAGAAAATTCCGCCTCGCACTGCTCAAGGATTTGGACGGCCCTGCCGGAAAAGCCGCATTGCGGGAAATCGGGCGTACCTTTCATGTACAACAGAACAGGGTTTGACTCGATTTGTTTTTTAATTCGCTCAATGGCTTCCATCAAATTTCCTAAATGTCTTGGATTAATGTTTATAAACTACCAGAAATTGCTGAGTAAATTAAGCGGTAACTGTGATTTAGACCGGCTCGGATTTAGCAATTCTCATTTTCACGCAAACGCAAGGTGGGCTATATCGCATGGCTTCGGCTCAAAATCAGAATTGCTGTCACCGGACATCATAGCTTGTGTGTGACCCTATTTTCGGCTATATTACAATGTTTTATGTAGGGGCAGTCTTGTGGGCTGCCTTTTTGTTTTTTTGAGAATTTTAATGAACAGCCATGTAATGCCGACCTACGCTAGATTGCCCGTCTCCTTTGAACGGGGCGAAGGAGTGTGGCTTTGGGATACCGACGGGAAACGCTATTTGGATGCTTTGTCTGGGATCGCTGTGTGCAATTTGGGCCACGCCCATCCTGCGGTGACGGCGGCTATCGCCACCCAAGCGGGCAAATTAGTGCATACTTCCAACTTGTACCAAGTGGGACTCCAGGAAGCTTTGGCCGACAATCTAGCCAACGCTTCCGGCATGGATAATGTTTTCTTTTGCAATTCCGGTGCGGAAGCCAATGAAGCAGCGATCAAACTGGCCCGCAAATATGGCCATGGGATGGGAGTGGACGAGCCCGTCATTGTGGTCATGGAAAACAGCTTCCATGGCCGGACCCTGGCGACTTTGAGTGCCACTGGCAACCGTAAAGTCCAAGAAGGCTTTGAACCCCTAGTGGGCGGCTTCAAGCGCGTCCCATTCGACGATATTCAAGCAGTTTCCACCCTTTCCGACCCAAACGTAGTCGCCATCCTTGTGGAACCGGTGCAAGGCGAAGGCGGGGTGCGCATCCCCAGCCCAGACTACCTGGAACGTTTACGCGAAATTTGCGACCAGCGCCAATGGCTGCTGATGCTGGACGAAGTACAGACGGGAATGGGCCGCACGGGTTCCCTGTTCGCTTTCCAGCAAACCAGCATCTTGCCGGATGTTGTCACTTTGGCTAAAGCGCTAGGCAACGGCGTTCCAATCGGCGCTTGTCTGGCCCGTGCAACGGCGGCAGAAACCCTGACGGCGGGGAAACACGCATCCACTTTCGGCGGCAACCCGCTGGCATGCGCCGCCGCCCAAGCTGTGTTGAAAACCTTGCGCGAGGAAAACCTTGTGGAACGTGCCCGTATCCTCGGTTCCGCCATCGCTAAAAACCTCCGGGCTGCACTTAGCGGCAACCCGCATCTCATCGAAGTGAGGAATAAAGGGCTGATGATAGGCATTCAATTGGACAAACCCTGCGGCGCATTGGTTGGCTTGGCGTTGGAACAGGGCTTGCTTATCAATGTCACCGCCGAGACTACCATTCGCCTATTGCCGCCACTCATTCTTACGGATGAACAGGCCCAGCTACTCGTAGGTCAATTGTCAGGCATCGTCAATGCCTATGTTTTTCCATAAATATTTGAAACTTCACAGCAAAAATGAAACTGCGTCATTTTGTCACCTTTATGGATTTGAGCGGCGAAGAGGTTCGTAAACTGATCCGCCGTGCCGTCGAATTAAAGCAATTGAAGGCTATCTACGAACCGCTGAAGAACAAGTCGCTGGGGATGATCTTCGAGAAATCATCGACCCGCACCCGTGTTTCCTTTGAAACGGCCATGATCCAATTCGGTGGCGGGGCAATTTTTCTATCACCGCGTGACACCCAATTAGGTCGAGGTGAACCCGTGGAGGATAGCGCAAGGGTTCTTACACGCATGGTGGATGCCATCATGCTTAGAACCATAGCCCACCGGACAGTCGAGATTTTTGCCGAACATTCGAGGGTCCCTGTCATAAACGGGCTGTCTGACCGTTTCCATCCCTGCCAAGTACTGGCTGACATGCAAACCTATTTCGAACATCGGGGCGATATCAGGGGTAAAACCGTGGCATGGATCGGGGACGGCAACAACATGTGCCAAACCTATATCCATGCAGCCCAACAACTGGACTTTAAATTGAACATTGCGTGTCCCCAGGGATACGATCCAGAAATTGAGTTGATTCAACAAGCAGGCCAACATTGTACCTTGACCCGCGATCCCTTTGAGGCCGCCAATGGTTCAGATTTGGTGGTGACGGATGTTTGGGCCAGCATGGGGCAAGAAGATGAACAGGCGCTTCGCATCAAGGCTTTTGCCAACTACCAAGTCAATGACGAACTGATGGCAGTGGCCGCACCAGATGCCTTGTTTATGCACTGTCTGCCGGCCCATCGCGGGGAGGAAGTTTCTGCCAGTGTCATCGACGGGCCGCAAAGTGTGGTCTGGGACGAAGCAGAAAACCGTCTCCACGCCCAAAAAGCCCTACTTGAATATTTACTGCTCCCCAATCCAGGCCGCAGGATTGGAGACTGAAGACCGTTTGGGTGGCGCATTGAAAAAAAGCCTTCTAACCATGCTGCTATTATCATGCCTGAATGCCCAGGCGGAATCCGCTGTTCGGGTCGAGGAAAGCATGAAAACACTGGCGAAATGGCAAACGGAGAACCAGCGCCTCAAAGCCGATCTTGCAGCCATGCAAACCGCACGAGAAGCTGCCGAAAAGTCCATCCAAGAATTGACTGCGGAAACCGCACGTTTGAACAGCGAGGTTATTGCAATTCGGCAGGCATCGGCAAATGTTCTGCAAATCCAAAACGAACGGGATACACTGACCGAAGATAAGCGCAACCTGGTAAGCGAGCTTGACATGCTGAAGCGCAAAATTAAAGCCCAAGACACTGGCAACAAGGAAAATTGGTTCTTGCTTGGCGCAGGAGTGCTGTTAGGGGGCATCCTTCTGGGCGTGATACTGCCACGCCTGAGCTGGCACAAAAAAAACAGTTGGGATACATTTTAAACTTTATCGAAAAACTTCAACTGTTGCAGCAATGGAGGGGGTCACTTATTGGTTTTCGATAAAGTCTATTTAATTCAGAGCAATAATGCCATTACTAGAGAATTATCATGCAAACATTGACTGAATATCTTCCGCTTTATGGTAAATGGACAAAAGAAAACAACAGCATCGTTTTCACTAGCGTGGCAGGTGAGCAAAACAATGGACTGGCTTTGTTTGGTTACGATTTGGAAGACGGGGAGATCGAGGCAGAGATCAATTTGTCTGGCTACCCCGAAGACAATCCTGCTAGTGCGATGATCGTGTTTAGGGCCAACGGTCAGAGACGCTTCTACGCGGCAGGTGTGGGCGGTTTAGGCAACGCCTACTCTTTGCAAGAGGGGGACGACCAACTGCCCCCTACTGGCTTGGCATGGGCTGGCAGCAGTGCCAACATTGAGCCAGGGCGCACCTACAAAGTCAAAATTGTGTTGGAAGGACAGAAAGTTGACATTTATGTCGATTCCATCAAAGTGATTTCTTACTCGAACCTTCCGAGGCAAACAGGCACTAGCGTCGGATTATTCTGCTCTAAAGCCACTCCCAAAGCGATCTTTAGTAATATTAGGGTAAGCTCATCGAAACCGAAAGCCTTCGTTGCCATGCAATTCTCCGAACCTTATAACGAAGTCTATAGGGATGCCGTCGAACCCTTAGTACAGGAAATCGGTTTTGAGCCAATCCGAGTAGACGATGTCTATGGTCCTGGCATCATCATTAACGACATTATCAATAATTTGTCCGAGGCATCCATCGTTTTGGCTGAAATATCGGAAAAAAATGCAAATGTTTATTACGAACTAGGTCTTGCCCATGCTTTTGGTAAGCCGACGTTACTAATGGCGACCAAGGGTACATCGCTCCCGTTTGATGTGGGTGCCCACCGATGCATTTTTTATGAGAACACTATTGCCGGTCGAGGTAAATTGCAGGCATCGCTTAAGCATAGCCTAATGAGCTTACTTGGACGCAATATCCAAAGTTAAATATTGGCTGGTTCCCAAGCTCCAGCTTGGGAACCCTTATCTTGCAAGCTCCTGCTTGGCGGTTCTTCGGGAAGCAGGAGCTTCAAAAACCCCATTCCCAAGCGGGAGCTTGGGAACGAGCAAACAAGGAAGTTATTTTCGGCCATATCCTTAGCTGAAACAGCTTCCTAATCAGGTAGCCTAATGAACTTTTTAGGCCGCAATATAAACAATTAATTAAGGATTTTACAAATGACTGAAAATACCCGTCAATTTTCCTCACTCGTCGTAGACGGCATGGAACGCGCGCCTAGCCGCGCCATGCTTTATCCCGTCGGTTTCACCGATGCCGACTTCCATAAACCCCAAATCGGAATTGCATCGACTTGGAGCATGGTCACCCCCTGCAATATGCATATCAACCGGCTGGCCGACGATGCCGCACGGGGTGTCGATGGTCACGGCGGCAAAGCAGTGATCTTCAACACCATCACCATCTCCGACGGCATATCCATGGGTACCGAGGGCATGAAATACTCGCTGGTGTCGCGTGAGGTCATTGCCGACTCCATAGAAACCGTGGCCGGTTGCCAAGGCTTCGACGGCTTGGTTGCCATCGGCGGCTGTGACAAGAACATGCCTGGTTGCCTGATGGCCATCGCCCGCCTCAACCGTCCGGCGGTGTTTGTCTACGGCGGCACTATCCTACCCGGTTGCCATGGCGACAAGAAGCTGGATGTCGTCTCCGTGTTCGAGGCTGTAGGGGCTAGGGCCAATGACAAGATTGACGATGCGGAGCTTTACTCCATCGAATCCAAGGCCATTCCCGGCCCCGGCTCTTGCGGCGGCATGTACACCGCCAATACCATGGCTTCCGCCATTGAAGCCCTAGGCATGAGCTTGCCGGGTAGCTCCGCCCAGGCAGCCATTTCCAATGACAAGAAACTCGATTGCGAGCGCGCCGGCGAGCAGGTGGTCAAACTGTTGGAACTGGGCATAAAACCCTTAGACATCATGACCCGGAAAGCCTTCGAGAATGCCATCACCGTGGTGATTGCACTAGGCGGCTCGACTAATGCCGTGCTGCACCTGCTGGCAATGGCCTACACTGCCGGCGTTCAACTGGATTTGGACGACTTCACACGGATAGGCCAGCACGTCCCCATGGTGGCCGACCTCAAACCCAGCGGTAAATACACCATGGCCGAGTTGGTTGAAATCGGGGGTATCCAGCCTTTGATGAAGGAATTATTGAAAGCCGGGTTGTTGCATGGCGACTGCCTGACTGTCACCGGCAAAACCATGGCAGAAAACTTAAAGTCGGCAGCGGAGTACCCGGCAGGCCAAGAAATCATCAAACCCTTGGACAATCCAATCAAAAAGGATAGCCATCTGGTTATTTTGTACGGCAACCTTGCCCCCGAGGGCGCGGTTGCCAAAATCACCGGAAAGGAAGGCTTGCAATTCACTGGCATAGCAAGGGTGTTCGACTGCGAAGAACTGGCCTTGAAAGCCATCCTTGACGGCACGGTGGTGAAAGGCAACGTTATCGTCATCCGCTTTGAAGGGCCAAAGGGTGGACCCGGCATGAGGGAAATGCTGTCCCCCACCTCCGCCGTGATGGGCAAGGGATTGGGCAAAGAGGTTGCCTTGATTACCGATGGACGGTTTTCCGGCGGCACCCATGGTTTTGTGGTCGGACACATCACACCGGAAGCCTATGTCGGTGGGCCTTTGGCCGTCGTCGAAGATGGCGACAAGATCACCATCGACGCCGAAACCCATGAACTTACCCTGCATGTGGCATCCGATGTCATCAGTCAACGATTGGCTGAATGGCAGCAACCAAAGCGCCGTTACGAACACGGGGTATTGGCGAAATACGCCAAGCTGGTCAGTTCGGCATCGGAAGGGGCGGTGACGGATAAGTATTTGGATTACAGCGTTTACAACATCAAATAGTTACTTGATAGGGTGTATATTTGCTAAAAATGTTTAGTCAAATCAAAGGCGCGGTTGAATGTCAGTCATTTTTATAGTTACTTTTTAAAGATGAAAACGCTGTATAACTCGTCGTTTCGGCATGGAGTGGCATTCCTCGGCGGTTGTTGCAGGCCGGACATAAATAGCGTGCCCATTTTATTGAAACGATGCAATGTAGGGCGGATACAGGGATGTGATCCGCCGAATGATGGCAACCGACCAATAACTGGTTCCCAAGCTCCAGCTTGGTAACCCCCTATCTTCAAGCTCCTGCTTGCCATCTCTCTTGAAGCTGGAGCTTCAAAGACCGCGTTCCCAAGCCGGAGCTTGGGAACGAGCAAAAGACAAAGCGCGGTTAGCTAAGCTGGTGCAAATCAACCTCTTAATTGGTTCTTTTGAACCATCTTTGCCTGTGGGCAACGGACTGAACACCTCTAGGCTTCAAGGGGATCATGCGTAACATCAGTTATTCAGCATCAAACTATGCAACCTAGCCCCAGTAAATCCCCCCTAACCCCCCTTTTGCAAAGGGGGGAACCATCTTTAATCGCACCCCCTTCATTCAGCTTCAATAGATACGGCACGGATACTGCTGTCAAATACAGAATTGCTTATGACTGACTGGAATAATCCCGATGGCAAATCCAACCCCTGTACCTGAAGCTCCGAAAACCGGCCTTGCCGGTCTAGTCCAAAACTGGCAATACGATGCCATGTCGGGCTTTTTGGTCTTTCTGATTGCACTGCCCTTGTGCCTTGGCATTTCCATGGCATCCAATTTCCCCCCCCAGGCAGGGATTATTACTGCCATCATCGGGGGCATTTTGGTGTCACGGATCAACGGCTCATTCGTGACCATCAATGGCCCTGCCGCCGGCTTGATCGTGGTGATTTTCGACTCGGTGCAGGAATTGGGCAAGGGTGATGCGATGGCGGGGTACAAATACACCCTGGCCGCTATCGTCTGCGCCAGTGTGATCCAAACACTGATGGGTTATTTCAAAGCGGGCAAGCTCAGTGCGTTCTTTCCGTCTTCGGTGGTGCACGGCATGTTGGCCGCCATCGGCATTATCATCATGTCCAAGCAAATCCACACGCTGTTAGGCGTGAAGCCCGACGCAAAAACACTGTTCCAGACCATAGGCCAGATTCCCCATAGTTTTATGGAATTGAACCCGGAAGTAGCCTTGATTGGCGGCAGCGGTCTGGCGATCTTGATCATCTGGGCCTTTCTAAAAAACCGCTACTTGAAAATGATACCGGGGCCATTAGTGGTGGTGGTGGTGGGTTTGGCCCTTGGGCAGTTTTACGACTTGGATCACAAACACATTTATTTGTTTTTGCCCAACGACCCCATCCTGCCACATCATGAATTCACCGTCGGACCTACCTTCCTGGTGACCATTCCAGAGAACATAATGGCGGGCTTCTCATTCCCGGATTTTTCTTTGCTGGGAACCTTGGTATTTTGGGAGCAGGTCATTACCATCTGTTTAGTAGGCAGCCTAGAGAGCCTATTAAGTGCGGCGGCGGTGGACAAACTCGACACCTACAAACGCTATTCCGACCTAAACCGCGATCTAACGGCGGTCGGCATCGGCAACACAATCTGCGGATTGGTCGGCGGTTTGCCGATGATCGCGGAAATCGTCCGTAGCTCAGCCAATGTCAACAACGGTGGGCGGACAGCTTGGGCCAACTTCTTCCATGGAACTTTCCTGCTTATTTTTGTGGCCTTGTTTCCCGGATTGATCCACGAAATCCCATTGACATCCCTGGCCGCACTATTGGTTTTCACCGGTTTCAAACTGGCTTCGCCCAAGGAATTCCAGAAAACCCTAGATATCGGTTATGAGCAGTTGGTGGTGTTTGTGATTACCATCATCGGTGTACTGGCAACCGATCTGTTGATAGGCGTGGCAATAGGCATGGTTGCCGAGTTTATCGTCCATCTGTTGCGCAGCGTCAACTGGTATGAAGTGCTAAAGCTATACTTCGAGGTCAAAGAAACCGAGCCGGGTGTCTATCATATTCGCATTGACGGAGCGGCCTTCTTTGCCAACTTCTTGTCCCTGAAAAGTGAATTACCGTCTATACCCGAAGGGAAAAAGTTGATTTTTGACCTTTCAGAAGCGGACACGGTGGATCATACTGTGATGGAATTTATCCACGATTTCTGCGAGGACTACGAGCGACGTGGTGGGCATTATGAAATTTGCGGTTTGGACCAGCACACAGCCACTTCCGACCATCCATTGGCAGCCCGTAAGCGTGTCGCTTTGGCAAATAAAGCAGGCATATAAAAAGCAATTATCATTTTGAACAAACCGGGCGGGTTTGGAACCCGCCCCTACGAATCGACGCGTCATTGCAGCGTTGCGTGAGGCAAAAAATCTTTGCACATAGAAACAAACAAGCCTCATCGCGAGACAAACAAAAGAAGGTCTCACGCAACGGCGCAACGTAAAAGCATGAAAATTTCGCTTGCATCGTTTCCATTTTCTAATAGTTACTATAAAAATTATGGGTAGAAATCCAAGCTATTGATCCTAGAAAACAATTTTCAATGACGAAGATTTATCTTGTAACTACTTGATGTTGAAAACGCTGTAACGATGGTTTCATCGAAAACCAATGCCAAAAACCTCTTAGATCGCCCTGCCCGCCTACGCGCACTGGCTTTGCTCGCCCTGCTGTCTTCCGTGTTGGCGATTCTAGTCGGCATGATTTGGCGAAACCATGTGCGTTTAGACCAAGTACAGATTTATGTCGGCTACTCCCACCGGATTCAAGATGCCGGTTTGAGTTTACAGCAAGCCCTGGTGGATGTGTTGTCTGGGCAGGTGTTGCGGTCAGAGCAAGTAGGGAGACTATCCGCGAAAATTCAAAAGCTTTCCATTAGGGACGCGCATCTTTCTCCGAATACCCCGGAAATGCTTCGCCGAGTCAACGCATCGCTTGCCAAAGTGGACGAGGAATCCCCGGACAACGGCAGGGCCGAATTATTCGAAGCCTTGCGGGAGATGCATGAAATTCTTGACTCCGAAACCGAGCAGCGGGAAAAGCTCATGGTAAAAGTCAGCGGGGAAGCGTTGGTCGAATTAGGGCTGGCAACCTTCATTTTGCCGGTGATACTCCTACTCACTTGGCTGTTCCTGCGACGGCGCATTCTTAACCCTTTGCATGATCTAAGAGAGTTGTTGCTAAACCTAGTCAAAGAAGACTTTGCCCCCATAGCAACCGATCATCTCGACCCCCTGTTGTTGCCTGTGTTCAATAGTTACAACGACATGGTCATCCATCTGAGGGAGTTGGAGGAGGCCAAACGTATGTATGCGCAATCCCTGGAAGCCGAGGTACGCTCGGCTACGAGCGTATTGCTTGAGCAGCAACGTAGCCTGGCCAGGGCGGAAAAATTGGCAGTCGTTGGCGAGCTGGCTGCCAGCCTTGCCCACGAACTGCGCAACCCATTGGCCGGCATCCAAATGAGTTGCGCCAATTTGCGCAATGAAATTGGAGACGCTGACCAAGGCGAACGGCTTGCACTGATCGGCGCTGAACTAAAGCGCATGGCGCGCTTGCTCAATGAATTACTCGACCAAGGCAAACAAACACCTTCCACTTCGGTCCGTTTCAACCTTGCCGTGCTAGTCAAGGAACTACTCGCCCTCACCCGCTACCAAATTCCTCCTCACATTGAATTGGCTTACGACATCCCCGACGGTCTGGAATGCTTTTTGCCCGATGGCGGCTTGCGGCAAGCCTTGCTCAATCTGATACTCAACGCCGCACAGGCACTGGAGAAACAAGCCGGGAGAGTGCGGGTGACTGCCCGACCTGAAGGGGACAATATCTGCATCGAAGTCTCGGATGATGGGCCCGGCTTTAGTGCGGAGATGCTCAGCCATGGCATCCGCGCCTTCAGCACGAGCAGGATTCGCGGCACTGGCTTAGGCTTGGCGATGGTGCAACGCTTTGTCCGCGATCTTGGCGGACGGATAGAATTGTCCAACCTCAACCCACACGGCGCTTGCGTCCGTCTACTACTTCCCTGCAAGGAAACCCAATGAGCCAAGGATGTTTATTAGTCATCGAAGACGAACCCCTATTGGGTGCGGAAATCTCCCGTCACTACCGCAAGAACGGATGGGAGGTGGAATGGGCTGCTAGCATTGAACAGGCCCGAAAAATACTGCTTAGGGAAAGTTTCGACCCCTTGGCGGTGCTAACCGACATGAACCTGCCCGACGGCAATGCACTCGATTTGATGGAGGAAATCCGTCCTAAGCAAACCTATGCAGAATGGATATTCCTCACGGGCTATGGCAGTGTCCCCGACTCGGTGCGGGCTTTGCGCCTGGGTGCTTATGATTTCCTGGAAAAACCCTGCGACTTGGAGCGGCTGGATATGGTCGTTTCCAGCGCGGGACGCAGCGCCAATGCCCAGCGCCGCTTGTTTGAACATGCCCAACAGCGACACAAGCGTTATTCTCCGCAGGCTTTTGTCGGACACAGCGAAGCCGCGCAAAACGTAAGAGATTTACTGGAACGTTTGACTCAAGTTCCGTTCAGTGCTTTGGTGATTGGCGGGGAGACTGGCACTGGCAAAGGTTTGGTCACGCGAATCCTGCATTATTCCGGACCCCGCTCCCAGAATCCCCTGATCGAACTCAATTGCGCTGCCCTGCCGCGTGAACTGTTGGAGTCGGAATTGTTCGGGCATGAAGCAGGCGCATTCACGGGTGCCACCGGACGCCATCGCGGACTGATCGAGCAGGCCGACAGCGGCACGTTGTTTCTTGATGAAATCGGTGAAATGCATCTAGACCTGCAAGCCAAGCTGCTTAAAGCCATCGAAGACCGTAAAATTCGCAGACTAGGCGGGGAGCGCGAAATCGCCGTTGATGTGCAAATTGTCGCCGCCAGTAACCGCGATCTGGAGAAAATGTCACGCGATGGAGAGTTCCGCAGAGACCTGTTCCACAGGCTCAGCGTATTTCGCCTGACACTGCCACCCTTGAGGGATATCAAAGAGGACATTGAGCAACTGCTTCCCCTATTGGTGGCAGAATTCAACGCCAAATCAGGCAGGCAGGTTCGCCACATTAGCGAGGAGGTTTGGACCCAAATGCGCAACCATGATTGGCTGGGCAACGTAAGGGAATTGCGCAATGTGGTGGAGCGGTGTGTGCTTTTCTCGGATGGGACAAATTTTCCCGTGCAATGGCTTCAACTGCCTGGCCAACAATCCACTGTCGCATTGCAATCCCGCCATGACGATGAAGATGGGGTTTTCATCCCGCTGGACGGAAGCATGAACTTGGACGACATGGACCGCCATATCATTGAAACCACACTGGAACGTACTGGCCACAATACCTTGGCGGCCGCCCGTGCATTGGGAACGTCCCGCGAGACCCTGCGCTACCGCATCAGGAAATACGGCATCAAAACGCCAGACCGATAGGCAGGATAAGTGAGGTGGATTGCGTCTTTAAGCTTGGAAGATAAATTGCGGCTATCAGCTTAAGGCGGGACACGCGCAAAGCTTAACTGTTCGCCCTGAGCTGCGAGCCTGTCGAGCAGTCGAAGGGTGGACGGTTAAGCCGTTCATGGTTTGACAAGCTCACCACGAACGGCCTTGAACTGTCCCGCCTTAAGTTGGTAGCCTAAATTGCCAGGTAAACACGATGTCAACTGAATGGCATGAAAGGCAATTGATTTATACAGGGTGCGGTGAAGCCATGAGGTAGTCCAGAATAAGCCCACCCTAGCAGACTTTTCCGGCTAAGCCAGCCTCACTTGTCCGGGTACTTATGCCGGAAACGCCCGAGAACGGGCTTATTCCGGCCTACTTTGCAAACACCATTGATTAATTCGTGTTTGACATGTTTAGTGCTTTGATGTATCAATACATATCAGAAAGCCTATGAGTTTTCTGTTCACTTTTCTTTCCATCCCTTTGTCTAAAATTCAGAGGTTCGCTACAATGAAATTTTTACCTGTGCTTTTTTCGGCATTGGCGGTCACGTTCACATCAACCGGCAATGCATCGGATATCAAATTTAACGACCTTCAAGACACCATCTCCGTTACGGTCGATGGCACCCTCCTTACAGGAACAAACATATCATGGATTACAAACTTTAACCTCAACGGAGAAAATGTAAGCTTCGATGTCTCTACGGACGGCAATAACTACCCCCAAAGTTTAGCGGGTTACACGACCCTTTGGGAGACTGTGAGCGGTGGTGGCGTGGAAAGTGACCGCATCCTCATAACCCTTACCCAAGGTGCTGCAACTTACCATGTTGAATTTGGTTCAGATCCAAGCTTGCCAGCAATACCCAACGGCGCAATTGATTTGACCACTCTAGCATCTCAAGGTCTACCCAGCGGTCCCATTTTCGAAACCGGTGATTACCAGAAACTTGCAACCGTATTCAATGCAAACGGTACCGTATTGGACACCTACTATGCGGTATCCGACGTGCCTATCCCCGCAGCCATCTGGCTATCCGGTTCTGCGTTGGCGGGTGTATTCGGGTTCGCTCGCCGCAGAAAAGCACCTAGCGCTTAAAATTTAAGCTTCAGGCTGTACACCCTCCCAAAATACGCCATCCCACTGAAAAAACTGGCTGATGGCGATGCCGGGCAACGGTTCACTCGTTGCTCGGCATTTAAGTGTCTTGCAGTTATTACAATACGCACGTCAAATCTCGTTTTAGCATGACGGGCACTTCTACCGCTGGTTGGCCTAGGCGCAGACGTTGAGAAACCTTTCCATTCAACAAGAGGCGGGGAAATAACCCAACGGGCGCACGAAAGTGTAGGAATATGGGATGCCGACCAAGACCGCGCCTACCTTATCAAAAGCATTGTGTGGCTCGGGAATATTTGCCAGCGCTGTCAACGGAGACAACCCGACAAAGAGGACGCCTCCGGCCAACAACCCAACAACGCCCACCGGACGGACAAAAATGACATCGGTCAACAAATTCAACACTTCGTTACTCGATGTGCAATTCCCTACTGTCTCGGCCTTAGTTTGCATGGAAACCGACGCCAGCAGGACAAGCGGCAAGACCCACTTTGCAAGTTTCAACTTGATTCCCCTTAATTTTTGTTGATTTGATGTGTCCATTGAAATGTGCAATGCATCTGACCCCGTCAAATGTAAGAAAAATGCACAGCTTATTTTACAATACTCGAACAATCATTAACCCAATAAATGAGGGCCAACATGCTTAGGCTATTTGCTTTGACTTGGTTTCTGTTGCTTATCTTGAGTGCTTGCGGGCAAGATTTGCATTTTAAGATCAGCTATGACAAGACTGATGGTTTGTCGGAAGGTGCCCCTGTCGTGCTGGATGATCAAACCATAGGCAAGGTCACCGGGGTAAAACAAACCAAATCAGGCGGGCGCCTGGTCGAGGTTTCCATACCACATGAATCCGCCAGTTCCATCACCACCGAGTCCAGTTTTATCCTCGCCGACGATCCAGACAATCCCCAACAAAAGCGCATTGAGGTTATCTTAGCTGAAACCGGAGGAAAACCCATCGCCGAAGGCGCTGAAGTCCGCGGCACATATCCCAACCCCTTAGGGGGTTTTTTTCAATTTGGGGAATTGCTGCGCGAAATTGGCGGTGCGCTTGGGGAACTGCGCACTCAGGTGGAACATTTCCGGCAGGAGTTTCAAAAACTCCCCAATTCGCCTGAATCCAACCAATTGCAGGAGGAATGGCGCAAACTGACGGATGAAATTGCCAAAACCCAAAATGAAGCCGGTTACGCCATGAAAAAAGAAATACTGCCCAAATTGGAAAAGGAAATGGAGGATCTGCGCAATCGCCTTAAAGAAATGGGAAAAGCCGATCCGAAAAAAAGCAAGGACATTCAAACATAGTTTGAGAATTTCCATCTGTTTCGTTCGCAACCGGCCAATAAAAATAGTATAGTCTCGTCCCGTGGCTCGCACTCCAGAAACACCGGATGCGGAATAATGTCTTTCTACATTTTTAGGATTTTTTAACATGAGCAGCATTGTAATAGAACATAACCCCAGCGAAGAAAAGTTGAAAGAACTTGGTGTCGCCACATGGCCGACTTGGGAAAAAGAAGTCTCCAAGTTTCCAATTGATTTTGATGGAACGGAAACTGCCTACATCCTTGAGGGCGAAATTATCGTCACACCAGAAGGCGAGGAGCCCGTGCGAATTCTTCCGGGTGATCTAGTTGTTTTTCCTGATGGATTGGCTACCGATTGGGAAGTGGTAAAGCCGCTTCGCAAGCACTACAGCTACGATTAATACCTCTGTAGGAGCGCGGATTCCAAACCCACCCTCCACGGGTTCGAAGCTCGCACTTCCGTGAAAAAATCGCATTTGTGACGTAGGGGCGGGTTCCAAACCCGCCCTTCAAGGGTTCCAAACCCGCTTGAAGGGTTCCAAACCCGCACCTACATTTTTCCACAAACGCGAAATGCAACAATCAACATGGCTAGAGAAATAATCCATGGGACCCTTCGCTAATATTAACAATTTTATCATCGACATGGATGGCGTTTTATGGCATGGCGACCAGCCCTTGCCTGGCCTGATTGACCTTTTTCAAACCCTGCGCGAACGTCAGATTCGTTTCATCTTGGCGACAAACAACGCCAGCCAGACAGCGGAACAATATGTCAACAAGCTCGCCCGCATGGGGGTGACTGTGGACAGTGGTGAAATCCTGACTTCCGCCATGGCAACCGCCTTGTATTTGGCCCAACGTACCGACCCGGCCTCGACCCGGGTTTTTGTCATCGGCGAGAAAGGCGCGACGGAGCCGCTTATCAAACAAGGATTCACACTGACAGGACTCTATGAAGTAGACAGCCCTACCGGCAATGGACCGAAGTTGGGGGCCGATTATGTCGTTTGCGGCATGGACCGTGAACTGACTTGGCACAAGCTGGCGACGGCTGCGTTGAATATCAACGCCGGGGCAAAATTCATCGGCACCAATCCCGACACTTCCCTGCCCACCGAACTCGGTTTCACCCATGGCAACGGGGCCATCCTAGCCGCGTTGCAAGCTGCCACTGGCGTTGCCCCAACCATTATCGGCAAACCGGAGCCCCTGATGTACCAGCAAGCCCTCGCGTTGTTGGGCGTGGAGCCGACGGAGACCATGGCCATTGGCGACCGTTTGGAAACCGACATTCTGGGTGCGGTTCGCGCCGGCATTCGTAGTCTGATGGTGTTGACAGGCGTATCCAGCGAGGAAGATTTGAAAACCTCCGATTACCGGCCTGATTGGGTCATGAAGGATATCCAAGAATTGACGGAAGCGCTTCGGGCGTGATGCAGCGTTAACGCATGCCGTATTACGCAGACACCGTGGTAATCAAGAATTCCACAATATCAAGCGGATTATCTTCGTATGATTGCCCAAGGTTTATGGAACCATATCCGTGCAGGACAAGTTCTTCCCGGCCAAGGCGAACCGAGTGTCCGTCGGAGAAACGGATAAAGGTGCCGTTAGTGCTTTGATCTGCAATGACGAATTGACCTGAACGCAATTCGATGCGGACATGTCGGCGCGAGGTGAAGCCATGGTTTACCTCTATATCGCAGCTTTCATCGCGCCCTAAGACGGCACTTTTGTGGTGTTCGTTAATTTGGCATGACTTGTCGCGATAGCGCAGTGTCATCTCAACGACTTTTTCAGGGAGTTTGCTGTAAGCCGTCATACCAAGACGGGCATGGGTCAGGGCTGCTTCGTCAGTTTCCCATATTACCCGAAATATATCAAATTGATTCTGCTTCCCTTTTATGTCGGTACGCATGATTTTATGAGTCCGCATGCGCATGCCCGGAGGCAGGGAGTTGACCGCAGCCGGGGTGGTAATGATTTGGTCGGCACGGGTTATAGAAGCAACCCGTGACGCAACATTAATGGTGTCACCGAATAGTTTGTCCTCTTCGCAAACTACATCGCCATAGTGAAAGCCGATGCGAATATGCATTGGAAGTTTCTCACCATGATTGTAATTTTCCATTGCATTTTGCATTGCGCAAGCGGCATTCATGGCGTTTTCAGGGCTTTGGAAGACACCCATGATTTCATCGCCTTTGGTCTCAATCAATATACCTTGATTGCTTTTCATTTTGTCGATCATCATGGCAAGGCACTGTTCAACCAGTCGGCGCGCAGACTTATCCCCAAGGCGCTCATACAACCCAGTGCTGTCGCAAATATCGGCAAACATGACAGCAAGTTTTTCCGTGTGTTGGGACATAAAGTGAACTCCCTAATTTCTAAGGACAAGCCTATGGGTTTGATGATTGGATCGGATGCCAAGCGTTTGAGTTTTATGGCTTCTACCTTACACTGTATAATGGTTCAAATCAATCTTGCCAATTCAAGTCCATGAACCAGCCGATTTACCGTCTGTATCCACCCCCATACGATAGCGAAAACCTGTGTGGGCTTTATTTGCGGCTTAAGCTGCATGAACAGGGTACGCCGGACCAGCCCTTTGTCTATGCCAATTTTCTGTCCAGTTTGGATGGGCGGATTGCCTTGGAAAACCGCAGTGGCATTCCTTACTTGCCCAAGAGCCTGACGACCCCCCATGATTTTCGGCTTTTTTTAGAGTTGGAAGCCCAATCCGACTGTCTGATCACCCATGGCGGCTACCTGCGTTCACTGGGAGCCGGTAAACTCGGCAACATCCTGCAAATCGGCCAGCGTGAGGAAAGTGCCGATCTACTGGCATGGCGCATCCAGCAGGGACTAAAACCGCAACCCGCCATAATCATCGCCAGCGCGAGCTTGGATTTCACTATGCCGGATTCGATCCGGGAACACGGTCAAACCTGCCTGATTGCCACCGGGCAAAACGCCGACCCGGCTAAAGTGGAATGGTGGCGGCAACAGGGTTATGAGGTCATTTTCGCCGGTAAAGACCGCTGGGTGGAAGGCGGGGCTTTAGTGGATGCCTTGGCGGAGCGCGGATGGCGTAGCCTCTATCTGATTGCCGGACCTGATATGCTGGATGCCATGTTGCGCGATGGCAAATTGAGCCGATTGTTCCAAACCATCACCCATCAATTGATGGGTGGACAGGCATTCCGCACCGTGTCGCCTGGGCCGGAATACGGGCCTTTAGGCCATCTTAAGCTGCGTTCCTTATATTATGACCCCAGTTCGCCCAACGACACAGGACAGTGGTTCGCGCAGTTTGGTATTAATAATTAATGTTACCGGACAATACCTTCGCCAATCCCCTTGCCAAGCTGGAGCTTGGCGTTCCCATTGGGAACGCCAAGCTCCAGCTTGGCCTTTAGATCGGCGGTTCTGTGCCAAAATAGGTGATCTCGCACGAAATTGGTCAAGGTACTGACCCAATTGTGGAGTTTTTTATTACACAAACTAAAACGAGAACAATAACATGAGACAAAACCTATTTGAACAAGCCAAACAACATATTCCCGGCGGCGTTAATTCCCCTGTCAGGGCTTTCAAGGGTGTCGGAGGGGTTCCGGTATTCGTGGACCATGCGGTCGGGCCATATTTAACCGACACCGACGGCAAACGCTATATCGACTATGTCGGTTCCTGGGGTCCGATGGTGCTTGGCCACGCCCACCCGGACGTGCTCAAAGCGGTGCATGAAGCGGTGAACCGGGGCTTAAGTTACGGTGCGCCCACGGTCCTTGAAACGGCCATGGCGGAGAAAGTCTGTGAACTAGTGCCTTCCATGGATTTGGTGCGCATGGTCAGTTCCGGCACCGAGGCCACTATGAGCACCATCCGTCTGGCACGGGGCTACACTGGACGGGATAAGATCGTCAAATTCGAGGGCTGCTACCACGGACATTCCGACTCGTTGTTGGTAAAAGCCGGTTCCGGCGCGTTGACCTTGGGTGTGCCGAGCTCCCCCGGCGTACCGGCTGCATTGGCCGAACACACGCTGACCTTGGCATACAACGACCTGGCAGCGGTACGGGAAACCTTCGCCCAGTTGGGTTCGGAAATTGCCTGCATCATCGTCGAACCCGTGGCGGGCAATATGAATTGCGTTCTGCCAGCCCCCGGTTTTTTAGAAACCTTGCGGGAAGTCTGCGACCAGTCCGGCACGGTGTTGATCTTCGACGAGGTGATGACCGGCTTCCGCGTGGCATTGGGCGGTGCGCAAGCATGGTATGGCATCACGCCGGATTTGACGACATTGGGCAAGGTCATTGGCGGCGGCATGCCGGTGGGGGCGTTTGGCGGCAAGCGCAGCATCATGGAACAACTAGCCCCGCTTGGGCCTGTTTACCAAGCAGGAACCCTGTCCGGCAACCCGGTGGCCATGGCGGCGGGATTGAAGACTTTGGAGTTGGTTTCCGTTCCGGGTTTCTATGAGGAACTAGCCGCGAAAACCCGTTACTTGACCGACGGTTTGAAGGCCAAAGCCAAAGCGGCAAGCATACCTTTTACGACCAACCAAGTCGGCGGCATGTTTGGCCTGTTCTTTACCGATGTAGAAAACATCGATAGTTTCGATAAGGTCATGCAATGCGATGTGGAACGCTTCAAGCTATTTTTCCATGGGATGTTGGAGGAAGGCGTTTACCTGGCTCCTTCGGCGTTCGAGGCCGGGTTTGTTTCCGCCGCCCATAGCCAAGCGGTGTTGGACGAGACCTTGGCGGCGGCAGGGCGGGTGTTTGAGGGGTTGTAGACAATAAGGGTGCGAATAAAAATGATGCGGGAGTGCAAGGCCTGCCTTGCGATTGGGTGTGCAAGCAAGGCAAGCCCCTTGACACCGGGTGCGATTAACGCCAAAGCGGCAGGGATGGGGCAGCAATTCTCATTTTGGCAATAATCGTAGGTCGGGTTAGGCGCACATAGCGAAATCCTGCCCCAAAGCTTCAAACCCTGTATGCGACGTAACCCGACAAAGGGGGCTAAAGGGAGTAAAATGTGAATCCAACCCCGTCCATAGGAGTCGCTGCCATGACCACTGTACAAGAAGAAGTTTGGGAAATCCTGCGCAAACTCGCACTGAGCTCCGAGGAAACCGAACGAAGAATGCAGGAAACCGACCGAAGAATGCAGGAAACCGACCTGCAAATGAAGGAAACCGACCGCAAGTTGAAAGAAGTGACTAAGGCCATCGGGCGTCTGGGCAACCGCCTAGGCGAATTTGTCGAGGAAATGGTACGCCCTGCCGTCGTAAGATTGTTCCAACAACGGGGCATCGCCGTACACCAAGTGTTTCGGGGTGCTTACGCGGAGCGTGACGGTGACGCAATGGAAATCGACCTGCTGGTGGTCAACAGCGTCGATGTGGTGCTGGTCGAGGTGAAAAGCGAACTGAAGGCAGATGATGTCAAGGAGCATATTTCTCGTCTGGAACGTTTTAAGAAGCTGTTTCCGCAATATGCCGGATTCCGGGTGATGGGCGCGGTCGCCGGGATGGTCGTGGCTGAGGAAACCGCCCGCTTTGCCTATCGACAGGGTTTGTTTGTGTTGGCACAAAGCGGCGACACGGTGACGATACGCAATGACGCGGATTTTCAGCCGGTGGTTTGGTGATAGGAATAACATCGCCGGGGGCGATGTTATTCCTAGATAAAGTGCAACAAATCTCAGTTTGGCTCAAAACCCCGTCATTTCGGCAGGGATGCCGAAATCCAGGCCATGGACGGTAATTTGCCGCCGCTAACATGCATGAATAAGCCCTTCATTTGTATCGTTCCCACGCTCTGCGTCACTGCCATTAAGTTAAGATACATTAAGCGTGAAATCAGCCTTTGACGGAACGCCAAGCCCCAGCTTGGCGCGGTACACCCGGATGCCAAGCTGGGGCTTGGCGTTCCGATAAACGCTTAACTTAATGGTAGTGGCGCGGGAGCGTGGGAACGATAAATCAGTAGTCTCCGACGCACAAAACACTGCGGACAGGATTACAAATCCCGTCCGGCTATGGAACGAGCAAACCGAGTCGGTCTTGACGGTGTATATCCTAGTCCCTGGCACTGCCTCCAAGACCGACTCGGTTTTCCCCACCCTTCGAGAACTGCTGAAATTCTTGACTGTAACACCCCGATCAGCGACAATAAGCTCTTTTTGGCCTTAACCACCCTCTTCCCGGTCCCCGCAATGACAGGCATCTTTGCCGAAGCTGAAATTCTGGTTTCCATCCGTAATCTGGTATTTTTTCGCGGCGGCAGGAAAATTTTCGATAACGTAAGCCTTGACATCCCTCGCGGGAAGATCACTGCGATCATGGGTCCAAGCGGGACGGGTAAAACCACCCTGCTTAAACTCATCGGTGGGCAGCTTCGCCCGGATGGGGGTCATGTCAGCGTGGAAGGGCGCGTGGTGCATAAACAGAGCCGCAAAGAACTGTACGAAATGCGTAAGCGCATGGGGATGCTGTTCCAAAGCGGCGCGCTATTGACCGACTTGAATGTCTATGAAAATGTCGCTTTTCCCCTGCGCGAGCACACCCGACTTCCTGAAAGCATGGTTCGCTCTTTGGTGCTGATGAAGCTTCAGGCGGTCGGTTTGCGCGGAGCCAGGCAGCTTATGCCGGGCGAGCTCTCGGGCGGCATGGCACGGCGCGTGGCGTTGGCGCGGGCCATTGTCCTCGATCCGACGATGATTATGTATGATGAACCGTTCACCGGTCAGGACCCAATTTCCATGGGGGTCTTGGTGAAGTTGATCCACAATTTAAACGATGGCTTGGAATTGACCAGCATTGTGGTCTCGCATGATGTCAGGGAGACGGTCGCCATCGCGGATTATGTCTATCTCATTTCTGAAGGCAAGGTGGTTGCCCAAGGAACGCCAGAGGAGATAGAACAGACACCATCGCCTTGGATTCACCAATTCATGCACGGCGAAGCCGACGGCCCTGTGCCATTTCATTTTCCAGCACCGGATTATGCGGACGATCTTTTAAGGTACGGAAAAACCTTTGCGGCATCAATAGAAGTTTAACGCCAACAAATGCTTGATTCCATTCAAACACTGGGACAAAACACCTTGCAACGCCTGGAGAAATTAGGGCGGTCGTGTTTGTTCATATTGCGTGTGCTAACTGGTTTTCCAGATGTTTTCCTGAGATTTCGTTTGTTGACCGCGCAGATTTATTCGGTCGGTGTGCTGAGCATTGTCATCGTCAGCGTTTCCGGTTTTTTCGTCGGCATGGTCTTGAGCTTGCAGGGTTATAACGTGCTGTCCGATTTCGGTGCCGAGCAGACCTTGGGTGTCATGGTCGCGGCATCCTTGGTACGGGAATTAGGCCCGGTCGTCACCGCGTTGTTGTTTGCCGGCCGGGCGGGTTCTGCATTGACCGCCGAAATTGGCTTGATGAAGGCGACCGAGCAATTGTCAGGAATGGAAATGATGGCGGTTGACCCGTTGCGCCGCATCATCTCGCCGCGCTTTTTTGCCGGTGTCGTTTCCATGCCTCTTTTGGCCGCACTGTTCAGCATGGTCGGTGTCATCGGCGGCTATTTCGTCGGCGTGGGTCTGCTGGGCGTGGACGAAGGGGCTTTTTGGTCGCAGATGCGTGCGAAAATTGATTTTCATGATGATATTGTCAATGGCATCATCAAAAGTTTCGTATTTGGGGTGATCGTGACTTGGATCGCTGTTTTCGAGGGCTATGACGCGCTGCCGACTTCCGAGGGGGTTGGCAGGGCGACGACACGTTCTGTTGTGTATTCTGCCTTGGCCGTGTTGGCTTGGGATTTCGTGCTGACCGCAATGATGTATGGGGACAAGTGATGCAGCAATCTAAAGTATTGGAAACCTGGGTCGGCCTGTTTGTTGTTTTAGGCATAGTCAGCCTGTTTTTCTTGGCGATGAAGGTCAGTAATTTGGCTGATTTGCATGTCAAGGACGATAGTTATAGGCTATTCGCCCGTTTCCAGAATGTGGGCAGTTTGAGGGAACGCGCACCGGTATCCATGGCAGGCGTCCGAATTGGCCGTGTCAGTTCCATTCGGTTTGATAATAAAACCTATGATGCCGTGGTTGAAATGCGCATCGAACCGCAGTTCAACACGATCCCCACCGACACCACAGCCAATATTCTGACGGCGGGATTGCTCGGCGAACAGTATATCGGCTTGAGTGCCGGTGCTGAGGAGGAATTTTTCAAGGACGGGGATGAGATCGAATTGAGCCAGTCTGCCATGGTGTTGGAAGAGGTGATTAGCCGTTTTCTGTTTAACAAAGCCGAGGGTGGCTCGGAGAATAAAGATTCACCCCAGTCAAATCCTTCCGACGAAAAAGCCGGACAGGAACCCCCCGTGGTTAAAGACGTTCCGCCCAAGCCAGAAACAAAGACCCAAGATAAAGCGGTCATCAACAAGCGCTCGCTCACCGCCCCTCCGTCAAAATCAGAAATGGACAAGACAGAGCCTGTGCATAAGCCTATGGCGGCACATGCAAAACATTCCGTGGACGCCCACTCGGAACACAAGGCTAAGGGGGCATCGGTGAAGGACGAAGAAGTCACGAATGCTGACCATAAGAAGAAATCGGGGGCAAGATGATAAAAACGCTTCCTGATTAGAAAGATGATTCAGCTATTCCGACAAAGTTTTGGGTTTCGCTGAAACAAATTGCCAAGCAGGAAACACTTTATGAAATCAGCAAAATCCTTGTTTGAAATAAGCCAAGTTGATTCCGAACGATTCAAACTCGTTGGTGAGTTGAGCTTTGTTTCGGTCCAAGAGGCAATGAAAAAAGGTGCGAAACTCTTTGTTTTACCTGCCAATAAGATGGTTTTTGATCTAGCCGGGATAACCAAGGCCGACAGTGCGGGGCTGGCCTTGTTGTTGGAATGGCTTCGGCTGGCGAGCCTAAGTGGAGTGGACTTGCATTACGTCAACCTTCCCCGCCAACTTATGGCCATGGCCCATGTGGCCGGGGTTGATGAAATTCTTGTTATTGACTGATGTTACGCAGTGTGTTTACGTTCCCCAGGATTACGCCGCAAGCGGCTCCATCCGCGCTATGGCCTAGGGGTTGCGTAACATCTGTAATTAATTAAACCAAAAGTCCGTGCTTTGACTCGGCTATCATAAAAGAGTAATAAATAATGGATAAATTGCTTATCACCGGCGGCAATACTTTGTATGGGGAGTTGCGCATGTCCGGGGCCAAGAATGCCGCGCTGCCCATACTGTCTGCGACCTTGTTGTCGGAAAAGCCAGTTCTAATCGGCAACGTGCCACATCTCCACGATATCACGACAACCATGGAATTGCTGGGGCGCATGGGGGTACATTTGGTGATCGACGAAAAGATGAATATCGAAGTGGATTCCAGTTCGATACAGACTTTTTACGCTCCCTACGAGCTGGTGAAGACCATGCGTGCCTCCATTCTTGTGTTGGGTCCCTTAGTGGCTCGGTTTGGCAAAGCCGAAGTTTCGCTGCCAGGCGGTTGCGCCATCGGCACCCGACCCGTTAATATCCATCTGGAAGGATTGACCGCAATGGGTGCGGACATCAGCGTAAGCAACGGTTACATCCATGCATCCGCCAAGCGCTTGAAAGGCTGTCGGTTGGTGCTGGACTTGGTCACCGTGACGGGTACTGAAAATCTGATGATGGCAGCCGCCCTTGCCGACGGCGTGACCATCATTGAAAACGCCGCCCGCGAACCTGAGGTCGTTGATCTGGCCGACTTTTTAAATGCCATGGGAGCAAAAGTCCATGGCGCAGGCACTGATATTTTGGAAATTGAGGGCGTAGAATCGCTGTCCGGTGAAGGTCTGCATTATCAGATTTTGCCTGACCGCATCGAGACTGGCACTTACTTGGTGGCAGCAGCCATGACGGGCGGAAAGGTCAAGCTAAAGAATACCCGTCCCGACTTGCTCGACGCAGTGCTTGAGAAACTGCGCGAAGCGGGTGCGCTAATCAGCGTTGGCGATTCATGGATTGAGTTGGATATGGAAGGCAGGCGGCCAAAATCAGTATCCATGCACACCGCACCCTATCCGGCCTTTCCGACCGACATGCAGGCCCAATTCACCGCCATGAACGCCATTGCCGAGGGGGTGGGAGTCATCACGGAAACGGTTTTCGAGAATCGCTTTATGCATGTGCAAGAGATGCAGCGTATGGGCGCGAATATCAAGTTAGAATCCAACACCGCCATTGTGCGCGGGGTCGAGAAGTTGACCGGCGCACCTGTCATGGCGACCGACCTTCGTGCTTCTGCCAGTTTGGTGCTGGCAGGTCTAGTGGCTGAAGGCCAGACCGTGGTGGAGCGGATTTACCATATTGACCGCGGTTATGAATGTATCGAGGAAAAGCTTACCCAACTTGGCGCGGAAATTCGGCGCATACCCCAATAATAATAAAAACACCCTATGTTGACCATTGCTATTTCCAAAGGAAGGATTTACGACGAAGCCATGCCATTATTGGCTGGCGCCGGAATCCGACCGACCGTGGACCCAGACAAGAGCCGCAAGCTGATTTTGCCTACCAGCAGAAATGACGTGCGCTTGCTGGTCATTCGCGCCGCCGATGTGCCAACTTATGTGGAATACGGCGCGGCCGATCTTGGCATAGCAGGCAAGGATGTCCTAGTCGAACACGGGGCTGGTGGTCTTTATGAACCTTTGGATCTAGGGATAGCCAAATGCCGCCTGATGACCGCAGCCCGCGTAGACCACCGCCAAGAGAACCAGCGCTTGCGGGTAGCCACTAAATATGTCAAAACCGCACAGCGCTATTTCGCCGACAAAGGGGTGCAAGTGGAGGTCATCAAACTCTATGGTTCAATGGAGTTGGCGCCTCTGGTGGGGCTGGCCGATTGTATCGTGGATTTGGTGGACACCGGCAATACCCTAAGAGCTAACGGAATGGAGCCGGGAGAATTGATTATGGACGTTAGCAGTCGCCTTGTTGTCAACAAAGCGGCGATGAAAATGAAACCCCAAGCAGTCGCAGAATTTATCCGGCAATTGAGGGATACGGTCTTAAGTCGAGCAGCGCTAGCATGAGAACCATGGCAGAATTTACAATCCTCAGACTCTATGCAAAAGATATCGATTTCCCAGCCAGCCTAGACCGTCTATTGGCATGGGACGAAGGTTCAGATGCTGCTATCCAACAGCGCGTAAAGGAGATCATCGCCCGTGTCAAAACGGAAGGCGATATCGCCTTAGTCGAATACACGTCGCGATTTGACCACTATCGAGTGACTGAAGCAGCCGAGTTGGAACTATCCCGAGAAGTGCTGAAAGCAGCTTGGGAGAACTTGCCACAAGCGCAAGCCGCAGCGCTGGAGACAGCCAATGAGCGAATTCGCATCCACGCTGAACACCAAAAGCTTGAGTCTTGGCGTCATTATGATTCCAACGGCACAGTCCTTGGGCAACAGGTCACTCCGTTAGATAGAGTAGGCGTTTATGTACCCGGTGGAAAGGCAGCTTATCCTTCATCCGTATTGATGAATGTCATTCCGGCAAAGGTCGCAGGTGTTTCCGAGATTGTCATGGTCACCCCCACGCCGGGTGGCGAATTAAATGAATTGGTGCTGGCCGCAGCCTATTTATCCGGTGTGGACCGTGTGTTTCGTGTCGGTGGTGCGCAAGCAGTGGCAGCCTTGGCTTATGGCACAGCTTCCATTCCCAGAGTGGACAAGATTGTCGGACCCGGCAATATCTACGTGGCCACTGCGAAGAAGCTTGTGTTTGGGCAGTGTGGCATCGACATGATCGCAGGCCCCTCGGAAATCCTTGTCATCAGTGACGGACAGACCAATCCCGACTGGATTGCCATGGATATTTTTTCCCAAGCTGAACATGATGAGGATGCCCAGGCGATATTAATTAGCCCAAGCGAGGACCACTTGAATGCAGTGGGATTGAGTATCGCAAAATTACTGCCAGGCATGGAACGCAAAGACGTGATAAAAGCCTCACTCGATAAGCGGGGTGCCATGATTCTTGTCGAGAATCTGGAGCAGGCTGCGGAAGTGGCGAATCGCATCGCCCCCGAACATTTGGAACTGTCGGTGGAAGATCCGGAAAGCCTGGTAAAGCTGATACGCCATGCCGGTGCTATTTTCATGGGGCGTTATACCGCCGAGGCTTTGGGCGATTACTGCGCCGGTCCTAACCATGTATTGCCGACCTCCGGCACTGCTAGATTTTCGTCTCCCTTGGGGGTTTATGATTTCCAAAAGCGTTCCAGCCTGATATTCTGTTCAAGTTCAGGTGCCGGAGAACTAGGCAAGACAGCATCGGTGCTGGCTCGCGGCGAGGGCCTGACCGCCCATGCCCGTTCCGCCGAATTTAGAATCTAGCCGGTAGTTAAGCAAATACGTCTTCCAATAAAAAAATGCGGACCAAACTATCTCTTGACATTGAAAACATTAATATTGCCAATCAGAATGGCATCGAAACCTTCGTAGCCTCAATTTTAAGGCGTGAAGTACTTTCCCTGTCGGCCTATCATGTCCAAGACTCGACCGGGCTGATAAAATTGGATGCCATGGAAAACCCCTACGCTTGGCCGGAAACTATGGTTGACGAATGGCTTGAAGATTTACGCAACGCCAAAGTCAACCGTTATCCCGACCCTTCCTCAGACCGTTTGAAGGCGGCTTTGCGGACATCCAATAATATACCCGAAACAGCGAATCTGATGCTTGGCAATGGATCGGACGAGTTGATCCAGATCATCCTAATGGGAGTGGCGGGCGATGACGCAGTCGTATTGTCTCCCCAGCCAACTTTCGTAATGTACCGGCAGATTGCTGATAGCTTGGGTTTGAAATTCGTCGGCGTAAAACTCAACGAGGATGATTTTTCACTGGACATGGCAACCCTTAGTGCAGCCATAGCCAAGAATAACCCTAAAGTGATTTTTTTGGCATATCCCAATAACCCGACGGGTAATGCCTTTTCTGGGGAAGACATGTTAGAGATTCTTCGCATCGCGCCTGGGCTAGTGGTGGTGGATGAAGCTTACGCACCCTTTGCCGATGCCAGCTTCATGTCAAAATTGCTGGAATTCCCAAATCTATTGGTCATGAGAACCCTTTCAAAGTTGGGCTTGGCTGGGCTGCGTCTTGGGTTTCTCGCCGGTCATCCGGCTTGGATTAGTCAATTGGACAAATTGCGGCTGCCTTACAACATCAATGTATTGACCCAACAAACGGTTGAATTTGCACTTGCAAATCAGTCCGTGTTCGACGGTCAGATAAAGCAGATCAAGAGTGACCGCGAACTTCTAGCATCACGGTTGGCACACCTCCCTGTGAAGGTTTTTCCTAGTCAGGCCAACTTTGTCAGCTTTAGATTGTTGGAAAAAGAAGCCACCGAGGTTTTCACGAAGATAAAAAACAAGGGTGTGCTAATAAAAAATTTAACTCCTGCGGGTGGCGCACTGCTCAATTGTTTACGAGTCACGGTTGGAACTCCTTATGAAAATCAAGTATTTATGGAGTCCCTTACAAAAATTCTGGAGTCTTGATGTCCGATTGGACAGATTGCCCGGATAATTTGGATATAATGCCTAATTGTTTCGGCGCAAAGATGTTCATACAATAATAAATAAACCGTTCAAAAAACAAAAACAACGCACAACTATCATGGTTTGCAAAGAGGAATACCCAATGAATGATTATGGCGTGGACACCAGCAAGCGCTGGTTCCTGACCAAGGCGGCAACAATGGTTGGCGCGGCAGGTGCGATTTTTGCCGCAACCCCTTTTATATCCTCCATGCAGCCAAGCGAAAAAGCTCAGGCTGCCGGAGCGCCAGTGGAAGTTGACATATCCAAACTGGAACCGGGTCAGTTGATCCGTGTCCGGTGGCGCGGAAAGCCGGTTTGGGTTGTGCAACGAACGCAAGAATCCCTCAGTTCATTGCAAAAATTGGAACCTAAACTGCGTGATCCCAAGTCGGAGGAGTCCGAACAGCCGGAAACCTCGAAAAACGAATATCGCTCCTCCAAGCCAGAAATTCTGGTTGCCTTAGGCGTATGCACACACCTAGGCTGTTCTCCGACCTACCGGCCAGAGGTTGCACCCGCTGACTTGGGACCTGAATGGCTCGGTGGTTTCTTTTGCCCCTGCCATGGCTCCAGTTTCGATCTTGCGGGCCGCGTTTACAAAGGCGTACCCGCACCTAGGAATCTGGATATCCCCCCCCACCAATACCTTAGCGATACTCGGTTGCTAATAGGAGAGAATGCCTGATGGCCTCGGAAAAAGCCAAATCCCTTTTGGGCTGGATTGATGAGCGTTTCCCGCTCAGTTCGTTTGTAAGCGAACATCTAGTTAAATACTACGCACCGAAAAATTTCAATTTCCTTTATTTTTTCGGTTCTTTGGCCCTTGTGGTGCTGGTCATTCAGATTCTGACCGGAATCTTTCTGACCATGAACTACAAGCCTGATGCCGCATTGGCATTCGACTCGGTCGAATATATCATGCGCGATGTGAGTTGGGGCTGGCTGATCCGCTATATGCATTCCACGGGTGCATCGGCGTTTTTTATCGTGGTCTACCTGCACATGTTCAGGGCTTTGTTCTATGGTTCTTACAAACAGCCACGCGAGTTGCTCTGGTTGTTTGGCATGGTGATTTTCGTCCTGTTGATGGCCGAAGCCTTCATGGGTTATTTATTGCCATGGGGTCAGATGTCCTTTTGGGGGGCGCAGGTGATTATCTCCCTGTTTAGCGCCATCCCGGTATTTGGCGAAGATTTGGCCCTGTTGATTCGGGGTGATTATGTCATTGCCGATGCCACGTTGAACCGATTCTTTGCCTTCCATGTGATTGCCGTCCCCTTGGCATTGGCCGGCTTGGTCGTGTTACACCTGACGGCCTTGCATACCGTGGGTTCCAATAACCCCGACGGGATTGAAATCAAGAAAAACAAGGATGAAAACGGTATTCCTAAAGATGGCATTCCGTTCCACCCTTACTATACGGTCAAAGATTTGTTTGGCCTTTGCGTATTCTTGATTGTGTTTGCATTAATTATGTTCTATTGGCCTGATTTTGGCGGCTATTTCCTTGAAGCACCCAATTTCGAGCCAGCCGATTCAATGCGCACACCAGAGCATATTGCCCCGGTTTGGTATTTCACCCCGTTTTACTCAATCCTACGCGCCGTACCCGACAAGCTCGGAGGGGTAATCGCCATGGGCGGCTCCATTGTTGTGCTGTTTATCCTCCCTTGGTTGGATCGCGGTGAAGTCAAGTCCATCCGTTATCGTAGTGGAATATTCAAAATTGCACTGCTGCTTTTCGTCATCAGCTTCATTGCGCTGGGCATTCTTGGCACTCGACCGGCGACGCCTACCGCCACTTTGTTCGCGAGGTTCTTTTCGGCAATTTATTTTCTTTTCTTCCTGACCTTGCCGATTTACTCGACTAGGGAAAAAACCAAACCATTGCCGGAGAGGTTGACTCACGCCATTATTCCGTTGGAACAGCTAGAAGGCTGGCACTGGAATTTGGTACGTCGATTGTTGGCCTTTATCACGGCCTCCGGGGCGTATCGCCGATTAAAGGAAACCATTGCAAGCTACATGGATAAAATCGGTGGTGCTATGGAAGAAATCAAAAAGAAATACTGCAAATGAAACCCATGAAAACCATTATTGCGCTTGTGTTTTTCGCCCTTTCCTTCGGGGTGCAGGCTGTTGAAGGATCCTCTCCCTTGCTTAAAGCAAATGTAGACGTGTTCGATCTCGAATCAGTACGCCGGGGTGCCGGCTACTTCGTCGATTATTGCATGGGTTGCCATTCGATCAAGCATTTGCGCTACTCTCGGGTTGGCAAAGACTTGAAACTTAAGGATGACGTATTACGTAAAGACATCATGCCGGATGGCGCTAAAGTCCATGAAAGTTTTTTGACTGCCATGGATCCCGAAGATGCCGTAAAGTGGTATGGTGTTGCCCCACCCGACCTTTCCTTGGTTGCGCGCGCTAGGGGTGCGGACTGGTTGTATAGCTATTTAAAAGGCTTCTACATCGACCAGTCTCCGACCCGCCCAACAGGGGTAAACAATCTGTATTTCAAGGATGTTGCCATGCCTAATGTGTTTTGGGACCTGCAGGGTCTGCAAAAGCCGGTAATCGCAACACATGAGGGAAGCCAAGTAATTGAACGTTTGGAAAAAGTCACGAAGGGCAAATTATCCGACGAGGAGTTTGACCAAACAATGTCGGACTTAGTGGCCTTCCTCGTTTATGCGGCAGAACCAGCCCAATATGCCCGGCTTACCTTGGGCAAATATGTCATTTTTGTACTCTTAGTCTTGGCAATTTTGCTTTTCAAGCTCAAGAAAGAATATTGGAAGGACATCAAATAAGCTTTTCATGTTAAAATGCCCCCGATGCCAATTGTGCCACACGGCGCTTATCCGGGGGCCAATGCCTATTGTCACCTATTCGGTGGTAAACCGAAACCATCACCCTTTTCTGGAACTCTGCGATTAGCATCAAGGCAACAGAGTTTATTTCTTCGTTACCCGTGAGGTGTTGAGCGTGGCAACTGCGGCCAATCGCAAATCCGTGATGACTCTTTTCTGTTCTCCAACATGCGCCTACAGCCATAGGGCGCGTTTTGTAATATGGGAAAAGGGCATATCAGCGGATATTGAATATATAAATGTCCACCAGCCCCCTGATGATTTAATTGAGCTAAACCCTTATGGAAGCACGCCGACCATGATAGACAGGGATTTAGTTCTTTACGATTCCAATATCATCATGGAATACCTTGATGAGCGATTTCCGCACCCTCCCCTGCATCCGATGGACCCTGTTTCACGTGCCAGAGCCCGAATGATGATACATCGCATAGATCAGGATTGGTACAGACTGACCGATGAAATTCTTAAGTTGCCAGATAAAAAAGCCAACAAACCCCGTAAGATATTACGCGAGAGCCTGCTCACAGCGATTCCGGTATTTGCAGCCAGGCTTTTTTTCTTGAGTGATGAGTTTTCTTTGGTGGATTGTGCGGTGGGCCCCTTACTCTGGCGGCTTCCCATGCTTGGCGTTGAATTGCCAAAGCATGCGGAACCTATTAAATCCTATGCATCCCGTCTGTTTGAACGAGAAGGCTTTCAACTAAGCCTAAGCGAACAGGAACGGGAATACCCCCAGCTTGATTGACCCTTCCACATACAAATGAACTCGCTGAAACCTTACCTACTTCGGGCCGTATATGACTGGTGCGTCGATAATGATTTGACACCCTACCTTCTTGCTAATGCAGACGCGGACGATGTCGTTATTCCAAGACAATCGGTGCAAGAGGGACGTATCATACTAAATCTTAAGCCGCAGGCAGTGCATAACCTGGCGCTGGGCGATAATAAAGTCGAATTCAACGCACGGTTCGGTGGCAAGCCTATGCTGGTCAGAATCCCCATTAAAGCCGTGTTGGCAATCTATGCGCGAGAGAACGGTCAAGGCATGGTTTTTGATGAAAATGAGGGGGAAGATCCATTGCCGCCCCAGCCCACATCAACTGAACCCACTGAATCGAAGCCAGCTAGATCAAGGCCCGTGTTGAAAGTGGTAAAATAAAAAAGTCTGACTATTTGGCAATTAACACTGCGCAACGACCTTAGGAGCTTGCAATGAATTCAACATCCTTACGCTCAGATCCCGCCAACCGGCAAATCGCCCTTCTTGGGGTACTCTCCTTGGTGATGATGATGACACGCTTTCATCATGAGGGTTCGGTATTTTCACTTCCTGATGCTTCCTTGGCGATTTTCTTTTTAGCCGGCATTTTTCTAGAAGGTCCCCTTTCTTACTGGGTATTGCTGATATTGGCTGCTTCCGTCGATTACATTGCGATAACGGCTCTTTCCGTCAATAGCTACTGCATTTCTCCGGCTTACCTATTCCTTGCTCCAACTTACGCAGCCCTATGGTTTGGCGGGCGTTTTATTAAACAGACCCCCCACCGCTCTTTGATGCATTATGCCGCGTTGTTGGCACTTACAGTCGTGTTTTCTTCCTCCATTGCCTTTTTAATTTCCAACGGTAGCTTTTATTGGTTCTCAGGCAAAGTTTCCGGGATTGGCATTGTTGATTATGCTTTGGAATTGGCGAGGGAGTTCGGTCCTTATGTAGGGGCAACTTTGTTTTATGTCTTGGCTGGCTTGGGTGTCAATGCTCTAGTGCGCAGTCTGGCAATTATCCGCCTAAGCCGAGTTGATAGCCTCTGAAACCGATGAATAAGCAAAGCGTATTGTTCGTCTGCATGGGCAATATTTGCCGTTCCCCAACCGCCGAAGGCGTGTTTCGCAAATTATTGCAAGATGAAGGGGTGGAGGATTGGTTTGAGGTGGATTCGGCAGGAACCCATGCCTATCATATCGGCAGCCCCCCTGATGAGCGGGCACAAAAGGCAGCCTTGGCTCGCGGCATTGACCTCAGCAAACTCCGCGCACGAAAAGTCGATTCTGATGATTTTGAATCCTTTGACCACATTCTGGTGATGGACCAGGAAAACTACGATACATTGATTTATGCCTGCCCTAGAATCCATTCCCATAAAGTAAAACTGTTTTTAGAATACGCCCCTAGCCTTAAGATCAAAGAAGTCCCCGACCCCTACTATGGCGGTAGCAAGGGTTTCGAGAATGTGTTGTTTTTGATTGAACAGGCATCGGTGGGTTTCTTGAAATCGGTGCGTGACAGCGTTTTCAACATCAGATACAGCGTTTTTAATATCGAATAGTTACTTGTTGGGTTATACCATTTTGCAAAGCACAGACACACAGGATAGTTTGAATGAGTGTCCTTTATTATTTTCCTTTGTTAAGAAAAAACGCTGTACATGAATGCAAATCGGGACTCCTAGCGGTGAAAAAAATGGCACATAGGCCGTTTTGACGGTCAACAAAAGACGTTGCCAAAACGACGGAACACGCCTGTTGCGCCCTACCGCGTTGAGGGAAGACCATAGGCGCATTATTATACGCGTTTAAATGATTGGTTGGCATACATTCCTGCAAAAGGTATGTGAATCATAGAGAAATCTTGATATACAGCATTTTCATCTTAAAAATATACCTAAAGCAGACATTCCGTTAAACCTTCAGGTTAACCGAATAACCTGTGCTATCATACCCACTACCAAGTAACTCTTTGATGTTGAAAATGCTGTAACTACTTGTTGAATTTATTGTTGTTCAAAGCACGTTGAATCAATCGCTTGATTGGGTGTGCATCATTTTTTAGATTACATTGTAAGAATGAAAACGCTGGTAATACAGCGTTTTCAACATCAAATTGTTACTTGATAGGGCGTATGGGTGTGCTAGTTATTTTATAAATCAGAGACTGTATAAACATTCATTTTTAGTTAGTTTTTAAACATGAAAACGCTGTAATAGTGGAAGCAGGTGCTTCCAAGACCGCATTCCCAAGTCAGGCCTGTCGTAGTTATACACATGTCCCGCTGGGTCAAAAATGCCGTCATTCCGGCAGGGATGCCGGAATCCAGCGTCCAGGGATGGCAAACTATGGACCGCGACAGGTGTCCATGTATCCATGTCCATCTGGTTACCGTCCATGGCCTAGATTTCGGCATCCATGCCGAACGACGGCTTTTCCGGCTTACCCTGACTTGATGCACTAACGATGATAGCCGGAGCTTGGGAACCAGCCAAATTTAAGTTATAAGATATCGTCTAAGTCAAATTTGAAAAAGGTGAAGTCATGGAATTATCTGCCGTATTGACTCCCGCTATTGAGGGTGGTTATATCGCTTTAAACCCTGAAACCGGCACCACAACCCAGGGTGAAAGCATTGAGGAGGCTCTGGCAAACCTTCAGGAAGCTACTGAGATTTACCTGGAAGAATTTCCGCTGCGGCGTTTCCATTGATGAATTTATCAATGCGTATGAAAAAGAAAATCCCAACCTTCAAGAGTGACCGCGAGGCGGATGAGTTTGTTGCCAAGGCCGACTTGGCAAAGTATGACCTGTCCGGCGCACAGTTGGTGCGTTTTGATCTAAAGCTAAAGGACAAGTCGATTACCGCGGTAAGTCGTAATTCAAGGGCGCAATAGCGGCCCCAGCCGCGTATTGCGCCGGATGTAGAATCTTGCCGAGGGTCGTAACCAATCCCGCCGACATAGTTATTATCGTTTAGCCACGACCAGTTTCGCTTCCATAGCCAGACATTGGCGCAATACGCGGCAGGGGCCGCTATTGCGCAATTATATCGACAGCCTTAGAAATATTCGACTGCCGATTTTAGATTATGCTGTGACAAAAAAGCTTTGAGATTTTTTTTAATCGTACTGCCTTTGACTGTAAACCGCTTAAGAGTAACCGGGTCAGCAGTACTCTTATCTAGGAGTTCAATATTGGCAACTCTCACTAATTTTACATCTCTGGAAAAAACAACATCAGAATTTAGCATCGCCTCTACGTAACACAATCCTGGTGTTCCATAACCACCTTTGTCTATTTCGTGGCTCGCTATTGGTCTATCAGGGATAACGGATGGAGGCCCCGGGGGAGTGCGTAGACGTGCCGAAATAAGTATCTGTTTTAACACGAAGTCAGCACAATTTGCGAGAATGGGGTAAAGATTGAAGTAACTGCCAATTTCAGAACTGGATTTTACATTAAAGCTATCGTGTGGCGAAAAAGCTGCATTAAAACGCAGGTAGTCTTTCAAAACAAAATGAGACAATCCGTAAAGCGGGGCTGAGCCTGAAGTTGCCCAAGTAAAATTCACAGCTGCGTATTTAGGACGAATATCAGCCACAAAAGAATGAGACCTCGGTTGACCGTCTGGCCCAAGATCAACTTTGCCATATTTGCTGATTTCTAGCCCCACTTTTACTCCATCAACTTCTTGATCTTCTTTGTCGTAGCCAAACATTAAAGTTTCTGCTTCATTTCTTAAGTCTCCGTAACCCGGCTGCTTAGATCTCAATCGATGCCAAATTGACTGAAACTTGTCCCCTCCCACCTTACTTCCGAAGAATTTGTAGGGTTCAAAGTTGATTGTTAACGGTGCATCCTGTAATACTTTAACGCAATCTTCGACCATCATTTCTACCACAGAGATTTTCTTACGAATAGCACCAGATGAATGCCAGCGGTCAATATCATCATCATTTATCAATTCAGCCAAACGTGTTATGGCAGTGGCGTAATCAATCCCCTTACGGCTCGCTGCGAGTTTATCAACAACAGAAACTACATGTGTTGCTGCCAGACGGGACTTAACAAGATCACTTTCGCTCATGAAATAGTACCCCCAAGTTTAAGTATAAAAAAAATAGGCTCTTTGTTAATTCGTTTGGAAAACGGTTCATGGAAGGTGCCTATACACCGTAAAAACAATAGCATGCTTCTAAGGCCATAAGGCGGATACAGGGATGTGATCCGCCGAATGAAATGCGTCTATTCGTCATCATTCGTTGGAACCCGTCCATGGTTCAGCCTTATTCGTTTATGCCTTGGTCATCATTCAGCCCGATAGGTGAGTTTGTGGAGTGCGGCGACTCTTCGCCGCACTCCACATTGGGTGGGCTGAACGATGACCAAGACCTTCGTTTAAAACCCAACATCCCATATCTTTGCCAATTCCAACTTGAACCCTGTTACCACTTCATCCGCTGTAAGTGACAAAGGACTATCCAAGTTGACCACTGGTTGGTTAGCTTGGTATACATAAACCCGTTTTGTTTCCGGGTCTATCAACCAACCTAAGCTTGACCCATTTGCCATATATTCTTGCATTTTGTCATGCAAGACATTGATAGTGTCACTGGGTGATCGTAACTCAATGACAAAATCAGGACATAACGGCAAAAACCGCGTTTTCTGTTTGTCTGTCAAAACCGCCAAGTGGGATTTTTTTACCCACGATACATCAGGTGATCGAGTGGCCCCATTAGGCAGGATAAAACCACCTGATGAATCGAACACCACGCCACTTCCCTCTTGCTCTGCCCAATTATACAACTGGGCAAGCAAGACTGAGTTTCGCCAACTTGTTTCGCCACCAGTCGGTGCCATAATCTCACAATCCCCTTCTGCGGTACGCTCAATCCGCAATTCCCGATTGGCCTGACAAAAATCAAAAAACTGATTTTCCGCCAAACGTAGCGAGGGCGGCCAATGCAACACCAACGAATTTATTTCTGCATTATGATTGATTAAAACACTATTCAAACCCATACCCAAACTCCCCCTCCTGTACACTGACATGCACCCGTTCGATGGGTTTGCCTTCCATCATGCGAATCAAGAATTCCTCGCTGATTTTCGGCAATACGGTATTGGTCAAAATCGCGTCTATCATGCGTCCGCCGCTTTCCAGTTCCGTGCAACGGCTGGCTATCAACTTAATCACCTCGTCGTCATAAGTAAACGGCACTTTGTGGCTTTCGGCAATGCGTTTTTTGATGCGGCCCAGTTGCAGGCGGGCGATCATGCCTATCATCTCATCGTTGAGTGGATAATACGGAATGACAACCAAACGGCCCAATAACGCAGGCGGGAACACTTTCAGCAAAGGTTCGCGCAAAGCCTTAGCAATGCCCTCCGGGTCGGGCATGAGTTCCGGGTCTTTGCACAGATTGGAAATCATCTCCGTGCCAGCGTTGGTGGTCAGCAGGATGAGCGTATTTTTGAAGTCGATCACTCGGCCTTCGCCGTCTTCCATCCACCCCTTGTCAAAGACTTGGAAGAAAATTTCATGCACATCCGGGTGGGCTTTTTCCACTTCGTCCAACAACACCACAGAGTAAGGCCGACGGCGCACCGCTTCGGTCAGTACGCCGCCCTCGCCATAACCGACATATCCGGGAGGTGCGCCTTTCAGCGTGGAAACAGTGTGTGCCTCTTGGTATTCACTCATGTTGATGGTGATGACGTTTTGCTCGCCACCATAGAGGGTCTCAGCCAAGGCTAGTGCAGTTTCGGTCTTGCCGACGCCGGAGGTGCCGGCCAACATGAACACGCCGATGGGTTTGTTGGGGTTGTCCAAACCGGCGCGTGAGGTTTGGATGCGCTTGGCGATCATTTCCAAGGCATGGCGCTGTCCGATGATGCGCTGTTCCAAATTATCAGCCAGTTTTAGCACGGTTTCGATTTCATTTTTGACCATGCGGCCTACCGGGATGCCTGTCCAGTCCTGCACCACCGAACCGACCGCCACGGCATCGACGCTAGGCAGGATCAGCGGGGTTTCGCCTTGCAGTTCGTGGAGTAGGGTTTGCAAGGTTTTGAGTTCTTCAAGGAGTGCTTCGCGGTCATGTTTCTCACCCCCACCCTGACCCTCCCCCTGAGAGGGGGAGGGAATAGGAGTCTGACCCTCGGCCGATGGGGAGGGAATGGAAAGCTGACCCTCGCCTGTCGAGGGAGAGGCAGCTTGATTCTCTGTCGATGGGGCTATGGATGAATCTATGGGCTTGCCGCCTTCCCGCAATTTGCCGCGCAAGTCGAGTATCTTTTCCACCAGTTCTTTTTCTGAGTTCCAACGGGCTTCCAGAGTCACCAATCGTTCGCGCTCGGCAGCGAGTTTTTCGTTTGCGTTGTCTTCCCGTTTCGTGGTGTCAATTCCGACGGCTTTTTCGCGACCGATGATTTCCAATTCGGTTTCCAGTGCGCCTATGCGATTGCGACAATCGTCCACCTCGGCAGGCACGGCATGCTGGCTGATAGCGACACGGGCGCAGGAGGTGTCCAGCAAGCTGACGGCTTTGTCAGGCAATTGTCGGGCGGGGATGTAGCGATGGGATAGCTTCACCGCCGCTTCCAGTGCCTCGTCCAAAATCATGACTTTGTGATGCTTTTCCATTACCGAAGCCACGCCACGCATCATCAAAACGGCTTTTTCCTCGCTCGGCTCGTTCACTTGCACCACTTGGAACCGCCGAGTCAGTGCCGGGTCTTTTTCAATGTGCTTCTTGTATTCCGCCCAAGTGGTCGCCGCCACCGTGCGCAAGGTTCCCCGTGCCAAGGCCGGTTTCAGCAGGTTTGCCGCATCGCCGGTCCCCGCTGCGCCACCCGCACCGACCAGGGTATGGGCTTCGTCGATGAATAAAATAATCGGTTTGGGGCTGGCTTGCACTTCTTCGATAACTTGGCGCAGGCGTTGCTCAAATTCGCCTTTCATGCTAGCACCGGCTTGGAGCAAACCCACATCCAGTGTACGCAGGGAAACCTCCCGCAACGACGGCGGGACATCACCGGCAACGATTTTTTGTGCGAAGCCTTCCACCACGGCAGTCTTGCCAACGCCGGCCTCACCAGTCAGGATGGGATTGTTTTGTCGGCGGCGCATTAAAATGTCGATGACTTGGCGAATCTCCTCATCACGTCCGTGGATAGGGTCCATCTTGCCTGATCTTGCCTGTTCGGTCAGATCGACGGTGAATTGCTTGAGTGCCTCTTGCTTGCCCATCGCCGCTGGCGACATGGCCCCGGCGGCTTCACCAGGGACCGCACCGCCACCCACTTGCGAGCCGTCAGTCGTGGACAATCCTTCTTCCGGCGAGCCGCCGACGACTTCATTGTAACGGTCAGTGAGGGTATCAAGCTTAACCTTATCAAATTCTTTGGAAATACCGAGCAATTGATTTCGTAAATCCCTGTCTTTTAACATGCCAACTATGAGATGGGCACTACGTACTTGGTTCTCCCCAAACAGCAAAGTACCGTAAACCCATCCACGTTCAACTGCTTCGTCCACATGTGAGGAAATATCGGATAAGGAGGTGGAACCCCGTGGCAACCGATCCAAGGACTCAGTAAGGTCTTTAACCAATCTGGCCGGGTCAATATTAAATTGCTTGACGATGCGGTGCAAATCGGAATCTTGCAATTGAAGAATTTGGTGCATCCAATGCACTAGTTCTACATAGGGATTTCCCCTTAATTTGCAAAATACGGTGGCACTTTCTATGCTTTTGTAGCAAACCCTATTAAGTTTGCCAAACGCTTTGGCACGGTTGATTTCAGTCATTTGAGTATATCCCCTTATCTGCTCGTAAAAACAATGTTTGGTCGATCAGGCTTGCAAAGAACTCACACAAAAATGTAAAGCCTTGCTCTTAACGTTGCGTCGTTGCGCCTTTGCGTGAGGCAAAAAATCTTCACTAAACGGCGGACGGTCAAGATACATCGCAAAAAAAGCCAAAGAAGGTCTCACGCAAAGGCGCAACGAGGCAACGTAAAAAGAATAAAAAGCAAACATGCCCGTTACAGCATGCTGTTGACACAGGTTTTGCTCGTCGTTCCGGCAGAGATTGCCGGAACCTAAAGGCCATGGAGTAGGAGCGGGTTCCGAACCCGCCCCTACATATTCACCTCCCTGTGTTCTGGATACCGGCAATCCCTGCCGGTATGACGGCTGTATCAACAACATTGCCCCGTGACTAGGCCCTTCCACTTCGTTCAAAGCAGTCTTATTAATGCCTAAATAGTCGTGTCACATCTATTCAGCGTTTTCATGCTCTAAAATTAATTGATTAAAATCATAGGAATTAACTCAGTCCATTGATTTAATAGCATAATTAGAAAAACCATAAAGTTTTCCAGTCACTATTAGATGTTGAAAACGCTGTAAGGGTTAAGCGTCAAATCATCCGCATCTTTACCATCTTTTTTGTCCCCCATCCATGTGGTCCAACCAAGCTGTGTCCCACCGTCAAGGCGAAGCGGCGGAATGTCTTCCTTGCGCAGAATCAGGTTCACATCCCATACCAGTTCGTCGCCAATGTAATTTCGCACGATGGCGACCAACTCGGTCAGCCCGAACTGGCCCGGCAACAGGCCACGGTAGTGGGCCATATCCATAGGCCCGAGTTCAATGCGGAATTTGTGCTGGCAGCCGTAGACCCGCTCGCCTAGCACGGTTGAAAAACCTAACCGACCGGCTTGCTCATGCATCCCCAGCCGGGTTTGTTCGCGCATGGCGATTTCCATCCACTCTCCGACGAACTGATGAATTCTTGTCCCGATGCCAAAATAATCAGCGATTATTGCGCGCAATCCATCGGCATGGTGAGTCTGGCAAGCAAAATGCCCAGCGAAATGCAATTTCGCCCGGTCGGGCATGGCATCACGGTCACGCAAGGATGTCGCGCCAATCCCAAATAACGAACCTATATAAGCACTAAACCGATCCTCCTCGATTCCTTTTTGAACGCGATCATAATGCACTGTGGGCTGTCCGTCCGCCCAAGCCCGATAAAACAGGCTCAATATGCGGTGGTGAAAAATGTCGGCAAAACGCAGAAAAGTCTTGTCACCATGGTAGCGGAGGCGTTCGCGGGCATATTCCGTCAAATGCAGGGGCAAGGGTCCGTTAGGTCCAAACAGCCCCAAGAAACGGACTAGCAGCCTATCGGGGTGGCCTTCTTTGCCAGCCTCCCAAGCTGTCAGTGCGCTTGGCGCAAAATCCAATTCCGCAGCCTGTGCCAAACGGATGGCATCGTCCGACGCTTTGATTGATTTACCCAGTCTGGGTTTGTCGGCATAATAGCATTCGATCAGGCGCATGGCCTGAAAAAAATCGAACCGCCAAGGCTCCGATTTAACCCGTTGGATCAAATCGTCTGTCGCTGCCCGATCCTGATCGGCCATCTCATGATCTCCCCTCTGTCGGCGGTGGTGATCACCGTTTCCGTGAATGTATTAAGCGATGCATAGCGGGAAAAAAAGCGGTCCAGCACCGCGCCGAGAAGAAATGCACTCCCACCCTCAAAGGCAGACTCTTCGAATTTCACGGTTATTTCAACCCCCCGGCCAAAAACAATCGGCCCTACTGCGTCAATGCGCCTGACTACATTCCTAGTCTGCGTGGACAGCACCCCCTCAATTTGTTTGCGCACCGAATCGTCATTGGGATCGCTGTACAAGGTCAACAATTCGCGTAGAGCAACCGCCCCATGCAGTTCATCGGTATCCATCAGGGACATGTAATTGAGGGACAAATTGCTAAGCAGCCGCCATGTGACACTGCCCCCCGCCATTGATGGCCTAGGCCGGGTCGGGCCGGCTAGGCAACGGATGGAACGGACCGGCGCTTCGGTCACTAAGTTAAAATCTGTGGCTCCCTGGCCTACAGGCATGTGCAGGGGCAAGTCACGATTGGTGCAGAGCGCTTGCATTCCCAATTGTTTCAATTCCACGCTGTAAGGTGCTTCCATGGCATCCACTAACGAAATGAAAGTTTCAGAACCCACATAACTGGAACGTAGCCCTTGTCGGCGTTGCTTTGCGGATAACAGGCGTTTGCGCCGTTCAATCGTGTAGTAAGCATTTTCGTCACGATGCCGGTAACCACTGTTTGAGCCATAAAACGGCAGGAAGGGTTTTTCCTCAGTTTGGTTCGCACCATAACCTACCACCTCGGTCAGTTCGTATACCTCAAAATCCAGCGGTCTCGTCCGGTCCGGTATGATATGGTATTCCGATTCAAACTGTGTCACATGAATGCGGTCCACCCGGCGTGGAAACAGATTGATGGCGGGTACGCAGAACAAGGCGAATTGACTGGGCTCAAGCGCATTGATTAACTTGGGTTGTTGCCGCTCAAGCATGACGATGATGTCCAGTTCCGAATCTGCACACCGTCTAATGGCTTTTTCCAAACCTGACAGTTCGACGGACAAGAACCGCTCGGAAAAGGCAAAATATTCGTGCAGTAGCCGATACCCTTGGAACGAACGGGGTCCATAGGGCAATAGCGCTTCGTCGTCATCTAGGCCAAGCAGGCGAACCGGGTGCTTTGTGATCAACTCGCACCAAGACTTATCATTCTTTGCAGGCAAAACGGCCAAGGCAATCGTGTTAGCCAGGAACTGCTCACATAAAAGAGAGGACAGAGAACCCGTTCCCCGCAAAAAAATCGGCAAGGCATTCAAGGCAATTTGGCTGAAGGGCTGGCCGTTCGTGGCGCGCAAACGCAAACGGATGCCCGCTTTTAGCCCCGGCAGGCTAGGTACGCCACGGTTGGCAATTGCGGTGGTTGATAAATATTCTGCTTCGACGATTTCCAAAGGCCAGAGCGTGATATCTTGGGCCGTACGATATTCGCACGCGGTCTGCTCCCCTTTGCCTATCTGGCTTCGAAGTGTTGTGTGCCTAGGGATGGTGAAACCATTGACGAGGCCAGCCTCGGCGGTTTCAGGCTGCATCTGCACCACGGTCATGGACGGTGTCGGGGCCAGATAATGGGGATAGACGAATTCCAGCAAATGCGAGGTGAACCGGGGGAACTCCGCATCAATTTTTAACTGCACCCGGGCAGCCAAAAATGCAAATCCTTCAAGCAGACGCTCCACATAGGGATCGGCGCATTCAAAACTATCCAGCGCAAGACGACTCGCTATCTTTGGAAATTCACCGGCAAACTCCCCTCCGATTTCGCGGAGGTGGCGTAGTTCGCGATTGTAATAATCTAACAGGCGGGGGTCCATGGCTATCCCGTTTTGTCTGTCACCACGACATTACCCGTTTCAAGATCGAGTTGTGTCTTCAGGTATAGACGCAACGGAACCGGTTGCATCCACAAATCACCCTCAATTTCAAAATTCATCGCGTTATGATTATAGGAATCGGTGCTGACTACTTTAATGCTAAACGTATTGGGTAGGATACGCGGCTCAAAATCGAGTATCACCTTGCGAATGCGCTTTTCAATATCAACTATTTGGCTTTTGGTTATCGTGTGTCCCGACAAATCCGGTATGCCAAAATTGAGAACGGATCTGGCGGCTTCGGGATAGTTTTCCAAATCCTGCACCGATTCGAGAGAAACCGCATTCAACAACCAAGCAATATCGCGAAGCACACTTTGCCGCAATCGCCGGACTGAAAGAACCCGCTGCTCCCTAGACTCTTTGCTATTGGCTGGTTCATCGTCGCAAAGCCTGTCCAGCAAGGAGGGCTGCAATCGCTCGGATGGAAGCAACTCTGCCATTATTCCGCCCTAGAATGCAGTATAACCTGGCGTACATCCAAGACTGCATAATCCTCAACATTCGTTGCCAAAAGACGCTGCCCCATGCCTTTATATAGTCCGTCAAAAATCTCTTCCCATTCAGTCTTTCTAGCTAATTGAATTGTTGGATCTACAGAACTCTCCGAACCTGGGTAACGTGTAGGGATTAAACCACTGGAATTCCCCCCGTTCACCCAAGTAAACTGGGCGGGTAGCCAGACCACATCACGCAAATCCATGGGTTCTTCTATGTCAATGCGTCCGATTTGCTGAAATGGTATCCAATAATAACGCCCGTTGACGATGGCCTCCAATACTGGGCCCAGTCGGCTGTCCGCATCGGCTATCCAATCAAAACCGGCATCATTTATCGTTCCAGATATCTCCGGGGCGGCTTCTAACGCTTGACCGCGCAGGGCTTTTGCTTGCTGATGATGGCCTTGGGAATCCAAATGTAGCGCTTCGACCAGTAAGGCCACCCATTGTTGGGGATCGCCAAAAATCATAGGGGTGCGCTTGCCATCGAAAACTTCTTCGCGTAAAGCCTCGCATTGAATGGCCTCGCGATAAGTCTGGACCATCAATAAATTAGCGACATCAAGTTCTCCGGCCACTGTGAGTTGGGTTAGTGCACGCCCCCTTTGGCCTAAAACAGCCAAGAGTTGGAACAAGAAAACTCTTAACTTCGGGTTTGACGGATCCTTTCTAACGCTATCTTGCAATTGCGCCAAGGCTTCCTTGAGGTTTCCTTGGTTGAGGCTATGTTCGGCTTGCATATCTCTTAATCTTCCCTCTCAATTTGTTCTAAAAAGACAATGACTCTTTGTCCCTGCACCGGGAGGAACAATCCAATCCAAAGATATTTGTCGTGCCAATGTCCGCGAGGAACTATTGCACCTCGCGGACATGCTCCATTGACTCAAGCGGTTACTTCGTTGCAGCCACTAACTTACATCCCCTTTGTTTTCTTCAATATTCCACTTCAAGGTCTTTTTCGCTTCCTCGCCACCCTTATCTGCCTGTTGTACATATTTGAACGAGACTTCCGCAAAATTCAACGTGACATTTTCGGTAAGACGGTCTTCACCACCACTTCCACCCGTCGAGATACTCGACACGATGATCTTTTTCATGGTAATGACGATGTACTCCAAAGGATCCTTCCCAGCTTTGCGGACAAATAATTCCGCCTCTTCTATATGTTCGCCAGTACAGCATGCCAACATAAGCGTTGGACTTGCAATATCAACCCATTTGGTGAAAGATACATCCTGTACATTCACTTTACCAGAGCCGCCGCCGCCACCGGTATGAAAAGAACCCGACTGGCTCATTCCCCAACTCCAAGCCAAAACGTCGATTTGCTTTTTATGTTTGTCATCCTTTGACTCGCCGTCGTGCCCTTTAATTTTGATAAACATGTCTACAGCCATAACACTATCCTCCTATTCATTCACGTTTAAAAGTTAATTGGACTTTTCGTCCAGACCTCACGTCACCTAGCTAGCGTCAAATTAGCCAGCGCCTTTTGCCGAGGGCAATTTAGACACTAACCTTAATGATACGGTCAACCCCTCAAGCTGATAATGAGGGCGTAAAAAAAACTTTGAACTATAATACCCTGGATTTCCTTCGACCTCTTCCACAATGACCTCTGCCGCAGCCAAGGGTTTTCTAGCTTTGGATTCTTCGCTAGAACGGCTGGGGTCTCCATCTACATATTGCTTAACCCAGGAATTCAACCAGCGCTCCATATCGTCCCTCTCTTTGAAGGACCCGATCTTGTCCCGCACGATGCACTTTAGATAATGAGCAAACCGGCAAGTGGCGAACAGATAAGGAAACCGGGCGGCCAAGTTGGCATTGGCGGTGGCATCGGGGTCTTCATATTCAGCCGGCTTTTGCAGAGACTGTGCGCCGATGAACGCGGCAAAATCGGAATTTTTCTTGTGGATCAGCGGCATGAAACCGCACTTCGATAGTTCGGCCTCGCGCCGGTCACTGATGGCAATTTCCGTCGGACACTTCATGTCCACACCGCCGTCGTCGGTAGGAAAGGCATGCACCGGAAGATTTTCCACCGCGCCACCGGATTCTATGCCGCGTATCCTTGAACACCAGCCATACATTTTAAACGAACGGTTGATATTGGTTGCCATGGCATAAGCCGCGTTTGCCCAACAATATTTGCTGCTATCGGCACCTGCGGTCTCTTCCTCAAACGAGAATTCGTCTATCGGATTGGTTTTTTCGCCGTAAGGCAGCCGGGACAGGAAACGGGGCATCGCCATGCCAATGTAACGGGCATCGTCCGATTCGCGCAGACTTCTCCAAGAGGCATAATCGGGGGTCGAGAATATCTTGGTCAAGTCCCTTGGATTCGCCAATTCGCTCCAAGAATCCATTTGCAAGACCGCAGGTGCAACCCCAGAAACGAACGGACAGTGGCTTGCAGCCGAGATTTGCGCTACCTGTGACAACAACTCGACATCAGGAGGGGAATGGTCGAAATGGTAGTCCCCTACTAAGCAACCAAACGGCTCTCCGCCGAACTGACCAAACTCCTCTTCGTAAATCTTCTTAAACAACGGGCTTTGATCCCAAGAGGTTCCTTTGAACTTCTTCAAGGTTTTTGCCAAATCCTTTTTCGAGATGTTCATTACGCGAATCTTCAGCATCTCGTCGGTTTCGGTGTTGCTCACCATATAGTGCAGCCCTCGCCATGCACTTTCCAACTTTTGGAATTCCTCATTATGCAGTATTAGGTTGATCTGATCGGTTAGCTTGCGGTCAATCTCGGCAATGATGTTTTGGATGCTCTTGATCGTATCATCAGAAACCTTCTTGACATCTTTGAGAACATATTCAGCAAGGGTTGTAACCGCTGATTCAACCTCTTCTTTGGCCCTATCCGATTTGGGCTTGAACTCCTTATTCAACAGTGAAGAAAAATCGCCCAGTTCAGCCCAGGCTAAATCGGCTTGTTGTTGGGTTTCCAATTCGGCCATGGCTTATTCCTCCTTAGGCGCGTCTGTGGCTGGTTTTGGCGCAGAGGCCAGAGCTTGAAGCAGAGAAGGGTCATTGATTATTTTGCCAATCAAATCTTCCGCCCCGCTTTTACCATCCATGTAGGTAATTAAATTAGAAAGCTGGTTTCTGGCATTCAACAGATCCTTCAATCCATCGACTTTTTTTGCGATAGCCGCCGGGGAAAAGTCGTCCATGCTAGTAAACGTCAGGTCAACATTGAGATTGCCTTCTCCAGTTAGAGTATTTGCAACCTGGAAAGCCACCCTCGGTTTCATGGATTTCAATCGTTCATCGAAATTGTCCACATCAATTTCCAGCAATTTGCGGTCACCTACCGGTGGCAAAGGCTCTGCCGGGCTGCCCGAAAGATCGGCCAACACCCCCATCACAAAAGGCAATTGTACTTTCTTCTCTGAACCGTAAACTTCCACATCGTATTCGATCTGTACGCGGGGGGCACGATTGCGTGCTATGAACTTCTGACTACTTTGCGCCATGTTAGACCTCGTGTGAGTTGAAAAAAGGAAGACATGCTATTCGCATGCGTTGCTGTTATTCTGGATCAGACCCCTTGATTATTTCCACTTGGCTGACCCCCTCGGGAGCCAAATCCTGAAGGATTTCCATGAAATCCATCGTCACCAGTCGTTTGGCCCGACGCGCCAACAGGGGCACCGGACTAGACGGTTCATTATTCGCATAATACTCGCAAATTAGTTCCAATGCGCGCACTACATCTTTCCGATTATTGATACCGCCAATTTGGCCTGCTGTTAGATTTTTCGCACCCGCCTCGTTTAAATTCGATGCATCCGAGCCGGATTCGTCTGCTTCGCCATTCGCCGTCCCTCCCAACCCCAAATGCTCCAATTGTTCATCGACGAAATGCAAGGCTTCTTTCAGCATATCCCTAATCGGAGCAAAACTCGGGGCGTTACCCACGCCGACCTGTTGGGTCAGGTAATCTTCAATGGCATTGACAGCGCCTAGACTGCTTTTCAATGCCTCTTGTGTGGCCTTGACGCTTTCAGGAGGGACATCGGAAAAAGCACCTTGTATGACAGTCAACTGGGGTGCAGTTTGTCCTGCCGGAACGGTCACTTTGCCGGTGGCAAACTGCGCGTCACGCAACGAAAAACGACCTGCCAAGCGGGAATCCACTAAGGGTGTGGTAAGCAAAGGCAACAAAAAACTATCCCTGTCACATAAAATCAGCAATATATTGATGCGGCTGGTAGGGTCGTTGTCGTCGTCTGGATCAAGCTGAGGGTGGATAGTGTCCCAATAGTTCTCCAAGCTCTGCCGCAACAAAGCAATAGCTTCCGTGAAACCGATCAAGCCCTCCATGCTCAAGTTGCAGCGGGCCAATTCTACCAGCAAGCGCAAATCCCGTGTCCTTTCCAGAAGTTCCAAAACCATTTTCCGCAGGACTTTCCAATTTGGCGGTATCGCCGGTTCTACGCTTCCACCAACCTGCCTCTCAGGTGTTCCCTTGGCTTCGCTTTCCATGGCTGTGAAAGCCGCATCATACTCCAAATTGTCGCCGCATGGTGAATCAGGGGAAATTTCCGCCAATAATTTTTCAATGTCTAGTGAAGCCAAGGTTTGCCTCCTTTTTGCGTTGATGGATCATTATAGCCATAGTCTTTTATTACTGTTAGGTGAATATTACCCACTTTCAATGCACGATGCCTCGATAATCATGACAGTCACATTATCCCTCGCGCCACGACTCTCGGCCTGTTCAATCAAAACCTTTGCAATCTCATCCTTCGGGGTTTCAATAAAGACGCGCTCGATTTCCTCTCGTGTCAATTCTTTATCTAAACCGTCGCTGCATATCAGGAACAAATCGCCATTTTGCGCTTCGCATTCTCCGCGTGACAATTGCAGGGTTTCGTTTGCGCCTACGGCACGGGTGATGATATTACAGCGGCCTGAATCCATCTGGCTACCAAGACCAATCAATCCCTGCCGGACAAAATCATCATACAAGGAATGGTCCTGCGTCAATTGCCCTAGTTTCCCATCGCGAAAGAGGTATAGCCGGCTATCCCCCGCCCACAGGAAGACACAATGGTTCTCTTCGACCAAAAAAACCACCACCGTGCTGCCAATGATTTGGTCCTCGTCCCCGCTTTCCGCAGCCAGTTGGCATAGCTTCGAATTAACATCTTGCAAACAACGGTCAACTTGGTTGACGAAATCTTGAAGATTGGCGGAGAGTTCCAATTTAGACAATTCAACGACAATCATATGGCTGGCGACATCGCCGGCCATATGCCCCCCCATGCCGTCTGCCACTGCCCACAAACCAGCTTCACGCCGGTCGATCAATGCGTCTTCGTTGAGCTTCCTACGCATCCCTACGACGGTAATACCCCAAGACAGCCACTGCCAAGATACCTTGGGTTTACGTGGACGGGTCGTCGAATCGGAATCGAAATAAGGGACGTTTTTGTCTTCATCCCGCCCGTCTTTTTCGTCCGGTTTATTATCACTACTTGACAAGACACGTATCGCGCTGCTTTGCAAAGCCCAACCCCGCTGAGCCCATTCTCCTGTTAGCAATGCAACATAAGTGTCAATCGGCGGCAAGCCGTCGCAAACCAACAACGAAGGAGTAATATTTTCCGAGTCAAAATGGCTCCAGAAGCTGTACAAAGGCATAAACTGGTTAAGCAAAGAGGCAGACAGCCCCATAAAGACAGCAGGGTTCTGCCCAAAATTTTCCGTGCTAAGATGGAAAGCACATTTCCCCTTACCAGTAGTTCCCGGTATGACAGGAGCTAGAGCCGCCCTACAAGCGGGGAGGAACGTAGGCACTTGCATAGCCTGTAAGCGCTCATCAATCGCATCCACGCCCAAGCCATCCAAGCAGGATAACGCCAATTCCTCCAACTCCCTAAACCAAAGTTCGCCTTCTTTGCTGCCAAACAAATAGGTCAAAATTTCGGCATCGGTCACTGGAAACGCCATGGTGAACGGAAAATGACGGTTGACCTTGTCAACACTGGGCATCATCACCCCCGTCCATGCATTCTCGCCGCATACGCCTGGACTCAAGCCAAAGCGCCAAATTGGCGAAAACAAGTAAATGTCAAGCCATGAATCGCCCAATTGTTCACGGCTTGTAGTAATAGCACTTTGCAGCCAATGATCCCATGCTTCAACGAATGCCTTGGGAAGACGGCGTGTCACAAAGTCACCTATGACAGGTAATTTGCCATAGAAACCCTGCTGTAGAACAGCATTCATCACAGGGACTCCGGACAGCGGAAATTCAATGCGTCGCCAAGGCTGAATGGGTTGTTCACGCTAACTGCACGCAACTCAAAACGCGCAGTCAGTCCTTCAGCTTGAAATGTCAGATTAAACTGGTCGCGACCGCTTGCAAGCTGCAATGATGATTTGTCGAATAGCCGAAACATTGCCCATGGACCTTCTTTGCTTAAGACAGCTTGGCTTTTATCGGGTTTTTCAAATACGATGCGGGCACCGGAACCGGCTGCCTGACCAGGCCATTGGATGCGGGTGACTTGTTCGGCTCCGTGGCGGTAAACTATTTCTTGGCCCTCAATGACCAAGTGAAAACTGTCTGCGTTTGCATCAAGTTCCAATGGCTTCAAATCGAACTGTACCATGGGTGTCGTTCCGCCACCGAAAAAAAAAGCATCGCGGATTTTAGCCGCGAGTTGGAATTCGCTGATTATCGACTGCGACAACACAGGGGATTGCCCATCCGTAGGTTTCTGCCGCCATTGCGGAGAGGACGTATCGACCAGGTCCTTCAAATGCGCCTGGAAAAACTGATCCATTATGCCGTTCGGCGAAAAAAACTTGCTGAAATCGGCCAAGGGTACGTCTTGTGGGCTATTACGCTCAAATGGATACCGCCCTGCAAAAGCTGTCTTGCATTGGGAGGGTCCACCTGCTTTGCCAGCAACGCCGGCATCGGCTCCCCCTCCTCCTCCAGCTATCCCAAGTTCTTTCAGTTTATCGTTGGCTTCTTTCTGTTTTTTTGCGACCGCTTCTTTTTTTGACTTCTCTAATGCCTTCTCGCTTTCTTTTTGCCCTAGGCTTATCCCGGAGGAGGTTAGTGACATTAACCAAGTCTTAACCGGCTCGGGCAATCTTGCAAACTCAAGTTTTGCAGGACCCACCACATCATTGCCAATTGCTGCACCGCCTTGTAAAGCCTTTGTTCCACCCCCAGTTTGCATGAAATAATTTCGCAGTTCTTCCGCTTTTTTCAGCACGGTATCCAGCGGGACCGGTTGGCCCGGCACACCGCGAACCAGCAGATTCAAGTTTTCAAAATAGTTTTCCATCCATCGCACTGGGTCGGCGGTTGAACCCGACTGGAACCCGGCGGCTTGTTTTGCCGCTGCAAGTAGTTGCCGGGTACTGTCGTCAACTACCGGAGCCGCTTGGGATAGCAATGACGAAATTTTAGTCAACGAGGTATTCCTTTCCACCGCCACCAAGAGCAATCGCAAGGGCGAGTCGGGCCTCGATAAAACATCCAAAAGATTGATTGTCTGTTCCATATTCTGTGCAGGAAGAAGCTTGATCCCAGCCAGCATTCCCGACCAGTCGATTTGGTAGTCGTGTAAATACAGAAGCTTGACTTTGTCATGCAGCCGATCAATCTCGCGTGGGTCGGTCGAGGCATCAGGAATGCCCAGCACCCAGTTCTGATCCATGCAGCCCTTTACGAAAACCATACTTTTTTTTAAGAACTCTCCGTATCCCCAATCCGTGAATAACCCCGGTATGACACCAAACCCTTTATTTACCGCATCCGTATAGGTAAACACTTTTGTGCCGTTCGGCTTTAGCGAATCCGCTAGAATGAAATCGTGGGAGCGGTCGTTAGTCCCCATCTGGGTTTTGAAGCTCTCGTAACATTGCTGGTCTGGCGAAATCTGGGTAAGCTTGGCTCTTGAATTGGCAATAAGATTTTGGTCTAGTTGTGTCCCCGCCAATTTCAATTGCAGCAGTTTTTGCAAATGGTTAGCCAGTTTGGCCACTGTCTCAGGTTCTGAATTGAAAATCTGCTCCCAGTCTGCCCTGACGACAGCCTCCACCACCTTCGGGTCGAGTTTTTCAGGCTGACCCAACATCAGATAGGCTTTCAAGGACAACACATCCGGTTTGGCTTGTAACCGTTCCTGCAACCGACTGACGATGGACGGCAGGAAAAAACCATGTAGCATTTCCTCGTATGCATCGTCTGCACCCGCACCAAGCTTGCCACCCTGATAAAGCCCGAAGTGGGACAATAATCCTGTACCATCCCATAGGTTTTTAATTTCCAGTAAAGCGTCGAGCTTGGGCAGCAACAGCTTAAAATTAGATCGTGAGTCTGTCGGCGTAATATCGACCGCCCGGTACAGGGCTATTTGATCTTCGGTTTTGGCTATGGTTGCTTTATTGAGGTGGTAACTGACGATCCACAAACCAATGATGCCCAGCGTGACTATCAAAGCAGTGGCCAGAGTGCCGAATTGCAGCAATTTTTGCCGCCGCTCAACGCGGGGGTCACTACCGGCCAATTCCGCCTCGGGAAAAATCACCTCCTTCAACAGCCGGGTTAGAAAAAAGCTCTTTCCTCGCCCACTGTACATAGGGCTCACTTGCCGATCCAGCTTGAAAGCCCCGGCAAGAACACCCATGACCCGGTCAATGGGTGTTCCCTCCTGGGTCCCGCTGGTGAAATAGACACCTCTGAGCATAAAAGGCTGCTCAAAGCGGTTGGGGGCGAACACCTTTTGCAAGAAACCGATGAACGGGGATTTCAGCAACGCCATTTGTTGCGGGAAATCTAGGATTATGCTGCGACGTTGAAGATCGCGCTCATCTTGGATGCGCTTCAAAGTACGCTTGTTCAAACGTTGTAACAATTCGTCGTAGGCGGTATCGTATCCTTGCAACCAGTCTTTGGGATGGGCTGGATCGTCAGGGGGGAAGCTTTCACCCCATACCTGCTCTCGGTCCTCTTGGGAGAAGTCGGCAAAAAAATCGATGAAACCGGCCACTAGATCGGTTTTTGTGAGCAACAGATAGACCGGTAGCCGGATACCCAACAATTGATACAATTCTTGGATTCGCCGACGCACAGCAGCGGCATGTTGGTTACGCTCCTCTTCGGTCTGCTGAAGTAAATCAGCAAGGCTCAGGGTCACTAATACGCCATTTAGCGGACGACGAGGCCGGTATTTTTTCACCAGTTGCAAGAAGCCCTGCCATGCTGAGGCATCAACTGCCTGATGGCTGTCTTGGGTGGTATATCGGCCGGCAGTATCCAACAAGACAGCTTCATCAGTAAACCACCAGTCGCAATTGCGGGTTCCACTGACTCCCTTGACGAAATTTTTACCCAAGCGTTCTGCCAATGGAAACTTAAGGCCGGAATTAACCAATGCCGTGGTTTTGCCCGAACCCGGAGCGCCAATAATCGCATACCAAGGTAATTCGTAAAGACACGGCTTGCCGCCTTTCCCTTGGGCCATGGATTCGCGAAGTACCTTTAATGCCTCCTCAAAGCCCTGCTTCAGTGTTTCCAATTCTTCTGCGGAAGCTTGTTGTTCTATGGATTTACCGGATTCCGCCCCTGCCAGTTCATTCATCAACTGGCGGTCTTTGCGTCCGGCCAAGATGTGCATGACCCAATGATAAATTACCCAAATCGTGAAGATTGCGGCAATTGTCAGCAGACGTGCCCATTCCGATTCTAGGGGTGCCTTGCCAGCGATGGCAATTACGGGCCCGGCAAACCAGATCATTAACGCCAACGCAAGCAGCCCAAAAAATTGAACCACCCATTTATTAGTCAAAAAACCGATAAACCCTTTCACAATATTCCCCTATTGGATCGAGATATCCACGCGCCGGTTGAGGGCACGGTGCTCTGGTGTGTCGTTAGGAACCAAACTGTCTTCATCGGCCTTTCCTTTGGATTTCACGTTGTCGGCATTGAGCCCACCGTTGCCTATCAATTTATCCGCCACGTTCTTGGCACGGGCGATAGACAAATCATAGTTGGACGGGAATCGGACGCTTCTAATGGGAACATCGTCTGTGTAACCTGTCACCAATACCCTATCTTGTCCAGAAGACAATTCAGATGCGATTTTTTTTAGCATGGACGTGAATTCTGGTTTGACCTGTTCACTGCCGGCAGGGAAAGAATTGCGGATGCGCAGGGTCCGGTCATCAATGACCTCAACCATGCTTTTGCCTATCTCATCCCTTAATAAAACTGTAAATCGTTCCTGCCTTCCCGGTACGGGGGGCTTGGGGACTGGAACCGGCAGTGCCTGGGAGGTTTTGATCTTTTCCCTGCCCAAAGCGGCAAGATGTGAAAGGGTTTCATCGGATACGCTGCTAATGGAAAATAAAAAGGCCATGTAAACCAATAACAGGACGGCACCCGCGACTAAGCCTATGACCCAAAACGGAACGAACTTAATCAGGGCGTTGCGAACGTCTTTCAATCCCTGCCAGCGCGGTGACAAAGCTGTTTCAAAATCCCCCCGAACCCGTCGGATCAGTTGGTAAAGCTCCAAACGATATTGTTCCAATTCGTTGAGACCGTTTTGGGAAATGCGAAATTTGCCCTGGAACCCCAAACTTAAGGATAAATAACACAGTTCGAGCAAATTTAGATTCTGGGCAGGCTGCCGCACAAGATGATCAACGATTTGGAAAAACTTTTCCCCCCCCCAGGCTTCTTTGTGGAACAGGATGAGCAAGCTCTGCTGCCCCCAAATGCTCTGCGCACCCCATGGTGTGTTGAGTATGGTTTCATCCAGCAGCGAACACAGTGCATAACTGGCCATGCGGGTATGCTCCTGTGTCATTCCCAGTTGCAATAGCCGGTTTTCGAATCCCCGCATCTCACCCACCAATTGCTGTTGCAATCCGGGAATGTCACGGTGTGATGCCATACTGCGTAGCCTATTAACCAAGGAAAGAAGGGATAAAGCCGCAGCGACGACAGGATTTTCACCAAAATCCGAACGAAAGCCAGCCTGGATATCGATGTCCTGTTCAGGCAATCGAGGCGGTGAAATTCCTGGTGTGTAGGAGGGGACATTGGTCGGGTCCTCCGCAGGGTTGGGACGCGCTCGCCCTCCTGGAGTTGGACGCCGGATGATGGTTCTGTCGTCATCCCCAAACGGGGAAAAGGGGTCGTCTTGGCTCACCGGTTTATCCTTTTTTGATTGCCCAGAATTCAAGTTCGAGATCGGGGAAACTGCCGCCTACATGAATGGCAAAGCCCCCGGAGGTTGACATTTTTTTCCACAATTCGCTTTGTTTGTTCAATTCGAAATAAGAGAACCCTGCATGGTAGGGAAGCTGCCTCGGTGCCACCGGCAAATTGTGAATTGAAATACCCGGCAATGCCGAACGGACCAGTTGCTGAATGTCTTCGACCGGCCCGATCTTGACTTGAGGGGGGAAATGGGATCTCAACAATTCCGGCGATACACTGGCTTTAACGGCCAGCACGAAAATGGCGCTGTCCAACAAATTGACATCCGGGCGTCTTGCAGCGTAAACCCCAGGCCTTGGTTGCTGCAAGGGGATTTGAATTGCATTCTGCTCCAATATCATACTGAGCAATTGGCGCAATTCGTCCATTAACGGCCCAAAAGTGGCTTGCAAATCGTCATGGTTATAAGCCGAAAAGTTGACCGGCCGTTTGCCCGGCTTATAGAAAGTAGCCAATTCGCCGGCCAACTCCAAGCCAAGGCGGAAAAATTCTTCCGGGTGCAACGCCGCATTCACACTTAAATGCTCCAGCAACGGTTCATGACGGTTGATGGCCTGAAGCAGCAGAAAATCCGCGATTTCCGACGCACCACCACGCGCGGATTCGACCACCCTACCGGCCAATGCCTCACCCCGCGTATGCAATAAGCCGTGCAATTCGCGCAGGAACCCGCCCAGTACTTTCGCAGCAGAACAATTCAGAATTGGGGGAATAAACTTGTCGTCCAACACCACGGTCTTGTCTGCCCGCACTTCCACTATTCTTGCCACGCCTAGACAGACATAGCCCGCCCTTTCCTCTCTTTGCAGCATCAAACGGGTGCGCAAACCTCCGATTTGCACTGAATAGCTTCCGTCAGCACCCTTGTTATAGTCTCTTACTTCACGTTCGGTCATGCGGTAACGGGCCAGACTATCGGAAAACGCATCACTGTCGATTTCAGATGAACTCGGTCGATGAAGCGGCAACGCCAAATAAACCAAATTATTCTGCACCCCCTCGGACACTTCCAACGGCATTGGCAATTCGTCGTGGTCAGGCAAATCAAATGGGGTGCCGTCGGGGAACGTTCCGCAGCTATCCAGCAGGGCGACGCGGCCTACGGCCAATTGACCGTGGTCTAACTTAAATGACCTGAAGCCCCAGTCGAAACTTCGCAATCCTAAACAACGGTTATTCACCCATTTCTCAATGTACCGGTCATGCTGTTGGAAATGTTGCGGCCTTAGAAACATCCCCTCGGACCAGACTACCCTGCTGAATTCAGACATAAACAACTCTTAAGCTTTTGATTGTTGCGATTGCCGCAAAATGCGCAATTGTTCCCTATATGCTTCCGCAAAGTTTTCACCGAACAAGTCGTCCATAGCCTCCTCCACCAACTTCGGATAGGCCTTGCCATAAGCATCCCAGCATTTGGCTTTTTTCTGGAAGATGATCCCATCCTTAAACATATCATCAAATGTTTTCGGGTCCACACGTTTGAGGAAACCGCTCATTGCTGCTTGCATCCCCGCCCTCATCGCCAATTGATGGTTCATGATGTCGGCAAAACCTTCCTTGACTGCTTCGGCAGGGGCAATATAAGCGGGATTTTTTTGGCGCATCATTTCTTCCATTGTTTCTTCCGCAGTCGGGAAGATTTTCAACGGATTGCATTCCCCTCGCCGAAACTGGGTCACATCCGACTGCCGGAGTGCGATCATGCTTTGCTCCATTTTGCGGGCGTGCAATACTTTCATCATGCCATCGACCATCTCGCGGTAAACCTGACCGACCGATTTCATGGCTTTTATTTGTTCTTCCTGCGTCATGCCGCTAAGAATTTCTAAAATCCCCGCCCCTTCCAAGAAACATCTGAACAAGTCCACACCCGTTGCGGATTCGGGTAGTGGGTATGGCGGCGGAGTTTTGGCATGCGGTGACGGATCGGCTGGGGGAGATACCGTAGCCGCCATTTTTGCTGATGGGATGGGCTGCCCACCCGGTTTGGGTATGTTTATTGCTTTTGCGCGTGTCGATGCAAGCGGCTCAAGTCCTGTGTCATTGTCGATAAACCCAATTCCAGCGAGACTAGCGGAAGAATGGCCGCCGACAGAAACAGTCTTGTCAATTTGACCCTGATGAGCATCAATGGGAGGCATGACGGCCTCTTTCGGAGGTATCTGAGGAGAGGGGAGGAAAGGGTCAAGTGCTTGATCAGGTGTGCGATCCGGCATTTCTGCATCGGTTCCCAAATTACCAAACCAGTCATCTAGAAATTCAAAATCATCCTTATTCGCCGCTGCGGGTTGACTAGATGAATTTCCTCCTTGCAAAGCTCCATCGAACGAAAAATCCTCAAGCGGTTTCTGGATTTCGGGCAGAGTGAAACTTTCCTGAAAAGGAGGGACATCGGGTTGACTGATAAAGCTATCATTCTGCGTCGGGGGGCGGGAGGGCGGGGTATTTTGCCCAAATTCCGGCAGAAGCTCACTATCGCCGAACAGAGGCTGGATATTCACACCAAAGCCACTGCCGACCCTATTATCCGCAAATGCCTGCTGCCCACCTAAGTCAGAGAAAAGCCCTGGAAATGGTTGTTCCTCAGGTTCAATCCGAACCACCAATTCATATTCACCAATTTTTAGGTGATCGCCGTCGGCTAAGACAACTGAGTCTTCTTTTTCCAGCAAGCGGTTTTTGTTGCACAACAAAGTGCCACCCGTGCTGGTATCAATATAGACAAACCCCCCATTTTGGTAACGAATATTGCCATGGTATCGTGAAATAACCTTATCTTCATCGGGGAGGGGTAAATTATTGTCAAGGGAACGCCCTACCGTTCCGCCACCTTGCTCAAAGCGGGCGCGTAGCGGGTTGACGGAGGGAATTCCCTTGTAATTGACGACTTCAAGCGTAAGTGCCATGGCTTTAACTGTTTGTCAATGCAAGCAACAAGAATCTCCAGTAATCTTACTTCATTCTGGACTGCGGCTCAATTTCACTTCGACCCTACGGTTCAGCCTTTGGGACTCTTCGTCCATCTCTTTGTAAATGGGTTGTCGCTTGCCCATCCCTCGCTCGGACAATTTGCCCTTCAAATCGGGAAATTTGCTGACTAAGTAAGATTTTACGGCGTTAGCCCGCTCCTCGGAAAGATGATCGTTATATTCCTCGCTACCGAGGATATCGGTATGGCCAACTAAAACCGCAACTTGATCGCTGTCTTGCAATTTTTGCTGCAATAACTTGCCTAATTCATCCGCCTGTTTCTGCCCCTCCGGCGTGAGTACCGAACTAGCAACGGCGAAAATGATTCGGATGTCCAAGGCAGTTTCGGCAGACTGTGTATCGGCATGTGCACTAGCCATAGGAGCGGGACCGGGATGTTTCGGGCGCTTGACAACTTTGGGCTTGGACTTTGCTTCGGCGGGTTTTGGCCTATAGTCTTCCTTGGTGTTCATGGCTGTAGTCATGGCAGGCTTCCCGACAATAAATCCGCGTCTTTTACTTCCTGGCTCCTCGCTTGAGTTATCCTGATTGGCTGCCAGCAACTGTGCTTGCTCCTGTTCTATATCCTTCTCGGCCTGGAGTTTCCTTTCCATGTCCTCGGATGTCATGAACTTTTGCGAAGATAACAGATGTTTGTATCCATCTTTGATCCATGCGGGAGCCTGCTCTTTTGCCCCGGCCTTTTCCAGATAGGCCTGGGCTGTTGGATTGTCCGAAGCGGCTTGATAGGCAAGCCCGATGTTTCCGTAAGCTTCTTGCTGCTTGGTGGCATCACTACCCGCTTCCCGTAACGCTTGTTTAAAATTATCAATGGCTTGGGTAGTATTGCCACTATTTAACGCGCTTTTGCCCTGCGCAAGATATTGGTCATAATTGAGGCGATTCTCCGCGACAGTGGCAGGGGAGGCATTGGCATTGGTTTTGGCTGTAGTGGAGGCCACCGGTTGGGTGGCGCAAGAAACGATTGCTGCCATAAGCGATGCCGACATAGCGAGCCGGAAAATCCCGTAAATTAGTTGATTGTGTTCTTTGGCGATCTTCATTTTATCCTTCCCCCGCACTTGCGGTTGTTGATTGATGAAACAGTCTGTCTATTTTAATGATTTCTGGCGATAATTATACTCGAACCATTGTGTCACCCGGATTACCACGACCCTACGAGAATGAATGCCGCCCAGAGAAATGGGTTAGCCAGCCCCGGTTCTTGAATCATTCCTTTTTGCGCCTGCTGTAATGCATTAGCCTTGTCCCCGCCATTTGTCTTCAAGGCTGTATAGAATTTTTCCATGAATTGATAAGTTGCATTGTCATTGACAGACCACAAAGCACCCAAGGCATTGCGGGCCTTCGCCTTGATGGCAATTCCGGTAAAGCCCAGTGGCGCTCGGTCATCCCCCGTGGCTGTCTCGCAGGCACTGAAGGTCACCAAATCGATTTGGCCACCCTTTCCGGGTTTCACATGAATGACTTTTTCCACTTCATCGACATGCAGAGTTTTGTCATGTGTCATTATAAAACTCTCTTTGGCCGTATGCGCAAAATGACCGTGGGATGCTATGTGGACAAACTCATAGTCCCCGGTTTGCAAATCATTTTCCAAGTTGCCGTGGGTAAAGTTCTCATTCATCAGTGTTTTGCTATTTAGCTGTCCTTCTAGCGAATGAATTTCATCATTGACACTGGGCAAAGACATTCCCTCCACCATTTTTTGGCGGTACTCGGATGTCCCTCGCTGAGGCTTGGCTTTTGCAGACGTTTTTTTCCCAACCCCACGGTTAGGGCTGTTTACAAGCGCCCATTCTACCGCCGCGTCTTGGAAATCTGAAGGAAGCTGGTCAATTGACGAACCATCCGGCTTACTCAACCCCGCCAATAGCGTCTTGCCTAAAGCCCCCTGCTCACGTTGAACGGATACGAACTGCAGGCCATTATTGACCACCACGGCATAGTGTTCGGCAATAAAGGATTTGCCATCATAAAAGGCACTAATCGGTGCTAGCCTCAATTTGCCATCAGGAATATAGATAAGCCTATTAATATTCGCTGATTGCAACTCGCTTTGCAAAGGTGCAATCAGCCACTGGTAGAGTTTCTGGCTACTAGGCTTCCAACCGTCTGCTTTTCCCTCGTCACGGTTTAACGATTCATTGAGGTTCTCCGCCATTTTGGTTATTTCCTTCTCATTCACTTCCTTAAGCGTTTTTTCTACGATTTGTGCCCCCTTCCCATTGCCTTGGTCGTAGACAAGTAGCAACTCTAGGCGGTCCTTGAAAATAATCGGATAAATAATGGCCGTTTGTCCGCTTGCCTTTTGCAGAGTCCTGCCAAGATTGCCCATTCTACCCAAAGCGGAAAGCGGCGAGAGTTGATTTAGATGGGATTGTTGAGGCGCATCGGTGTCGTCTGCGGATGTTCCCAAGGAGCAACGTAAATTGAAATAATCCTCCAATTCCGACTCTTTAAGCTTTTCTAAGGAATAAATCGCTTCAAGCAACAACGCTTGCCGGTCTTCTTGCTTGGGTTTGCGACTTGCCGTGCGCAATAATAAATCTGCCATGCCGCGATAAATCGGTTCCAAGGTTTCGCTGTACGCTGATTTGCCATCGGCGTAAACCATGGGGATGTCGTTGCGAATCTCGTCCACATAGAACATTGCCCGCCGATAGGCCATCATGGCATCATCTTCTTGGCCGTTGAGCGCTAGCAAGCGTCCCAAATTAGATTGCCAAACCATGGTCAAATCGGATGCCTTAGACTCCACTGAATGTCCAATGGCTAATTCGGTTTGTTGGATGGCAGCTTCGAGTTTATGCTCGCGTTCGTAACAACCCGCCAAAAAGCCTTCACTTTGGGACAACGCACGCAGCATGCCAGCCTTGCCAGCCAAGGCAATCGCGTTGTCGGCCATTTCGAATTCAAACCGGGAAATATCCTCCGTCCGGCCTGACAGTTGGCCTTCTTTGCGCATATTGTCAAGTTGGTCCATAATATTGAGCATCAGGTTGACGCGGGAAGCCTCGTCTTTCACGCCCCCCAAATTGGAATTCACCTGTTTTATCATGCTCAATCGTTTGGACGGGTCATTTTCGAGTCTCGCCAAATGCAATTGCGCAGCGTAACCCAGTGCCAAATTACCGCTGGCACTGGCTATATCCCGACTCTTCTGGAATTCGGCAAGTGCCTGTTGCCGATTTTCCTTTTTCAAATCCAAGTCCTTTCTTTGATCGTTTTGCCTGCCATCCTGGTCGGCATCGGCGGCTTCCAATGCATGGTCTTGCGACAATCTGGCATAGACCAAACCTAGATAAGCCCTGATTCGCCCTTCCAATTGCAGATTTTTGGCCTGCTTTGCCAACTCCAATGCACAGGTCAATCGGGGCTTTGCGAAATCCATTAGGTTCTGGTCGGCGTTGTCGGCTTGCTCGGGTGTCAGCCGATGCAGAAGATACAGGGCATATCCCGATGCGCTGTGAATTTCGGCTTTAAGGGACGGATCGCCTAGGGTGTTGGCTTCCGTCGCGGTTGCTGTCGCGCAAGCAGAAAGCATCGGTGTGCCTTGAGAAGGGTCGCCCTGCGCTTCGGCATCGGCTAGGGCAAGATCAAACTCAAGCAATGCGGGGCGGTATTTGCCATCATTCAAATAGGCGTAGCCTAGCCCCAAGTGCTGCCCACTGCCGTAATGAGTGGCTGTGGCGGTCTTGGCATCGGTCCCGACTCCTTTGATCGGCGATTCCACGGGTTGTGTGATCGAACAACCTGCAACGGCGAACACCATGGCAAGGCATAAAACCCAAGGCAGCCATTTTAATTTCATAAAGATGCTCCCATTTAAAATACCTGGCATTTCACTTGAAAATTCACACCATCGTCTTGCAAATCTTTAGGTGTGCCCGGTGTTAGGGTATAGCTTGTCAGCCGCTCGGCCCAATACAGCGAAGCCGATAGCATTTCGAAGGCTCCATCAATGCCAATCCACCCATAATTGCCTTCAATGCCTATCCCGCTGGAAAACAAATTAGTGCCGGCTTGGCGGTAGTTCCAAGCACCGCCATAATTCACAAAAGGAACCAAAAATACCCCATAAGGAGTACCCGGTGTCCCGCCGAAGACCGAATAGTGAAACTCAAGAGCGGTGTAAAACCCCTCATCCCGCACCAAATAGTTTTGCCGGTAGCCTTTCACTGTGGAAAAACCGCCGATGGCCAGTTGCTCCAATGGCAACAGTTGATCGTCGGCTAACTGGAGTGCGCCGTTGACTGCGATATAGCCTCCATTAGGTAAGAGCATATTAGGTGACAACGTATAGCGCGACCCTATTTGGAGGAGCCAATCGAAAAACCGCCCATCGCCGACTTGGGTGGTTTTATTCGCCCCAAAGATATCGAGGCCGACCGATTCCGTGGACCTTAAATCCAAGGCCAAAGCCCCGCTTGGACTTTGATAGACATAATCTTGCCAAAGACGCACCACCGTTTCAGAGTCTTGTCCGTTATTGGAACCGGGACGGTCCAAGGGTTGACCGCTAAGCGTGGTGTAATTTTGGCGAATGTTGAAATTAAAACCCACCGTCAGAATTTGGTTGCCTGGCAAAAAATTGGGTGGCAAATAAAACGGATGCATAAACTGTGCATCGTAGTTGATGATATTGCTTTTAATGTCTAATTGCGCAAAGGGTGCTTCCACCAAAACCGTATTGACATTACTGTAATGAAAGGCAAAGCGAGTTCCAGCCGAGTTCAAAGGGACATCAACCCCGGCGATATAGTTTTGGGCACCGCCCATCTCGTTGAAGCTAAAATTTAGTATCTCGCCAAAACCACTGAGATTGGAGACCCAAGTGTCTATGCGTCCGGCATACCCTCCTATCGAGGGGGGCGCGAAATTGTCCGCGCTCAACGTTAAGCCGTAGTTACGTTTCCGTGTCACTTTCAAATCCAGCACCGCATCACCCGGTTTGAGTCCCGGCAACAAGGTGCCATTCAAGCGATCAATCAACGGATCGTTCAGCAATCGGGTATAACGCTCCTGCAAATCTTTCGTATTAAGAGGCTCATCGGTATCACCCTTTAAGCGATCCTGGATATATTCCTCCCTCAGCCAGCCGTTCCCGCTGACCTTTACATCGGTCAATTTTCCCTCAACAATTTTGATATGCAATATTCCATCTTTGAAACTTTGCTTCTCGATCACTGCACCAGAGCTAATATAGCCTTTGTCCACATAGAACAGGGTGAGTTGATAACGCAATTGTTCCAAGTCGCTACCACTCAACTGATGGTTCAGACGTTCCAAAAAAGGGTTTGTAACCTGCTCCAAATCTTCGTTGGAAAAAATCGTGCTTGCATTTTTACAGTCTTCATTGGCAGGGTCTTCATTGTTACAGTCCTTAAAATCAAAGACGACTTTTTCCACATGAATTCTTGGACCCTTTGCTGATTGGCCATCAGAGCCTTGCTTTGGCTTGTCAGGCAATTTCAAAGAACCATTCTTGGATTTGTCATCCGTGCCGGGAATTGGCACAATCAAGCGTTTGTTGCTGGGTTTGGTCGGGTCACTCAGTGGGTCCAGTGGAAAGTATGATTGATCCGCAAAACCAGTGTGCAGCCACGCTCCAAACACCGTTGCAAGACCGGACATCGTCAGTTGTTTGCTTATCTTCATAATGGATTTCTGCTTTCGTTCCGTGTAATCAGCTTGTCAATAGCATTCCCGGTCGGGGGTTCGGTTCAAAGCTGCTAATTTAATTGGGTACTCCAAGCCAAAGCCAGCCGTACCCTTGGCGGCATAAGGCATGTGGCTGGTCACACCACCATAACCTACCGGCAAAGGTAAGGTCATGCTCGAAGCCACGGCATAACCGCCACTGCCGTTGCGGGACAGCGAACTGCCTTCCTTCTCACAGGGATTGTTGCGCAAATCTGCTTCCCTACCTAGTAAGCCCCATTGGCTGATGACCCCTCTAATTGCCGCCTGCACCGAGTCGGTGGCACTCAGCCTGATGTTCTCGGAAAGCTTGTATTCACTCGTTGCAGCAAAGATGCTTTGCCCTAAGGTGCTAAGCGTCAAGTCCGCTTCCAACAGCGAGACCACCCTCCAATCGGCAGTGCCCCCGGCAGTAAAGGTATCACTGTCATTCAGGGAAAGGCCAAAAGTGATCTTAGAATTCAGTTGGTTACCATTGACAATCGAGACATTGCCGCCCTGACCACCCGCATTGGTTTGCGTCTGAACAACACTGTCCGACATTTGAAAATTTGCCACACTGAATCGAATATTGTTGGTGGAATCTTGGTTGCCTGTACCCTTGTTCCTGATTATGGAATCGATCATCACCAAAGAGGTGACTGGAAAGTTGACGTTGCCAGTAAGGTTGAAGCTGCCGTTGCTGTTCCCGACGAAGAATATATTACCACCATCCAACAAGGTGCCGGAAGATATCCCAATGACGGCATCGGTCAAGTTGATGTTTGTCGCCGCCAGGACGATGTCTCCCGGTGAGTTGGATTTTATGATGGAGATCGGGTCGATTGTCAGGGTGTTAGCGTTAGTGTTGAAAGGCGTGATAACCAAATTACCAAAATTGGAAACATTAATTAAAGCACCACTATTCTCCGAACCCGTGATCGTGTTCGCCTGTATCAGTGCGATGCCCGCATTGTTCAAAACGATAGTCGGAGTCGTACTTCCCGTTCCCGATCCAGCCACCAACAAACTAGGGCTGTTGATTTTTAGGAATCCTTGGTTATTAGCCTGTATGGCGTTTTTTCCAGATACGCTAATTGTCCCTTGGGATGCCAGCACCGACATGTTCCCCGTGGTGTCACTACCCGTAATTCGCGAGTTAGCACCCAATATTTGCCCACCATTCCTGATTGTCAGTGCGAAATTGGTCGATGAAGGATTGCCTGCGGTCGCCTCTACAATGAAATTGCCAATGGCATTCGTTGAAGTGCTGATGGCAGAGTTCGCAGGGTTCGCACCATCCACCAAAATTGTACCGCCGATGATGGAAGTGTCGGTACCCGCCGTTTTTTCAATGATGCCACCCGCCAGCACATTGACTTGCAGGGAAGTGACACCCAATCCGTCAGTCCCAACCGTCAGTGAACCACTATTTGCACCGTTAATTATGCCTTGGTTAACGGAAACGGTTCCGTTATTGGCAAAGACTTGCGTATTACCGGTATTCTGGGCGAGTATCTGACCGAGGCCACTGACGGTGAGGGCGTAGCCGCCAACGGGGTCGGCGGCGGTGGCGGCGACGTTGAATGCGCCGGCCGCCCCTGTCCCGGCGGTGACTAGGGATGCCGCGCCGTCGACGAGGACGTTGCCGCCCTGCACGGTGAGGCTGGTGCCGGCGGTCTTTTGGATGACGCCGCCGGTGGTGACGCTGACTTGTTTGCTGGTGATGGTCCCGGTCCCGTTGGTGCCGACGCTCAAAGTTCCAGAGTTGGACCCGGTGACTTGGCCCGCGCCGGTCACGCCGACGGATGACCCTGCGACGGTGTAAAGGGTCGCGTCACCAGTGGTGTTGGCGGTGATCTGGCCGTTGCTGGCGACGGCAAGGGCGACGGTCGGAGATGCGCTGTTGGAGGGCTGGTCGGCCCCATTGGCATAGACGGTCAGATTGCCACCTGACGGCGTGGACGCGGCCTGTGTGGGGTCAGCCGGGTCGGCACCGTCGAGGATGAGGCTGCCCGCGCCAGTGACGAGGACGTTGCCGCCCTGAACGGCGAGGTTGCCGGTCGCGCCGGTTTGGGCGGTCTTGGCGATCAGGCCGCCGCTGGCGACAGTCACGCTGCCGTTGTTCGCCGGGTTGGCGATGTCGGCGGCATCCGCCGTGACGGTCATCAGGCCCACCCCGGACTGGTTGCCGATGACTTGGCCGCCGTTGCTTATCGCAAGCGCGGCGCGCGCCCCGACATCGGCATGGGTGGATTCAAGGCCGAGGTTGCCGGTGACGGGAGCTGTCAGTGTGGTTGATGCGGCCTGCCCGGTGGCGGCGAGGGTGTTGCCGAGGACGATGCGCGAGTGTTGCGTGGCATCGTTCGCGGCACTGCCGTCGATCTTGAGGCTTTGGCCGAGGGCGGTGAGGTTGCCCGCCGTGGTCTTTTCGATCACGCCGCCCGCGGTCACGTCAACCCGCAGGGAGGCTTGGGTGGCATCGACGGTGCCGGTGGGGTTGCTGTCGCCGACCAGCAGGTTGCCGGTGTTGGCGGCGCTGACGCGGCCTTGGCTGGTGACGAGCACCGACGAGCCGGGGGCGGCGTAGAGGTTTAGGTCGCCGGTGTTTTGGGCCAGCACTTGCCCGAGATTGCTGACGGTCAGCGCGTAGCCAGTGGCACTGGTTGAGTCCGTACCGGTGGCGGCGACGTTGAACGCGCCGGCCGCCCCTGTCCCGGCGGTGACTAGGGATTTCGCGCCGTCGACGAGGACGTTGCCGCCCTGCACGGTGAGGCTGGTGCCGGCGGTCTTTTGGATGATGCCGCCGCCGGTGACGCTGAGTTGTTTGCTGGTGACGATGCCGTTGGTGCCGACGCTCAAAGTTCCAGAGTTGGACCCGGTGACTTGGCCCGCGCCGGTGATGCCGACGGAGGAGCCTATGACGGTGTAGAGGGTCGCGTCGCCGGTGGTGTTGGCGGTGATCCGGCCGTTGCTGGCGACGGCGAGGGCGTAGCCGCCCGTGGGGTCGGCACCGTTGGCATAGACGGTGAGGTTGCCGCCGGACCGGGACGCGGCGGCGGCGGCCTGGGTTGGGTCGGCCGTGCTGGCGCCGTCAAGGATGAGGCTGCCCGCACCGGTGACGAGGACGTTGCCGCCCTGCACGGCGAGGTTGCCGGTCGCGCCGGCTTGGGCGGTCTTGGCGATCAGGCCGCCGCTGGACACGGCGACGCTGCCGTTGGCGGCGGGGTTGGCGATGTCGGCGGCATCGGCGGTGACGGCCATCGCGCCGGTGGTGGCGAGGTTGCCGATGGCTTGCCCGCCGTTGCTTAAGGTTAGCGCGGCGCGTCCGGCGACGGTGGCATCGGCCTTGGTGGCTTCGAGGCTAAGGTTGCCGGTGACGGGGGAAGTCAGTGTGGTTGTCGCGGCCTGCCCGGTGGCGGCGAGGGCGTTGCCGAGGACGACGCGGGAGTGTTGCGTCGCGTCGGCCGCGGCGCTGCCGTCGATTTGGAGGCTTTGGCCGACGGCGGTGAGGTTGCCCGCCGTGGTCTTTTCGATCACGCCGCCCGCGGTCACGTCAACCCGCAGGGAGGCTTGGGTGGCATCGACGGTGCCGGTGGGGTTGCTGTCGCCGACCAGCAGGTTGCCGGTGTTGGCGGCGCTGACGCGGCCCTGCGTGGTGACGAGCACCGACGAGCCGGGGGCGGCGTAGAGGTTGAGGTCGCCGGTTTGTTGGGCGAGCACTTGGCCGAGGTTGCTGACGGTCAGGGCGTAGCCAGTGGCACTGGTTGAGTCCGTACCGGTGGCGGCGACGTTGAACGCGCCGGTAGCCCCTGTCCCGGCGGTGACTAGGGATGCCGCGCCGTCGACGAGGACGTTGCCGCCCTGCACGGTGAGGCTGGTCCCGGCGGTCTTTTGGATGATGCCGCCAGTCGTGACGCTGACTTGTTTGCTGGTGACGCTGCCGTTGGTGCCGACATTCAAAGTTCCAGTGTTGGAGCCAGCAATTTGACTGCCTGCCCCAGTCACACCAACCGTGCCTTGATCCGCGAACACAATCATATCACCCGTGTTGCCACCCGTAATATGCCCACTATTGCGAACAGTCACTGCGTATGGGCCACCAGCCCCCGTCACTTTACCGTCCGTGCCGGTAGCCTCAACGGTGAATAGTCCTTGCCCGGTTGATGCGATGTTTGAGTTGCCTCCGTCCACCAAGACAGCCGCGCCATTCACGGCTAAGCTGCCGCCTTGGTCTTGCAGTTTGCCACCACCAATCACTTGGGCAACGCCTGCCGTTGCTTGCGCCGAATTGGTGATCAGCACACCGGTCACCGTGAGGTTCTGCGTGTCCGCCAAAGCTGTGCCGGTCTTCAATGCCCCAGACACGTTGAGGTTGTTTTTTGCTTCGGTGATGCCGGTGGCGGGTGTCGTCGTCCAATCCGCAGTAAAGCTGGAGTTGCCCGTGACATTAATGTCGCCCAAGTCAGATTTCATCAAGCCCTTGTTGACCACGTTGCGGGCATCCACTTCCAATGCGCCCGCGCTAAGGCGCTCCACCGTGCCGGTGTTCGCGCCGGTACTGAGGAGACTGACCGTTCCGGCAGCGTCGGTCGCATACAGCGTCATGCTGCCACTTGAGTTCAAGGTGACTAGGCCGCCGTTGCTGACAGTGATTGCGGACTGCCCCACCGTCGCGTCGCTACCTCTCGCTTCAACCAGCAGGTTGCCGTTGCCTGCCGTAAAATTCATCTTGACTACGGAATTCGGCCCATCCACCAATACCCCGCCCGCTTGCACGGTGAGGCTGGTGCCGGCGGTCTTTTGGATGACACCGCCAGTCGTGACGCTGACTCGTTTGCTGGTGACGCTGCCGTTGGTGCCGACGCTCAAAGTTCCAGAGTTGGACCCGGTGACTTGGCCCGCGCCGGTCACGCCGACGGAGGAGCCTATGACGGTGTAGAGGGTCGCGTCGCCGGTGGTGTTGGCGGTTATCTGGCCGTTGTTGGCGACGGCGAGGGCGTAGCCGCTGGCGGACGGGTCGGCGCCGTTGGCGACGACGGTGAGGTTGCCGCCCGACCGGGACGCGGCGGCGGCGGACTGGGCGGGATTGGACGGGTCGGCACCGTCGAGGATGAGGCTGCCCGCGCCGGTGACGAGGACGTTGCCGCCCTGCACGGCGAGGTTGCCGGTCGCGCCGGTCTGGGCGGTCTTGGCGACCAAGCCACCGCCGGTGACGGCGACGCTACCGTTGTTGGACGGGTTGGCAATGTCGGCGGCATCCGCCGTAATAGTCATCAAGCCGGCCCCGGTCTGGTTGCCGATGGCTTGCCCGCCGTTGCTTAAGGTTAGTGCGGAGCGACCCGCGACGGTGGCATCGGCCTTGGTGGCTTCGA